>Ga0210046_1000594_pt1 | contig 34014 bp, 34 predicted proteins | sample CryGeyCG2114_250_FD_185461 | JGI IMG/M metagenome (GOLD analysis project Ga0210046, IMG submission 185461) | Groundwater microbial communities from aquifer - Crystal Geyser CG18_big_fil_WC_8/21/14_2.50 (SPAdes) (version 2) | ecosystem: Environmental > Aquatic > Deep subsurface > Groundwater ...
ACGAATTAAGCGTTGTGCTTGCCGGCGCAATGATTTATCTTGGCGGCAAAGTAAGTTCGCTTGATGAAGGGAAAGAGCTTTCAAAACATTTAATTGAAAACGGAAAGGCTTTTGATAAATTTTTACAGATTGTCAAAGCTCAAAGAGGAGATGTTTCATATCTTAAAAATATAGACAGGTACCCGAAACCAAAGTACAAAGACGTCATCAAAGTAAATGAAAGCGGTTATTTAAGTAAGATTGATAATTATGAAATTGGAATGGCGGCATTAATGCTTGGCGCCGGAAGAATGACAAAAGAAGATGTTATCGATCCCAAAGCAGGAATTATTTTTGCCGCAAAACTTGGCGATAAAATAAGTGCGGGCGATATTATTGGCGAAATTTTTTCTGACGAAAAGTATAGGCTCGCGGATGCGATGAAAAGAATTTTGAGAGCCTTAACGCTGAGCAATAAAAAACCACGTAAAACAAAATTAATTAAACAAATAATCATAGGAGACCTATAAATGTCGAACAAAAAAGAAATAGTTAAAGAACTAACAAAAAGCTACTGGATGGAGATTGAAACAGTGATCAATTACATAAGTAACTCCATAAACCTTGACGGAGTACGCGCCGAGGAAATCAAAAAATCGCTGAACATTGATATCGCAGAAGAACTTACTCATGCTCAAACTCTTGCAAAGAGAATTAAAGAACTTGACGGGATAATCCCCGGTTCTATGGAATTTAAACCGGGACAAAAATCACTTCAAACACTTGAAGACACTACTGATGTTGCAACCGTAATTGAAGGAGTTATTGAGGCAGAAGAAGGCGCTATCAAGCAATACAACAAAATCGTTAAATTATGCGACGGCGTAGATTACGTTACGCAGGATCTTGTAATAGGCTTGCTGGCAATGGAAGAATCGCACAAGCGCGAGTTTAAAGGCTTCCTTAAAGAATATAAAAAATAATCAATTTAAAATTAAGCCCCGTATGAGCGGGGCTTTTCGTTATTTATTAATTTCTTTAAATGCTTCATGCACAAATTTAAACTCATCGTGCGTAAGCGGATTATCTGCGCCTGCGAGATTAGCTTTTACCTGCTGTAAATTTCTAAATCCTGGAATTACGGCGCCGGTTGGTTTATAATGAAGTAAGTATTGTAACGCTACTCTGGCAAGTTCCTCAATCGTTGAGCCAAACTTGCTTTTAAGTTTATCAATTACCGGTTCAAGCTTCGCTAAATTTTCTTTAGTAAAGCGGGGTGAATTAGCGCGATGATCGCCGGGTTCAAATTTAGGCGGATTATCTTTATTGTATTTACCGAGCATTAAACCCTGAGCAAGAGGTCCGAATGCGATGAATGAAATTTGATTATCGTCTAAAAGTTTACGCGTTGGCGAACCCTCCTGAACAAAACGATCATCAATAGCGCTTGCAAAACTTTGAATTACATCCGGTTTAACTTTAGGAATAAGTTTGATAAAATCTTCGTGTGTATAAGAAGACTGTCCGATTAATCTAATTTTTCCTTCTTCTTTTAACCTGTACATCACTTCTATTGCATCATCAAGAAATTCATCATCCTTGCCAAAATCTCCATGGTGAAAATAATAAATATCGATAAACTCTCTCTTTAAATTGATTAATGATTGTTCGCATTGATGACGAATATGCTGCGGCAAATAAGCGTGTTCAGCCGTACCGGGGAACCAACCGATTTTTGTGGCAATGATCAAATCATTTGTTCTTTTACCAAGAGATCGGGCAAGCATTCTTTCGGCGCGCCCGTTGCCGTAAACATCCGCATTATCAAAATGATTGACACCCTTATCAATAGCATAATTTACAGCTTCTTTAATTTCATCTTCGTTTACATCTGCCCAGCCGTTAGGAACGCCGTTAACCCAGTTCAATCCGCCCATTGTCCAGCAGCCGAGACTTATTTCCGAAACCTCAACTTCGGTTTTTCCAATTTTTCTGTACTTCATAAATATTCCTTTCTTATCAAAATTCAGTAGTTGTAAAATAGAAAAGTTTTCATTCTAACGAAAGATTTATAGATGAGTTTATGGATTGCGCAGACCAGTGATTGGAACTTATGAAAAATAATATTTTCAGTGTCATTGTTCGTTGGCAGGCTCATTAACTTATGGGCATCTCTAAAAACAAAGTGTCATTGTCCCTTAGCTAACGGATCCTCGAATGAAGCAATCCCGGCGTATAATTTTTGGATTGCTTCGCTCCCAATCCCACAAAGCGGGACGCAATGACAGTGAGGTCATTCTTTTTATAAATAAAGGCAGTTTCTTTTGGGGTAACGCGCAATCCGTTAACTAACGGATTAGAGATGCCCTTATGTAAAAGGACAAAGTTTTAAGACGAGTTAGGTAATGGTTATTTGCGGGGAGCAGTTTAATTATTTATTTTTAAGCAGTTATCCCTGCAATTATTAAATATTAAACAGTGAAAGAGATTGTTAAATATATTCTCCTGCTTTTGTTGCTCTCATTTTTAAGCGCATTCCCTCAAAATAATATTACTAATTACAACTCATCAGACGGATTATCTCAAACAGAAATTAATTGTATTACACAGGACAGCACCGGTTTTATATGGATTGGTACGCAGGGCGGACTTAACAGGTTTGATGGAAGAAACTTTATAACTTACCAACATATAGTTGAAGATGCGAACTCGCTTTCAAATAATTATATCAGAGATTTATTATGTGAGGGAAAGTTCATCTGGGTGGCAACGCACGGCGGTGGATTAAACAAATTAAATACCATAACCGGAAAAAGCATTAATTATAATTACACATTGAAAGGTTCGGAAAATTTTGATGCTAATATAATTACTTCCATAATTCCTCTGCCGGATAAAAGATTAATGTTGGGAACCGAAGGATGCGGAATATTAATCTTCAATAAAAAAAAGAATTCATTTGAGAATTATACTCTGTCGAAAACCTCCCCAAGAAAGAACAATGTTCTCCGCCTTAACAAATGGAACGATTCACTTACAAATGCAATTACCGAAGAAGATGTTTATGTTTTTAATATTAGATCAAAGTCTTTTACTTCTTTAATTGTTCCAAACAATCAGAGTGTAACCGCAGTTAGCCGTATTAATGATAATCAAATGATCGTCGGGACTCAGGAAGGCGAGCTGTTTTATGTTAACATTATAAACGGGGAATTTATTTTTACTCCGTTGGGTTTGAATTGCAGCCCGATCAAATCCATTTTGCCGGTTGACCAGGCACACATGTGGATTTCTACAGTCGGCGGAACTTTATTACTTAGCCTCAAACAAAACAAATTTGTGTCACCGCAAATAATGGAATTGCCCGACGAAATAAGCAATTTAAAAATCAAATGTATATTCAAAGACCGTTCAAACATTCTTTGGATCGGGACCACCGAAAACGGTATTTATAAATTAAATCTAAAGCGTAAATACTTTAAATCTTTGCCGCTCTCTAAGTCCGATTGCATTAATGGAAACTCGGTCTGGTGCATTTACAAGGATAATAAAGAAAACCTTTGGATTGGCACGGACGGCTGCGGATTAATTGTGCAAAATCTTAAAACTGGCGAAAGGAAAAAATTAATTGCTAACGGAAAAGACAATTCAATAAGCAGTAATAATATTTCCTCCGTCGTTCAGGATGATGAGGGGAACTACTGGATTAGCACTTTCGGCGGCGGTATTAGTGTGATAAAAACTTCAGGCGAGTATGTTCATTACGGTCACTCCGATAAAGAGGGATCATTAAGCCATAACTATGTGTGGATTATTTTTAAAGCAAAAGACGGTTCGATTTGGATTGGCTCAAAAGGGGGGCTGGATCTGTTCGATAAAAAAACATCAAATTTCATCAATTATAAAAATATTCCAAACGACCACAACTCACCCAGCAGTAATTCGATTTTAACAATCTTTGAAGACAGCGATCATCAAATTTGGTTGGGAACATTTGGCGGCGGTCTGAATAAACTTGACAGAAAGGGAAACAAATTTACTCATTACCATCACGACCCAAATGATAAAAACACAATCAGCAATAATTCAATTATGTCAATCTACGAGGATATTTTCGGTAACCTATGGCTTGGCACTGATATCGGATTGAATAAATTAGATAGGGAAAAAGAATTGTTTACCGGATATTTTGAAAAGAATGGACTAGCAAACAATATTGTATATGGAGTAACAGGCGACAATGAAGGGAATATATGGGCAAGTACAAATAAGGGAATCTCAAAGCTCTCGCAGATTAAGAATAAATTCAGAAATTACATTTTGTCAGATGGACTGCTATCCGATGAGTTTAACCAGAGTGCTGTTTTTACTGCCCCGGATGGGGAGATTTTCTTCGGTGGTATAAACGGGGTGAATTATTTTAGTCCCAAAGAGATTAAAGACAATCCATACTTTCCACGAGTTGCTTTTACTTCGATAAAAATATTTGAGAATGAAATTCCCTTATCAAATATTATTGGTAATGATAACACGATTAACGTTTCTTATTTTGATAACTACTTGCAATTTGTTTTTGCCGCACTAGAATTTACCGAGCCGAAAGAAAACAATTATAAATATATACTGGAAGGTTTCGATAAAAACTGGCGATATTCCGGAACAAGAAACACTGCAATTTATACAAACCTTGACCCGGGTAAATATACACTTAGAGTTGCAGCTTCAAATAACGATGGTCTATGGAATGAGAAAGGAGCTTCATTAACCATAATTGTAGACCCGCCATTTTATATGACATGGTGGGCAAGAGTATTAATGATGTTTTTATTAGCCGGGATTGTGTACTCTTTATTTAAAATCAGGCTGAAAAGACTCATGGAAATTGAAAAATTAAGATTGAAAATTGCAAGTGATCTCCATGATGAAGTGGGCGCTGCATTAACTTCATTATCAATTCAATCCCAGCTTTTACCGTTCGACAAAGAAGAAGGCAAACAAACAAACCGGCTTAAAGTTATTGATGAACTATGCCGCAAGGTTATAAGCACGATGAGTGATATTGTTTGGTCAATTGATTCAAGAAATGATTCGATTAATGACATTGTAAACCGCATGAAAAGTTTATCGTTTAATTTATTAAATGATAGTCATGTAAATGTTTTCTATAATGTGGATATTGAAGGATACAACAGGAAACTTCCGTTAGATATAAGACAAAATTTATATTTAATTTTTAAAGAAGCTTTTAATAATGCAGTTAAATATTCGTATGCTTCCGAAATAAAAATTTCTCTAACGGCTAAAAATAATTTGGTTCTCGAAATCTCGGACGACGGTGTCGGGCTGCCGGAAGGGTACGATACAACAGGAAACGGAATAAGAAATATGGAAATGAGAGCAAAAAGAATGAACGGCAAACTCGATATAAAATCGGGTAAAGGCGTTACAATTACATTAACTTTATAACCTACATTAACATGGGGTTTTTTCTTTGCAAGATATGAAATACATTAACAGTGTGAATTCAATAGCAGTAATAGAAGATATAAACGAAATCCGGAATGGTTTGTGCGAGTTTTTAAGAACCCAGCCCGAATTTTTATGCGAAACTACTTCGGATTCAATCGAAGGATTTTTTAAGATTTGCCATCTTAATATGCCTCCGGATGTTATTTTGCTTGATATTGGACTTCCGGGCATTTCCGGCATTAACGGGATAAAACTAATAAAAGAAAAATACCCGGAAGTAAATATTATAATTCTTACAGTGTATGAAAATGAAGATAAAATTTTCAGCGCTTTATGTGAAGGCGCTTCAGGCTACTTAATTAAAACCACTCCCTTAAATAAGGTTAAAGATGCAATTTTGGAAGTCCTCGCCGGAGGCGCTCCTATGTCCCCACAAATTGCACGCAAAGTTGTCTCTCATTTTAATGTAAATAAACATATAGAATCCTCACTTACCGCAAAGGAAAAAAAGATAGTAGCCGGACTCGTTGATGGGTTGAGTTATAAGATGATTGCCCGCTCAAATGAAATATCGATAGAAACGGTGCGGTTTCATATCAAAAATATTTACAAAAAGCTGCATGTAAACTGCAAAGCAGAAGTAATAACGAAATCATTAAGAGGAGAGATATAAAAAATTAAAAATTTTTATATCTGCCCCCGCCAATTATTGTCATTAAATTTAAAACTGGTTCTTATTTCGTTATAAATATTATCGGGGAGTTTTCCGCGGCTGATGAGTTTAATGTTCTCATCAAGATGTTTGATGTTTGTAGTGCCCGTAATTATGCAGGTAACTCCTTCTGTATATGCGGCAAACCTGAGTGCCGTCTCCTGCCAATCCATCTGAAGATGTAAGTTCATCCTTTTCATCCGCATCCAGTACTCCTCGCAGTAGTGTCCGATCGGTCTTTCGTTAAACCGCCATGGGGCGTTCCCCGTCGGTCGTTTTGCAATAACGCCCAAGCCATTATTTTTAGCGTCAAGCAAAGTAGCGTCAATTTTTTGTTGATCGAAAAGATTTACCGATGTTTGCACACCTTTAAATTTACCGGAGGCAACCGCATATTTTAGCGCTTCGTTTTCACCCGAATATCCAGCCACTTTCACTTTTCCCTTCTCCACCATTTTTTCAAGAGCATCTACAACTTCTCCACGCAGCAGCGTTTCTATCGGGCACGAGTGAAGATGAACAAAATCGAGTCTATCAGTTTTATATTTTTGAAGAGCTTCTTCAACACCCTTCGCTATAGCATCATAAGACCAGTCGCTTACTCCTTTAATACCATAACCGATCTTAGTCGAAATGAAAAATTCATCCCGACGGTGCGAAAGGTATTTACCGATTCGCTCTTCCGATAAGCCGTAACTTCGGGCGCTGTCTATTAAGTTGATGCCGCTGTCGAGCACGTGGTTTAATAAGATTTCAATTTCTTTTTCTGACTGAGAATTATCGCCGATTTGCCCGGCGCCAAATCCTACCGCAGAAACTTTTAAACCTGAGTTCCCATACTCTCTATATTCCATTCGATCCAAATAATAAATTAAAAAACTACTTGAAATTTAAGAAATAAATATTTAGCGACAATTATTTCGCCGCAATAGATAGTTAAAAATAAAAGTTACTTGGAATGGATAAAAAAGATATTGACTATTGATAAATAGATTTGTAGAATAGCAATTTTATTGACAGTCTAAATTGGTTTTCGATAGTATTGCCATGTATCCGTTAGCCAACGGATTTATTATGTCAAGATATTTTTAATGTTTTTAACTTTCAACTTTTTGCTTGCGGCTTGCCGCGCTATGTTCCTTGCCATACCATTAAAAATAAAATGATGAAAAGGCAAGGCAGAATACCAATACATTATTCCCCATAACCCGAGTGAGCGGAATGTAGCCGTTTGATTTAAAAAATATTTCCCTTCTCTTTCACTAATTAAAAACTCGAGCCATGCTTCACCGGGCAGTTTCATTTCGGCATAAAGTAACAGCCTTTTTTTAGGTTTGTCTGCAACGATTACCCGCCAAAAATCGATTGTGTCGCCGGGATTGATTGTGCTTGAATTTGTTCTGCCCCTTCTTAAACCAACACCGCCAAAAAGTTTATCTATGAAGCCGCGCATAGCCCAAAGCCAATTCCCATAATACCAGCCTCGCTCTCCGCCAATTGACCATATATTTTCTAAAACAATGTTAGGCTCACCTGTAATTTCTATCTCCCGGTTATCAACAAAGCAACCGTTCACGGGAACACGCAAATGCGATTGCAGTGAATTTTCACCGGAACTTGATACAAGTGAATCTTTCCAGCTCGAGACAACCAAATTGCGTTCTATCTTTTCAAATGCCATTCGAACAGCATCTGTGTATGAAATTAATTTTATATTTAACATTTCCACAAGCTCATCATCTTTAGCTATTATCTCAATTTTCATACTATTGACTAAGTTTACCGCTAACTTGTAAGAAGTTGCGGTAACAAAATACAACCAATATGAAGAGAGGCGCGGCGTCATTACCGGAAAAGTTAATATTAATCTTTTTAATCCGCGTACTTCTGCAAACTTCAAAAGCATTTCTTTGTAAGTAATGATGTCGGGTCCCCCAATGTCGAATGACCTATTAAAAGTTTTTTTGTTAAGAAGAACTCCGGTAAGACATTGAATTACATTTCTAATTGCTATTGGCTGATGTTTGGTTTTCAGCCACTTAGGTGCAATCATCACAGGAAGTTTCTCTACCAGATCGCGTATAATTTCAAATGAAGAACTCCCGCTTCCAACAATAATACCCGCTCTTAGAACGGTAGTGGGAACTTTGGATTTAAGCAAAATGTCTTCAACGTTTTTTCTAGATGCAAGATGACGTGAAAGTTTTTTCTCGTTTGTTATTCCGCTTAGATAAATAATTTGTTTTGCGTTTGTGTGTTCAATTAAGTTTACAAAATTATGCGCTGAAATTTCTTCTAATTTTTCAAAATCGTTAATCCCTGAACTCATAGAATGAATAAGATAATAAGCAGCATCAATTCCATCTAAAGATTGGTCATATTTTATTTCATTCAGAAAATCAGATTCAAAAACCGAAATACTCGGATGGGCAAAAATTCCATTTTTAGGAAGCCTGTTCTTGTCTCTCACACAACATACCACTTGATGCCCCTGCTCAATAAGAGTAGGAAGAATACGTTTGCCGATATATCCGGTTGCCCCGGTTAGTAGTATTTTCATTTATCACTCTTTTTGTTGATGAGAAATATGTAAAAGATTTTTAAAAACATGTTTCAAGATAATTCTTTCGGTATTTAAATATATCATTTAGTTTATGCCTTATGAAAAACCAATTTGCGAGTCTGCCTAATATTCCGAACGGTGCCGAGTAATGAACAATATCTTTTACTTCCATTCCTCCTTCAACTTCGCTAAATAAATGTTGATGATGCCAAAATTTATAAGGACCGAATCGCTGCTCGTCAATAAAATAGCTCTCATCTTTTGACTGAGTAATCTCCGTCACCCAAGAAATTTTGATTCCCGGCAGTAGTTTGATGTTGTAGATAATTATCTGTCCAGGATAAACTGTTTGAGGTAATTCAGACTTGATTTCAAAATTCATATTGGGAGGAGTAATTTTTTGCAAATTTCGTGGATCCGAGAAAAATTTCCAACAAACTGATTTATTAATTGGCAATACCTGTTTCCGTTCTAATTTGTAAATCTTCATCATTAACCTCTTTTACCGAAGAAAGGGATAAACTTGGGAGTGGTCTTTTTATAAGTCTCCCACGCTTCATTTCCCTCATATTTTTTTTCGAGGAGAGGTACACCTGAGACAAAAAGCAATAACAAGTTTAGCAGCAAAGGTCCGATGAAAGCCAGCATGAATAGATCAGAGCCGATAGCTAAAACTGCTACACCCCACCAAAGGAAAGCTTCGCCAAAATAGTTCGGGTGGCGTGTAAATTTCCACAAACCGGAAGTAATAATTTTTCCTTTGTTCTCCGGCTTTTTCTTAAAGCGAAACATCTGGAAATCCCCCACGCTCTCAAAAAGAAAACCAAAAGCAAAAATTAAAAAGCCAACATAAGAGAATAAATTCAGCTGATCGTTAGCACTGTTAAAAACAACCATGATTGGAAAGGCGATTACCAGCATTAAAAATCCTTGAAGCATAAAGACTTTGAAAAAAGCTTGAACAACCGCATGTTTCCCCCAATCTTTACGCCATTGAGCATATCTGAAATCTTCTTCTTTGCCGCGCGCTCTGGTGAAAATGTGAAGAGACAGCCGTGAACCCCAAAGCAGTATCATAAGTAAAAGAAGTAAATCCTTTTTATCTGTTTGTTCTACAGTGAAAGATAGCACTACTGAAATAAGAATAAATCCCATCCCCCAACCGATATCTACGATTGAATTATTTTTTTTTACCTGAGCTATGATAAACATGAATATCATAAATATTAAAACTGTTATTGCCGATGTTGCAATTGTTTGAAGCATTTTTATTCCTTATAAAATATTTTCAATATACTTTTCTAATCGAGTTGGCTCGGTTGCAGGACTGAAGCGTTTAACTACATTTCCTTTCCGGTCAATTAAAAATTTTGTGAAATTCCATTTGATTTTCTTAGAAAAGAACCCGGACTTTTTCTCTTTAAGCATTTTATACAATGGGTGAGCGTTCTCTCCGTTTACCTCAATCTTTGAAAACACAGGGAAGGTAACTCCATAATTAAGACTGCAAAAAGATTTGATCTCTTCGTTGGCACCCGGATCTTGGTTTGCAAATTGGTTACACGGAAAGCCGAGTACAACAAAACCTTTCTCAGAATATTTCTCGTATAATTTTTGCAAACCTTCAAATTGAGGAGTGAATCCGCATTTGCTCGCCGTGTTAACGATAAGTAACACCTTATCCTTGTAGTTTGAAAGTTGAATTTCTTTTCCACCCATTGACGTTACTGAATAATCGTACAATAACTTATTCATTTTTTGCTCCATTGTTCGGATTTATTTTTTTTCTTATTGCCTGTAATAGATCACTAAATTCTTTAGGACTCTCTATAATTGAGGCGTTTATTTGCTGTAAAGTGTTTTTGTACCCTGATGCAGAATTTCCATTTACGATAATAAAAACATCATCGCCTACCATTTCACGCAGTTTTCTCAATTCACTATTCATTGCAAGGTTATCGTCGGGATATGTGATACTTAAAAAAACACACCGAGCGTTTAATTGCTTTATTGCGGAAGAAATATCTTCTGCAGGCAAGCTTGCACCTAAGTAAGTTGTCTTCCATCCATTTGAAGCCGCCAAGGAAGCACCTATCAATGCACCAACTTCGTGATATTGTCCTTCGGGAGTAGCAAAAACTATTCTCGGTGCGGTTTCTTGCACTTTGAATCCGTCTGACAAACTGTTTAAAAATTTTACAATAATTGCACTCGCAAAATGCTCATGAGAAATTCTAAGCAATCCTTCTTTCCAATAGATTCCGATTTTTTCAATCAAAGGAATAATTACTTTTTCAATTAATTGCACCTGATTATACTTTACGGAAGCGGTATTTAATAACATAGTTAATTGTTTGTCATCATATTTTCTTATTTCCTCAATGCAGTCGGTAACAATTTTAGCGTCACAAGAGAAAGATTTAGAAATACTTTTATTTGTTGAGCTCTCTTTTAATTCAATCTTTGAAACTAACTCTAAAAGTTTTGGGATTGATAAATTTGCCAGCTCACCAATTCGGTGACCATATTGCGTTAATTTTTTTAAGAGAGCAAGTTTTTCTATATCCGAATCCGAATATAAACGTCTATTTGTGACTGTCCGGTTAGGAATAACCGCAGAATATCGCCCTTCCCACGATCTAATTGACAATTCTGTTACTCCGGATAACTGTGCCGCCATTTTAATATTGTAGTTACTCAATTATACTTTAACTCCGGTTAATATTATACAATAATTATACATTACAATGATCTTAACGTAAGAACCTTGTTTTAAGTTCCTAATTTAAGAAATAAACAAAAGAAAAATTTATTTTTTACTTATAGGAACTATTTTTATTAGACAAATGTTATACAAACAGCTTAACCAAAATCATTTAAATCGAGACTTAAAAGGCACATAAATGGCAATACTATCATTTTTCTTAATACATTGGTTTGGTTCCTTGTTTTTCCAAACTTTTTTTCTTCACAGATATGGAGCTCATGGGATGTTCAGAATGAGTAGATTCTGGGAAAAAGCATTCTACTTGGGCACATACATCTTTCAAGGGTCTTCATTTCTCAATCCGCGCGCTTACGCAATAATGCATCGAATGCATCATGCCTTCAGCGATACGGAGAGAGACCCTCATGCTCCTAAATACTTCCGTAACGTTTTCGGACTTATGTGGCGGACTAAGAATATTTATCTCGATCTAATCAACAATAAAATTAAACCTGGCGAAAATTTTGAGAAGAATATTCCAAGCTGGGATAGATTTGAGGAATTCGGAAATGGCTGGGCTCACCGAATAGTTTGGGGGATGGCTTATTTCTCATTTTACGTTCTCTATGCTACACAATGGTGGATGTTTTTACTTCTGCCTATTCATTTTTTGATGGGACCTATTCATGGCTCTATCGTCAACTGGGTTGGTCATAAATACGGTTATAAAAATTTTAAAGACACAAATGACAATTCACAAAACGCTCTGTTCATAGATTTTTTAACATTAGGCGAATTGTTCCAGAATAATCATCACAAATATCCGAGCCGTCCAAATTTTGCGGTTAGGTTTTTCGAGATTGATCCGACCTATCCAATCATCAAGATACTGGACTGGCTCGGTATAATACAATTAACATCAAACAGAAACATTCATTGAGGTAAAAGTGAAAAAATATTTCATAGTTATATTTAGTATGCTATTCGTTTACATAGTCTATACAGTTATTTCCACCAGTATAGAATCTAATCTGTTCAAGGAATGGGATTTTCTTGCTTCGATTCCCTGGATGAAAGCAACTTTAATTGATTTCTATATTAATACAATCGTAATCTTTTCATGGATGTCTTTCCGTGAGAAAAACTGGCAGGTTAGATTTATGTGGCTTCTACTCTTTGTCTTTCTTGGAAGCATAGCTACAACATTTTATGTGCTGATACAGCTTTTTAAGCTCGACAAAGATGAACCGGTCATCAACGCTTTTCTCATGAATAGAACATAGGATAATTATGAACCTTGAAAAAATATTAACACGAGATATTCTGCCCGATTCAATTATAAGATTCGGCATCAGAAAATTATTAAAGGAACGCTTGAGAAGTGAAAAAAAATCCTCTGTTGAAGAACAGCAGAAAAGTTTTATGAATCTGATCGCCCAACTAACAGAAAGTCCGATTGCGGTTAACACACCGGAGGCTAATGAGCAGCACTATGAAGTGCCAACAGAATTTTTCAAAAGAGTTTTGGGCGAGAATTTAAAATATAGCTGCGGATATTGGAATTCTGAAAGTACAACATTAAACGAATCAGAAGAAGCCATGCTAAAATTAACATGCGAAAGAGCCGGAGTCTCGAATAATGAAGAGATCCTCGAACTTGGCTGCGGCTGGGGTTCGCTGACGTTATATATGGCATCTAAATTTCCCGATTCCCAAATAACAGCCGTGTCAAACTCGAGAACTCAAAAAGAGTTTATCGTTAATGAAGCGGCTAAAAGAGGATTGAAGAACATTACTATTATTACAAGCGACATAAATGCATTTCAGATTGATAAAAAATTCGACCGGATTGTTTCCGTGGAAATGTTTGAACATGTGCGAAATTATTCTGCGCTTTTTCAAAAAATTGAAAACCTGCTCAAACCCGGAGGAGAATTATTTGTTCACATTTTTACGCATAATAAATATGCGTATCTATTTGAAGTTAAGGATGATTCCGATTGGATGGCTAAATACTTTTTTACCGGCGGTATCATGCCAAGTGATCATCTGCTCTTTTATTTTACAGATAACTTCCAAGTTAAGAATCACTGGCTTGTAAACGGCGCTCATTATGAGAAAACAGCAAACGCCTGGCTGGCGAATATGGATGCAAACAAAGATTCAATTTTGAAATTATTTTCTCTTACTTATGGCGAATCGAATAAAATTAAATGGTGGGTTTACTGGAGAGTATTTTTTATGAGCTGTGCCGAATTGTGGGGTTTTAAAAATGGAGAAGAGTGGTTTTTAAGTCATTATTTATTTAAGAAGAGGGAATTATGTTAAACATGCTTTTAATTATCGCGTCTCTAATATGTCTGAATAACTTTGGGAATTCTAATAATGATGTGAAGACATATTCGAAAAAGGCGTTCAATCTGAAAGACGGAAAATTTCTCTATAGTGAATTTCATGAAGAGAAATTCAACGGTGACAAGATTGCTGAAATCGTAACAAAGTATAAAGGTCCTAAGAATAATTTGCTTTCAGAACGGATCTTGACTTTTACTGGCGATCTAAAAAAACCCAAATTTGTACTTAAAGATTTCCGATCAGGCTATATCGAAGGTTCGGAATTACTGCAGAACAATCAAGTTCGTGTTTATACAAGAGAAAGTTTTGAGGATAAACTTGAAGAAAAGACTTTAAAGGTGGAAGAGCCATTCGTCATTGATGGTGGCTTAACTTATTTCTTTAGAGAAAACTGGGAACGTCTTCTTAATAACGAGACCATCGAATTTAATTTTATTGCTCCTGCAAAACTCGATTATTTCAGATTCCGGGTTTCTAAAAATTCCATCGTCTCTGTTGGCAATAGAAAAGGAATGCAATTAAAACTGGAAATAAACAGTTTCTTTTTACGAGCTTTCGTCGCCCCAATTCTCATCACCTATGCTTTGGACAATAGAGAAATTCTCTCATACAAAGGCATATCTAATGTTAACGATGAGAAAGGCAAAAGTTATTCGGTCAAAATTGATTTTACTTTTAGAGGTAGTAACTGATGGAAAAATTAGCAATTGTAGGAACAGGGATTGCCGGAATGGGTGCTGCCTATTTCCTTAACTCTCGATTTGATATTACGGTTTTTGAAAAAGCCGATTACGTTGGGGGACATACCAACACTCTGACCGTGAAAGAGGGGGATGAAGATATTTTCATAGACACAGGATTTATGGTCTTCAACAAAGTAACCTATCCGAATCTTACGAAGTTATTTGAAAAACTGAATGTGCCCATAAAACCGACTGAAATGTCATTCAGCGTTATGCACACAGAGAGCGGCTTAGAGTATTCCGGTTCAGGTTTGAATGGATTGTTTGCACAGCGGAAAAATATTTTTAATCCTAAATTTATCAAGATGCTTTTTCAGATAAACAGGTTCAACTCAGCATGTCTTGAAACGCTCAGCGATCCGAAATATTCAAATTACAGTTTGGCTGAGTATGTCGAAGAAAAGAAATTCGGGAATGATTTTCTTTATAAATACTTGATTCCGATGAGCGCCGCAGTTTGGTCTTCGCCGCCCGATCTGATGCTCAGATTCCCGGCAAAAACTCTCGTAAGATTTTTTTACAATCACGGTTTCCTGGGGTTAGATACTCAGCATCAATGGTACACGGTTATTGATGGCAGCCAAAGCTACAGAAAAAAAATTATCGAGCAGTACAAAGATAAAATTCAGGTTAATAATGGAGTTCAGAAAGTTTCAAGAGAAGATGGGAAAATAAAGATAACTACATCGGATAACGCTGTACAGCTTTTTGATAAAGTTCTTTTTGCGTCTCATGCGGATGAGACATTAACGATGCTTTCCGATCCTACAGATATTGAAAAAAATATTCTGAAAACGTTTAAATATCAGTTCAATAAAGCAACATTACACACAGATTCCTCTATTATGCCGAAGAACAAAAAAGTATGGTCTTCATGGAATTATAGAATTGAACCTATGAATGGTGAAGTAAAAACTTCTACAATCTACTACATGAATAGTCTCCAGCAAGTTTCAAAAAAGAAAAATTATTTCGTTTCAATCAACGATCCCGGTAACATTGATAAAAATAAAATTATTAAAGAGATCGCTTATGAACATCCGCTTTTTGACTTGGATTCAATTAAAGCTCAAACTGAAATTCATCAGCTCAATAAACAAGGCAACAATACATTTTTTTGCGGCAGCTACTTTAAGTATGGGTTTCATGAAGATGCCTTCACAAGCGCTCTGGAATTGAGCCAACAATTGGCAAGTGGTATAAAATGGTAAGCAACTCATGTTTATATGAATGCACTGTGGCGCACAGCAGAAAAGAAATTACGGAGAACAAATTTTATTATAAATATTTTATGTTCTCTTTAGATCTGGATGAGATTGATCTGCTTTCGGAAAAACTAAAGATGTTCAGCTGCAACCGGTTTAATGTTTTTAATTTCCGCGACAAAGATCATATCGTTTTTGATCAGCCGAATGTAAAACGAAATATTTTGAAATATATCCGTGATAACGGAATCTCGGAAGAGATTGGCAGAATACAGCTTTTGACTAATGTTGCTACGTTTGGATATAATTTTAATCCCGTTTCGTTTTATTTCTGTTTTGACAAAAATAATTATCCCATCTGTGCGGTTGCCGAGGTTGGAAATACGTTTGGCGAATTAAAACCCTTTTTACTAGATAAGCAATATTTTGCAGATGGACAGTTTCGAGCAAGAATGCAGAAGAATTTTTATGTCTCTCCGTTTATTGACCATGATGTGTTTTTCGATTTTCAGTTATCTGTTCCGGATAACGGTCTTAAAATAAAGATAGATGATTACAAAGAGGGAAGTCGCATATTCACCACGCACTTATCAGGCGTCAGGAAATCATTAACGGATTTCAATCTGCTGAAGTATGCTTTCAAATATCCCATGGTTACATTGAAAGTTATTTCCGTAATACATTGGCAGGCAATGAAGTTGATTATTAAAAAATTGCACTACTATAGAAAAAATGAATTTTTAGAATTACAAAAAGGAGCGTTATTAAAATGGAAAAAGTAATTTCCTTAAAAAATGAGATCGCAGAGAATAAAAACGTTCGTCCATTTACGTTTTATAAAAAAATTGTTCTGGAAATCTTAACGAAAATGAAAAAAGGACAGCTGCATGTGACATTCCCGAATGGCGAGATGCAATCCTTTGGGGGTAATGATCACGAGATTGTTGCAAATATCAGAATAAGTAATTCTCAATTCTTCAAAAGAATTGTGCTCTATGGAGACATCGGGTTCGGAGAATCATACGTTGACGGCGATTGGGAAACAGACAGTATTACAAATGTCATTTCATGGATGATATTAAACGTTGAAAATAATCCGGCAGTATCCGGTTCGGATAAGAAATTTTCACCGATAAGTATTTTGAAAAATATTAATCGTGCGTACCATAAATTCAATCTCAATACAAAAAAAGGAAGCAAAAAAAATATTTCAGAGCACTATGATCTAAATAATGATTTTTTCAAATTGTGGCTTGATGAAAGCATGACCTACTCCTCAGCAATATTTGAAGGTGATTCAGCGAATTTGCGTGATGCACAGACCGCTAAATACGATAGGCTATGCCGCCAACTTAAAATAAAATCCACCCACCATGTTCTTGAGATCGGCACTGGATGGGGCGGTTTTTCAATCTATGCAGCAGAAAATTATGGATGCAGAATTACAACAATCACAATTTCTGAAGAACAATACCATTACGCCCGAAATTTAATCGTCGAGAAAAATCTCGAAAATCGTATAGAAGTATTATTGAAAGATTATCGGGAAGTCACAGGCACTTATGATAGAATCGTCTCCATTGAAATGCTTGAAGCTGTCGGTCATGAATATCTGCCAAAATATTTTTCAAAGATTAATGAACTGTTAACGCCCGATGGCGCCGTTGGTTTGCAGGTAATTACTTCTCACGATTCAAATTATAAGCAGCTTCGCAAAGGAGTTGATTGGATTCAAAAGCATATCTTCCCGGGGTCATTACTTCCATCTGTAGGCGCAATAAATTCTTCGGTTAACAAAACCGGCAATTTATATCTACACGATTTGAAAAATATTGGATTAGATTACGCAAGAACCTTGAGAGAGTGGCGCAGCAGCTTTAACTCAAGGCTCAATGATATATTCAAACTGAATTTTGATAATACTTTTGTAAGAAAATGGAATTATTACCTCAGTTATTGTGAGGCTGCTTTTACGATGAGGAATATCAGTGTAGTGCAGATTATTTATACGCGTCCCAACAATAGGAACTTATAATAAATGAATAAAGCTAAAATAAGATCTTTTCTTAATGGGAAATATATTGATCCTATAAAAAAACTTTTGATGCATGGTACATCTGCCAGATCAATTGCAATTGGGATAGCCGGCGCTATAGTGATCGGAATATTTCCCGTCTTAGGATCAACCACAATATTATGCACAATTTTCGCATTATCATTTCGCGTCAATTTGCCGCTTGTACAATTAATTAATTTTTCGGTTTATCCTTTGCAGCTTATCATGCTTATACCGTTGATGAAATTAGGTGAAATGATCTTTGGTTTCGAAAAATTGAAGTACGGCTTAAGCGAGATTTCTCAATTACTTTCCAAAGATATTCTCCATGCGATACTCATATTATGGAACGTCACCATGCAAGCGATAGGCGCTTGGCTTATTATTGCTCCGCTTATTGGATTAATTTTCTTTTTGATTTTACACCTGATTTTAAGAAGCGCAAAATTTGGAAAAAATTAGGTTCTTAAGAAATGTACTTGAACGCTGCCGTCCTTTAGCTTCTTCGAAATTAACTTGATCTTCGGTAACACCGAGTATTGCAAGTTTGGTAAGCGTGAAAGTAACGAGAATTGTCGACGGTGATAAGAGCCATGAGCCAGGCGTACGATATTCAAAGTCATAAGGTTTTCTTCTTGTAGATTTTCGTTTACCGTAACCGCTTCGCTCGCGACGTTGACGCTGTTGTTTATCATCAATGCAGTTTGAAAAAGAAAAAAGAACCGTATCAAGAGCATCAACGATATCGGGTTCTGGTTGAACGGAGAAATGCAGATGCCCACCAATGGGGTGATCATCAACATAGTGTCCAGCATGGAACTCCAAGTCTGGAGCTTTATCGTGACCATATTCGATGATGGTCTTTAGTTTAGCGGTAAGATCAATAGGACTTTCGGAATATCCGGGACGGCACTCTGCAATTGACTCGCAACCGTCTAATCCGAAACTTGAATTTGATTTGAAATAATTATGTGCGGGAACATAGAGTCCATCTCTTCGGCAGAGAAGTTCGGGATCGCAGCCGATTGTGAAAGACATATGGGACTATATAGTTTGTTAATACTATGGTTCTTATGCCAATAAATTTAGGAATGTATAAAATAAAAAAACGCTTTATGGGTGTAAGCCAAAGCGGTTGTTTTCAACATTTATTCGGTGGTAAGTAAATGATTGGACAAAACTAAAAGAATAGAATGAGGTTTCCGGCCATGAAAAATATTTTTCGTTCTTTCTCTTCTTAAATTTGTATTGTTTTTAAATAATTTGAAGTTTATCTTACCAGGTATAAACTAAGAAAAAGGAAAGACGATGCAGTCAACAGCAAAAGAATTAAGATTTAACACAAAAGAACTTCTTGAATCCGTTTCACGCGGAGAGGAAGTGATTATTACGTTTCGCGGAAAACCTTATGCGAAACTTGTACCTATGAATAAAACGAAAAAAAGTATTGATACCACGAATGAATTATTTGGAATATGGAAAAACCGAACAGACTTAAATGATGTTAGCGCTTATGTCCGTGAAATAAGAAAGGAACGTTTCTTATGACAATGATTGACACCGATGTCTTAATCTGGTATATGCGGGGAAACATTAAAGCAAAAGAAGTTATTGAAAAGCTGAATGGGTTTTTCATCTCCGTGGTAACCTATATGGAATTGGTGCAAGGGATGAGAAATAAACGTGAATTAACTTTGTTGAGATCTGCCTTAAGAAAATGGGATGTAAAAATATTATTCATAAATGAAGACATTTCTGCAAAAGCAATGTTTTTAGTCGAGGAACATTATTTAAGCAATTCATTGGTTTTGGCAGATGCTTTGATCGCTTCTACCGCCGTCTCTAACGGAGTAACGTTACTGACCGGGAATACTAAACATTATAAGGTAATAAAAAATCTAGAGCTTGAAGGATTTAAACCTTAGTTAAACAGAGTAGTTGCAAATAAAAAACGAATTTCTATCATGCAATAAAAATCTTAAATAAATGTTAGGCTATAACGATACTCCGCTTTCAGATTGTGATGGATTTACTCCATTACAAATGCACAAAATAATTTATTCGCCTTTCGAGAAGGATTGTCCGATCCAGATAAATCAGTTGAACAATGAGCAACTTATTAACTCAAGTCCTATTCTTAAAATCGTACTTGAGTTACTTTCAAGATTAGGTGAATCTCCACTTAAATTAACTCTTAACGAAAATCTCCCGCGTCCGCTAATGAAAGACATCTACTCTAAACATTAGCTGCTCGACAAATGGATAGAAAATGGCATTATAAAGATACATGCTGAGTATGATTGGCTTATTTTACATAATGTTAAAATTGTTTTAACTCAAGCCGGGCTTATTAAAAAAAAGAATCACTATTTGTCGTTGACTAAAAAATGTGAAACATTATTAAAGGATGATAATTATTGGGAAATTTTTTATCAACTTCTGAAAACTTTCACAATGAATTTTAACTGGTCATATAATGATGGGTTTGATAACGCCGAAGTTGGACAAATAGGTTTTTTGTATTCACTTTATATCATAAATAAGTACGGCACGGAAGAACGAGAACTGAAGTATTATACCGACTTATATTCCTTAGCCTTTCCTATTTTTATTGAGACTATTGAAGGGGAAACTCCAAACCTTTCCTTAGCCTTTCACACAAGATTTATTGAAAGATTTGCTTTGTGGTTTGGTTTTGTTGAAGGAGATGAAGTTAAAGGCAACAATTATTTTCAGAAAGAAATAAATCTTAAAAGAACAAAATTATTAGAGCAACTATTCCAAGTTTGGGTAGAGATAACAAATTGCTAACTTTATAAACAACAAGAAAGAAATTATTTTATGTTCGAACAAACTTTTAAGAATATTGACGATATTCTTTTCAAAGATGCTGGGTGCTCTAACGAGTTGGACTATGCAGAGCAGACTTTTAGGATCCCGTTTCTAAAGTATTTGTATGAGACGAGTGAAGAGGGATAAAGATAAATGAAAACAGATTTTAATATTAATAGACCACGCGGGTTTGATTATAGAGAGGAAAAGTTCTTAGTCCCATTAATAAATGAGATGGAAAAACTCATTAAAAAAACACAAACCCAATATTTGTATAACACTATAAAGTTAAACAACAAACAAAGACGAGAGTTAGCGTCGCTAATAATTGAGCTTGCGGAAGATTTGCATAACAATATCGGTCTTTGGGATAGCATGGAGTATTACAATAAGCAATTGTTTAACACTCCACTACCACTTTTTGTGAAAGCGAAAATGAGATAACAGAGTTGTTTGATGCGAACAGAATAAAATATTTTATCTACACTATTTTTTTTGAGTTCAAAGAAGACTTGACATTAGCGCCTACGCGCCAAGATTTGAATCTTCTGGCTCAAAACATCTCCACATTTTTAACCGCAAAATTTACGAGCGTTCCAAAAGTATCAAGCGTAAAAGAATTTCTTTTGCTGCCAAATGATTTGGGATGGGAAGTTAAACAAAAATTGTTTTGGCTTGGAACAAGCTCATATTTATTTAGGGAAAGTTTTGGCAGATACATAATGGAAACTAATAAAGGGGAAATGGAAATACCAGCCATAGACGATTTCCTTTGCCAAGAAAACACGATTTGGTCTGGGTTGGGAGTAATAGATATCTTGACAAAAACGCTCAATCTAACCGAGGGAAAAGCAAATGATTTGCGAAGCTGGTACGAAAGGTATTTTTCATTCTATCGTGTTATCTCCACAACAAAGATTACTTTAACCTTAGAAAATATAATTAATGAAACGATCTATGTTGTTCATTCGATTGGTGAGATGAATAAAACATTTAAGATTGGGTATGTGTTCTGGGGTGCGCTTGTAAAGTATGGTGATTTTTGGTATTGGTCTGGTGTACAGCATAATTATGAAGTTGTAGAACAAAATCTTCTCGAGAAATTAAAAAATGAATATATTAAAAACTCTTCTCGTATAGTTTACCGCTATGACAAAAAACTTTTAGAGGAAGCAAAAGAAAGTTTAAAAACACAACATCAAATGTTTCTCAATTATTTTGGAAGCGATCTGGTAACCTTTAAGGATGGGCTCTCGATGGCGGCTGCTTTACAAAAGAAAGAAAGAGAATTATTCGAGGCACTGCCTAAACATGAATTAGAAGCACACATGAAAAAGCACGGATTAGAAAATCCGTTCCCAAGAATTGATTTGCCTAAAGAATTACTGGAATCAGAAAATGGAGTAGTTGTATATTTTGATGCTGATGAAGGGATTGAACTGATGTTCTATTTTAATGACCTTTTAAGCGGATTAAAAAAAGCGGGAAAAGATTTAACTGATGATGAGGAAGAAGCAGTTAGAAACTTTATTACTTCCGATGCAATTAGTCCAAACTTTGTGCGTAGGATGGTTGAGTAACACGGGGCAAAATCAATAAATAGTTCCTTTTTAATAAAACCAGATACAAATATTTTAGAATATTTGCTACATAGATACAAAGGAGATTATTTTAGAAATAAATACCTCAACCTAACCTTAGTTGATGATTAATGGATTTTCTTTTTTGATTTTTCAATCGTTAATGGCGCGCTGCCTTCCTAATGGTTGTTGACATTGATATAGGGATCAACATTTTTCTGCGATAAAGAATCAATCATTCCATCATATTTCCAACTGCAAGTGCCAATTCGTAATGTTGCCGTAGTTGCTCAATTAATGATAGGGGGAATAAAGATATTTAGAAAATCATAGTCTTATTTTATTACAAAATGATTTATGTATCTGCGTTCATCGGACAAAAGTCATTTCTTTTTGGTCATTTTGAAAAAAGAAAAATTGCCTACAGAAGTTTTTTTGAACGAATCACATCCAACGTTAGCAATAAAACAGGTGATGGAGAGATAGTAATAAAAATTCACACGGATGGCGAAATCATAAGAAAATAGGCTGAAATGAAGAAGTTTGAACTCTCCGAGGTCGAGAGTTCGCATCTTCGTACGGTCGTGTACCCCGGAGAGGATTCGAACCTCCGACCTACGGTTTAGGAAACCGACGCTCTATCCTACTGAGCTACCGGGGCATTGTTTAATTTCAAAACAAAAATATAAAAGTTTAGAGTGAAATGGTATTTTACTTTAAATTCCAATTATGACTATTTCAAATTAAGTATTTTTGATAGCATACATCCATTCACATTAAAACATCATACTATTTATAACTGTCTCGACTTCCTTCCCATTTGGGGAAACAAATTTTGTTTTATGAAAAGTTAGTGTATTACTGTTTTACTACTGATCTTTAAAAATAATTCGACCTAAGTCCCAAAGAAAAATTCCATCGGCTTTACCTGTTTCTTTCTTTGCTCATTTTTAGGACGGAAAAAGTCGCAAAAAAAAACTATATTAGTGCCTCATTTTGGAAACAAACGATGGTTGGCAAAGAATTATTAAAAAAATATAAAAATCCTGATAATTTCTTCAACAGAGATTTAAGCTGGGTTGAGTTTAATAGGCGAGTGCTGGAAGAAGCGCTTAATCCGGAACAACCTTTACTTGAAAAAGTGAAGTTTCTATCTATTTTTTATTCAAACCTTGATGAATTTTATATGATTCGTATCTCGGGGTTAAAGGAACAGATAGCTGCCAATATTCTAGAACCAACTATTGACGGATTAACTCCACGGGAACAACTTCAAAAAATTGAAAAAGCAGTTCAGCCGATGCTTCAGCAAACAATGGAACTCTGGGCGCAAGATATCGTTCCTGCTTTACGCGAGCACAATGTTTTCATATACAGAAACAGTGAATTAACTGACGAGGACAGGGAAAAATTGACCGTTTATTTCCAAAAAGAAATATTCCCGGTTCTCACGCCGCTTGCTTTCGATCCGGGAAGACCGTTTCCGTACATCTCCAATCTAAGTTTAAGCCTTGCAATTCTTGTTCGCAAACCGAACGGGGAAAATCATTTTGCAAGGGTCAAGGTTCCAAGCATTTTGCCAAGATTGATGAAAATTGATCATATACTCGGCACAAATAAAAAGAACGGCGCTAACGGGAGATTTTGTGCAAAATATATCTGGCTCGGTGATGTCATTAAAGCAAATCTTTCACAATTGTTCCCCGGATTAGAAGTAGTGGAGTCGCATCGTTTTAGAATAACACGTGATACCGATATAGAACTTCAAGAAGATGAAGCAGATGATTTACTCCGTGTCATTGAGGAGAATATTAGACAGCGTAGATTCGGGCGTGTTGTTAGGCTTGAGGTCGCGCGTAAAATGCCGGAATTTATGCTCGATACATTAATGGAAAACCTTTTGATTTCAAGAGAAGATGTGCATGTGCTGGATGGACCTCTTGGCTTAAGCGATATTATGATGCTTTATGATCTTCCTTTGCATCAATTAAAAATGAAACCCTACTATCCAGTTATGCCGCGTCCTTTTGAAGATGGTGAAGATATCTTTACTATAATAAAGCAAAAGGATGTTCTTCTTCATCATCCATATCATTCCTTTCGCCCTGTAATCGATTTTATTAAACAGGCAACCGATGACCCCGATGTGCTCGCAATAAAGCAAACTCTGTATAGAGTAGGCACAAACTCACCGATTGTAAAATCATTAATTGAGGCTGCCGAGAGGGGAAAGCAAGTTGCAGTTCTTGTTGAATTAAAAGCAAGGTTTGATGAAGAGAATAATATTTTTTGGGCGCGCGAACTTGAAAAAGTTGGTGTGCATGTTGTTTATGGTTTGGTTGGTTTGAAAACTCACGCTAAAATGACGCTTGTTGTTAGGCGCGAGTTTGATGGCGTGCATCGCTATGTACATCTTGCAACAGGAAATTATAATGCATCAACCGCCAAGCTGTACACAGATCTCGGTCTGTTTACTTGCGATGAGGATATATGCTCAGATGTGTCTGATTTATTCAATTATCTTACCGGCTATTCAAAACAAACGTCTTTTCGAAAATTAATTGTTGCGCCAATAAACATGCGCGAAACTTTTTTCGAGATGATTCTGCGGGAAATTGAAAATAAAAAAGCAGGCAAAGAAGCTCAAATAATAATTAAGATAAATTCACTTGTCGATCCTGTATTGATCTCTGCCTTGTACGAGGCATCAAACAACGGCGTAAAGATTGAACTGATAGTCAGGGGAATTTGCTGTCTTGTGCCCGGCGTGGCAGGGCTTAGCGAAAACATTCGCGTTATAAGCATTGTCGGCAAGTTTCTCGAACACAGCCGCGTTTTTTATTTTTTTAATGACGGCAAAGAAGATATTTATTTGAGCAGCGCCGATTTTATGCAGCGTAACTTAGACAGGAGAGTTGAAATCGCATTCCCTGTTGAAGATGAAAAATTAAAGCTCACTCTTAAAAGAACATTACTGCGTATAACTCTTTTAGATAACGTAAAAGCGCGAATATTAAAACCCGATATGGCTTACGAGTTTGTACACGTTGATGAAGGACAAAAAAATATTAATACACAGGAGTGGCTGATGAACCACACAATCAAAGTTTCCGGCACAGTTGATAAACGTAAAATCATCAAAAGTTAGCGATATAAAAATAGGCGGACGATATATAATAAGAACATTATATATAGTGTTGGAATGTATCCGTTAGCTAACGGACAATGACACAAGAGAAAAGTCATTGCGAGTTACCAAAAAAGGCTTTGCCTTTATTTATCAAAAGAATGGCTTTATCGTCATTGCGAACGAGTCCTCGAGTGAAGCAATCTTTTGTTTTTAATTCAAATTGAGATCCCGCCAAGGCGTGATGACAAAAAAAATAATTTGCGTAAGGTGAGTTATTAATTCAATCCAAACAAAATTTTTAAAATAAATAAGGAAAAATAATGGCAGAAATTACAAAGAGTGAAATATTAAATGCTTTTAAGAAGATAGAAGATGAAAATTTAAACGTTAATCTCCTCACACTTAATTCGATAAAAACTGTTGAAACAAAAGGAAATGATGTTGTTGTAAATGTTGTTATCCCCTTTCCTCCGGCAGCAGTTACGGATGAATTAAAAAATAAATTTGTTCAAACTATAAAATCAAATTTCAGTAGATTAGAAAAAGTTAAAGTAAATATTGAAACTAAAGTAACCTCGCATAAAGATGAAAAAAAAGAACAACTTCTACCGGGAGTTAAAAACACAATTGCTGTTGCAAGCGGTAAAGGAGGCGTGGGGAAAAGTACTGTGGCTGTTAATCTTGCCGTGGCGCTTGCACGCGATGGGGCAAAAGTTGGTTTGATTGATGCGGACATCTACGGTCCGAGCATTCCTCTTATGCTGGGGATAAATTCAAAGCCAAAAATATATCAGAATCCCAAATCGTCTAAAATGTTACCGCTTGAAAATTTTGGTATTAAGTTAATGTCAATCGGTTTTCTTGTTGATGACGGCACTCCGGTTATCTGGCGGGGTCCGATGGCAAGCGGAGCAGTAAAACAGTTTATGACCGATGTTGAATGGGAAGAATTAGATTATCTTGTTTTTGATATGCCCCCGGGAACCGGTGATATTCAATTAACATTAGTGCAAACCATCCCTTTAACAGGCGCTATTATTGTTACCACTCCTCAGGAAGTTTCTTTGATTGATGCCCGTAAAGGTTTAAAGATGTTTAACCGGGTTAATGTGCCTGTTCTCGGTATAGTTGAAAACATGAGTTATTTTATCGCTCCCGATACAGGGAAAAAATACGACATTTTTGGCGCTGGCGGCGGAGAACAACTTGCTAAAGAATTAGAAGTTCCTTTCCTCGGCGGTATTCCGATCAATTCGAAAATCAGAATTGGCGGAGATCAAGGAATACCAATGGCATTCGATAATCCCGATTCTGATTACGCAAAGACAATGCAGGAAGTTGCCCGCAAGGTTGCTACGGAAATAAATCTTAGAAATCTTAATGATAATAGTGTAGAAATTATTTTGGGTGATTGATATATTTCAAATAGGGTTATGTTAAAACATGACCCTGCTTTTTTCAATATGGACAATGCCGGCAGTCGTTTCCGCAGCAGTAACCCCGCTCCATTAAATACGCCGAAGTAAACACTCTATACCCTGTTAGCGGGTCGATATAAGAAAACTCTCCCTTTGATACAGCGTTTTTGTGTCGCAGGATCACTTCGTCGTAATAAGGATTCTCTTCACTAAGGCGGCAGATTAATTCAAAATTCACATCGTTTTTCTTCTCTTCATTCATAAGCAAAATTAAAAATTGATTATTATCTTAACCGTGTTTTATTCTACTATTTATTAATGTCCTTCAAACAAATATATGATTAAACCGATTGCCCGCAATAACAAATTTTTTATCAGATCAGTTCTGATAATAGCAGCTATTTCGGTATTGTTTTTATTTGGCGGAATTAACAGAACAATAAACTCAACATTCGAACAAATATTGTCAGTTTCGAGAGGCGAGTTGGTACCCGACACCAACATTGTAATTGTTAATATAAATAAAAATGACATTGATAAAATTACGCTGCCTTCTATTAATAAAAACTACTTTGCTTTACTGATAAAAAGCCTTACAAAAAACGGTGTGAAAAAAATAGGGCTTGATATAGTTTTAGGCTCCCGTTTCGTAAAGCAATCAATTGACGACACACTTTTAGCGAAAGTAATAAAAAATTCTGGACGGGTAATTGTAAGTTCAATTGCCGGCAGAATCGAAAAGCAAAATAAAAATTTTGTAACGGACTCTATAAGTTACCCGGCAACTAAACTTCTTACTGAAAATATTTCTACTGGTCACATAAATTTTATTTCTGCAGATGATATAGTCATTCCATTAAAAATTGATATATTCGGTAGAACCGAAAAAGCATTCGCATTACAACTTTCTGAAAAAAGGGGGGAGAAGCAAAATGATTTGCACGTCAACTTCATTTCTTCACAAAACAAGTTTGCTCGGTATTCTCTGTTCGATTTCTTTGATGCAGTAGAAAACCACGAAATTTATTTAAAAAATAAAATTGTGATAGTCGGCTTTACCGGCGCTCAGTTTTTAACGGGCATAGAAACAGCTTATGATGACAATATTTCGAATGCAGCGCTTCAAGCCTTTGCTGTTGATAATCTTCTCAGAAATCGCTTCACAAACATCAATTTTATATTTCTCTCGGCTGTAATCTTTATAATCTCTCTCGCAGTATTAGTATTAGTGCAGACATTTAGATTAGAGAAACCATTTATTACTTACCCTTTGTATCTAACTGCATTTTTAATTTTGAGTTATCTCTTCTTCGGGTTGATTAATATTCGTTTGGCATATTCGATAATGCTTCTCCCTTTATTCTTTTTGTTCATTTCGGATTTTGTCTTTTGGGTTTACGATAAACAACTCGAACTAACCGGGCTGACGGATGAAAAAGAAATTCTTGAAACTTTGCTTTTAAAGAAAGAATTAGAACTTAAAAGATTTGAAAATGAGTTGAAGGTTGCTTCCGGTAAAGAAGCGCTGCTGTGTGTTAAAAAAATAAAGTCACTTAAAAATGAGATAGATGCAAGGCATTCTAAATTAAATTTTGAAGAAATTGTGTTAGAACTTTTGCGAAGCAAATTTTTTTCTCAATCTTCATTTAATGAGATCACTGAAGAAATTGGTGTGATCAGCGGGAAAGTAATATCAGAATATTTTCGCGGAGCGGTTCTAAAAGCTTATGTTGAAAATAATTTTGATGAGGAAAAAACGGCAAAATGGATTTCAACTTCTAATGATGAAGAAGTAAATAAAAGGATTAAAACAAAGTTAAAACTTTTCATTAGGGAAATAGAAAGTAACATTAAAAAGGAAAACGGAAATAATTTTGAACTATTAAAAGAGAAATTTAAGTCGAAGTATAAAAATCTTCCTCAAAAATATCATCCATACCTTGATAAGATTATTCATAAACTAATCAGTGGATTGTAATTGTAAATCATATAAATTAACCGCTTAAAAAAAATATCGTACTGTTTTGTTTCATTTGAATATTTTTGCGAAGGTAAATTTAGGGCATCTCTAAAAACGAAGTGTCATTGCGAATGAGTCCTCGAATGAAGCAATCCCAGTGTAGAATTTTGAGATTGCTTCGCTCCCAAAACGTCGCTCGCAATGACAATTGATTTTGAGATTTTAGAGATGCCCTTTAGTAACCTTTAACGTCTGCCTCCGGTCTTAAGGTAAGGTGTATATTTTATAAAATTAACGTGTACTAAATTCTGTCCGGCACTGCAAATAAACCGCTTGAAAATGCGGTTCTAACTATCAAATTAATAGGCATGGCTATTGATAAAATCGCCGGAGTAATTTTTCAAAGGAACATATTTTTAGGAGTTTTTTATGAAGAGCAAAATATTTTTACTACTGATACTACTATTAGTGTGGTTTGCTCCAACTGTTTTTTCACAGGAAACAGACAGCACAAAAGCAAAAGATAAGTGGGAAGATTGGGAAAACTGGGACGAAGACGATGATGCGGATGAATGGGGAGGCTGGGATGATTGGGATATAAAATTTAATATATTTTCAAATCGATCGCGCCCAACTATTTCTGCACTGTACGGAATCTCACAAATCAAACTAAAAAACTTTGGGTCTAAATTTGCCGATCCAACTTTAATTGAACTGAAACTTGGCTATACACGGCGCGACACACTTCCCGGAACGTGTGGAGTCTTATGGCATAAGTATAACTATTTCTATATCGGAAATACTACAACAGATTTGAAAAATATTTCTGCTCTCAACCCTGATCTTGAAACAAATCTTTGGAGGTTTGGTTTCGGCTGGGAAAAAGGTTACGGATATAAATTCGGCGTTAGCGAAATTATTCCATATCATTCCGGCGGGATTGAGTGGTCACGTTTAAAAATGATCGAACAACCAGTGGCGAACTTTGATAAAAATATAGCTAATTATTTTAATGACTCATTCCGTTTTGGTACGCATGCCGAAGCAGGTTTAAGGATAAATCCAATTCCAAATATTTCAATTGAAGCAGGTTATGAAAGAGCGGCGATTTTTCCCCGTCATTTATTTTGGAAATGGGCGGGCAGCGCTTTAATAGAAGTTGCAGCACAGGGTTTACTCGATAAGTTTATAGATGAAATTATCGACACTTCACCTTACGCAGCTCCTATCGTTAATGCCGTTCTTAAAGGCGCTTTGTCTTATGGCATCTATGAATTAAGAGAAGAAAAAATGAACTGGCCTTTTAATTCGGCTCCGCCTCTAATGTACGATCAAGTGAAATTTGGTTTGACATTTATGTTCTAATTAGCGAAAGCAATTAAGGCTGCTTTATTTGAGCAGCCTATTTTATTTACTTGTCACTAAAGACTATAATTCCTCAATGGTTTAAAGCGCCTCACATCGTTATAGTTTGTTTGCCCCTGTCTAATTGTTTATTTTTACGACTCAAATTTCTATACCCGGAAGGAGCTTTAGCTTATAATGCAGTTCAAAAGAAGAACGCATACATGTGGAGAATTACGCGAAACAAACATTGGCGAAACTGTTACATTAAACGGTTGGGTGAACACAAGACGCGATCTTGGCGGATTAATTTTTATCGATATCCGCGACCGTTATGGCATTACACAAATTGTATTTGAGCCGACTTTTAATGCAGAGGCGCATCGTCTCGCAAAGGAATTAAGAAACGAGTACGTTATTTCTGTTGAAGGAATAGTACGTAATCGTCCCGCCGACACAGACAATGCCGAACTTCCAACAGGGCACATTGATATAATGGCAAACAAACTCATTATTTTAAATGAAGCTAAAACTCCTCCGTTTCCCATCGAAGATAAAATAGAGACTCACGAAGAGATAAGATTAAAATACCGCTACTTAGATTTAAGACGCAGCGTGCTTCAAAAGAATTTGCTGCTGCGGCATAAAATGTATATGCTTGCAAGAAAATATTTTGATGCAAATAATTTTGTTGAAGTTGAAACTCCGGTGCTGATGAAAAGCACACCGGAAGGCGCCCGCGATTTTCTCGTACCAAGCCGGCTTCATAAAGGGAAATTTTATGCGCTTCCCCAATCGCCGCAGCAGTATAAGCAGCTATTGATGGTATCCGGATTAGATAAATATTTTCAAATTGTTAAATGCTTTCGTGATGAAGACCTGCGCGCCGACCGTCAGCCTGAGTTTACTCAAATTGATGTTGAGATGTCGTTTGTAAATCAGGAAGATGTGTTTGAAACTGTTGAAGGTTTAATGAGATTAATGTTTAAAGAAATATGGAACAAAGAACTTCAACTACCATTGCCCCGGTTATCCTTTGATGAGGCTATGGAAAAGTACGGCTCGGACAAACCGGACCTTCGTTTTAATCTTGAAATGGTGACATTAAACGATGTTTTTGTTAACACTAATTTTAAAGTATTTAAAGATCAAATTGAAAATAACGGCATTATAACCGGACTTCTCGCCCCAGGCTGCGGCGAGTATACTCGCAATCAACTTGATGTGCTTACAGATTTTGTTAAAAAACTCGGCGCCGGCGGTTTAATTTGGATGCGTGTAAAAGAAGACGGACTTGATGCGCCGGTTGCAAAATTTTTAAGCGATGAAGAAAAACAAAACATAATAAATAATCTCTGCGCTAAAACCGGCGATTTAGTTTTTATTCTATCTGGTGCAAAATTAAAAGCATTAAACATTATGGGCGCTTTACGTCTTGAAATGGCGCGCCGCTTAGAGCTAATAAAAAAAGATTCTCAACCGAAACTTCTTTGGGTAACCGACTTTCCACTGTTTGAGTGGGATGACGAAACAAAACGATATTTTGCGATGCATCATCCATTTACTTCACCCAGAATTGAAGATGTGAATTACATGGAAAGCGAGCCGGGCAAAGTGCACGCGCGGGCTTACGATCTTGTATTAAACGGAAGTGAAATTGCAGGCGGAAGTATAAGAATTCACAGTGCGGAGCTTCAGGCAAAAATGTTTAAAGCGCTCGGAATAAGCGACGAAGAAGCTGAATCAAAATTCGGATTCCTTATGAAAGCATTTCAATACGGCGCTCCTCCGCACGGAGGAATTGCATTTGGATTCGATAGAATGGCGATGATATTTGCAGGCGAGAATTCGATACGAGATGTAATTGCATTCCCTAAAACCGCAAGTGCAGTTTCGTTGATGGATGATTGTCCTTCCGAAGTAAGCGAAGCTCAGTTAACAGAATTATATATTCGAGTTAGAAAATAAATTAGAATAAGATTTGTTTGGTAAAGACTCTTTTATTACCACAATACTATTTTAGACTCTTGAGAGGTTAACCATTTGTAATGATGATTTGACATCATTATTCTTATAACAAAATTGTTAAAAAAAGCCGCGATCGATTAACCGCGGCTTTTTAATTTCAATCTTAAATATAATTACTTAAAATCTTACATCACCTAAAGTTTTGTTATATAGCCACTGTACCTCAACCCATGCAGGATCACCCGGGTTACCGCCGCCATAGTTAACAATTTTAATTTTTGAGTAATGACCATCATGATCGTATAAGAAAACGTAGTTCGTTTGGCGGTCATCCATATTGTTTGTCCACGTGCCTGTTGTTTTTAATGGAGAAGGAACATTGTCATAAATATTGGAACTTGATCCAACTTTAAATTGTGTTATGCGTATTAATCCATTAGTTGTGTTTAAGTCAGCACTCTGAACCAAGTAACCCCCGCCGGTTCCGCTTGTTGAGTAATAAATATCAACTGATCCTTTGTCTGCACCGGAAACACCGTAAGCCATACCGGTAGATAGGTCCAAACCACTTGGTTGTAGGGCTGTAGTTCCTTGTGTTTCGTAAATTTTAACAGGGGTAGTAAATCCGAATTTATCAAGATCAACATCTGAGGTAAGTGTAACTGTTTTTGTGGCAATTATATTTTCTACAACCACAATACCTGTAATAGTTGTATCCCTATATCCGGTTAGTTTTAAAGTAACTGAATATGTACCTGGTGTTACATTTTTTATTGTATCGGGTGTTGTTCCGTGTAATGAATTATTAAAATATACCTGTGCGCCTACAGGATTTGAAATCATCAGTATAGAACCTTTGGCTTCATTCACAGGATTTGGATCTGTCGAACTCTCGCAAGATGCGAGGACTATGCCTAATAATAATATTAAAGACGCTGCAATAATTTTTTTCATTCTTATTTTCCTTTGTTTGTATTTTGTTTTATGATTATTTCTTCGTTAAACTAAACGAAAAACTTTTGTTATCTGCGGTAATAGTATGTGAACCGCTGAATTTTAAATGATCTTCCGACAAAGTGCCCGAGTATGTTCCTGCATATCTGAATTTTTGAGTATCACGCATTGATACTTTATTATTCTCAACATTTATTGCTCCGGCAACAGCTTTTCTGGAAACCTGTCGGTAATTAATAACGATTGTTCCGCTGAATGTATTTTCAGTTTGTGAAGTTATGGTTAACGTAGTAGCTCTGCCATCGAGAGATCCTGTCCATTTACCTATCATATCCGGTATCATGGCTTTCTTCTCTGCAAGCGCGATTGAGTCGGCAACTTGTTGTGCGATAGAATCTGCTACTCTCTGAGCTTCAACAGCAACAATGCTGTCTAATTTTAATTGTGCATCGGAAGGTTCCTTATTTTCTTTAGCATCGCAACCAAGAAAATTAATTGATGCGGTTATAAATAGAACTGTTAGAAGAACAGAAAATCCTTTATAGGATTTTAAAAAATTTAACGCTGCAAAAATGTTCATAAATATCTCCTTATAGAATTTATTGTCATATTGAACTTTGAAAATTGATAGTTGAAGATAGTGAAAAAACAATAAAATGGCTATGTATTTAAATATATACTACCCGCGAACTGCTAAGAACAAATACATAAAAGCCGCTGTTTTTTTTAACTTTTATCTTTCAAAATAGGAGATTATTTGCGGTCTTGCTTCGACTTCTCCGCTATCCTCCTGGGGCCAGATAGGCTGGGTTAATTCTGTTGTTGTTGGGCGGTAGTAAACACTAACATTACCATTAAAATTAACGGTCCCTTTTGTTGTTACACCTCCGTAAACTTTAACATTTCCATTAAAGTTAGCATTACTATTTGAATATACTTGAGCATATAATTTAACATTACCGTTTACATTTACATCTCCCTTAACATATAAACCTAAATTGTTTCCCGATGCATCTAACGAAGTAATGTTTACATTACC
>Ga0210046_1000595_pt1 | contig 33985 bp, 26 predicted proteins | sample CryGeyCG2114_250_FD_185461 | JGI IMG/M metagenome (GOLD analysis project Ga0210046, IMG submission 185461) | Groundwater microbial communities from aquifer - Crystal Geyser CG18_big_fil_WC_8/21/14_2.50 (SPAdes) (version 2) | ecosystem: Environmental > Aquatic > Deep subsurface > Groundwater ...
TTGTAATTTCTCTCTTATTCCTAAGCGATCTAGGAAATGTTTTATCAAACTCATTCCGCCAAAAGGGGTAACTTGTTTGCTCGAATATTCTATCGGTAGATTAACCATTTGGGTTACTTTTATTTTTATTTTAAGTATAACTAATATAATAATTTACATGACTTTTTTGAATCCTATTGCATAAGGCAGGTTAAACCAAAAATATTATTTATTGGCAAATATTTGATGGCTTGCAAATGGTTTTAGTTAATAATCTTTAACATCTATTTATCGGCTGGTTGTTTCGCTTTTCATTTTTTCGTTGTGCTCTGTCCACTTTTTTGCCGTTTTTTAATTAGTTATTTGCTTCGTAGTAATATGAGTAATCAATTCCTTTCATAAACATTTCGCGGTCGTTTATTTTGGTGGTGAGCTCTTTTTCCAAAAGTTTTTCTAAAACACTACTTTTGGTTGGACTTAGCATCATTGCGTTCATGTAATCTTGCTTGCTTATTTTGCTCCAATCAACGCATTTTTTGAGGCGTTTTTTTAGCATCAAATCCAACCATATTCTGGTGCTTCTGCCATTGCCCTCCATAAAAGGGTGTGCAATGTTCATTTCTACATATTTGTTTACAATTTCGTCAAATGTAGTTTCGGGCATTGCTTCTATTTGTTTTAATGTGTCGCCTAAAAAGCGTGATACGGCAAATTGAAAACCACTTTTTGCAATATTTTTTTGTCTTATTTGCCCCGCAAAATCATATAATCCGCCAAACAAATAAGCGTGTATTTGTTGCAAACCTTTGGTTGTACCAACTTCTATGCTGTTGATAAAAGAACTTTCAAACATTGCATACGCTTTTGTTTTGCTTTTTGCGTCTATGCTTTCATCACTGTATGTAAACCATTCAATAAATCGGTTTGCCTTTTTGCTCGGAAATTCTTTGCCTAAAGCAATAATGCCAGTGTAATCCAACATATCGGTTAAATATCGTTTACCATCATTTGCTAAAAGCTTCAGTTGGGTAGTGGCACTAACCAACTCGTTTTTTTCTTTTTTCAATTTAGCTTTAAGATATTTCCAATAGTTGCGGGTTTTGGCGTAGTCGTCTTGGTTGGTAAACAAAGCTACAATATCCAACACACTAAACCACCACTTGGCGTTTTGCTCGTCCCAAACGGCTCGCACTTCACGGTCGTCAAAAAAACGTATGGATATTTTTGCATTACTCATAATTCAAATGTTATCTATTCTGTCACTCTGTAATTTTCTGTCCAAAGTTATGATAATTTTTATTTTGTTGTTTCTGTATACTGTGTCAAGTTACAATTACCGCCAACTTATTTTCAAAAGCAATTGTTTTTATCTGTACAAAATAGCATCACAAAAACAATTATTTATACTCACAATATATGTTATTCAATTATTTATTAAGTCAATTTTCAAACCATCATTAACATAACGCAACAAGGTAAATTGAAACGCAAGCTATTATTAATTTAGCTCTAACATTCCATGTTTTCTTCATAATTGTTATTTTCTGTAGTGGCAAGGTAAGAGGAGTCTTTCAAAATGCCACTCTATTATCAAAATTATTAAAAGAACTTTTGGAAGTTAATTAAAGATTTATATTAAATCAAAAAATGAACTCTTAAAATCCACTATTTTATGTTTCGCTGTTTTTGGGGGAAAGTTGCGTTAGTTTACAGTGTGGGCATAAAAAAACCCAATTCAAAAAATGAATTGGGTTCAAATCTTAAATTATATAAAAACAAATTTAAATTTCAGCGCCAATGCCTTGTATTTGATAAACTGTTTTAACATGTTTTTTCTCAGACTTGCAATCTTCCTTTTTTTCTTTTGCTTCATCTTTACAATCCTTTCCTGAGCATTCTTTTTCGCCAACTTCAACAGTAAACGAATAAAGTTCGCCTTCAACTAATGCTTTTTGACCCTTTGCTTCCATTGGAAAAACAATTTCGCCATCATTAACTTTTACACGAATTGATTCAAATTCTTTGTCGCTTGCTAATTCAATCCAACAACCTCTTTTTTCGCAAACATTAAGTACAGTTCCTTCAACAAGTACTTTTTTGCCAACATAATTTTCGGGTTTTTCTAATATTTCTGAAACCTTTACTTTTTCTTTTGCTGTAATTTCTTTTCCGTATTTTGTTACATCTTTTGCAATTAAACTTGCACTTAGTAAAATTGTAAAAGCAAACATTACAAGATATTTCTGCATTATAGTTCTCCCTTTAGTATTTTTATTTTTTAATTTAATGAAGTTAAAAATAAGAGCATTTATATTATTTAGCAAACACAAAATATTATGAACAGAAGAAAATTTATTAAAAACAGCACATTGCTTACCGGCTCAATTTCGTTGGTAGGAATTAACCAAATTTCAGCAAAAGAAAGTAAAGTTGAAACACAAATTGCAAAAATAAAGCCAAATCGTTTGAAAATTGGCGATACCATTGGGCTTATCGCTCCCGCTGGTTATGTTTCCGAAAAGGCTTTGCAAGAATCGATTGAAAATATTGAGAAGCTTGGATTTAAGACATATTACACAGAAAATGTAAAATCCAAATATGGCTATCTTGCTGGTGAGGACGAAGTTCGCGCAAAAGATTTAAATCACATGTTTGAAAATGACAAAGTTGATGGAATTTTTTGCATCCGCGGTGGTTATGGCGTTGCAAGAATTCTTCGTCAAATAAATTACGACGCAATAAAAGCAAATCCAAAAGTGCTTGTCGGATATAGCGATATTACGGCTTTGCATTACGCAATTTATTCGCAAACGGGATTGGTTACATTCCACGGACCAGTTGCAACTTCTACTTTTAATGAATTTTCGGTTAACAATTTTGTAAAAACCGTAATGAATCCAGAAGCTAAAACTGTTTTTACTCCCGCAGATGATAGCGAAAAAGGAAGCGATTATAAAACTTATGTAATTAGAGAAGGAAAGGCTAAAGGCGAGTTGGTTGGTGGAAATCTTAGCATTGCGGTAACTTTTCTTGGAACAAAATATGATGTTGATTACAAAAACAAAATTCTTTATCTCGAAGAAGTTGACGAAAAGCCTTACAGAGTTGATAGAATGCTAACGCACCTTTATCAAGCAGGCAAATTGGAAGAAGTTTCTGGAATTGCTTTGGGAGTTTTTAGCGATTGCGATTCAAAAGTAGGCTCAGCTCAAGGCGAAAGGTCGCTTTCTTTGCAAGAAGTGCTTTACGACAAACTTTACGATTTGGGAATTCCTGTAATTTATGGACTTTCATTTGGTCATGTAGAAAATAAATACACAATTCCTTTTGGAATTAACGCGGAACTCGATGTTCAAAATCAAACACTAATTCTAACAGAGCCGGCGGTTTTGTGAAAATAGCTTTAAATATATTAAATAATAATCTTTTCCACTTCCGACTTTCGACTCCCGATTTTCGTTTAAACTATTATACTCGCACAAATGAAATGATTTTTCCAATTCACAAATCTTTCGTCTCATATCTCAAATCTCAAATCTTGAATCTAAAATCTAAAATCTTGAATCTTAAATCTCCCACTTGCCATGTTCGCTAAAGTAGTTTTCCCGCTTCCGTTCCGTAATTCATTTACTTATTCAATTCCGGATGAATTTGAAGAGTTAATTGTAATTGGCGTTCGCGTTGTTGTTCCATTTGGCAAACGTACACTAACTGGTTTCGTTGTTGATTTAATAAATGAAGCTGACGAAGCGGATTCAAAATACGAAGTAAAACCAATTCGCGATGTACTTGACTTAGTTCCAACATTTGGCAAAAATGAATTGAAATTTTACGAATGGGTAAGCGAATATTACATAAGCTCACTCGGCGAAGCACTACGCAATTCTGTGCCTTATGGTTTAGATATTGAATCAAAAAAAAGAATTGTTGCCGATATGGATTTTTGCTTTTCTCTTTTCAAAGAAGAAGCTAATAAAACCTCAACTCGTGCAAAAATTTTGGATTTGCTTAGCCAAAAGGAAGTTTATACAATTACTCTTTTGCAAAAATTAGTAAAGAAAAAATCGATTTATTCCATATTAAATACGCTTGAAAAAAAAGGAGCTTTAACACTTTTAACCGAAATTGATGATGCTAAAGTTAAAATTAAAAAAGTAAAACACGTAAGATTAAACAAAAATGTTGATGACGTTTATGCAGAGTTGCCAGAGATTGAAAAAAAATCGACAAAACAAGTGATGGTCTTGCTTGAACTTTTATCTTCGCCAAAAGAAGAATTTCCATTAGCTCAACTAATGAAAAAAACAAACTCAAATTTATCGTCTGTTAATTCGCTATTTAAAAAGGATTTGATTGATATTTATTATAAAGAAGTTGAACGAAGATTTGTTGAAACTTATGAAGAGGACAAAAAAACCATTAAGCTAACAACTGACCAAAGTTCAATTATTGAGTTGGTTTCTAAAAATATTGAATCAAAAACCTTTAAACCATATTTGCTTCACGGCGTAACTGGCAGCGGAAAAACGCAAGTATATATTGAGTTGGTTAGAAATGCATTGAAGAGCGGACGGAATGCAATTGTGCTTGTTCCAGAAATTTCGCTTACTCCACAAATTACGACTCGTTTTTATAACGAACTTGGTGATTCAATAACTGTTATGCACAGCCGAATGTCGCTTGGCGAACGCTACGATGCTTGGCGTGGAATTGTGAAAGGAAAATACCGTGTTGTAATTGGTCCTCGTTCAGCACTTTTTGCTCCATTAAATAATATTGGAGTTATAATTATTGACGAGGAACACGATGCAAGTTACAAGCAACATGATATTATTCCAAAATATAATGCCCGTGATGCCGCGGTTGTAAAAGCTCAAATGAATAATGCCCCAATAATTTTAGGCTCAGCAACTCCTTCAATTGAAAGCATGTACAATGCATTAAATCAAAAATATGTTTTGTTGGAATTAAAAGAAAGAATTGACAACGCAAAACTTCCAAAAGTTAAGTTAGTTGATCTCACAATTGAACTAAAACAGAAAAGAATGGATGGCGCTTTTTCAAAAACATTAATTGATAAAATAAACGATAGATTACAAAAAAAAGAATCTGTAATTATACTCCAAAACAGGCGTGGGTTTGCAACACAAATTTATTGCGAGGATTGTGGTGAAATTGAAATGTGCGATAATTGTTCGGTTTCAATGGTGCATCATTTAAATAAAAATTTACTCCAGTGCCACTATTGTGGAAATACAAGACCTGTTCCAAAAGCTTGTTCAAAGTGCGGTTCTTTAGCTCTAAAATTTTTTGGAACAGGAACTCAGCGTGTTGAAGATGAATTAATTTACAACTTTCCAGATGTAAAAATTGAGCGGATTGATTCCGATACTCTTAATAGAAAAGGAAAACTTGGCGAGATTCTTAACCGTTTTAAAAGTGGCGAAACTCAAATTCTTGTTGGAACGCAAATTGTTGCAAAAGGATTAGATTTTTCAAACGTTACTTTAGTTGGTGTAATTTCTGCCGAAACAACTTTGTGGATTCCAGATTTTAGAGCAGACGAAAGAACTTTTCAACTGCTAACTCAAGTTTCTGGAAGAGCTGGAAGAAGCACAACAGAAGGTGAAGTTTTAATTCAAACTCAGAATAAATCCCATTTTGTTTTGCAAAAAGTTTTAGCAAATGATTATCATGGATTTTATATAAACGAGATAAAACTCCGTGAGGACAAAGGATATCCTCCTTTTACAAGAATTTGCACAGTTGAAACAAAAGACGAAAGTGAGCAAAAAGCTCGTGGAGCTTTGAATGATTTTTACAATATTTTAATTACAAAAAAAGCCTCTCTCACCATTTCTGTTCCTCAGCCGGCAATGATTGCCCGACTTAAAGGGAAATATAGATTCAAAATATTAATTAAAAGTTCCAAATCAATTGATTCTAGCGGAAAACTTCTTAGAAATGCAGTGCTTGAAACATTTATTGAATTTAATCAAAAATCAAAATTCAGCGATATTAAACCAATTATTGATATGGATCCGCAAAGTATTAGCTAAATAAGAAATTATGCTATCTTGCTTAACCTCACGTATTTGGCTATTTTTATAAATTGTTTTAAAAAATTAAAATTGGCAATAAGGATTTAGCAATTATGAAATATCCCTTTACGGAAGTTGAAAAAAAATGGCAAAAAACGTGGGAAGATAATAAAACCTACAAAACAGATTTAACCAATTTGGAAAAAGCATTATACACACTTGTAATGTTTATTTATCCATCAGGTTCAAAATTACATATTGGACATTGGTACAATTACGCGCCAACCGATAGCTGGGCGCGTTATAAAAAACTGCGTGGCTACAATGTTTTTGAACCAATGGGATATGATGCTTTCGGACTTCCGGCGGAAAATTATGCTATCAAAACTGGAATTCATCCGCAAGACAGCACATTTCAAAATATTGATGACATTCGCGAACAGTTAAAAACAATGGGTTGCATGTACGATTGGGATGCAGAATTAATGACTTGCGTTCCTGAATATTATAAATGGAATCAGTGGCTTTTTATTGAACTTTATAAAAAAGGATTGGCTTACAGAAAAAATGCACCCGTAAATTGGTGTCCTTCGTGTCAAACAGTGCTTGCAAATGAGCAGGTTGGCTCCGATGGAGCATGTGAACGATGTGAAACAATGGTTGAAAAAAAGAATTTAACTCAGTGGTTTTTCAAAATAACAAATTACGCCGATGAACTTTTGGACGGATTAAAAACTATTGATTGGCCCGAAAAAACTAAAACAATGCAAGAAAATTGGATTGGAAAAAGCTTTGGAACTGAAGTTAAGTTTGGCGTTGTTGGTCACGATGATAAAGAAATACGCGTTTTTACAACTCGTCCCGATACGTTATTTGGTGTTACTTATGTTGTGCTTGCACCAGAACTTGATTTGGTTCAAGAATTAACAACCAACGAATGCAAAATTGAAGTTGATAAATACATCGATTCAATAAAATCACTTTCCGAAATTGAACGAACTTCAACAGTAAAAGAAAAAACTGGAGTTTTTACAGGTGCTTTTGCAATTAATCCAGTTAATGGCGAGCAAGTTCCCATTTGGATTGCTGATTATGCACTTGCAACTTATGGAACTGGTTCTGTTATGGCTGTGCCAGCACACGACGAGCGAGACTTTGAATTTGCTGCAAAATTTAAATTACCAATACGAAAAGTTATTCTTGAAGAAGGAACAGATACTGAAGCAGAATTAACAGAAGCATTTACTTCTTCTGGAAAAATGATTAATTCTGCTCAATTTAATGGAACTGATTCAGTTGAAGGAAAATCCAAAATTACAGATTGGCTTTCTGAAAATAACAATGGTGAGAAGAAAATTAATTACCGATTGCGCGATTGGTTAATTTCGCGTCAAAGATATTGGGGAACTCCAATACCAATTATCTATTGCGATAAATGTGGCGAAGTAACAGTTCCAGAAGAGCAACTTCCCGTTAAATTACCTTATGATGTTAACTTTAAACACGATGGTGCTTCGCCTCTTGTTGGCAATACTGAGTTTGTAAATACAACTTGTCCAAAATGTGGTGGACATGCAACTCGCGATGTTGACACAATGGATACTTTTATGGATTCATCGTGGTACTACTTGCGTTATTTAAATCCAAAATTTTCTGATGGAATGTTTGATACAAAACTTGGCGATGATTGGACTCCTGTTGATATGTATGTTGGCGGTGCAGAACATGCTACAATGCACTTACTTTACGCTAGATTTATTCATAAATTTTTGCGAGATATTGGTTTAGTAAATTCGGACGAACCATTCAAACGCTTGATACATCAAGGAACTATTACAAACAACGGTGCCAAGATGAGTAAATCAAAAGGCAATGTTGTTAATCCTGGCAGCTTTATTGAGGAATACGGTTCAGATGTTTTCAGAATGTATTTGATGTTTATGGGTCCTTACGAACTTGGCGGCGATTGGAGTGATAAAGGAATTGTTGGCGTTGATAGATTTGTTCAACGTGCTTACACGTTATTTGAAAACAATGAAAATTTAAGCAAAACTGTATCTGCTCCAATTAAATTTGATATTGATAAACTTTCATTAATTGAAAAAAGCATCTATCAATTGGTAAATAAAACACTAGCAAAGTTTGAAAATGAAATTGATAATTTCCGCTTTAATACTGCGGTTGCTTCGTTGATGGAATTAAACAATGGATTGAAAGAGCTTTCGGAATGTTCAAACGAAATGAAACTTTTTGCTTTGGAAAGATTTGCTGTTATGCTTGGACCTTTGGCTCCACATATGGCAGAAGAATGTTGGTCAATGCTTGGAAATGAAAAGGGTTTATATGACAATCCCATTTGGTATGATATTGATGAAAATGCTTTGGTTCAGGAATCTGTTACAATTGTTGTTCAAGTTAATGGAAAAGTGAGAGCTAAACTGGATTTACCACTTGATACTGATGAAGCAAAAGTAAAAGAATTAGCTTGGAGTGATGATAAAGTAAAAAATCACACTGATGGAAAAATGATAGTAAAAGAGATTTACATAAAAAATAAAATTTATAATATTGTTGTTAGATAACAAACTGATTGTTGATAATCAGTAACTTATTATTGGAGTTGAAAAATGTTAGACATTAAATTTATTAGAGAGTATCCAGAAATTGTAAAACTTGGGATAGAAAACAAAAACGACAAAACAAACGTTGATGAAATTCTTGAACTAGATGTAAAAAAAAGAACTCTTCTTACAAAAGTAGAGGAGCAAAAAGCTCAAAAGAATAAAGTTTCTGCTGAAGTTGGCAGACTTAAAAAAGCTGGTGAAAATGCAGATTTGATTATTGCAGAAATGAAACAAGTAGCTGACAGTATTAAAGATCTTGATGATGAAGTTAGAATAGTAGAAGATAAATTAAACACTTTGATGATGTGGGTACCCAATCTTCCTCATTCTTCTGTTCCAGTTGGTAAAAGTGCCGCGGATAATGTTGAAACAAAACAGTGGTTGCCAGAAGGATTTACATTTGAAAATAACGATCCAATTCTTGACCATATTGAGCTTGGTAAAAAATTAAATATTCTTGATTTTGAGCGCGGCGCAAAAATTACAGGTTCTGGATTTCCTGTGTATGTTGGAAAAGGTGCCCGTTTAGAAAGAGCATTAATTAGTTTTATGATTGACTATCACATAGATAAGCATGGCTATACCGAAATTATGCCTCCACTTTTTGTAAATCGCGAATCAATGGAAGGAACTGGACAGTTACCTAAAATGCAAGAAGATATGTACTATGCTGAAAAAGATGAATTGTACGCAATTCCAACAGCAGAAGTTCCTATTACAAATATGCACCGCGATGAAATTTTAAGCGAAGAACAACTTCCAATTAATTACACTGGCTACACTCCTTGTTTCAGAAGAGAAGCCGGGTCATACGGAAAAGATTCAAAAGGCTTTTTGCGTGTACATCAATTCAACAAAGTGGAGATGGTAAAATTTGTTAAACCAGAGACTTCTTACAACGAATTAAATAATTTAGTTAGCGACGTTGAAGATATTTTACACGAATTACAAGTCCCATATAGAATTTTAGAACTCTGCACAGGCGATTTAAGTTTTGGGGCAGCAAAATGTTTCGATATTGAAACTTGGTCTCCAGCAGAAAAAAAATGGCTCGAGGCTTCATCATGCAGCAATTTTGAAAGCTTCCAAGCAAGACGTGCCAAAATTAGATTTAAAAGCAAAGATAGCAAAGGAACTGAATTTGTTCACACACTTAATGGTTCTGGACTTGCGACAAGTCGCTTAATGGTTTCAATTATGGAGAACTACCAAACTCCAGAAGGCAAAATTATTGTTCCAAAAGCGTTACAAAAATACACTGGCTTTACAATAATAGATTAATATTTAATGCGGCTTCAAAGCTCAATTCTTGAAGTCGCTTATTTTTCCCCAACCAAAATATTATAAATACAGTTTAAGTTTTTATTGAATTGTGAGTTGCTTCACATAATAGTTTTACGCCTTATTTAAATTTGAATTTCATAAGATAACTGAATATTTTTTAACAAAGATTATTTCTAAATTCATATCGAGGTTAAAATGAAAATATTTAACTCCTATTTCAAATCAAGCATAATTTTACATTTAATTTTTGTTGGATTTCTTTTTTCACTATCGGCTTGTGATAAAGCAGTTGAAGAAACAAAGACAGAAACACTTTATGTTAAATTTGTTAATGATTCTGCTTCAGTAGCCACAATAACCTCAATAATGGTTCAAGCAATGGGAAAGGCTGGTGATGCGGGAACACCATCTGGTGATTGGAGTGGTAACGTAATTGAAAAGAATCAAACAATTGCTCCAGGTGAGTTTGTTTTCTTTACGTTGGAAATACCTAATTTGCATTGGGTCCGTTACAGACTTGGTGTTGATAACGGTTCTGGTCAAGAATTACTTTTGCACGAACAGTCAAATTACCAAGAAATGAATTTACCCATTACCCATTGGGGTGGCGATGAACGCACTGCTTCTACAACGGTTTTGAAAAGTTTAACTACTGGGAACTATTATACAAGCGGATATAGCGATTGGGCTGGAATAAATTAAATAGAATTCTAAATTACTTTGCTTTTATTTAGTAATGAATTGCAAGCAATATTTTTTATCTGGTTTACTAATTCACTTCCCGGATATTCTTCAGAAAATATTACTTGCTCCTTTATTGATCGGTAAACGTCATTATCATAATTAATTGTGCCCAAGTATTTAAGGCTCGTTTTAAGAAAATGAGTTGTGGCAGTATTTATATTTTTAAATGACGTTTCACCTTCTCCCTTGTTATCGCATTTATTAACAACAACGCCTATTTCTTTTTTGCCGTATTCATTTAGCAATAACTTTGTAAGTGCATATCCATCCATTACAGATGTTGGGTCGGGATTAATTATAAGAGCAATAAAATCAATTTTTGAAAGTAAATATAAAGTTTCCCATTGAACTCCAGCCCCAGTATCAATTAAAATTTTATCATAATTGTTTTCAAATTTTTCCAAACTCGCAACAAAATAATCAATTATTTCTGCGCGTTTTTCTGGAAGACTTAACCTACCAGAATCGCCAAATATTACATCTAGATTTGGTCTTATATTTGTTGGAAGTTCTTTTAATAGAACTCTGTTTTGTAGAAAATCACTTATAGTTTTTTCTGAAGTAATGTTCAACATAACATCAATGTTTGCAAGGTTAGAATCCATGTCTATCAACAAAACCCTTTTGCCCACAGAAGAAAGCAGATATGCTAAATTTAAAATAAAAAATGATTTTCCTGTACCACCCTTACCAGAAGTTACAGCAATAGTCTTATTAGAGGCAGTATTTTTTTTAGTCTCATAACTTAATAGCTCTGATAATCTTTTTGCCTGACCAATCACTACTACATATTCCCAGTTATAACCATTTTTGCAACAAAATCCGAATCTGCAGCAATTATATCATCTGGAATAACCTGACCATTGGTTAAATAAATAAGTGGTTTTTGTGAATTGACAATTACGTTCAAAATACTTCCAAAAACTACTCCCTCATCAATTTTAGTAACAACAATTGCGCTATAATTAAATAGCTCAAACTTTTTTGAAACATCAATTAAATTTTTGGTTGAGTTTGTTGCACTAAGAGCAAGATATATTTCATCAACTTTAACTGCATCAAGAAATTCCTTCGTTTTTTCAAGCTCCTTACTATTTCGCTGCGCACGACCAGCGGTATCAATAAATATTAAATCCTTATCACTAAATTTTTTAATTAAGGCTGCCATTTCGCTTGGCTCGTAAGCTACCAGCATATCAATATTGCTCACTTCTGAAAAAATTCTTAATTGATCAATTGCACCAAGTCTATAAGTGTCAACAGATATAATTCCAATTTTTAGGTTATTCAGTATTTTTGAAATAGCAGCTAACTTTGCAATGCATGTAGTTTTTCCAACTCCTGTGGGTCCAACAACAGCTACTATTTTTTGCTTACCTCTTTTTTTTATTTCAAAATTAGTTGTAGGAATTAGTGAAGATAGGGCTGTAATAACATAATCTTCAATATTGGAAGAGTTAATAAATTCAAGTGATTTTTTAATTTGGTTTACAATTAATTTAATAATTGGTTTTGATACTTCTTGATAAATTAGTTTATCAACATATTCTTTAATTTGGTCGGAAGTAACTTGTATTCTCCCTTTTGGTTTAGGAGCAATAACAATGTTTTCATCTATTTTAAAATTGCTTTTGTTTACATTGCCAATAACTCTTTTTTGCAAATCTCTCAGTTCATCGGTAAGTGATGGAGCAGCTTTTTTGTTTTGGGGTATAACTTCTTCCAAAACCATATCTAGTTCTTCTTCAACCCCAGAGGTAATTTCAAAATATTTTTGAATTCCAAAATCTGTTTTTTTATTAATAACCCTTGTGCTTAAAATAAACGCATCATTTCCAAGTTCTTTTTTCATTGAAGCAGTGGCTTCTTTTAAAGTTGGGGCACTAAATTTTTTAATTTTCACGTCCAATCTCCAATTTGCTAATAAATTCTATTTCTACATTTGGTGGTAATTCCGAATAGGATAGCACAATAACATCTGGGAATGATGATGCAATTAATCTATAAAAATATGGGCGAATAGTTGCTGATGTTATTATCACTGGGTTATATCCAAATGAATAAAACTTTTCAATACCCGCTTGCAGACTTGTATTGACTTTGTTTAAGGTAACTGGGTCAAGTCCAAGTGTTAGTGTGGCTTCTTTTTGATTTTGCAATGTTGATGTAAATAGGGTTTCTAGATTTTCGCCAATTACCATTGCATGAATTATTCCGTTTGCATCTTTTACTATACTTGCAATAGTATCCCCTATTGAATGGCGGGCATATTCTGTAAGAACATCAATGTTTTTTGTTACTTTGGAATAATCAATTAATGCTTCAAGAATTTGTACCAAATCTTTAATTGGGATAAACTCTCTAAGTAAATTTTGTAATACTTTTTCTATTGTGCCAAGAGGCAAAGCATCGGCATCAATATCGTTTATTACAGCGGGATAGTTCTTTTTAAGATTTTCCAACAACTGCTTAACTGACTGGCGAGAAAGTATTTTGTCAAAATTGTTTTTTAATGTTTCTTGCAAGTGAGTAGAAAGTACTGAGATTCCATCAACTATTGTATAACCTATTAAATCTGCTTTGTCCTTTTCTTCTTTTGTAATCCAATAGCTTTGCATTCCAAAAGCAGGATCGGTTGTTTCTATTCCATTAAGAGTTTCCTCAACTTCACCAGGGTTCATTGCTAAAAATCTATCTGTATGAATTACTCCACTTGAAACAAGATTGCCCTTAATTTTTATTATATAACTATTTGGCTCTAATTGAAGATTATCTCTAACTCGAACTGGGGGAATCAGAACGCCATACTCAAGGGCAATAAACTTACGCGTTGCAGCAATTTTTTGAAATAGATCACCGCCTTGATCTTCATCAACAAGGGAAATAAGTCCGTAACCAATTTCAACTTCTATTGGGTCAACTTGTAAATATTTTTCAAAATTTTCTTCTGCTTCTTCTTCTTTACTTTCTTCAACTGATTCAACAACTTCTTCATTACCTTTTTTGTTTTTAAAGTAAGTACTTATTCCAAGCACAACTCCAATAATTAAAAAAGGTATTGTAGGCATTCCAGGAATAAATGAAAACAAAATAACTACACCTGAAACAGTTCCTAAGACACGTGGATTATTTAGCAACTGGGTTTTAATTTGAACATCCAAAGCTGTACCTGCAGCACTACGTGTTACAACCAGACCAGCAGCAATAGAAATTATTAATGCAGGTATTTGTGAAACCAAACCATCACCAATTGTAAGCATAGTATAATTGGAAAGTGCATCACTAAAAGTCATTCCTCGCATTGCAATTCCAATTATGAAGCCTGCTATAATATTAATTCCATTAATTAAAAGTCCAGCAATTGCATCACCTTTAACAAACTTACTTGCACCATCCATTGCACCATAAAACTCAGCTTCGCGTGATATTTGGTCACGTCTTTTACGAGCATCTGGTTCTGAGATTAATCCAGTATTTAAATCAGCATCTATTGCCATTTGTTTTCCAGGCATGGCATCAAGAGTAAAGCGGGCAGCAACTTCCGAAATACGCCCAGAGCCTTTAACAATAACAATAAATTGAATAATAACAAGAATTATAAAAATGATAAATCCAACAACATAATTACCACTAACCACAAATGAGCCAAACGATTCAATTACTTCTCCTGCATAGCCGTCAATTAAGATTAAACGAGTTGAGCTAATATTTAAGCCCAATCGGAATAATGTTAAAACAAGCAGAAGTCCAGGAAACACCGAAATATCAAGCGGGGACTGAATATAAAGCGATACAATTAAAACTAAAATTGCAAAAGTAATATTGATAGCCAGGAAAAAATCTAAGAAATATGGAGGGAGTGGAATTAACATTAAACCCAACATAAAAATTAGACCAAATGCTAAAACTATATCGCTATTTTTTCCAAAGTTTGGCATTTAAATAATACCTTTTGTTGAACTTTTTGCTTTAAATATTTGAGCTAAAATTTGAGCAACAGCTTGGAATAATTCTGCTGGTATTTCATCGCCAACATCCGCTACCTTGTAGAGAGCTCTTGCTAATTGGACATCTTCATGCAAGGGAATACCATTTTCGACTGCAATTTGTTTTATTCTTTGTGCTAATGTATCCATTCCTTTTGCAACAACTTTAGGTGCAGCAAATTTTTCTGGGTCATATTTTAGAGCAACTGCAAAGTGTGTTGGATTTGTTATTACAACATCTGCATTAGGCACATCTTGCATCATTCTTTTACGTGCAGTTTCAAATTGAATTGATTTAATTCTTGCTTTTACTTCAGGATCTCCATCAGTTTGTTTTCCTTCATCTTTAACTTCTTGCTTGCTCATTTTCAAATCTTTTTTATGTTTATACTTTTGAAAAATAAAATCTATAATAGCAATTACAGCAAAGACAAGGGCTAACTTCCAAATTAAAGTAATAGATGAATCAATCATAAATGTAGTTATTTCGACTATTGATCTATCAACAAGTTGAGTAGATTCTTTAACCATATCGTCCAAAACTTTATATGTAAAAAAGCCAATTACAAAAAGCTTTGCTAACGATTTTGAAACTTCAACAAGTGACCGGGATGAGAAGAAAATTCTTTTAATACCAGATAGAGGATTAAATTTACTTGCTTTAGGTTTCAAAGCTTTAAGTGAAAATTTTAATCCTATTTGTCCAACATTGGAGACAAATCCAATAACCATTAAACCCAACAAAAGAGGAGCCATTGTTAAAGTAAAAAATCCAAAAGCTTTTAAAAAATAAAGTTGAACAATATTAACATTCAAAGTTAATTGGTCAAGTGAATTAAAAATATATGTGGTCATTCCACCAATTTGATCAGAAATAAATCCTTGAAAAATATAAAGGATAAACAACCCTCCACTAAAAACAGCAAAGGAACTCATTTCCTGACTTTTGGCAACCTGTCCTTCTTCTCTGCTATCAGAAAGCTTCTTCGAGGTTGCGTCTTCGGTTTTTTCTTGACCTTCATTAGCTGCCATTATTTAATCCTAATTAGAGAAATGGAATTAGTAATATTAATATTTTTTAATTAATTGGTTCATATAAATTTCATTTATTTGTGCTAACTCATTGCTTGCACAATTGTGTAAAGTTTCTCTTCAAAATCTTGCAATAAATTTTTTATTACATAAAAATAAACTGGAAGTATAGTTATTAAGAGGAGGAAACCTATTCCAATTTTTAATGGTTGAGTAACAAAAAAGACCTGCATTTGTGGAATCATTCTTGCTAAAATTCCTTCGGCAATATGAATTAAAAAAAACGACACCAAAATTGGTGCAGCTATTTTTATAGAAATAATAAAAACCATAGATGAATATTTTATAATTAAATTAAACAATTGCTCCGATGCTTTAAATTCACCAATTGGAATTATTTGAAAAGAAAATGCTAATGCTCTTATTACATATTGATGTCCGTTAATAATAAAAAAAATCATCAACGCTAAAAAATAAATTACTTCTCCTATTACGTTTCCGTTTGTTTCTTCCACGGGATTCATAACTTGCGCCATAGCCAAACCCATATCAAAGCCAATAAAAGTACCCGCAAAGTTAAATCCATAAAAAACAAGATTTAACGAAAATCCTATTATTAAGCCGACAATAATTTCTTTAATTGCCATTGCAAAAAGCCACCAAACATTAAAGGTTACAGCAATATTTGCAGGGCTTGTTATACTGAAAATTATGTAAGCAATAACAATTGAAAGAAATACTTTTACTTGCGATGGAATGCTGGCATGACTATAAACAGGTGTTGCTGCAAAAGCAGATATAATTCTTATAAAGATCAATAAAACAAGCACGAAATCGGTAACTAAAATATTCATAACTTAAACTACTGTGCTTAATATTGAAAATAGTTTAAGAGTAATATTCACCATTTTTTCAATCATCCAAGGAATAAGAAAAATTATTGCCACAGCAGTAAAAATTATTTTAGGAACAAACGTTAAAGTCATTTCTTGAATTGAAGTAGCTGCTTGAAAAACAGAAATAATAATACCCACAACCAAAGAAACTCCAAGAATTGGAGTTAAAATTGTGAAAACAGTAAAAAACACTTCGGTTAAAACTTCTATTACTAATTCTTCTGTCATTATCCAAAACTCCTAATAACTGAGCCAATAATTAAACCCCAGCCATCAATAAGAATAAAAAGTAAAATTTTAAATGGAAGGGATATCATCATTGGTGGAATCATCATCATTCCCATAGAAAGCAGGATGCTTGCAATAATCATATCAACCATAATAAATGGAATGAAAATAAAAAAGCCAATTATAAAACCGGCACGCAACTCGCTAATAGCAAATGATGGAAGAAGAATATAAGTAGGCACATCAGCTCTTGTTTCTGGAAGTTCAATTTTTGCCATGTCAATAAATAATGCAATATCTTCATCTCTAACATTGTTTAACATAAAAAGACGAAGTGGCTCAACCCCTTTATCCATAGCCTCTTCAATTTTCATTTCACCTTTCATTAATGGTTGTAAGGCTTCATCGTTAATTTTTGTAAATGTTGGAGCCATTATAAAAAATGTAATGAAAAGAGCAATACCAGCAAGCAATTGACTTGGCGGCATCGATTGAGTTCCAAGAGCTGTTTTTAAAAAATGAAACACAATTATTAATCTTAAATAAGAAGTCGTCATTATTAAAATTGATGGCGCTAAAGAAAGAATAGTCATCAAAAGTAATATTTGAAGTGTGGTTGAAACATCTTCGGGTGTGCTTGCAGCTCCAATATCAATTCCTATTTTAGGAAAAGGAATTGTTTGTTTACTTTGAGCAAAAGAATTTGTTGCAGAAAGCAAAACCAAAGTAATTGTTATAATTATGAAAAAATATTTCTTCACTTTAGTCCCAAATTTTGTTTAAACACATCTGAAAATTTTGATTTTGATTCGTTTTTTAACTCATCATCATTTTCATCAATATTATCTAATTCTTTAAGTAGGGTTATTGAATTTTCGGCAACCCCAAGTACTAAGTATGAATCTTTAACTTTTACAATTGAAATAAATTTTTTGTGCATTAATGCTTGAGTTGAAATAACTCTAATTTGCGATAATTTGTTTTGGTTTTTACCCATTGAAAAACCGCTTCGCCTAACAAAAATTAGTGCTGCATAAAGCAACACTAAAATTAAAATCATAGGCAATATAGCTGTGAAAACTTCACCTACACTCACTTAGTAAATCTCTTTTAAATTATTCATTTTATTTAGAGTTGTAATTCTAATTCCAAAATGTTTATCAACAACAACTACTTCGCCTTCAGCAATTTTTTTATTATTTACAAAAATATCCACTGGTTCACTTGCCAATTTGTTAAGCTCAATAACATAACCTCTTTCTAATTCAAGAATGTCCTTTATTGGCATTTTTGTTCTGCCAAGCTCAATGTAAACATTCATTTCCAGGTCTTGAAGAAATTCAAAAGAGTCATTAACACTTTCAGCACCAAATTGGGTTTCATCCAAATCATCAAAATCGGCTAAATTTGTTAATACTTTGGATTTATTTGGTGCTTCATCTGGATTTGAAAATGCAGGCATTTCATCATCATCATTTAGGTCAAAATCATTATTATCTTTCATAGTTTCCTCTTGATATATAAAAATTTAAATTAATTTTCTTGTAATTTTAATTGCTTTTTTATTGTTAATTACTCCAGGTCTGCCGGCATAAAGTGGTTTACCAGCAAAACTAATAATGTTTTCATTTTCTATTCTGGTTTCAAGCTTTATAATATCACCAACAGTAAGGTTTTTTAATTCATTAAACGTAATTTTAGATTTTCCGAACTCAACTTTTACTGGAATTTCTGATAGCTTTAAGTTTTGAGCAATTATTTCTTGAGCGGTTGTACCTTTGTATTTGTATGGACGTATTGATGAAAGTGACTGCGATGTTAACTTTGCCATAACAGAATCGAAGGCATAAGTTGCAAAACAGAAGTTCATCATAAAACGTTTTTCGTCAAGAACCACTTCAAATGAGATAATTAAAACAGATTCGTTTGGACTTGTAATTTGGGCAAAATCGATGTTTGGCTCAAATTTATCAACTTTAAACTCATAATTTGTAAAAGATGCCCAAGATTTTTTTAAGTCCAACATAATTCTATCAACAACAACATCCATAACTTTTTCTTCTATTGCTGTTATAGTTTCGTTGTTCTTTTTTCCACTTCCAGAACCACCCAATAAACGTTCTACAAGCGTGCTTCCAAATTCTGGACTAATTTCCAAAATTGCCTTAATATCAGTATCAACAATATCAAAAGTATAAACAAATGATGGATTTGAAACAGAAAGCACATATTCGGAATAGTAAATTTGATCTACACTTATGATATTAATATTTACAATTGTCTGTAGTTTAGAAACTAAAAATGAACTGAAACTTTCAGCAAAATTTTCGTGAATGTTTCTCATTGTACGAAGTTGATTTTTAGAAATCCTATTTGGCAATCTAAAATCGAAAGGAATAACTTCTCGTGAGGTTATTCTCGCTTCAATTTGCTCATCTGTGTCACCGTCTTTTACATTATTCAGTAACGCATCAATTTCGGATTGTGATAATAATTCTGCCATAATTTTACTGTAAAATAAATTTGCTAAAATAGACTTTGTTAATTTTTACATCTGGAAGAAATCCTTCAATTTTGGTCTGAATTTCATTCCTTAATGAGTCTCGTTGCTCAATATCGCTTAAAAACTTTGCTGATTTACCTGATAAAACAGAAATAATCATATCTTTAACCAAAAAATCCTTGTTTTCCAATTCCGATTTAGAAACTTCATTTGGCATATCAAAAGCCAACGATGTTAACAATAATTGTCTTCCATTTGTGTTGGCGGGATTTACAATAATTTCATCAATAGCATAAATAAATTGTCCAGTTTTGTTGCCTTCCGATTTTTCGCCTTCAGGTTTTACTTCTTCTGTTGTGCCTGCTTCTGTTGTTTTTTGTGTTCCAACTTTAGTCATCAAAATGTTTGCGGTAATAAAATAAACTAATATAAGTTGTACAACAAATGCAGGAATTCCAAAAAGGATTATCTTAGTAATTGGTGATGATCCTTTTTCAACCTTTACTTCATTATTTGTTTCAGCCATTATTCTCTCATAAGATTTTTTTAATGACTTATTCAATTGATATGCCAATAATTATATGCCTTTTTCCTACATTTGAGCAATAAACAAAAATTATACTGGCTAATATTGTGCAGTTGGTTTTTTGTGGATAATATTTTTGATATGATTTTAAATAGATTTGTTGTGGATAATTAATTTTGGGTTTTGATTAACTTTTTATCTTATTAAATCATTAAATATTTCCTCAACCGATTTAATTTTATTAATCTTTCCTACTCCTGTTCCTGCTTCAAGAATTCCCTCGTTGCAATCACCCTCAAAAATTCCTAATTTTTCTCTTTTTGTGTTCAATAATTCAAATAGCTCTTCTTTTGAAGCATTTCGCTTTTCAAGAGCAATTGCTTTTTCAATAAATGGATTTACAATTCCTCTTGTTAAACCAATTGTTTTAAAGAATAATACAGTATCCATATCGCCAGCTTTAACAATTGCTTCTTTATAATTAATATGGGCGGAAGATTCCATCGAAGCAGCAAATAACGTTCCTATTTGAACTCCAGCAGCACCAAGTGAGATTGCTTTTTCAATTTCAAATTTATCAACAATTCCTCCAGCAGCAATTATTGGAATTTTTATTTCGTTTACTAATTGAGTTATTAAATTGGCTAATGGAATTTCATCGGCACCATTATGCCCGCCAGCTTCAACTCCTTCGGCTACAATTGCATCGCAACCAACTGATTCGGCTTTTAATGCTTGTTTAAGATTTGAAACTACGTGAACGACTTTAATGTTGTTATCTTTTAGCAAACTAATATATTTAGCGGGATTTCCAGCCGAAGTAAACACAATTTTAACACCTTCATCAATTGTAGTTTTAACCAAATCGTCAGAATCTTTTCGAAGAAGAGGAATATTAACTCCAAAAGGATTTTTTGTTGCATTTTTACTTTTTTTGATATGTTCACAAAGTAAATCTGACTTCATAGAACCGGCACCAATTAGCCCGAGTCCACCATTATTTGAAACCGCCGAAGCTAACTTCCATCCCGAAACCCAAACCATTCCACCCTGAATTATTGGGTATTTTATTCCAAATAATTGAGTTGTTTTATTATCAACTTTCAAAAAATTTTTCATTTTGCAAACCATTTTAAAATATTGATTTTAACCTAACAAAGAAACAATTAAATTACACACTTAAATTTCGATAATTATTGACTGATTTTTTTTTTATCTTTCAAAAAAGGAAAGACAATTTATATTATTTTGGATAAAATTTGAGCTTTATAGATTTCAACAAATTGCTTGACGAAACATACCATCATCTTTGGAATGGGAGAAGCAGATTAGCTTTATCTAATGCAAAAAAAATATTTAAAAATCAGCCAAATAATGGTGAATCTGCAATAATTCTTGCTTGGGCTTTACTCGAAAATGGATATCCTATTAAAGCACTAGAATATGCCGACTTATCGCTTCAGCTTAATGGAAGTAGCACAAAATCGAAAATGGTGCGAGCTCAAATTTTGTTACGTTTAAACATTTTGGATGGTGCAACGGATGATTTTTCAGTTTCAATTAAAAATCAGAAAACATTTTTGGGTAATTCTTATCTGCAATATGCCCGCTTAGAAGCAAGCAAAGGTGAGCTGCTTAAAGCATTAAATTTAGTTGAAAAAGCTTTTGTAATAAATCCCGACTTAAAAGAAGACGTTGCCAATGCAAAAGATTTAATAATTTTAGCTCTTGAAATTAAAAATGGCAAAAAAGAGCCAACTACAAAAGAAATTCAAAAATATTTTGATAAAACTGCACTCGCTCTAAAAAGCAAAGACATTTGGTTTGTAAGTCTTATTGCTAATTATATTCTTAAAAATAAAAAACTAAGCGAATATCACGACGATGCCGAGTTAATAAATTTGGAAGGTTTACTTCGCTCGTTTCAATTTAAGCCTGCTATTGAAAAAGCAAAATCATTAGAGAAAAAATTAAGTGGAAACAAGCAATTCAAAATAATTTATGATAAAATACTAAAGAAAAAAAGAGCACAAGAAGAAATTTCGGTGGAATTAGATTCTGAATTTAAAGAACTAAACTTAGACGAACCAATTAGAAAGACCAACTACGAAACACAATCTGATAAAGATAGTTTTACAAATAAAAAACAAAGAGTAGATTCTGTTTTCTTTGAAAACAATAGAGCAGATGTGTTTTCTCTTAAAATATTTAACCAAACTGAGGAAGAAGCAAAAGGTAAAAGAACTTATTATGACCAACTTGGCATAAATGATTTATCTAAAGTTGGATTAGAGATAATTTTTGAAAATCTTCTATTTGAAAAGAGCGAAAACGAATATAATTCTCACACTATTTGGTATGTAAATGATTTTGAAGTTTATCAAAATTATTTCAAACTACTTGTTCCAATGGATTGGGATACTGTTATTTTTGCGCAAATTGCCGAAACTAACTGGAAGGTTGGGCAGGGCAAAGTTGATATTTATATCGAAAATTTTAAAGTTGCCGAAAAATGGTTTAAAATTGGTGATTCAAAAATTGAATTGCAAAATAATACTAAAAAATCCGAACCAAGTGAACCCAAAAGACCAACCGAAGAAGTTCAAAACACAAGCATTACAGAACTTCCTCCAGCCAGACCTCTTGAAGAATTATTAGAAGAGTTACATGGTTTTGTTGGATTGCAAAGTATAAAGTTAGCAATTAAAGAATTTATTGATTACCTAAAATTTCAACAAGAGCGGGAAAAGAGAGGACTTAATAAAGGCAAATCTTTTTCAATTAATGCCGTTTTTAAAGGAAATCCCGGAACTGGCAAAACTACAATTGCACGTTTACTTGGCGAAATTTTTAGAGCAATGGGAATTGTTGAAAAAGGTCATGTTATTGAAGTTGACCGCTCAAGTCTTGTTGGGCAATATGTTGGTGAAACTGCTCAAAAAACTGATAAATTAATTCAAGATGCAATGGGTGGAATTCTGTTTATTGACGAGGCTTACACTCTTGTAAAAAAAGGTGGAAGCGGGCAGGATTTTGGACAAGAGGCAATTGATATTCTTCTTAAACGAATGGAGGATAAAAAAGGGGAGTTTGTAGTTATTGTTGCAGGATATCCAAAGGAAATGGATGATTTTGTGCAATCAAATCCTGGATTAAAATCGCGGTTTAACCATACATTTATATTTGATGATTATACGCCCGATGAGCTTTCGCAAATTTTTACAAATGCAATTACAAAAGAGCAATATCAAATTGAAGATAATTCCGCAGATGAATTGAAGAAGGAGTTTACTCGTCTTTATAGAAAAAGAGATGCTTCTTTTGGAAATGCCAGGTTAATTATGCAAATATTTGAAAAACTGAAAATTCAAATAAGCAAACGCCTTGTAAATATTGATGAAAAAGATAAGACAAAAGAGCTTCTTTCAACTTTTATAATGGAAGATATTAAAAACACTTTGCAATCAAAGGATAATTTTGACGTTCAACTTCCTATTGACCAAGAAGCATTAACGGTTGCATTAAGCGAGTTGGATAATTTATTTGGCTTAAAATCAATTAAAAAAGAAGTTGCCGATTTAGTAAAACTTGTTAAATATTTTATTAAACAAGGCGTAAATGTTAAGGATAAATTTAGCGACCACATTTTATTTCTTGGAAATCCCGGTACTGGGAAAACCACAGTTGCTCGTATTTTAAGTAACATTTATTCAGCACTTGGAATTTTACCAAATGGACAATTAATTGAAGTTGATCGCTCTGGTTTAGTAGGCTCGCATGTTGGCGAAACTGCTCAAAAAACCACACTTATTGTTGGCTCGGCAATGGGTGGTACTCTTTTTATTGATGAAGCTTATGCTCTAACCTCAAGCCAAAGCGGCAGCGATTTTGGAAAAGAAGCTGTTGATACACTTCTTAAAAGAATGGAAGATGATAGAGGAAAATTTCTTGTTATTGCTGCAGGTTATACTAACGAAATGAAAGATTTTATTGCAAGTAACCCTGGTATGAAATCGCGATTCACCAAAACTTTCCTTTTTGAAGACTACACTCCAGACGAATTACTTAAAATTGCAAATTTTAGTCTAAATAAATTGAAGTTGAAGTTTTCACCCGAAGCTGAAAATGCAGTAAAAGCTCATTTTAATACTATTTATTCAAAACGTGATAAGCATTTTGGAAATGCACGTATTGTTAGAACTCTTGTTGAAAAAATTAGAAAAAAACAACTTTTAAGAATTGCAGATGAACTAAGCAAAGAAGATAAAAACCTAATTATTCTTCAAGACGTAGTTGAATTTTTAGAAAAAGAGCACATTGCAAAGAAATTTGAACCGCAAAAAAACACAAATCTTAAAGACGTGCTAAATGATTTGAAAAACTTAATTGGGCATAATTCAATTAAGGAGCAAATATTTAACCAAATTAAAGCACTTCAAATTGGAAACTTACGAACAGAACGTGGGTTAAAGTCAATTAGTAAAAATTTGAACGCAATTTTTATTGGCAATTCTGGTTCCGGCACGTCCACTATTGCTAAATTTTTATGTCAAATTTACAACGAGCTTCACTATTTAGACACTTCAAATGTTATTGAGGTTAAAGGCAGCGAGCTTTTAGTTGCAAACCGTGAACAGGCACAAAATAAGATGGAAAGCTACATAAACAAAGCAATGGGTGGAATTTTATTTATAGAAAATCCTTCACCACTTTTTGAAAAAGAGAATATTGGCGAAATGATATTTAAAAGCATTGCATATTTTACCGAAAAATATTTTGGCAAATTAGCAATTATCATATCTGGTACTCGTGAAGAAATGGAATTGCTTTCTCAATCAAATGAAAATTTTAAAATTAAATTTAATAAAATATTTCTATTTGAGGACTATTCACCTCGCGAATTGCTCTCTATAACTGCAAATTTAGCTAAAAACAACAATTACACTTTGGATGAGGGTGCTCTTCAAATTTTACTTGATTTGTTTTCGCGAGCAGAAAGCATTAACTATGTAAAATATCAAAACATTCGTTTAGCAGAGCAAATTTTATTTAAAGCAATTAGTAATCAAGAAGAAAGAATTTCGATGCTTTACAATTTAAAGGACGAACTTTTAACCACAATTATTTTGGATGATATTGCAATAATTCAAATCGAAGATTTATAAGCATTTAATCTAACGCCTGTTTTGTTGTTAAATTACAAACATATTTTACATTATTTAAAATTCTATTCCCAACATTTTTTTATGTTCCCAAATTTCACCTAATTAAAATTAATTTCTTTGTTGCAACAAACTCACCAGATTTTAATTGATAAAAATAAATTCCAGAAGGAAGATTTTGAGCATTAAAAATTACTTGATAATTTCCAGCGGATTGCTGTTTGTTTACAAGCGTTGCAAGTTCACGTCCAAGAATGTCGAAAATTTTTAGTGTTGTCTGTAGCACAGAATAGTATTCTGTGGTACGCGGAATTGAATATTTAATTGTCGTGCTTGGATTAAACGGGTTTGGATAATTTTGTTCCAAACTATAATTATTTATTAATGCAATATCTTTTGTTACACTTAAAGGGAATTCCTGTATTTGCAAACTATCAATTACCCATCCCCAACCATTTGTTGAATCATCTGAATGTAGTCTAAAGCGAATAAAAATAGTATCACCTGGACTGAATGCATTGTTAAGTTCAATTATATGACGTTTATATAGATTTCTATATAATGTCGTAGAAGTCCAAGCAGCATCCCATTCTGGATATAAACTTGCGTTATATTTTGTAATTAATGGCTTCCATAGCTCACTATTTTTTAAACCTTCAATAATAACATAATCTTGATAAATACTAGTATCTGGTTGTACAATTGCAACATCGGAATATAAAATTTGGGAGTTTGAACCACCAACAATAATTGGCTTTGTTAGTGTTATGGTATAGTCATAATTATTTTCATAATTATGTGGTGAGTGAATTGCCTTATTTCGGAAACCACCCGATAATCCTATTGTAAAATTATTGCTCATAAAATCATTGGCTGGCAAATTTTCAAAATCCGTTGAATAATATTGAATTGGATTCTCAAAATTATAAACATCAAAATTAACAGGATTAGAATGAGATATATTTGTATCCTTATATGCCTTTAGGTATGCAAGACAATTTTTAGTTTCGCTTGGAAAATAATAGCTTTCAATAATTATTCTACTTTCTGACAAAGCAAAGAAAGTTTCATTAACTTTTTCATCCACAACCACTTTAATGGAATCGTATGCAAACTTAAAATCGGCATCAAATTTTAACATATTTATTTGATATAAAAACTCAAAATTTTCAGTTTTAAAAGTAGAATTATCATATTCAATAACCGAATAGAGTGCGGCTGTAGTTTGGAGATCATTCCATTGACCGGCTATGCCATAGGGCCAATTAGTAATTGCTAATCCTGTTCCATCCTGATTTCCCACATCATCAGGTTCATTACCCCAATTATTGAACAATCCATTAACTGGCACACCTGTTTTTGTTCCTTCCCAAAATTGTTCTCCGATTCCGTCGTAATTACCATCCCACATCCATTTACCCTCTTCGTTAAGATCAGTTCCTCCAATCCATACATACGAAGCCCCTCCGCCGCCAGTTGAAACAGTTTTAGTAATATCAATTTCAGCATTATTTAGAAAATAAAAGATAGAATCTTGTTCAATTTGAGAATTGATTTCTGCCAAAATTCCACCTCTTTCATTTGCAATTTTTGCAGCAGTTTTCCAATCAAAAGGCACTTTAATAATCTCGTATTTATTTCCAAAACAAGTAAAAGAAACAATATTTGAAGAGTCTATTTGAGTTTGAGCCAATATATTATTTGCCCAAAATATCAAAAAAACAGATATAACTTTTTTCATTTTTATTCCATGTGTTTTTTTTTATTGAAAGTAAATTAAATCTAAAAATTTGTTAATTCGTCCTATTGGATGAATTAAAACCAAATAGTTGATTATTTCCCAAATTTTTGCTTGAATTCAGATGGAGTCAAACCAGTATTTTTCCTAAAAGCTGTATTAAATGCGGATTTTGAATTAAAGCCAACTTCATATATTATTTCTAGAATAGTCTTGTTTTTTCCATGGGTCAATAATGCTTTTTTAGCTTCTTCAACTCGATAGAAATTAATTAAATCATAAAAGTTTTTTTGAAAAATTTCATTAATTATCTGTGAAAGATTACGGGTTGAAATTTCCAATTTTGATGATATATGATTTAATGTTAAATCATTTTTGAGAAATACTTTTTCTTGTTCTAATAAATCTTTTAGCTTAATTGAATATTCTTTCTTCTGGGAGTTATCTAAATTGGAATTTTTATATTTTGTTGCTTTTTCTTCATTTTCTATTTGGTTCTCAGAGTGAGTTAAGCTAAAAATTAGAAGTAGATTAGCAAAAACAAAATTTATTATTAGAGATGTGTATATTAAGTAAGTTCCAACAAAAAAGTTTCTTGTCCCCAAAATAGCAATTGAAATATAATCGCTTACATCAATTCCCCAAAGAATTAAAAAGACGACATAAATAACAACTAATCTTTTTAAGTTTAAACTTTCAATTGCTGAAAAATAATCTTTAATTCTAGAGTTATATTCTTGAATAATTTTAAAGATTGGTATAAAATAAATTATTATTTGAAAATACTTAATTCCATAATATTCAATTCCAAATTCCTCAAGACCCATGAAATAATATAATAATGATAGAAAAAATGGAATAAAATGAACCACATCTTTTTTTTGTAACCGAAAGTTTTTATATGCAATTGATTTTGTATAGAATAAAAGAGAGGGTCCAAAAATAAAACTGAACGAACTACCTATATAGAAGAAAAATATCAGGTTATAATCTATCTGCTCTCTTAATCGAACAAATAGGAAGTTAAGAAGATAAACTCCGTTTGTGAAAAGAAAATATGATAAAAACCTATTACTTTTTGCATTAGCTTTTTTGCTAAAGAACAAAAACCCAGAATACAAAAAAAGAGGTGCAATTGTAATTATGTTAATTATATCAAGTAATTCTAATCTCATAAAAATATTGATACTATTTGATTAATATCATTTTTTTGCTATCCACAAAACTACCACTTTGTAATCGGTAAAAATAAACACCACTAGTAAGTTGGGTTGCATCAAAATTCACTTCATAATTTCCAGATTTTTGATATTCATTAACAAGCGTTGCAAGTTCACATCCAAGAATGTCATAAATTTTGAGTGTAACAAACCCACCCCCAACACCCCCCAAGAGGGAAGTTTTAATTGATGGAATTGAATATTTAATTGTCGTGCTTGGATTAAACGGATTTGGATAGTTTTGTTCCAAACTAAAAACGGTTGGCAATTGGTTATTATTTTCCAAAATATCTGTAATTAGTGAATTATATTTAATTCTACTATTTATAACACTACTTTGCAAAGCTTCTAAATTAGAAGCAGCATTAATTGAAAATGCAACAATAAGTGTTGAATCTGCTTTTATATTAAACGGACCAGCAGAAATTACGCATGAAATATCGTTAGGGCCAGCATTTGTTTTGTTCAATCCATTTGTCAAAGTTAGCCATTTAGATGCATCAGTATAGCCATCATAAATCCCAATTCCACCATCAAGACCATCGTTAGCAATTCCATAAAAATTATTTGAAGCATTTGTTAATTGCGCCATTCCAATAAATGGTTGTTCTACCGAAGCGTGTTGCACATAGCCAAAATTATTTTGCAAATCGTATTTTGTAATATTTCCATCATAAGTAGTTTCGTCAATATCCCAATCAAAGAAAATTCCAGAATAGAAATTGGAGTAATCAACACCACTATTATTTTTGAACATATATTTTAGTATGATATAACTATCATTTCCTTCGTCCGAAAAGGAATAAGAATTTACAGTGGTTTCAATTCCTAATTTAGTTGTGCCAACTTTATCGTCATTAAAAACTGAATAGCCATCAACATCAGATGTGGCGCCTGGAATAATTAGCTGAGTGTTGTGAATTGGAGAAAAATCATTGTCTTGCAAATCTGCATTTGCTCCCCTAACAGAATTTACAAGCCGAGTGGAAGAAATACCGTACATTAAGCCGCTTTCAAAAAGCAAGTTTCCGCCCTGCATAAACGAAAATCCGTCACCAGAAAGATTGTTTGGATAATCGTTAAATCCAAAATTTCCTTTGCTTGTAATTGTAATTGCAATATTTTTCCCAACTTGAGTAATGTAAGTGGGATTTATATTAACCGAAATTAATTGAAAATCGGAATAACTGCCATCGGTATATGTTAGCTTAAAAAGAATTTCCCTATCATCAGCGGAGTTTTCGTTAATTAAAAACTTAAACGGCTCTTTGTTGTTATTAAATTCTTCCAAAGTTCCATAAGATGAACCAGAAAAATGGGAATTTGTAATTGTTACTTCGCTGCTTGTTGTTGATAAATCGGCACTAAAGGAAGCAAGTGGATTTAAATAATTTGCAAAACTTATATTAATTGCCACTTCTTCGCCACGCATCAAAAGTCCGTCTGGATTGCTTGTTTCAACAAATTTTGACGAAGTAATTCTAACAGATTTTGAGTTTGCATTTGTTACTGTTTTATATGCGTTAACTCTTCCTGAACCAAGTAAGTTTACTTTTGTTGGATTAATAGCATCAATATTATCGGCATTAACTCTAATTTGCTCAACAATTTGAAGCGGTGTGTAATTAGGAAATTTATCAATAACCAATCCAGCAAGTCCAGCAACAAGCGGTGAAGCCATTGAGGTTCCACTCAAATATGTATAAGGCGAAGTTGAACCTTGCCAAGTGCTGTAAATTCCACTTCCGGGTGCACAAACATCTAAATCTTTTCCAAAGTTTGATGAAAAACTTTTTGTGTCGTTTTGGTCAGTATTTCCAACAGATAAAACACCATTGTAAGCAGCTGGAAAAATTACGTCGTTAATACCCTCGTTACCGGCGGCACAAACAATTATACAACCTTTATTAATTGCATAATCAATTACAACTTGCTCAGCATTAGAAAAACCAAAACCGCCCCAACTACAATTTATAATATTTGCGCCATTATCCACAGCATAAATAATTCCTTCATAACCATAAGCAATTATATCATCACCATAATCGTTTCGCGAAGTTTTAACTGGCATAATTGTTAAATTGTATCCAAGTCCAGCAACGCCAAGTGAATTATTTGTAACTGCGGCGGCAATTCCAGCAACGTGGGTTCCGTGAGTTGGCGAATCTTCAATTGGGTTATTGTCTGCCGTTCCGTTAAGTCCGCCGAAATCCCACCCTCTAATATCATCCACAAAGCCATTTTGATCGTCATCAATTCCATTAATTGGGTCGTTGTTTTGCCAAATATTTGCCGCCAAATCAGCGTGATTCCAATCAACTCCAGAATCGACGATTGCAATAATAATGTTGGAATTTCCTTTGGTAATATCCCAAGCAGCTTCAGCTTGCACTTTTGTTATTGCGTATTGACTGCTCAACTTTGGGTCGTTTGGTGTATGAGAAATTTTACGCAAATAAACTGGCTCCGCCCACTCAACATCTGCTAATTTAGAAAGTTTTGAAGCAACATAGATTGGATTGTAAGGCGAGGATAATTTTAATCGAAAAATATTATTTAATATGTTTTCTTCTGAATTTTCTTTAGTATTAAAATGTTTTGTTATTTCGGAAATTCCAAAACGTTCCATTTGTTTTGAAAGAATTTTGCTCAAACTTGCTTTATTTAAAACAGATTGTTCCGACTTAAATTTTATAACAACCACATCTGAAAAGTACTTTAATCCGTTTTTTTCAATAATATTAATGTTTGCAAACATGGTTGATGAAACAAAGAGTATCAGTAAATATTTTAATTTTTTCATTATAATCCTTTGTGTCTTTTTCTAATTCAATCTTATGTTTTAATTTGTAAATAACCTTCTCTACAGACAAAACCTTCAAGGTTATTTTACTCACAAAGCAAACCTTAAAAAGTCAATTTCTTATCATAGATAAAACTTGAAGGTTTCAATTTACTATAATTTGTTGTTTATTCTAAGGCTACGACTTTTTCAACTTTTTTAAGTAGCGAACCATCAACCACTAAATTTATAATTTTATTTATATCAATGTGCATAATTCTATCTTCCTCTAAAGGAGGAACTTGTTTCCTAATTTCAGCAAACGCTGCATTTGTGCCTTTTCCACATTTAAGCGGTTTTAAAAACTCGATACCCTGTGCAGCTGTTAATAATTCAATAGCAATAACTTTTTGAACATTTTGTAATATTTGAAATCCTTTACGCGCAGCAATAGAGCCCATTGAGTTGTGATCTTCTTGATTAGCCGAAGTTGGAATTGAATCTACAGAGGCTGGGTGAGCGAGCACTTTGTTTTCTGAAACCAAACTTGCAGCAGTATATTGAGCAATCATAAAGCCAGAATTTAATCCACCTTCTTTTGTTAGGAAACGCGGTAAATCGCTTAATGAACCATTTGTTAATCTTTCAATTCTGCGTTCTGCCACATTTGCCAATTCAGAAAGTGCAATTCCCATAAAATCCATTGCCAGAGCCATAGGCTGTCCATGAAAATTACCACCTTCAAGATGGTCGCCATCTTCTGGAAAAACAAGAGGGTTATCATTAACAGAATTAATTTCTATTTCAACACGCGAGCACACATAATTAACTGCATCTTTAGAAGCTCCGTGAATTTGCGGAATGCAGCGGATTGAATAAGAATCCTGAACTCGTTTATCATTTTCTAAATGCGATGTTCTAATTTGGCTTCCACTAATTAAGCGAAGCATATTTCTTGCGGTTGCTGTTTGTCCCTCAAACGGACGAAGCATGTGAATTCGTTTATCGTAAGCTTTATCGGTTCCACGCAAAGCTTCGTGACTTAAAGAGCCAGAAATATCTGCATATTTTAAAAGCTTTTTAGCTTGAATTGAAATGTAGGCTGCAAATGCAGTCATCATTTGTGTTCCATTAATTAAAGCAAGCCCTTCCTTTGCCGATAGCTTTACTGGCCCTAATCCAAACTTTTTAAAAACAATATTTGAAAGAATTGGTTTAGGATTTTCTTCTGACAGATAATTTAATTTCTTAAATATTTGAATATTTCCTTTTCCAATCATAGCAAGAACAAGATGCGAAAGTGGTGCCAAATCACCGCTTGAGCCAACCGAACCTTGCGAAGGAATTACGGGAATGATATTATTATTAATCATATCAATTAACAATTGCAAAGTTGAAAGTCTAATTCCAGAATTTCCACGAGCCAATGCATTAACTCGCAAAAGCATCATTATTTTTACAATAAAAGGAGGGAGCGGCTCGCCAACACCAACCGAATGGCTTATAATTAAATTCTCTTGAAGCTGCTCAATATTTTCTTGCGATATTTTTACATTGGCAAATTCTCCAAAACCGGTTGTAATTCCATAAACCACCTCGTCGGTTGCAACCCATTTATCAACAAGTGCTCGTGCTTTGTTTACACGCTTTTTAGAATCTGCTGAAAGCTCTACTTTTACATCATCTGAAATAAATTTTTCAATTAAATCAAGAGTTAGTGATTTTCCATCTAATTTCATTTTTGTCCCAAATTTTAATTTTGCAAAATAAGAATAACTATTATTAATGGTATAAAAATTATTCTATTTTATCGATTCTTCCAAGTATCAAATAATTTCAACAAAAATATTTTTATTTTTTAAAAATATGTGTTGCAACATTAGATGTTATAACATATATTTACGATGTGATTTTTTTTAATAAACAAAAAGGAAATAAAATGAAAAATATAAATAAAATAATAATTGCTTTTGCTTTATTAAGTACAACAATTTTTGCACAAACAAAGTGGAACTTTGACTTTGCACATTCTGAAGTTGGCTTTAGTGTTACACACATGTTAATTTCGGAAACAGATGGCTTTTTTAAAGATTATACTGGTTCGATTGTAACAATTGGCGATAATTTTGAAAATGCTCAAATAAATTTTGAGGCAAAAACTGCTTCAATATTTACAGATAACGAAAAACGTGACAAACATTTAGCATCTCCTGATTTTTTTGATGCCGAAAAATATCCAACTTTAACTTTTGTTAGTACTTCTTTTACAAAAGTTGATGATAAAAATTACAAACTTGTTGGAAATCTTACAATTAAAGAGGTTACAAAAGAAGTTACTTTGGATGTAAAATATAATGGAACAATAAATGACCCTTGGGGAAATACTCGTGCAGGGTTCAAAGTTTCTGGCGAAGTTGATAGATTTACTTATGGTTTAACGTGGAATGCAGCTTTAGAAACTGGTGGTTTAGTTGTTAGCAAAGAAGTTGATTTAAACATTAAAATTGAACTAATAAAAGAAAAATAATGCTTCTTGAGGATGAAATAAAACAAACAAAATTTAAAAGCGATTATAATAAATTAGCCGTGAATATTATATATACTCACGGCTGGTTAATTAATAAGCATAACGAAATTCTTAAAAAATTTGATGTTACTCCAGCTCAATATAATATTCTTAGAATATTACGCGGGCAATATCCAAACCCTGCACCAATTTTATTATTAAAAGATAGAATGTTGGATAAAATGTCCGATGCTTCACGATTAGTAGAAAGACTGCGCACAAAAGGTTTGATAGATAGAAAAATTTGTAATGAGGATAGACGCAAAGTAAATGTTTTAATAACTAAAAAGGGATTGCAGTTATTATCCCAAATTGATGAATATGATTCAGAATTTGAAGGATTTCTAAAAAATTTAGATATATCTGAAGCAAAAGAGGCAAATATTCTTTTAGATAAACTAAGAGGCTGTTAAACATGTATAATTAATGATTCGCTTTTTCCAATCAAAACCAAAAAACTTAATTTTTACTATTTGAGTTTTAACCAACCAAATATTGCAGACAAAAATACCAACCGACCAATTAACCAAAACAAAAGAATACTTGTATATTAACCCGTCGGAAATAAACCGCAACATATAATATATTTTTCGTATATTTGACAATGGAAAAACAAGATTTTAGAAAACTAAGTAGTCAAGAACGTTTTGTTATGCGTAAACGAGCAATCATCC
>Ga0210046_1000596_pt1 | contig 33964 bp, 16 predicted proteins | sample CryGeyCG2114_250_FD_185461 | JGI IMG/M metagenome (GOLD analysis project Ga0210046, IMG submission 185461) | Groundwater microbial communities from aquifer - Crystal Geyser CG18_big_fil_WC_8/21/14_2.50 (SPAdes) (version 2) | ecosystem: Environmental > Aquatic > Deep subsurface > Groundwater ...
GATGGGTTTTTATATCAAGGTATAGTTATGTTATGCACAGAAAGTTTCACTAAAGAGGAACAAGAACTTCTAATAAATGCATTGCATGAAAACTTTGGAATAAAAGCTACTTTGAATAAACGTATTAATAGCAGTGGTGTTCAAAGTTATAGAATTAGAATAAGTAAAAAAAGTATGGATAAATTAACAGTATTAGTAAAACCGTATTTTATACCTGAAATGTTATATAAATTAGGGATATAACCAATTAAATCTTTAGTACAAAAGATTCGCAATAGATTATAACTGAAAACCTGTGAGAAGGTGTAGGGGTTTGTTCATATCTTTTAGTATGTTTTTGATTTACTAGAATAGCAGCAAATCAAAGCTCTCTTTCAGCATTTTTAACAAATAGAGTAGGTGATTGTTTCTTAACTATAGGTATGTTTGCTATTTTTTGAGGTTTTGGTAATTTAGATTATGCAACTGTATTCTCATTAGCTCCTTACATGAATGAAAATGTTGTTACTATTGTAGGTATATGTTTATTAATTGGAGCTATGGCTAAAAGTTCTCAAGTAGGACTTCACGTATGATTACCTATGGCGATGGAGGGTCCTACACCCGTTAGTGCACTAATACACGCTGCTACTATGGTTACAGCTGGTGTGTATTTATTAATGCGTTCATCTCCTTTAATAGAATATAGTTCAACAGTGCTAATGTTATGTTTATGATTAGGTGCAATTACAACTGTATTTAGTTCTTTAATAGGTTTATTCCAACAAGATATTAAAAAAGTTATTGCTTATTCTACAATGAGCCAGCTTGGGATGATGGTTATAGCTGTAGGTTTATCTTCTTATAATATAGCTTTATTTCATTTGGTAAATCACGCCTTTTATAAAGCACTTTTATTTTTAGGAGCTGGAGCAGTTATTCATGCTGTAGCTGATAACCAAGACTTTAGAAAATATGGTGGGTTAAGACCATTCTTACCACTTACTTATTCTGTAATGCTTATAGCTTCTTTAAGCTTAGTAGCATTCCCTTTTATGACAGGATTCTATTCAAAAGATTTTATACTTGAATCTGCTTATGGTCAATATTATTTCTCTAGTATTGTTGTTTATATAATAGCTACTATAGGAGCAATGTTTACTACATTATACTCTGTAAAAGTGTTGTATTTAACATTCTTAACGAATCCTAATGGACCTTTAATCAATTATAAACAAGCACATGAAGGTGATATCTTTATGAGCTTACCTTTAATGATTTTAGCTGTATTCTCTATATTCTTTGGATTTATTACAAAGGATATGTTTATAGGGTTGGGTTCAGGATTCTTTTCGGATAATGCTTTATTTATACATCCTTCTCATGAAATTATGTTAGATACTGAATTTGGAGTACCAACTCTATTTAAGTTATTACCTTTAATATTCACTATTTCATTAAGTGTTATTGCTATAGTGTTGTCTGAATACTTATCTACTATACTAATTTACTTTAAATTATCTAGAGTAGGTTACAACATATTTAGTTTCTTTAATCAACGTTTCTTAATAGAGTTATTTTATAACAGATACATTACAGGTATTGTACTAAAACTTGGTGGACAAACTACGAAAGTAATAGATAAAGGATCCGTAGAGTATTTAGGACCTTATGGGCTAGAAAAAGGGCTATTGAATATAAGTAATAATATTGCTAGATTAAATACTGGTGTTATTACATCTTATGCATTATATATTTTAATAGGGTTAATAGCTTATCTTTTATTTAATTCATATATTAATAGTTCTAATATAATATTAATACTACTTATCTCTTTATCTTTAGTACTCTTCAGAAGCAGTGCGTATAGCAATACTGCGGATGGAAGTGCCTTTCATGCAACTCTTTTACATAGTTCTTCTGAGTTAATAATATTATTAGATTTACTAGACGATGCTGCTAGTTCTGTACCTAGTGGTGGAGAATTAGTGGAAAGAGCCCAAGAATTCGTGGAAAGAGCCCAAGAAGTTAGTACAACACCACCACAACTGGCAGATAAGGTAATTGAGGTGGCTAAGGAAATACATAATCAGCTTGATGATTGCTATAAACATGTCACTGACGGTGTTAATGCTGAGAAAGCAGAAGCTTCTACTACAGGAACTTGAGAAGCAGTTGAAGATGTTCGTCAATCGGCAGTCCAGCTCTATAAAGATGGTATATCTGATTTAACTGAAGCTGTAAGTACTGCTAAGGAATTAGTAGATGATAGTTCGGATTAAGAAACTGATCAATAATCTTATTAAATTACTGTTAACTAGTTGATCTGTTGAAATATAAACAAAATGGTTAAATTACCATTAACTTGTTATGCTATATAACTATGTTACCTAATAGCATAACAAATCCCAGTAGTTATATTATCTATGTACTGGAAAATAGCAGTACTAAATTTATACAGCTATTCGAGGAGAAGAGTAAAATAAACTTTGCTTAAAGCCCCATAAAAATAATTTTTATTACGATTACCTATATATATTTGTATGATAAATCTGATCGCCATGTTAATGATTTTAGCTGTATTCTCTATATTCTTTGGATTTATTACAAAGGATATGTTTAAAGCCCTTTTATAAAAAGATTAGCTTTTGTTTTTTCTGACGTAATTTCTTTTTAGCCTCAACGTCTTCTTTTCAAAGAAGACTGTGGCTGCGGAGCTGAAATTAATAAAAACTAGTATAGAGCATCCGTTTATTGAAGGGAGGTTAAGCGTTTAAATAACTTGTTATAACTTATTATTTATAACTATATACTTATTTTTAAAAGGGGAAAGTTTTATTCTAATGGGTATTGAAATAGGTTAACAAGTATAGAATTTAATGGTAAGGTATGGGGCATATATATCTATATGCTTATACATTATAAAAGCACGTTTACACATTATTTTAAAATATATAATCTATGCGGTTTAAATAGATAATTAACTTGATATATTAAAATATACTTTTTAACTAAATGTAATTTTAAGGTCATTCTTCTAAATTTAAAATGTTATATTTTCCAACTATTATGTCTGTTCTTGAAGTATTGGCTGTTACTATACCTGTTTTATTAACAGTAGCTTTTGTAACTATAGCTGAGAGAAAAACAATGGCTAGCATGCAAAGAAGACTGGGACCTAATGCAGTGGGTTGATATGGTCTACTTCAAGCATTTGCCGATGCTCTTAAACTATTATTAAAAGAGTATGTTTCTCCTACACAAGCCAATATAGTTTTATTTTTCCTTGGTCCGATTATAACTTTAATCTTTTCACTTTTAGGTTATTTGGTTATACCTTATGGTCCTGGTTTAGTGCTACTAGATTATAATCTGGGTATATTATATATGTTGGCTATGTCTTCGTTAGCTACATATGGAATTTTGCTGGCTGGATGGTCAGCTAATTCTAAATATGCATTCTTAGGGTCTTTAAGAAGTACAGCTCAATTAATTAGTTATGAATTAATTTTAAGTTCTGCTATACTTTTAGTTGTATTATTGGCAGGTAGCTTAGACATAACTGTTATTATAGAAGCTCAAAGAGCTATTTGATATGTAGTACCTTTATTTCCTATATTTATTGTGTTTTTTATAGGATCTATCGCGGAAACAAATAGAGCACCGTTCGATCTAGCAGAGGCTAGGCTTTACCACTTGTAATTATACTTATAATGATTTGGCCTCTTTAAATATCGCTATATGCTGAAAACTTTTAAAGCTTTACATACGTTGACCATACCAGTGTTATTCCCATGCTGTTTATGAAGTCATGTAAATATTGTCAAAGATGTTACAATAAACAATCAGCAGGAAACAAAAATAGTTTTAATTATAAGTAGGATCCTCAGAGACTATACGCGATAATACTGTTATATAATTGTATATGATATAGCCCGTAAGTATACAAGAGTATATTTTTTTTAATGAAATAAACCCTAATCCTATTTAAAAACATTTACAGAAAGAAACCTAATTTTAATTTTACATTACGTAGGCCTTATTCTACCTCAAGTTAACCTAAAGAAGATAATCCTATAACTGTATTAATCATAACGAATTTAAAGATAAAGATTGCATATTTTTAAACGTGATCTTTCATTTTTTTATAAAAAAAAAATTGGAGCTATATACAGGTTTTTAAACAAGGCTAATGGAAAAGAATATATAGTGCAAAAGATTTATACTTAAAATTAAACGAACATTTATCAAATAGAAAATCAAATAGGGCTTTAAAGATTATCTCAAAATATGGTTTAGAGAACTTTATTGTATATATAAATATTTTACTTATGAGAATAAAACTACTAGCTTTAAATTATTAACTGAATTAGAAACTATGTATATAAATTTAAATTTAGCTATTTATATAATTTTTAAAAAAATGCTTCTAGTTCAGAAGGTTACAAGCATACAGAAGTTGCTAAACAAAAAATGGTAGAAAGATTTAAAGATAAAACTAACCATCCTTTCTGCCTCCCCCGCAAGCTTGCGGGGGAGGGGAAAAGCATAATGATGAAAGATCTAAATCTTTCATTAGCAAACCTGGGTTATTAAATCCTATGTTTGGTAAGACACATTCGGAAAAAACTAAAGACCTTATAAGAAGTAAAAAAGTTAAATATCATGTTGGTGTAGGTATCTATGACCTAGATAACAATAGGGTAAAAAGTTTTGATTATGCTTCAGATCTAGCTATTTATTTAAATGTATCTAAGGTCACTGTAAGTAAATATATAAATAAAGGATTAGTTTTTCAAGGTAAATACTACTTAAAAGTTAACTCTTTTAACGTATAAGTATTTACTTATATTCTACAGTACAGGAATCAGAACTAGTAAGTGGGTTTATGACAGAGCATTCAGCTGTTATTTTTGTATTTTTCTTTTTAGCTGAATATGCTAGTATAGTTCTAATTTGTATTTTAAATAGTATTTTATTTTTAGGTGGTTATCTGTTTGACTTTAACTATTATCTGTATCCTTACTTTTATTTAGTGCAATTTATAGCAGGGGATAGTTATATGTATCTAACAGAAAATGAAACTAATTTTAATGTAATTGACTTTGATAATTACAATTCAGTAATAGGAACAACTGTAAGTGGTGTAGTAATAGGGCTTAAAGCTTGTATAATGATATTTGTTTTTATATGAGCTAGAGCTTCTTTCCCTAGAATACGTTATGACCAACTTATGTCTTATTGTTGAACTGTATTATTACCAATAGTTATTGCATTTATTATACTAGTCCCATGTATATTATATAGTTTTGAAATAATGCCTTGTAATATACCTTTATTATAAATTAAACCAATTTATGGTAATATATTGCTATAATGGATATAAAGTTTAAATGTGTAATATTTTAAATATAATACAAAAAAAAATTTTGTATTATTTATTATAGTATAGCTTTTCTTTTATTTTTTAAGTAACTTTTCTAATATTTTTTCTATATATTGTAAGTATTACATTATAGATTCTATAATAAAAAAGAAACTAAAAAGATAATAGAGAGATAAAAAATAGTATGATGGAAATAATATGTATGCTCCTAACTAGTACTTAAAAGTTTTTATACTACTAGTCCTTGAGTTTAAAATACTTTTTTTTTACTTTGTTGTGTTAATTGGCACAATAACTATATATAATGGTAAAGTATATATATTATTGTATAATATATCATACCTTGGAATAATAGTATGTACAAATAAAAAGAGTTTGTTTATATAAATTAAGGTGTTTTACATATACAAGAACGATCATCACAAAATAGCTTAATATTACAGTCATTACATACCAGCCTACTATTGTAAAGTATACATGTAATAACAGCTCTATTTACTATACGCCTACTAGTTCTACACAGTTGAAAAGCATTTTTCCTAGGCAGCTGCCTTCCACCATATAATGGATACCTACAGTGGTGTATTTTTTTTTTTTCAGGATAGGAGTAGTAACATTATACTCTTATACATTTTATTTACTTCTAGCCCTCTTACTTCTTTTTAGTTATGTTGTAACCGAAATAACGTTAAAAAATTAGGGCTTGTCCCCGGTAAGGGCGAGGCTCCGTACGGGACTAGGTAAAAATAAAACTAATATAGATGTAGGTATTAAAGATATATAATATTAAGTAAAAATATTGCTCTATAAAAAGCGAAGAATATACACTTATTATTAATTAATGACTGCTAACTCAACCCTTTAACCCAAAAGTTCCATTTCTTGTCTTAGAATTAATAATGGTATACTGTGTATTAGATTTGACGTAACCTCTTAGCATAGTAGATGATTTACTATTAAATGAGGAACGTATGTTTTTTAAACTACCTGCATATCTATACTTAAATACTGCTCTCATTGCTGTTAAACGTCTTGTTAATCTACCTGATGCTTCAAATCTTACACCACTTACTACTTGTTGTTTTATAGTATTTATAATATTGTTTTTATCCATTGCTTCTATATTATCATCGAATGTAATAAGTGTATGTAAATCAGGAATTCTTACCATTTGTAATATAGCTTTTCTTAATATTCTTACTGCTTTATTTTTCCTATCTCTTAATTTTAGAGCTACTGCTGATGAAAAAACGTCACTGTTTAAATGTACGGATCTTGATTCAACTAAGGTAATTTCTACCTTTTTATTATATAATTTATCTATTAAACTAATTAAACCTAAATTTCTTAAGTTTAGATTTAAGCTATTAAATTTAGATTTATTAAAATTAAGTAATTTTAATGAATTAAATAATATTTTTTGTAATTTAACTAATTTTTTTAAAAGTCTAATGTTATATCCAGGTATATTAATTAATCTAATGTATTTTTTTCTTAAATTTACTAGGAAATATCTTATTAAGTTGTTATTTGTTTTAAAGAAAGCCTTATCTGATTTTCTAAATATAAAGAAGTTATTTTTTAATAAAGCAGGTATTCTATTTTTAGCAAAAAGTACAAATCCTTTTTTTATATTTCTTTTAAAAAATTTATCATTTAATTTAACTCACCTAATGGTTTTTAATCTCGTAGGTGGATTAATATACTGCTTTTTTCCGGAAGGGTCCTCCAAAAAGATTTTTTTCCCACCTACCATTAGATATGAAGCTAAAAAGAATCAAAAGTCTTTTAATCTTGTAGGTGTAAGATATTTCGAAAATATCTTAGATCCATTAGCAATTAGACCTCCATCCAAGAAGATTTTACATCCATCAACAATTAATTTTCTATATTTTATAAGTAAAAGTATTTTTAAAATATACCTCTCAATAGAGGATTTTTTTTTATTGTATATATATAAGGTTATAAAAAGTTTAGTGTTAGTATGTTTTAGCTCAGCTCTACTTGCATATATTTTATTGGCTGAATACCGAATCTTGTTATTACGTCTACGTTTAAAAATATTTTTTATTTTATCTTGTAGCATATTACAATAACTCCTAAGTAATTTATTTAATACAGCATCGTAACTTATTAAAGATTTAATGTATGATTTATTGTAAGAGTATACACTACTAAATCATTCTTTATTAGAGGACGTATAAAAAATGATGTTATTATATTCATCTCTTTCAGAATTACTTTCTATTTTATCCTTTTTTTCTATAATATAATTAGTATTTAATGGTTTATCATTAAAACTATTTTGTTTATGTTTGAATATGTTTAACATTTTATAATATTATGAATTATTGGTATAAATTAATGTAAATCAATGATAGTTCTAAGTTTAAAAAGACGCGAGGGCTAACTTTTTTTTTTACATATATCATGATATATGTAAAAAGTAACCCGCAAGCTTGCGGTGAATATTTTGTTTTGCTTAAATCACCAGCAAATATGGGCAAAAATTAAAATATTTAGGGTAAAAGGGCTTTAATAAACCTAAGTTCATCTTCTCTCCTCTTAATTGCTCTAGAAATATAAATCTACAAGTGCAATTTTCCACTAGATAAATAGGCCCCCAGATTAAGATTTTATTAGGGTTTGCTTGAGTCACATGCAAATATTGGCAAAACCAAATAAAATATTTAGGGCCAACAGATTTTATCTATTGGGATTTGTTATACTATTATGGATAAGTATGTAACTATAAATAACAAATCTTACCATATTCATAACAAGTTAACGGTAATCTAACCGTTATTTTCTATTTAACTGTAAAGTTTTTTCAGTAAAGCAACCCCAGTCTTCTTTGAAAAGAAGACGCGAAAGCTATTTTTTGTGTCTTAAATCCACAAATGTATTTTCAACAACAGTAACACCATACATTACAAAAGTAAAGTAGAAGAAGTATAATACGGTACTTATTTGACCAAATTCAATAAATGGAGACTCTACGTGTTTAGCCCCTAATTGCATTAAGATTAAGAAATTAGCTACAAATACAAAGAAAGCTGCTTTACTTAAAGGTCTAAATTGCATACCTCTTGATCTACTTACATCTGTAATAGGTAATAACAATAGTATAAGAATAGCTGCGAACATTGCTATAACTCCTAATAATTTGTTAGGTATTGATCTTAATATAGCATAGAAAGGAAGAAGGTATCATTCTGGAACGATAGCTGCAGGAGTTTGCATAGGATTTGCCACAACATAGTTTTCACTATCTCCTAATACATTAGGCATAAAGAACACAAATAAAGATAATACAAATATAAATGCAAAGATTGTAATAAGATCTTTAAATATGAAATATGGAGCAAAAGATATTCTTTCGTAGTTTCCTGATACACCTAAAGGATTTCCTGATCCAGCTGTATCGTGTAAAACAATTAAATGCATTAGTGCTAAAGCAGCTAATACGAAAGGTAAAACGAAGTGTAATGAGAAGAATCTATTTAATGTTGCATTGTTAACAGAGCATTTATGTTGGTAACTTCATTTGAAACAAACTATCGTTACACTCAATGAATCTCTTCATTGATCGGACTATATCTTGATCTCTTTTTAGTAGTTTGAAGGTATTTTTATTTTTTCTGAATATCTAGTTATTTTACGCAATTGTTTTATTCATAATAAATATTGTAATTTCTTATTACCCAATAATTTAACAGGAGCTTTTTGTAGAAATTTAATAACATTTTCTATGGATCTTACTCCTGTAACTTTTAATTTGGAACAATTCGTTTTGTCTATATATATAGCATTAGTAAAAGATAAATACTGACGAATAGCAGATAATAAAATTTCTCCGTCTCTTTGAGAAACATCGAAACTAGCCACTAAGTAATCTTTATCATCGTGTAACTTATAAACACTAAAACAACCCTCAGCCTCTATAAACCCTACTAATCAAGCAGAAAAATAAGAAGCACCTGTAATAGATTCTATTGTATTTATAGGCTTGCTATCTCTAGTATATTCAGGTAAATCTTCTGAATATATAATACCTGATAATAGAGCGTCTTTAAATCTTAAGTAATCATACTGTTTATTAGAAAACATAGGGTATTTGTCAAATATAGGTATAATAAAAATTTTTAAGTGGTCTTTATTTCTAATTCTTAAAGATACCATTTCACTATCTTTTCTTGTTCTGAAGCTTACTACACCTATACCTAATAATTTTTTAATTTTATAAATCAATTGAACGTCTTTTATAGAAAGTTCTATACCTAGTTCATATGTAATATATTTACCTTTTTTTGTAATAGAAAAAAAACCGTCACCTTCAAATAAACCTACTATATAAGCATATACGAGATCTTCTGCATGTAGTCTCTGAGAGGCCTCTGAAGTATGTAAACTTCTCACCCCGGCTGATTGTCCCCGTGTAATTGCAATTTTCACGTAAATAATTATAAATATAAAGAATAAATCGTATGCAAGTCCTAAATTAGGGGATTTTCCAGCATTAAGCAAAATTTTTAATATTACGTCGCCGCAATATGGTTCAACTGTGTTTAAACCACCTCATATAAATTCTACAATATCTTGTCCTACTCAAGGAATAGCACTCATAAGGTTAGTAATAACTGTAGCACCTCATAATGACATTTGCCCATACGGAAGGACGTATCCCAAGAAAGCTGTAGCCATCATTAAGATAAAGATAACAGTACCAATAGTTCATACTAGAGTTCTAGGTGCTCTATAAGATCCATAGTACATACCTCTACCTATGTGTAAGTAAACTATGAAGAAAAACGCTGAAGCAGTGTTACTATGTAAATAACGTATTAATCACCCGTTATTTACATCTCTCATAATATGCTCTACACTGTTAAATGCTTCTGCTACACTAGGGTTGTAATGCATTGCTAAAGTTACACCAGTAACAATTTGTATAATTAAACAAAAGGCTAATAAAGAACCAAAATTTCACATGTAACTTAAATTTAAAGGTTGTGGTGAATCTACTAAGTAAGAATTGGCTAATCTTAAAATTGGATGACTTTTTAATAATCTCATTTATTTTTTTTTTTTATCTTAATCTTATTTAAAGTTAATAGAGATTGGACATGGTATATTTGTTAAAATATCATATAACTAAATGCTTTTTAACTATAGCTTACTCATATAAGATTACATGATCTACAGTAAAAGGACAAATCTAGCTAGTCCAATTATACGTGTGTGTTTAAACCAAAGAAATTGTTATAGCTTATGCGTACTTATATTTCCAAAGTTATATTTCCAAAGTTATATTTCCAAAGTTATATTACCAATCTTTAGCGATCTTCGGAGTTCTTAAAGAAATAAACTTCTCCGTGCTGTAAAAAAGGTTGTTGCCCATGTGAAGCCTTTAAAATGAATCGAACATTTATCAGAATATTAACAGTATTCCGCTCTACCATTGAGCTATAAAGGCTATTAAACAAGGTAATAAAATATCTAGTCCCAAGAGGGTTTTGCCTTTGCAGCGAGACTAGTTTATCTTTTTAACTATATAAGGTTTATTTTATTAAAATTTACTATTATAAAAGTAAAACCCTGTAAGTTAAGCAGAGCCAGCTATGTTTATATAATTATATATATTACTTTACTTTATAATTAAATTAGCCTCTTATTTTTTAGGTATTTCGTAAACGAAATAACGTAAAAAAAAATTAAAGCTTATCCCGCAGTAGGGTTAAAAAAAAAAGAATAATAGGTTCTTTTTTTTTTACCCATGAGGGGACTAATAATTGACATATAAGTATCTATAGCCAATACCTTACTATTAAATTCTATACTTGTTAACCTATTTCAATACCCATTAAAATAAAACTTTCTCCTTTTCACTCTCTTAAAAATAGGTACATAGTTATATATTATATGTTAACAATTATAAGAGATTTGAACACTTAACCTCCATTCAATAAAAGGAGTGCTCTCCATTCAGCTATTATCCATTCAGCTAATCTCCTTTTTATTTTAAGGGCTTTAACATCTGTTTAGTCTTCTCCCCATCCTAATTGCTCTAGAAATAGTTATAACTAATGCAATTTTCCACTAAATAATTATTATCTACTGGGATATGCTATACTATCTGGTAAGGTAATTACTTTTCATAACATGTTAATTGTACAAAACAATTATTTTAATAAAATATGTTTAGAGTTATATAGAAAGGTTTTATCTTACTATTGTTCTTGTAATCAAGATAAAAATTGCTCTAAAGATACAGATTCTACAACAATAGGCATAGAACTGTGTAAGATACCACAAATTACTAAAATGAACCTAGAATGTTCCTAATCAGTTAATAAGAACAGCAAATTGTTTTAATCTGCCAGGATAGGCGTCACACTTAACCCTTAATGCATGTATGGCAAATGAATAAAATCTGCAGCAGTAAGAATAAATTTAGTATGTGTAATTTCAGGTAGGGTAACTCTGTTTCGTAGTATGATAATGTATCAGCTATACTTTTAATATTCACCGTATGGATAGTGAGGTAATAAATTCTTATGAATCTTCGTATTTAAGATCTAGTTGAAATATACATCTATACCGTAAACTTAAAATATTAAAAAAAAAGCTGAATAAAAAAGATTAATAGTAACACTCAAACATCAATATACTTACTAGTGTTAATAAAATATATTATATTTCTACTTATACTGAGATACCTTTTATATTTTTTTCAAATACTAAAACAAGACCACATGAATAAAGATAAAGATATAAATATTTCATACTTAATTATAGATTGAATATATTCTTCAATACTTTGTATAAAATATGGGGTATCTATTTGTAAATTTGTAAAAACATATAGGACGGCAAGTCCTAGTGAAAAAATAGTCACTAATAAAGAAATACAAGTTGCAATATAATTCCTTAAGGAAGCCAAGTAGACAAAAGAATGCAAAGGACGTATTACAAAAATTAGTTGAGAACTTGTTTCAAATTCTTCTAATTTTTTTTTAACTTCATCATGTTTTATAGTAAGAGCTTTTAATTCTCTCTTATGGCTACGAAGATCTTCATTCAGCTCTTCAACGATTTGTTTTAACCCTTCCTGAGTAGTGTTACCGCTCTCAGCGTCAAAGAAAGTTTCATACTTATTCTTAATATCAGTTAATGCATTATTCTGTGTATCATTAATAATACTAGTCATACGCAATGTATTCTTAACTTCTTTCAGATCACTCTTAGTGGAGACTATATCTATTTTAACCTCATTTATATCTCCATTAATCTTTGCTCTTTCAGCCAAAATTTGCGCTTTATCCCCATTAGAACCTGAACTAGTACTCATTAAGGGTATAGAAATAAAATAGAAAACAAGGGGCATCTCCCTGTTAATGTATGAAGATAGGATTGGTATTGCGTACTTAATAATTAAAAATAAAAGAAAATTCACTAATAGGTCAATTGTACAAGAAAAATCCAACATGGATTTACTTGTATAGTGAACTGATTCTAATAAGAATATAAGTATAGGAATTATCGCAATACCCTTTGCAGGATTATATATACTACTGTGTAGTAAAAAATTTTTAATAAATTGTAGAAAGAACATACTAGTAACTATAAAATTTAATTTTTTCTTTATAAAGGTTGACATTAATTATTTTGAGGGTTATTCTTAATCTTTAAGTAAACATTAATGTTTATATGAAGCATTTAATCTCTTAAATTCTTCAATTTGACCTGTTAATTGTGATACATAATTAGGATTTTCCGCTTTAAGCTTATTTTCTATATTGATTCCTCTGTCTAATAATTCACTTATTTGTTGCCCCTGTGTTGTAATTAGTCTATCAATTATACCTATTCTGTTTCGAAGTTGATTAGCTACGTCATTTGACATATTTTCAGGTACTTCTATACTCATATTACCTACTGTATCGGTTACTACATTTATGTTTGCTTGACTTACTGTTGTATTAAAATTATGTATAAAACCTACAAGTTGAGGTAAAAGTGAATTTAGTTCTGTCAGAATAGCAGATATACCCGTATCGGATTTTAAGAGGTTAGTTCCAAATGAAGGAGGTCCAGCAAGAAATGAAAGTGGTATGGTAGTATCTCCACTACTATATGAAGAAGTTTGCCTACTATCTATTGTTAATGCATTTTTACCTAATTCAAATATAAATCCTAAGGTCAATAGCACAAAAAACACCATCATAATAACTAAACCATAAATATCATTGGTATAACTACTTACACTGTAAGGATATACAAGTAAAATCTCTAGATCAAATAGAAGAAATAAAAGACCAAAGATAAAAAATGAAACACTAAACTGTGTTCTATTTTGCCCTAAAAAGGAGTGGAAACCGCATTCGAAAACACTATCCTTTTCTTGGTAAGGATTATGTGGTGCTAAGATTAAATTAACCGCTAATAGTAAAATAGCTAATATAGGTATAAAGATAATGAAAAAAGTAGTACTTGTCATTTATAAATTAAAAAGTATTAATGCTAATATATTAGCTAAACTTAATAACTCTTCAGGTATAAAAATAAATAATGTAATAACTAATGTAATAACTGAAATAGATAAACTTAATGAGCTTGATATAACAATATTTTTCATTTTTATATTAACTTTTTTAACTACTGTATTTTTATCAGTAATTAAACCATCTGCATTAAAATCAATTAATTCTTCGTTTATTTGGTAATCTGGCTTATCAAAAAAGATTTGTTTTATTATAGCTAAATAATATACAGCACTTATAACGCTTGTTAATATAGCAACTAAAGCCATAAAAATATACCCGTTATCAATAGCTGCACTTAAAATCATCTGTTTACCAAAGAACCCTATTAAAGGAGGTATTCCTGCAAAAGAGAATAAAGTTATACCTAAACTTAACGCTATTATAGGATTTATATAGTAATATCCTTTTAACTGGTCAATAAGTTGAATAGGTGAGTTATTTACATCAGTTAAATTATTGTTTTCATTAATTTCCTGTTTATTACTTTTTTCATTAGTATCCTTTACTTTTTCCGTACTATATGTAGACTTAGCATTATCTACATAACAATATAGAGAGTAACCTATAGTTATTATTAACATAAAAGCATTTAAATTTGATATAGAATATTGAATTAAATAGAACATAAAAGCTTGGGTTGATTCTACACTGTGTATACTTAAACCTAATAATACAAACCCCACGTGTGATATAGTACTAAACGCAAACAGTCTTTTTATTCTAGACTGTGTTAAACCTACTACTGTACCTATAACTAATGATAAAAGAGAACTAAATAATAAGCTTGTTGTTCAAGAAAAATCTAAATCCAATATTGGTTTACTTGTATAGTGAACTAATTCTAATAAGAAAATAAATATAGAAATCTTGGCAATAATAGCTACAAAAGTTGTAACAACAGTAGGAATAGCATCGTATACATCAGGGCTCCAGAAATGGAATGGTGCAGCGGAAACTTTAAATAAGAATCCTACAGCTATAAATAGTAAACTTATGTGTATATAGTAAGATTTATATCAATAAAGTAAACCTGTAAGGTTGTCTTTACTTACATTAGATATACTAGTTATAATGTATAAGCTGTCTAAGTTTGTGGTAGCAGAATTTGCATAAAGTAATGCTGTACCTAATAGTATAAAACAGGATGATAAACCCCCTAGTAAAAAATACATAAGACCACCTGAGGTAGCGGGTTCTGAATCTCTATAGATAGTTGATAATAAATACAGTCCATAACTTTGTAATTCTATGGATAGGAATATGGATACTAAATCACTAGTAGAAATTAGAAAAACACTTCCTGTAACAATAAATAAGATAATTAAAGAGTATTCTATAATTTTAAACTGCTCTCCCATTTTATTTAAAAGTAAGGTTCCGTAAAAGATTAGTCTTGTAAATAAAAGTCTATTTGGGCTGCTATATTCTTTCAATCAAATCTTTCTAGGGTAAAATGAAGTTAACAGTAAAATAACGCTAGTTATTAAAAAGATAAAAAAGTGGAAAAAATTCGTAGTAGCAGTTGTTTGGTATAACCCCCCGAATATTCCTATACCTTTTGCTAAAAATAAAAGAGATAAATTATCATAAGCTATAAAAGCTGAAATAAGTAATATAGTAATACTTGCTCTTGAATACAAGATAGATTTGTCTCGTCTTGATGTAATAGAATTAGATAATAGTAATAATATTAATGAATTTAGTAACATATCAGAATAGAGAGATTCGAACTCCCTTTTACTTCCTCTCTCCCGCAAATTTGCGGGGTGGGAGGAAATAGCCATTTCCCTTAAATTATTCTGAATAAAGTTGTATAGCCGAGGCTAAATATTTGGTTTTGCCTATATTTGCTGGTGACTTAAGCAAACCAACAAAATAGTAATTCGAGACAACGTCTCGAAGACTGAGGCTGCGAAGCCGGTGAATTTTTAGTCTAACTATTTAACTTTAGGATCCTCAATAGTATATGGATACAAATAAGAATAATCATACAACATCAACAAAATGTCAGTAAAGTATTCCAGCTTCTAATCCTAGATGATGATTATTTGTTAAATGGTATGCTAGTACACGTCATAGACCTACAGCTAAAAATGCTGTACCTATCATTACATGTAATCCGTGGACAAATTTGTTATCATAAGAGCTCTTTATCTCTTATATCCATTCTTTATCAGAATGGTTCAGACTATGTCTTCATTTATAAAGTATTTTTATAAATGTGGGGTGTTCGTGGTAGAATTATTGTAAATAGAGTACTCATCTACTAGTCGTTGAGGCTTCATGTATCCCTTAAAATAAAGATTATTGCTTGTGTAACTTTTTATTAAAAATTTATTAAATACATGCTTCGCCGCACATTGTCCATATTATCTTATTGGCAGCGCCTTATAATAATGATGGAGTTTCATGCTATTTACCCCATTTTCTATTTTAATTAATATATTTATGAAAATTTATCTATTTCTATGCATATTTCTTTTTATTTTTAAAATTTCTTTTAATGTAGCACTATGTTCATCGTACTTGTTAATTTCTCCTACGATATTTACTACTTTTTTGAAATCATAGAAACCTAGTAATTTATTTCCTCTTAAAGAGTATTTTTCAAAAAAAGGTATTATTTTATTAGTAATATCATTATATTTATATACTACATAACTAGATTGAGTAGGTCTAGTTTTCACAGTTTCTACTAAACCACAATTTAAATAAATTACCAAATTTTCTAGTAAATCTATATCACGTATATGTTGTTCTATATAAAAATACGGACTTACTCTATACCCTGAATGGGTCTTGGATGTTTTTACATAAAAACAACCTTCACCGTCAACAAACCCCGCTACTCAAAATGGATTAAAATCTTTAGTAGGTAATATTAGGTTTCTTGCCGCAGGTATAATATCGGGAAACATATCTAATAATGACTTTGATAAACCTTTACTTATAGAGGCTTTGTAAGATAATATTTTGTTTAAACCTTCTTCAGTTTTATGTTGACCATTGTAAAGTATATCCACTGCTAAAGAAAACATACGGAAATCTTCTCTCTTTTGTGTTAATAGATTATATTTGTTAAAATGAGGTATTATTACATCTTTTAGTGCTTTAATGGATTGAACCGAATATATTACGCTAGGATTACCATTTTTAACTCTTTTTATGATAGTACCTACTGTGAAAAAAGCATTTATTTGTTTAAGTAAATCAAAATCTTTTTCTTGTAGTTCTATAGTAAAAATTGGTGCTATACGTAAAGATTTAAACCTTTTTTCATCTTTAGCTATTCTAACAGAAAAGCTAGATTCAGCATCACAAAATCCTGTTATTCAATTAGGATTTAAATTACTAGTAGAATTTATGGGGTTAGAGCTCTTATCTTGAGCTTTAACCGTTGAATAGTTAGATATTTTAATTTTCATACATATGTTTTTTAAAATAGGGGCTAGAATTAACCCTGTTCCAAAGTAAAAACATGATCCAAAAGCTCCATCTGAGATAGTGAATGATGATACTGAATATTCAACACCTTGTAGTGCTGTAAATATAGTTGCTAATATAATAGTATATAATAGACCATATAAAGCTTTACCTCTTTTTCCGTTAATTAAAAAATGATGTGCATATGTAACAGTAAACCCTGAAGCCAATAAAAGAACTGTATTTATTAACGGTAGTTCAAAAGGATCAATAGCTTCTATACCTAGAGGAGGTCACATAGCACCTAACTCTACTGCAGGTGCAAGAGCACTATGGAAAAATGTTCAAAATATAGCTAAGAAAAATAAAGCTTCAGATACTATAAATAAACCAACACCAAGATTTAACCCTCTTTGGACTGCTAAAGTGTGATTACCTAAATATGTCAATAGTAAATATTTTCTATATTTACTGGACTATATCTTAATCAATAGGTTAAACATACTACTATTAACGTATTAATTTTTAACAAATAGTCTCTGAGGATCCTACTAGGATATTTATCCATCCGTTGGTTTCCTGCTGATTGTCTTATTATAATAAGAGTTTCCAGCAAATAGTTAAATTTTAAGAGAGCACATAAATGTAACAATACTGTTTTTATAATCTTTTTATAGTTTTATAATTTTCCTATCAAAGATCTAATCTTTAGTCTACCTTTATCAGTATGATCTTCCTTAGATATAATCATATTATAGACAATTTCTCATTTTTTAAAATCATTAAACTTGTTACCCAATAAGGGATATTTATTAAAATAATCCATAAGAAATTTAACACTATTTATAGATGATACACCTATAGATATTATTTCTGAGCCTGTATTATTAGTATAACTTTTAAGATTACAAGATAAAAATAAAGCTAAACTTTCCATAAAAGGTTTCATGGAAGAAGATGTAGGCTTGTCATATAAACGTTGATCCAATCTAAATTTAAGACTAATGTTTTCACTAACAGATCTTTTACGAGTATCTGATTTAGCTTTGCTTTCGATATATTTAATCCCAAAATGTCCATCAGCTTCAGTAAAGCCTGTAAACCAACTATTGTTTGTAAAATTGGAATTATCTATTAAACTTTCTGATAAACCGCCTCCGGGGAAATAATATTTAGCATTAATAAATTTAATTAGATCATTAAATCTTTTATTTTTAGGTGTTCTAAGTTTACCATGTATTAAATTAATAAAAAGTATAATACCATTTTTGTCCCCAATAATATAACGAAGAACATTTTTACCTGAAGTTTGGAAACGTCCCACATTACCCAATTCTGATTGGATATACGCGTACATACCTAAATTGTTGATATGTGAAGTAAAAACTATCCTAGGATTAAGTACTCGATTTAAAGTTGTATTACCTAAAGCAGGAATAGAGATATGACCGTCTCCTTCTAAGAGACCTGCTAAATAATAACCCAAATTATTATTTGTAAGTAGTCTAGTATCATTATTAGCTTTATAAATACTTAGAGCTTTTTCTAGATCTTCGATAGGAATAGCTTTAGCTATATTCAAATTATAAATAGACAGTATAGTACCTTTTAATCACGTTTTACCCTCTGCTATTACATCTCTTCATCAAAATGACATAGCTAATATTAATGATATTAAACTCATCATTAAATTGTATTCTGCATAAGCAAATCCATGAAATGATAAAACTGCAGATGTAGTAAGGCTTAGTAAGCTAATGGATGTATATAAAGGTCATGGAGAAGGAGATACTAAATGAAAAGGATGTGCTTGAAAATTACTTCTATTTAAGTTTAACATGCTATTTAATAATAAGTTCATAATACGTCTTTTTTTGAAAATCACAACCAAAACATTCCGCATAGCTCTTCTAGCTTAACTTCTTACACTAGCTATTTTGTATTATTACCCTATCTTAGAGTAAAAACATTTAATTAATGAGAGTGAAATATGTTTATAAAATGTAATAAATTGCTTTACTTCCTAATTAAGCCGGTAATTAACACATAGGTATTTATACCTAATGCGTTACTATTAAGTTCTATACTTATTAACCAGGTTTAATACCCATTAGCATTTAAATTGTATTCTGCCTTTTAAGAATATAGAGGTACTTATAAATAATAAGTTGAAAGAAATAAGTGATTCGAACACTTAACCTGTTACATATAACAGGTGTGCTTTTTATTGAGTTAATCTCTTTTTTATTTTTTAAAGGCTTTAAACATCTGTTTAGTCTTCTCCCCTAATAGCTGTGTAAATATAAATCTACAAATGCCATTTTCCAGCTTATATATTCCTTAAAAAATAAAGCATAAAATGGCATATGTTATACTATCTACAAATGCCTTTTTCCAGCTTATATATTACTTAAATAAACCATAAACTGGGATATGTTATACTATCTGGTAAACTAATTACTTTTCATAACATGTTAATTGTAAAAACAATTATTTATATAAAATCTAGATAAGAATTTATCTAGAGATACATATTCTACAGCAATAGGCATAGAACTGCGTAAGCACAAAACAAATTATTCAGAAAACTACTGATTATTATTATTTTCATCATCTGCTCCAGGAAACTTATCTGAATTATCCGATACTGAAGCTGCATCAGTGTCATCAGAACTATCACCAAGCATTTCATCTAGTTCACGCAAACGGTCAGTAAATGCCTTCATATCCTCCATAACTTGAGCTACACTAGGGTTATTATGAGCATTTAGTATGTCTTGCTGATCTTGTGTTAAATTAGCTCCAAGATCCCTAAGGACAGCACATATCGCGAGAGATTTTAGTTCCTTGTCTTGAGATATCTTCTGTTCTATTTCATGTTTTATTTCTAATCTTTCAGCTGGATCTCGAGAAGCTGGACCAGCAGAAGCAGGACCAGCTTCTGCTGGTTCAGGAGAAGCTGGACCAGCAGGACCTCCAGAAGCTTGACCAGAAGAACCTAGATTAGGGTCAGAAGGCGGATTAGTAGATAAAAAAACATTAGATGAAGAATGACCAACGGTATCGTAATTTGATATAAAAAAAGCCAAAATACCTGGAAGCTCATTATATCAAATATGTTCCATCGTACCAAAAAAAGCACATGTTGACATAAAAATATATACATAATTGTATATCTTAACGAATGACACAGTAAAAAACAATCAACCTATTCAATATGTAATATGTGTACTAAAGTCCATATTAGATTTAAAAAGTCTATTGTAAAACTTTGTATTAGATATGCATAGTTTAATGGCAATACTAACCATTAAACCCATAAGCAATCATGCAAAAAATGAAAAGAGTCCTTCGGGTAGTAAATTCCTCAACCATTAGGTGCATCACAGCTAATTACACTAGAATCAAATAAGTAAATTAGAGTTGAAGCTGAATAATGAATAGCGTCTAATATTGGTGCAGGATAAACACCAAATAAAACAGTAGGTATAACTAATATGAAAAGAATGGTAAACTCTCTTTTAGTTAAATCAGGTATACTAAAGGTAAACATTCTTGAATAGGCTCCACCAAAAGCTATTCTTTGATACATATATATAGTATATGCTGCAGAGAAAATTATAGAAGAACTTGCAAAAACACCAAATAAAGATGATCTTTCAAATACTCCATATAATGATAAAAATTCTCCTATGAAATTTAAAGATAAAGGAGCTCCACAGTTAGCAAGACATAATATAAAGAATAATATTGCAAACAATGGCATTACTTGAGTAACTCCTCTGTAGAAAGATATTACTCTTGTAGAAGATCTATCGTATAATACACCTCCTGCACATATAAATAGACCAGGTGAAACCAGTCCGTGAGCCAACCCTAAATTAATAGCACCTTCAATACCTTGTATACTGTTACTAAACACACCTAGAAGATAAACTGCAGCATGAGAAACAGAACTGTATGCAATAAGTTCTTTAATATCTATTGTTCTTAATGTACTAAGACTAGCATATATTATAGTAATAACACCGATTAGGAAAATTATATAAGTATATTCCATATAAGCTTTAGGTAAAACAGGTAAAATTAGTCTAAATATACCATATAAACTTAATTTAAGAACAATTGCTGCTAAAATGATACTTCCTCCTAAAGGTGATTCAACATGAGCCTTTAAAAGTCATGTGTTTAGGAAAATTGTAGGAGTTTTCACAGCAAAAGCTATAAAAATACCATAAAATAAGAAAAGTTGTGTTAAATAAATGAAATTTCCTTTAAAAAGAGTATCAAAATCGGTAGTACTCATAATAGATGACATAGCTAAAATAGATAATAGTAAAAATAGAGAACCCAACAATGTATATAAGAATAAATAAAAACTGGCCTTTACTCTGTTATCTGACCCAAATATACCTATCAATATAAATAAAGGAGGTAAAATAGATTCAAAAAAGATGTAAAAAAGTAAAATATCTAATACTAAGAAAACCGCTAATAATAAAGTTTCTAACAATAGTATTATAATAACATAAGATTCTACATCTTTTGTAATTGATTTTCAATTCGATACTAGTGAGATAGGAATAATTATTGTCGTTAATAGAATGAAATATATAGATAAACCGTCTACACCTAGATAAAAATCAAAATAACTTATTTCATGATATTCTTGTACAAATTGAAACTGATTTGTACTAAAATCAAATAAAATAAAGATTATTAATGAGATAAAGAAATTTAAGATAGATGTAGTTAACGCTATAAATTTTATATTTATTATTGAAACTCCATTATCCCTATTAATTAATATTGCAAGTACACCTAATATAGGAGTTAAAAGTAAAGATGATAATAACATTTATAAAACAAAAAGAATAAATACCTCGATTTAGTATAGAATGATAATGTATCATCAATACTTTTAATATTCACCGTATGTATAGTAAGGTAATAAATTCTTGATAAATTTTTAGATGTGTACCCGCCTCGCGAAAAAAAAAAGTCCGTGGTATATTGGTTTTGTGTAAAAAATTTTCGGGTTGTGCACATTGGTCAAAGCTATTTTAAGTTTCGTAATCCATTACAGAGTATGAGGGGTAAGTCTCAGAACTGACCAAAGGAGAATGTTAAGTACAGGACTTAAGTGATCCCTTAGGTGCAACTCCTAAAATACTCCGGTCAAGAAGAAAAAAAAAATAAAATAGCTTTAGGTCTCTATTTTCTGTTTTCTTTTTAACCTTTTATTACGTTTTTAATTATCAAAAATTTTTTTATGTAAAAGTATATATTTTTCAAAGAAAACTGAATCACCAAACAACAAAAAAGACTCTAGAAAACCACAAAACACAAATACCAGAAAAACTTTTGTGAAAAAAAAAGTCATTTCATATCATACGCCGTAAAAGCAAAATAAAAGCTTTTTTTATTATCCAAATATTTTTTATGTAAAACTATACATTCTCAAAAGAACTTGAAAGAACACCTTATAACAAAATAATGCAACCCAAAAATAAAAAACCAAAACCAACCCAATTACTATCTATTTAGCCTGTAACTCAAATATATCCATCTTGAAAATTTATCTTGAAGAAGACTATGGACAGCTCTTTAGTGGCTGAATACGTGAAATTTGTAACCTACAGCCTTATCTTGTCCATAGTTTATCAAGTCTACTTGTTCATCAATATATTGATCTTTAATAGAATTTATAATATGGCAATCTTTGTGAGACTTGAGAACATCTTACGTGAATCCAGATCTAGGCGAAGTCAAAACCTGCAAGTAATACCAAGGTACAATTACGGAGGTAATGTGCTCTTGCTCGGAGTAAGCAGTTTCCTTTTCTGCGTACTTGAATAATGCCCTGTAACAGCCTACTATAGCTATGGAAAAAGGTTTGAGCGAATACGCTGATCTACTCATATGCTGATCCCTAAAATTATCGATATACCCTTAAAGTTGTATCATAGCCCTTACAGATGCTTTATCAATCTTTACCATAGAATCCTCACGAGCCATTACCACAACGTCTGGATATTTATTGCACTCGACAAAAACCTGGGGATTTTCAATCCCTGAGGGAAAAAGGTAATCGATTCCTGAAGGAAAAGGTAGGTCTTTGTACGTGTAATTGTGGTGGGATGACGAGGTAAAACTGAAAGAGTACTAATGAAGAAATAGGTTTCTCATATTTTGCTTTTTTTATCATTGTGGAGATGAAAGATAACTGAAGTGATTCGAGAGTTTTGGTGCTTAGTAGAAAAGTTATTATGGCTTGTAGAAGATATAGCAAAAGACATATAGCCTCTACATTGTAGTTAATTGTTATATACTTTTATTGTTTTAGCTAATATTCATTAACCTATGTTGTTACCCATGTGAAGACTTTAAAATGAATCGAACATTTATCAAAATATTAACAGTATTCAGCTCTACCATTGAGCTATAAAAGGCATTAAATAATGTAATATAATATATTGTTCCCAAGAGGGGCTTTGCCCCCTGCAGTTATTTTTATTTAATATACTATGTATATTAAATATATATCAGGTATAAAACCTGTTGTCTGACAGGGATGTGAAGGAGTTGAACCTTATATTTATGATCTGCAATCAAAATGCATAGCCCTATGCAACACAACCCTTTTTTTATAGTATAGGACTTTTTAAAAAAGTCTAATTCTTTCCCTTTTACTTTTTTAATATCATAATATATGAAAAAAAAAGTTAGCCCCGGGGTCTTCATCGAAGATGAAGACTGGGGCTGCTTCACTGGGAACCTCTTAAGGTTCCTGTTTGTTTCTTTTTTAAAAAGAAACTAACAGGAACCCCGCAGGGTAGAAAATAAAGGTAATATGCCTTTAATGTAATTCTAATGCATCTTTAATATATGAACAAGATAATACCACAAATACTTGTGATTGTATAAAGGCAATACCTAGTTCTAATCCAGAGAATGCTATTATAAATGCTAATGGTAATAAACCTAGTATAAAGAAAATGATACCAGAACTCATAATATTGTATGTAAATCCACTTAAGATATTTAAAAGCATATGACCTGATAATCGTGCACAAATTTATCCTTTGATTTTCTATAAGTAAAAGAATAGTCTTATCCTTTTTCTTACCCAAGCTCGCGCGGAGGGTAGAAATAATTTATTTATTATTAAATGTTAATTGAAAGTAACTAGAGCCGCCATATCTCTTTTTTTGGCCTGTCCTGCATTTGCGCGAAAGTATAGCATCGAAGCACAAGGAACTTCCTCCAGAAAAGTGACAGTCGAACCCAAATAACTATTGAACATATTCGCTCATACTAGGGATAGAACGGATTATCTACACTTAGGATCGAACGCTCCTCTTTTCAGACACTAGTCCAATAGCCGTTACCCACCAACATAAGGTACGAAAACCCGTAGTTACTAAGAAATATCATAGGAATAGGCTATTGTGTTAACTTTAATCTTCGGTTACTTAATTTCTCCCAAGAACCGGCTTTCCCGGCGACAAGAGTATACCTTACAAAATCTAAATCAATTGATTTTGAAGAACCGTCTACTCGTTGCTCTTTTACACATCAATCCTAAAAATTTCATTTTCAGATGATAGGTGTTTTAGATCCGCGATTACCCATTAAACCTATTGATTAATCTATTATCTTCTTACCATACATGCTTGATTAGAGCATCCGCACCGTACCCCTTTTAGGATTAATGTTTGGTAATAATAGCTTTAGGGCTTCCCCGGAGTTTGGCTCTTATACACATTAGTAAGACACCTACTCTCACTCTTATATGTTAGCTGCTAATCTTAATCCTAGAGAAACATTTCTAGCTAGATATGAAATGAATTCAATTAATACCAGTAAAGGTAATAATCCTAATGGACAACCAGCTGGAACAAATAAAGAAAAGAATTTTAATCCATGCTCTTTGAATCCTAAAACTGTTGCACCTAATACAACAGTAAAACTAAGTGAGAATGTTAAGATAAAATGAGATGTTGAGGCAAAACTATAAGGAACCATTCCTATTAGATTGTTTATTAAAATGAAAATAAATAATGCATACATAAATGGAAAGTAAGCTTGACCATTTTTATTGTTAATTTGGTTTACAACAATACTATGTATAGTTGCATATAATGTTTCTTGACTTAAAGATCATTTGTTTGGAGTAATTTTTGAGTGGTTAGTTGCTAAAATACTAAAATAGAAAGCTATGAAAGCAGCTATAGTCATGTATAACCCTATATTAGTTATAGATAGGTTCATGTTTGCTAATAATGGTGTATCTATGCTAAATAAGTTTCTTATTTCAAATTGGTCAAGAGGGCTTAGTATTGTTTGATATTTAAACATATGTAATTATTATGTTTTACTACAAGTATAAAATTAGTTTTTCGAAATTATTAGGATAATGTATTTAAATATATTATTTAACAATTAAGATGTTACTATTTAACAACTAAGTATTAAATGTGTACTAGCCATAAAGTTAATCCTTATTATATATAACACAAATATATAAGGAAAAAAGTTAGTAAATAATACACTACATATAAAATACACTACATATAAAATACACTATATATATATATTTATTTAAAAGCATATTTCAGGTTATTATGATTCAAACATAACAAATCCTCAACCCAAATGAGGCGCCTAACCAACCTGGCTCTAACCTGTTTATAATATACAATGTACTTTATAAGGTAACTAATAGATGTTTTAATAAAACAAAAATAAAGTTGTACTGTATTTAAAGTGTATTATAATTAATTGCTGTATCGTATCAGCTCAGCTATATTTTTATTATATCATATTTATGGAAAACTGAGAACAAGTTATTAATTATTATGTAATGTTGTCCTAAAGAGATATAACTTAAAAATACTTTAGAATAGATATAAAAAGCAACCTTTTACCAACTATGTCTAAATTCATAAGACTATTAAACAATGATAAAAAAAATTTTTATGGCATACAATATACTTTAAAAGGATTGTCTGTACAACATACTACAGTTTTACGCTCCTAATTTGTAATATTTGCTATAATATCTATTAAAATTAGTAACATAAGGTTTTTGAATATATCATTATATTAAAACAAACAATATAAAATTTATTACTTGGATACAAGTAAGCCGGGTCCTGTACGTAATATTTAACTAAAATAAAGATTAATTAAGGCTTTTTATTTCATAGTTATAATAAAAGACTAAAAGTTTTTATTATTTTAATTTCTGTGAATTACCCAAGCTTATACCTCACTTTTTAAAAGCTATGTTTAAATCACTGGACTTCCCTACTATTCTCCTAAAAATATTAAATATAATAAAATTAAAATGAATTACATTTGTATCACAAGTAACAACATAAAAGTTATTTATGCTTTTATTTAAAAATAATCTGGTCTAAATTTATATCTAGTTAGTACATTTTTACCTAATTCAATTATAAACCCTATCCTTTTGGGATGGTCCCTACAGGGGCCAGACCTAAAGGTAAGTCCCCTTCGGGACTAGTAAAAATCCTAGAAATGAAAAATAAAAACAGGATCTAAAGAAATAAGATAAGTAATAAGATTAGAGACTTCCAATATAATACGTGTATTCTCATACTCTCAACCCGTATTGTTATAACGAAGAACCGTATTAGTGAATGCCCACATATTCGGGTGCATAAGTTCCGTATCAAGAGAACGAAAAAAGGAAAACATAGTTGATCAGTTTCTAGCGTTTGTATTATAGGTTCCCCTATCAAGACTATCAATAACATTTTCTGATAACAAATAACCTAACCGTATTGTTGTATTTGATCAAGGCAGAGTTAGTTTCATATCGGTTATCTACAATATAGAACATTACATTACGCAAAATAATGATTATACTATTATTTAGTTCAATATTAGTGTTACCCGATCCTAGTCCCCTTAAATACATAATTCTATTTCTTATTTGTTGAAGAACATGGGCCAAATCTCTAAAGTTAATGGTTAAAAGTTTACCAATAAAACCCCATTTTTCTTTATTAAGGTTGTTGTTTTCAGGTTTGTCCTCGTCCGAGTCCTCACCTCCCTTTTTATGTTTAAATGTGTTTCTACTTTTTTCATTATTAGTTTTACTAATAGATGTTTGTTTAGTATAATATTGATTTCTTACAGGGTCATAATAACCTGCGCATTTATTAATTAAATCGTAAACAAAATTCTTAAACGTAATTAATCTTTTAACAAAAAAAAATCAAGAATGTAATGAATATTTATCCCTACAATTAAAACAAAAGGTAAAGTTATAAGTAATATAATACGGTATAACGAATGATATTGATCTAAGTTCCTATGTAAATCTAGTAAATGATCTGCATAAGGAAATCCAACTAATTTAGTGAATCCTACTGAAGAATAATGGACCATTACACCTTTTACTGATTTTAATGAAGTATGTTGAAAACCTGAGTACATATCATATATACCTTTAGTATATGGGTGCATAAGTTTTGAACCAAAATCCACAGTACTTAGATAGGAAACCCTATTTGTTATAGTGTTGTAGTAAGATATAACAACATTGTAGTAGTCTATATTCCCTATCTTTATTGTTATGTAGATACAACCAATTTTTAGTACAAAAGAATTAATAGAACTTTTTAATAAAAGTTTACCCGGACAGATTCCGGGCTACTATATTTTTTCAATCAAACCTTTATAGGGTAAAATGAAGTTAACAATAATATAACACTAGTTATTAAAAGTGGAAAAAATTCGTAGTAGCTGTAGTATGGAACAACCCACCGAATATTCCTATGCCTTTTGCTAAGAATAAAATTAAATTATCATAAGCTATAAAAGCTAAAATAAATAAAATAGCTTAAATAAGTAAAATAGCAATAGTAGCTCTAGAGTAAAAGATAGATTTGTCTCGTCTTGATGTAATAGAATTAAATAATAGTAATAATATTAATGAATTTAGTAACATATCAGAATAGAGAGATTTGAACTCCCTTTTACTTCCTCTCTCCCGCAAATTTGCGGGGTGGGAGGAAATAGCCATTTCCCTTAAATTATTCTGAATAAAGTTGTATAGCCGAGGCTAAATATTTGGTTTTGCCTATATTTGCTGGTGACTTAAGCAAACCAACAAAATAGTAATCCGAGACAACGTCTCGAAGACTGAGGCTGCGAAGCCGGTGAAATAATCTAGCTCTTAGTTTTCATAAATAAATTTAATTTAATTAGATAATACAAATCAGATGAAGTAATTTACACCAGCCAGGAGAGAAATTTGAATTCCCACTATTAATGCATGAAATTAATGTTCTACCAATTGAACTATCCTGGCTTATTATTTTGTTTGTTTTAATCTAAAACAAACATATTCCCTATCTAAACTATATAGGTATAAGTATATTTTATAGTACATGTAATAGGTATACTGTTTTAGTATATAAACGTGTATAAACGTGTATAAACGTATATAAACATATATAGCCCATTAAATTACAACACTGTATATAACAGTATGCCGGGAGGATACCCTGAATCGAACAGGGAACTTACTGTGCCACATACAGTTGTTCTGCCAATTGAACTATATCCACCTTTTTTATGTAGGGGTGATTCGAACACCCATAAGTAAATACCAAAAATTTATGACTTACCATTAGTCTACTACATATTAATAATGATGAACATATTAAAAAAAAATGGTTTAAAATATGTAAATTTTATAGAATAAAATGTTACTATAATATTTATGGGTAATAAGACTCGAACTTATATGAATTATTTCACCCCGTCCTAAGCGGGACCTGTCTACCAATTTCAGCATACCCATTTTTAATACTAAAAATTTAAACTATTATTTTAGAATACTGTGTAAATAAACCTTAAGATATACAAATATTCTATAAGCAATACAAATATAACTTAAATACATATAGAAGTAAAAAAGTATGAACACAACTTAAAATAAGTAAATTCACCTTAAATAACGTAAATTTAGTTATATTTTCATTAAACATAAATATTAAATAAATAATTATTAAGCTGTATAACGTTTTCAATTTATTTTTTTATAATAAACTAAAAACTACTGTTTAAATAATATGCTCGAGATAAGATTTGAACTTATAGCCTAAACATCTAAATTTAATGCATTTTTATTATACAATACTACATTAAATGTATTACATCTCAAACACATAATATCTCAAATTAATTACTATTAATTTATATATAAATTAATCTAAAAATTACCTTTTTAAAAGTAACTCTTGTATTACTCAAACTATCTCTTGTACATTTAAACAACCTTAAACCTAATTACTTTTTTCTATAACCAATTTTTACTATAAAATTTTTACATGTTATTATATCAATTTTTCCCCTTTTCTTGGCTATTCGCATGCAACCTCGGCTCTTCACAAGGTGCCAATCAGCACTTCAGAAGCAGCCCCACATTCCACAAGATGCCGATAAGGGAAAACGACTTTACCCAAAGATCGCTATTTGTATGATAGATCGGGCTTTGAGACTAGGCAACCGCAGTGCCAATCAGGCAGCAACGCGCTAGAGCTAAGCAGCAACCATAGCCAATATAAGGAAAACACCCATCCGTGAGGGAAGAGCTATCTTTATCTTTTTCAGATGACGCGTCCTCTCATCTGGTCGCCGATCGCAATGAGTCATAGGGTGGAATACCTGCTTTTAATTCAGCTCCCTTTCCTGATTCTATGGATACCGAGTAATAGTAGGATGAGGATAATGAAGATAATAGCATGTAGGAGCAACGGTTTCTTTATGTTAAGAATTTCAAGAGACTTTTTTCAGGAGTTATGGTTAATTCATTAAGGGAAATTCTCATTGTATCTGTTGGATTCGAGTATTCAACATACTCAGTCCTTTATGTTAACCAACAATGGAATTTAAATTTTTAATCATTCAGCCTAGCCTACCTTCGCTTTTTATTACCTAAATCTCTTCACTTTTAGGTTTCAATGAAAACATCTTTTTTAGGTATGCTTTATTATTAAAACTAAAATAATCTATTATACAAAATATTAATTTATGCCCAAGATAAGATTTGAACTTATAACCTAAACACCTTCAAAGTTTCGCTCTACCAATTGAGCTACCTGGGCTTTTTTTGTAAAATTACCCTTATTTATACACAGCTAATATACTTCATCTATTTTTAAAGACAGCACCATTATTTTTATACTTACGAATAGTTCACTCACTAATATGTAAGAAACTAGCAGCTTGTACATTAGAATTAAAAAGTTTTTCCTTACTTGTTTCAAGATCTAATAATTTAACAGGTGAAGATAGACGAGATGAAAACATTTTTAACTTCACTCTCTAGTGTTCTCTACCTAAAAAAGGGATGGTTCTTATTATTTCTTTACTTCATTTGTACTATAGAGTAAGAATGTTTAAACCCTAAGGAATAACCAGCAAATCTAAGAATATTGTAGGTTGGTTTTAAACTATCTAAATAAAAGTTCTCTCAAAGTAACCTCTTCTTTAGAACAATGCTCAAGTATCTCCAACCCGAATACACTTAAACCATACTTTAGTATACCTAAGTATATAAGACTTCTGTTTATATGTATTAAGATAATTAATATTTAAATAACATGTAATTCTTCTGTTTAGAACCGTACTACTTCCTACATAAATACTACCAGTAACAGTATTTATTAACCTATAAACACCAAACTTACCATTATTATCCTTTCAAATTTCTGCTTTATCTTCAATGTTATCATACAGGAATAAAGGAATAACGGATAAAGCTTCATTTACCCTATTTAAATCTGAATAGAAAAAGGGAAATATACTGAAAAATAAATAAGGGAGTAGAAAGACGCAACATAAAAAAGCTTGACAAACTTTTGTCGTTTTTAAAGAAATCCAATATAAAATAATCTTTTTTGCAAAATGATCTTTTGCATTTTTTTAAATAATAATTAATGAATAATACTTTTAAATTTAATTTTACCATTTGGAGACATTAGGACTCGATCCTAAAATAACGATATGCAAAATCGCAGTTTTACCAATTAAACTATATCCCCTTAAGTTAATACATAAAACAACTTATAAAGTAAGCCCAAGCGGGGATTGAACCCGCGCATTTAACAGTGAAAATGTTACGTCTTAACCACTTGACTATTGGGCCTTAGATTTTATATATATGCTTAAAGACGCAAAATAGAGTAAAAAAAAAAGACTATATAAATTATATGTAAAAGTGACAATATAGTTTATGTTTAATACTTACATCTTTAAGTACAAAAATTATAAGTAAAATTTTTAGATAAGCCGGCTTCGCGGGTTTATCCTCGCCTATAATAAAATATACCAATACATCACCAAGGATCGTGTATATCCCCAGCCCGAGGGGGGGAAGACCCCCTTTGAGGGGGACTATTGTTATACTTACATAGAAAAGAATGGTTAATTACTATAGTATACACTCTGTTTTTAAAGGACTCGTGACCTTTCCGTATAAATACAGAGTAGCATTCACACCATCGTTCTAGACCGGTACAACCGACATAAGATAAAGTAAAGCGAAAAGATATTACGCGATAAGAATCATATTAACGGACAAAAAATCAAAAACCAAAACCAATTTAGTGGAGAATTTAAAAGTTATGGGGAGGGGGGAGGGGGGGGGGCGCCACCCTATAACAATCTCCTACTAACTCACATGGATACGCTCATGTGTTTCATTTTTCTAAGATATCATTTATATTGGTCTTGGTGTGTTGGGTATTTGTAATACCACAGGACCTGTACATATAAGTTACATGTTGTTAATGTGGTGATAATTAACCTTCCCTATAAGGCCAGAATGACTTGAACACTCATCTGAGCTGTTATGAGCAGCTTGCTTTACCTATTAAGCTATAGCCTTTAAATATGCGGACAGAGGACTTGCACCCCTATTTACTGGTCATGAGCCAGGTATGTTACTATTACATCAATCCGCGTTAATTACTTAAAATCTCTAAATAGCCCAGTACGAGAATTGCACTCATATCTTCCGATTACAAAACGGGTGCATTACTATTATGCAAACCAGGCTAAATAAAGTATTTTTAATGATAAGTATGTTATTTAGTTAATGATAATAAATTAGTACTTTATACCTAAGAACATCAAAGCCCTTTCAGCCAAAGCCTATAATCCTTTAACCATATAGTTAGAACTAGGGTTAACTGTAGCAGCTACTTTTCTAGCACTAACCCTATGAAAAAATTGGATTCGTAATGTTATACTACGTTTCTAAGAGTATCCTAAGGTAAGCTTCGTGCCTAGATGCATTCAGCACTTATCTTAACTAACATAGCTTTCCTGCCATGCCTATACTATGTATAAATACTTGAGTATAAAAGTATTACCATCTATAGCTCAAATAGGCAATAAATTCACATAAATCTATCTATATTACTCTCCTTCTTTTGTAGATACCCATTCTCTACTTATTAAGGAGAACCTATTCTTGCCGTAATTTATCAGGTTAATATTAAGCGCATAAACAACAGGTAAACCATAGGTTACCATACCCAACTCCTTTCGTACGAAGGGGCTATCCTTATTTTACTCCAATTTCCTCTAGAAGATAGAAACCATACTGTCTCACGACGTATTTAACCCAGCTCGTGTAGCTCTTTAATCGACGAACAGTCGTACCCTTCATGATTCCTGCATTCATGTGGATGAGCTAAGCCGACATCGAGGTGCCAAACTGCGCACTCAATTTGTACTCTCTGGCGCAATTAGCCTGTTATCCCCAGCGTAGCTTTTTCAATAATACAAGACCTTTCCTTACTGCGTCTTGCGGTCTTTATGCCCTGCTTACGCAACTGATAGACGTGTATGTCAAACAGTAAAGCAAGATTAAGCCATTAAACTTTGGAAGTATATATCAACATCATTTTTCTTTTAACTTACAAAAAATAACTTAAAAAAAAAATAACAAATAATAGTAACACTTACTATTATCTATACACCTATTTTCCACATAGGTAAAATCTTACTTATATTAAATTGTTTTAGTTCTAACTTAAATAGAAATATAACTGAATTCGTTATAGATACTTTTATTAACCTATACCACTCACGTAACGGTTTTGTTAAATATAACCTTAATAAAAGTAAATATAAAAAATAACAAACTACATATAGTAATTAAAAAATTAAACCATATAAAGCAATTCGTTAATAAAAGCTTTATATAATTTGCGTATAGCATATTACAAAAATAAATTTGGATACTCCCAGGTACTCTTTATGGGATCTGTGCCCCGCATAAACCATCTGCTAGCCATTGTCTCCTGAGAGGGATCTAGTGACCCTTCTCCTTTTGTGGATTACATTCAGACGTCAGTTACAAATCTGTAACCTATTCTACTGATATAACAACCAGAGTAAAGGTGTTTCAATTTTGTCGTAGCAACTACCTTATTCTCTAAAACCTGTTACATTATACCCTATAACTAGTAACAGTAAAGCTGCATGGGGTCTTCTCGTCTATCTAGAGATAGGCAGTATCTTCACTGCCATTCCAGTTTCACTGAGCCAATCATTGAGACAGCTGTTGCATCGTGAG
>Ga0210046_1000603_pt1 | contig 33775 bp, 26 predicted proteins | sample CryGeyCG2114_250_FD_185461 | JGI IMG/M metagenome (GOLD analysis project Ga0210046, IMG submission 185461) | Groundwater microbial communities from aquifer - Crystal Geyser CG18_big_fil_WC_8/21/14_2.50 (SPAdes) (version 2) | ecosystem: Environmental > Aquatic > Deep subsurface > Groundwater ...
AAAGACCATTTTATAATGATTTAGTAGCTTATATGACTTCTGGTCCTGTTGTTCCATTAGCATTAGAAAAAGAAAATGCTGTTGAAGATTTTAGAAAACTAATTGGAGCAACTAATCCAGCTAATGCAGAAGAAGGAACAATTCGTAAAATGTATGCAGAATCAATAGAAGAAAACATTATTCATGGTTCTGATTCTGATGAAAATGCTGCATTAGAAATTTCTCATTTCTTTTCAAGAAAAGAATTATTGGAAAATTATAACGATTAAAAATTATATTCTATCCATGTCATTCCGGCAATTTTTTAGCCGGAATCGCTTTTTTAAAGAGTTTGCTTTTATTTTTCAATTGTTAAAAGTTGGGCTTTTTTGTGTTTTCATAACGCGAAGTTTTTTAATCAAGCAAAATGCCAAAAGCCCAACTTTTTGAAAGAGTTGCTTTTATTTTTCAATTGTTAAAAGTTGGGCTTTTTTTTCTGTTTTCAAAACGCGATGTTTTTTGAATCAAGCAAAATGCCAAAAGCCCAACTTTTTGAAAGTGTTGCTTTATTTTCCAATTGTTAAAAGTTGGGCTTTTTTGTGTTTTCAAAATGTGAAGTTTTTTAATCAAGCAAAATGCCAAAAGCCCAACTTTTTGAAAGTGTTGCTTTTATTTTTCAATTGTTAAAGTTGGGCTTTTTTTGTGTTTTCATAACGAGAAGTTTTTTGAATCAAGCAAAATGCCAAAAGCCCAACTTTTTGAAAGATTTTGCTTTATTTTCCAATTGTTAAAAGTTGGGCTTTTTTGTGTTTTCAAAATGTGAAGTTTTTTAATCAATCAAAATGCCAAAAGCCCAACTTTTTGAAAGATTTTGCTTTATTTTCCAATTGTTAAAAGTTGGGCTTTTTATATCACAAGAGTTGAACTTTTTACAAGAATTATTTTCACTAAAAAGTGCTTTAAACTGAATTTAATTATCACATTCATTATTTTAACATTCATTTATCATTTACGTAAAAATTAAATGCCATATCAAGAAAAAGTGTACAAAAACTATTTTTATCACCTCTACAACAGAGGTAATAATTACCAAGATATTTTTTTTGAGGAAAAGAACTATTACTTTTTTATTAAAAGAATTACTGAATATTTTGAAGATAAAATTGAGATCATTGCCTATGTACTAATGCCAAATCATTATCATTTTATTATTAAGCCTAACATTGATGGTTATTTAGAAAAAGCTATGCAGAAGTTTTCAACAAGCTATACCAAAGCTATTAATAAATCGCAAGGTAGAGTTGGACATTTGTTTCAAGGTAGATATAAAATCAAATTGGTTCCAGAAAACAATTACTTACTGCATCTTTCAAGATATATTCATCTAAATCCAGTTCGAGCAAATTTAGTAAAAAGTCCAGAAGATTGGAAATTTACAAGTTATCGCGATTTTGTCGAGTTACGTGACACTCCTTTTTTGAAAAAGTCTATAATAACTGACCAAATTGAGGATTATTCAGTCTTTGTAAAAACTTTTAGTGATGAACAAAATTACTTTGTAAATAAATTGCTGTTTAAGTAAAAAAGCTCAACTTTTCAGAAAGTTTTGAGACAAGCAAAATGCCAAAAGCCCAACTTTTTGAAAGAGTTGCTTTTATTTTTTAATTGTTAAAAGTTGGGCTTTTTTGTGTTTTCATAAAGCGAAGTTTTATAATCAAGCAAAATGCCAAAAGCCCAACTTTTTGAAAGAGTTGCTTTTATTTTTTAATTGCTAAAAGTTGGGCTTTTTTGTGTTTTCATAAAGCGAAGTTTTATAATCAAGCAAAATGCCAAAAGCCCAACTTTTTGAAAGAGTTGCTTTTATTTTTTAATTGCTAAAAGTTGGGCTTTTTTGTGTTTTCAAAACGCGGAGTTTTTTGAATCAAGCAAAATGCCAAATGCCCAACTTTTTGAAAGTGTTGTTTTTATTTTTTAATTGCTAAAAGTTGGGCTTTTTTTCTGTTTTCAAAATGTGAAGGTTTTAATCAATCAAAATGCCAAAAGCCCAACTTTTTGAAAGTGTTGTTTTTAATTTTCAATTGCTAAAAGTTGGGTTTTTTGTGTTTTCAAAATGTGAAGTTTTTTAATCAAGCAAAATGTCAAAAGCCCAACTTTTTTAAGAAGTTGGGCTTTTCTATTTTTCTAATGTTTATCTTTTGTTCTAAAAAACTATGGTGCACTATGTATATCTTGCGCGATATAATTTTTCATACTTTTAGAATCATAATTGTGCGTCCATCGCCCAATATTAAACTCATTTAATAATGTATAATATGCTCTATCTTTTAGTGTTGGCATACTTGCATTTTCATTCATATAACTTTCTCTGCTGTAAATATCGCTAATACCAAATAGTCGCCCAAATATTTCTTTATAGAATGATTTTTCAACTCCTGATAATTTCATATTTCCTCCAAAACTTGCTGCATCATCATTATTCATAACAGCAACCAAATTATTTGTAAAATCTCCACCTGACTCGATATTCCATCCAAATCTATTTGTCGTATCAGTACCGGAAAGATACGCGTTTAATTGTACATCGTCAAATACTATTCTTTCATTCTCGCGAATAAAAATATTTTTATCAACGCCGAATAATTCGCAACCTTCCGCTAGACGATTATTAAACATTTGTCCATCTAATCCAGGCCATAAATAATATCTTATGCCGTCGCTTTTCGATGCCGTCATATCAAAGTATCTAAACAGTTCGTTTATTTCGTCAATATTAAAGTCAACGCTATCAACATCATTTGTTCCTGGAACAACGCCCCGCATTGGCGGCAGCATGAATGACATTTGTTTTGTAGAATCATTAGGATTATTCAAATCGGTTTTCATCCAATTTCTTGCAAAGTAACCCTCTTTACCCCCTATTTTAAAGTAAATTGCTTGCCTGTCAGGAATATTTTCAGTTAATAAAATTCCATTTTCATCTGTGATTCCTTCGGTTATATATTCCTTATTTGTATTATATATTTCAACAGTTACTCCTGCTAGTTTATTCCAGGGTTTTGCACTACTGCGTATTGTTGTTGTAATGTCAATGTTATCAAAAAGATCTGTTCTTGTCACAAGAAAATCATTCCCGTTATAACCGTCAATTACGTTGATATTTTCATCTCTATATTTTTTAAATGGAAAGCTAGAACTATCTGTTGCCGTAACTTCAACAATATATGTTTTAGTATCAAGTATTTTTTGTAGTGTTTGTTTATTGTATGTTTTTTTTGCTTTTAACAATTCTTGCGCTGATGATTTTGTATTATTTAATTCACGACTTCCTGATAATTGTGTGAATTTTATTGCTCCTGCATTTTCTTGTCCTTTAAATGCAATGAAATAAACTGCATCAGCCCAATTACTTGGATCAACACTTGCTTTTGTAATTCCAGTGTTAACATTATATTCAGTTTTTATATCTGTTACTTTTTGTCCTCTAATATCAAATACGCTTACTTCTTTAGATGGTTCCCCAACTGCGGCATAAAATGTTCGCTGTCCATCTCCAACTTGCATTGTTGTTGCAATAGTTCCATCTGCTTGTACTCGCATATTATTTTCATTAAGATAATCTTCAATTCCTGTCGGAACATCCATAATTAAATATACTCCATATTGACTAGTCATGTCAATATAGGTATTTGTCGTATCACTTGCATCTTTAAATTCAACAATGGCATTAGCACAATAATCATCAATTGTTCCAACGCGGCCACCTAATATTGCTTGCCCATTAACTTGTCCCGGACTTATGAAGAATAAGGCAGTGCCAAACATTAAGCTAAAAACAAATTTTGCTAAAACTTTATTAACGAGAGTTTCGATGCTAAAATATAGAATTTTCATAATATTGGGCCTTATATTTTTTGTTTGGTATTAAAATTACTGAATATTTTTTTTTGATACAAATTGTAAAAACCAGTAAACTGGTTTAAAAACATGGTGAAGGTTGCTCTAATTCCACGACTAAGTCGTGGGTTAATATAAGCTTTCTCGTTACTCAACACTAAATATAACTTTTAACAAATATTGATTTTACTTATATTTGACTAATTATTACTAAATAATAAAAGTGTATAATCATGAATGCAAAAAGAACAACAAACCTAAGCCTAATTGTTTTATTTATAACAACTTATCTCTTGTCATTTAATCTATTTGCTCAACAAGTAAATATTTCTGTTGGTGCCGATGTTTTAGTTTCTGATAGCCTAAATTTAATCCAAAATAAACGAGTAGGAATTGTTACAAATCATTCTGCGATATTAATTAACGGAACGCATTTAGTTGATACTTTAACTAAACTTGAAAATATTACTGTTACTACCCTTTTTGGTCCGGAGCATGGAATTAGAGGAAATGCTCCAGATGGAAATGTAATAAATGATGGAATTGATTCCAAAACTGGAATGCCTGTTTATTCGCTTTATGGAAAAATTAGAAAACCAACTAAGGAAATGCTACAGAATGTAGATATTCTCATTTTTGACATTCAAGATATTGGAGCACGATTTTATACTTTTATTTCAACTCTTTATTATGCTTTAGAAGCTGCTGCCGAAAATAATATTCCAATAATAGTTTTAGACAGACCAAATCCAATAAATGGTATAACTGTTGATGGTCCAATTAGAACAGATGAATTTAAGTCATTTGTAGCAATTGCACCAATTCCAATACAACATGGAATGACAATTGGCGAACTTGCAAATATGTTCAATAACGAAAAATGGCTCAAAAATGGAATAAAAGCCGATTTAACAGTTATCAAAATGAAAGATTGGAAAAGAGATTATTTATTTAGTGATTGCAATTTATCATGGGTTGTTCCATCACCAAATATTCCAGATTTAGAAACAGCAATTATTTATCCTGGAATGTGCCTTTTGGAAGGCGTAAATGTTTCGGAAGGACGTGGCACTCACTCCCCTTTCTTAACTTTTGGAGCTCCATATATAAATTCTGATGAATTGCTTACAGAATTAAATAAATATAATTTGTCTGGAATTAAATTAGAATCAGTAACTTTCATTCCTAAATCAATTGAAAATATGTCAACATCACCAAAGTATAAAGATGTTGAATGTAATGGAATTTCCATAAAAATCACTAATCCAAGTAAAATTTTGGCATTAAAATTTGGAATAGAACTTCTTTATTCCATTCACAAGCTTTATCCTAATTATTTTGAATTTAGAAGAAATTGGTTAGATAAATTGTTTGGGAACAAAAACTTAACTGAAATGCTTAAAAATAATTCAAATCTAGATGAAATATTTAATTCTTGGGAGATTGAATTGAATAGTTTCAAGAATTTAAGAAAAAATTATTTACTTTATTAATAGGAAGTTATATGCGCCATATTCTTTGTTTTTTGCTGTTATTATCATTTTTTGCATGTGCGGATAATAAAACATCTGATAATACATCAATAGATTCCAATAAAATAGTGAGTGATAAATTAATTTCATCTCCTAAAGCAGATGGATTATATCTTAAATATAAATTAAAAGAAGGCGATAAATTTGATTATCAAATTAAAACTGTTTCTTCAAGCACACAAGAATTAATATCTGATTCCACAATTACTACTAACGTGAATCAGACAGTTCAATATAGAATCAATTTATCTGTAGATCAAATAGATGTTAATAATTTGGCAACAGTTACTGTATTTGTTGAATCGGTAATTTTAGATGGAATTATTAATGGTCAGCCAATTTTATACGATTCTAAATATATACAAAGTTCACAAGAAAGAGTTATGTTTGCTCAATATGAGTCAATAAAAAACAAAAGTTTTTCTATTAATGTGACTGTAAATGGTGAAATTACAAAAATTTATAATATGGATTCGATTATAAATGAATTACTTTTGATTCAAAATCAAAAGAATAATGCTACCAAAGAACAAAAAATTGAACTTGAAAATAATTTTGTACAATCGGCTCTTCGCCCTCTTTCGGAACAACTTTTTAGGAAATTTCCTACCGAAGAAGTTACATTAAATTATAGCTGGATAGAAAAGTACTATTCGCAATTTGCACTTTTTCAAATAGAAAATATTGCAACATATCAAGTTGATGAAGTTACAAATAGTGAACAAGATTCCTTGGTTCTTATTAGTGCTGGACTTTCAATTAATTGGGTTGGTGAACACAATGCAAATGAACAAGGAATGACATTTTATTTTTACGACCCTGTTGTTTCGGGTAAAGGTACTGTTAAATTTAACAAAACATCAGGATTAGTTACTAATTCAAACACAACAACTAATATGGAAATGGTTACAGATATTACGGGAGTGGATGAAAAGAAAGCCCCTTTCAAAGCTAAAAGAATAGATAAAACTTCAAATACAAATATTGTTAAGTTTGTTAAATAGTCTTTAACTAAAACAAAGAGCAATTTAATGCTATTGCTCTTTGTTAGAATTTATAAAATAAATTACGAGTTATTTTCAAATACTTTTACAACTATTTTTGAGCCTTCCTCTTTTGAAACAATAATTTTTGTATTTTTTACAATAAAATCGCCTTGTGAAACAACATCATAACGCTCGCCATCAATCGTTGCCGTACCAGCAGGACGCAAATCAGTTAAAGTTTCACCAACTTTACCAACTAAATCATGATATTCTTTTTTTGAGGTGTAACCAGAATTTTCTTTTATACTTTTATTTAGAATTAATTTATTCCACATAGTAGATTTTGGTAATGTTTTTGCAAGAAAATAAATTATAATAGCACTTAATACAAACGAGCTGGCAAGTTGAATAATTGCAATAGAAAGTATGTCAGTTTCAATTAATGGAAAATCGGAAACAAGTCCCATAAAAAGACCAGCAACAATTAAAATAATTCCAGCAATACCAAAAATTCCAAATCCTGGAATAACAAATATCTCCAATAATAAAAGCACAACACCTGCAACAAAAAGCAAAATATCCATAATTGAAGCAATTTCTAAAATATAGCCAGCACCAAAAAATAAAGCTAATGCCATCAGTGACGCGGTTCCAGCAAACCCCCAACCAGGAGTTTTAATTTCCATAAACATTCCAACCATAATTATCATCATTAAAATGGATGTAATAATTGGGTTGTTAATAAATCTTATGAATTCTTCACCCCAATTTATATCGAGTTGAATTATTTCTGCATTTTGATTATTTGAATATTCTAATACTTCAATAATATTAGTTAAAATCGTATCAGCAATTCCATATTCCAATGATTCTTTTGAAGTTAGTGTAATTAACTGTGTACTATCTACTAAGCCTTCAATCTCAATTCGTTCATCAACCATGCCTTCTGCAATATCAGTTCTTCTGCCTGTACGCTCTGCTGTTGAGCGCATTTCCGAACGCATGTAAGACTGAGCCTTTTCGGCTTGCTTCTTTCCTGCTTGATCAACAACAGTTGTAGCACCAATTGATGCTCCAGGAACCATTATAATTTTATTGCAAGAAAGTGCAATTAATGAGCCAGCAGAAATTGCACGTTTATCAATAAAAGCAATTGTTTCTACTTTTGAATTTAGAATTGCATCTTTTATTTGAGTAGCTGCATCAACTCTTCCACCAAAAGTATTAATTTTAAATATTATGAGAGTAGCTTTGTTATTTTCGGCTTCAGAGACAACTCGTTTTACATAAGGAGCTAATCCAAGGTCAATATCACCTTCAATTTTAGCAACATAAACTTGATTATTCTGAGATAAAATTGTGGAAAGTAATACGAATAAAAAAAACAATATTTTTTGAAGCAGTTTCATAGTTGCACCTATTTTTTCTTACTTAAAATATAGATAGAATTTTTGAAAAGTTCAGTTCTATATTTAAACATTTAAATTTTATTAGGTAATAACATCAATTATTTCATTTTTGGAAAGCGTAATTTAACATTTTATAAACGAGCTTAGCAGCAACAAAATTTGAAGATGTATGAAATTTTGATGGTGCTAATTCAACCAAATCAAATCCAACAATATTTTTCTTTTTTCCAACAAGTTTAATTAAATCTAAAGTTTCATCCCAAAATAGTCCGCCAGGCTCTGGAGTACCAGTTGAAGGCACAATTGTTGGGTCAAGTCCATCAATATCAAAAGTTATGTAAACGTTGTTAGAAAGGCTTTTAACCACCTCATTTTGCCATTTTTTTTGTGATTCTGCTTGCCTTATTTCTCGCGCGTAAAAAGTTTTAATTTTATCCTTTTTTATTAAATCACCTTCAGCTTTGCATTGTGCTCTAATTCCAACTTGGACAATATTTTTGTTAAATTCATAAACGCGGCTCATTACTGAAGCATGTGAATAAATACTTCCTTCGTAACTCTCGCGTAAGTCAGAATGAGCATCAAACTGAAGAATTGATAAGTTTTCATATTTTTTGTGATGGGCTAAAACAGCACCCAAAGTTACAGTATGTTCACCACCAAGCATAACTACAAATTTGTCGTCAACAATTAGTTTTGAAATATCTTTTTCAATTTTATCAATAGCATTTTTTGATTTAAGTTTGTCAAAGTTACTAATTGGAAGAGTCGCAATTCCCTTTTCAAAACAAAGTTCTTTATCCATCTCTTCATCATAAAATTCAACATAATGTGAAGCTTTTAGAATTTCTTTTGGCCCATTTTTAGTACCCGAACCATAGCTCACAGTATTTTCCATTGGAGCAGAATATATGACAATTTTTGAATTTTCGTAAGATGAGTATTTTTTGTCAATTGCAAGATAATTTGATTTTGTAGATAGAGTTTTCATATTCTTTAAGTTAGTTCAGAATTTAAGTTTTACTAAAATAATATTTCTGTCATTTCAAATCCTTTTTGTTGTTGAGTTCCGTAATATCAAACCAATTGACAAAAATTTCCTCCCGATAAATATATCGGGAGATAAATGACAATAAAATATTATTTGTTATGTAAGTCCTTCATTCAAAAATATTATTATTTTGAATCTTCTTTGCCAGATGATTCAACAAGAGCAATAGCTGTGCGGTCAAATTTAATCTTGATATTATTACCAAAATCAATTAAACAAGTTTTATCATCAAGACCTGCAATTGTTCCGTGCATTCCACCATTTGTTACAATTTTATCACCTTTTTTTATTGCACTTAATAATGCTTCTCTTTCTTTAGCTTTTTTTTGTTGCGGACGGATAATCATAAAGTAGAAAATTGCAAAAATTGCACCGAACATTATTAAAGTACTAACCATGCTTCCGCCACCAGCTGCATCTCCGCCTTGAGGTGCCATTGCTAATAAGTAATTCATTTTAACTCCTTTGTATTTATTGATAATTTATTTATAATTTTATTTTTCCAGATAGTAAATGTGTCATTCATAATTTGTTTACGAGCCTCCTTTACAAGATTAAGATAAAATTTCAAATTGTGAATTGTAGCCAACTCATAAGCCAATATTTCGTGAGCATTAAATAAATGTCTTAAATAAGCTTTGGAAAAATTCTTACAAGTATAGCAATCACAATTTGGGTCAAGAGTCGAAAAATCATCCTTAAATGTTGCACTTTTAATAGTAACAATACCTTCAGATGTGAATAGATAAGCATTACGCGCATTTCGAGTTGGCATAACGCAATCAAACATGTCAACTCCTCGCTCAATTGCTTCAAGAATATTTTCAGGTCGTCCAACACCCATTAAATATCGAGGCTTGTTTTCTGGAAGTATGTCAGTTGTAAAATCAATAATTTCATACATGTTTTCTGCAGGCTCACCAACGGCAAGACCACCAATTGAATACCCATCAAATCCAATTTTCATTAAATCATTAGCTGAATTTTCTCTTAAATCTTTATAAACACTACCTTGCACAATTCCAAAAAGGAATTGCTTATGTCCATATAATGGCAAACTATTTTCAAAAGCTTGTTTATTAAGAATTGCCCAATCGGATGTAAGTTCTTTCGATTTTTTTGCATAATCGTAATCGCAAGGATATGGTGTGCATTCGTCAAGAGGCATTATAATATCTGCTCCAATCTGCCTCTCAATTTCTATTACTTTTTCTGGAGTAAATAAGTGCTTTGAACCATCTAAATGAGAACGAAATTCCACACCATAAGATTTCAACTTACGTAATTCTGAAAGTGAAAATACTTGAAAACCACCACTATCTGTAAGTATTGCTCTATCCCAATTCATAAATTGATGAAGTCCGCCAGCCTTTTCCATTATTTCCATTCCTGGTCTCAAATACAAATGATAAGTATTACCAAGAATAATTGGAGCATCAATTTCTTCCTTTAAAACCTTTTGAGTAACAGCTTTAACCGTGCCCTGTGTTCCCACTGGCATAAAAATAGGAGTTTCAATTACTCCATGATCAGTTGTGATTTTACCGGCTCTTGCCTTGCAATTTTTATCTTTTTTCTGAAATTCGTAAAACAAATTTAATTCTTTTAATTATTGATATTTAATAATGTAAAATAGTGTAATTCTTTATTATCTTCCATTAAAATTGAATTAAACCAAATCAATTCCATTTTAATTATTTAGTCATTTGCACAATAAATAATGGATAATTCTTTAATAAAAAACAAATATTAAATAATATTTAATATTTAAAGGTTCTATTAATAATATTCTATATTTTTATATATCTGTTAATATAAAAATAGCAACATTTTTGTTTTAATAATTTTGGAATATGTTACCAAAACATCTTATAAAAGGAGATTTAAAATTGCAATTTGAAAGAACTTTAGGATTTGATAAAGATGGAAACTCCGTTTCTGGAAATAAAAAACAACTTATTCAATATATAAATTTAAAATTGGCAGCAAAAGGATATCCATTTTACGGGTCACTAAATAAGAACAAATTTTTGGAAATTGCTGAAGATCTAATTTCAAATAATCAGGAAAAAGAAAGACTACTTTCAAAATATTTTTGTCCAGCTGATTTTAGAATTCAAAAATTTTTAGATAAATATTTTTCCACTGTTATTGACACAGAAAATATTCAATTACCACATTCCACATTTGAATTAGACAGACATGGAATTGCGAGGATATTATCTATTTCTCCAGATTCCAATAAATTTGAATCGGATATAATTTCTTCGTACAGATTAAAGCAAGGTGTATTACATAATCCGAAGAATGATAGAAGAACAACAAAAGGTGTATTTCATATTGCGGAAGGTGGATTACCAATTCCAGATGATAAAATTGCAGTTCCTCTAAACGTGGCGGCAAATCTATTAGAAATTGCATTAAAGCCACCAACTGAATTACTTAAACTTCCATATACTGCAAATGAGGAAAAACAAGCTCAACTATTTGTTTCGCTCTTACTTCGCCCAAAAGTATCACCTGAAGTGCCTGGATATTTAAATGAAAAGTCGATGGAAATTCGGTTTTTTGCTCCAGGAAATTTAGTAAGCAATTTAGATTTTGTTGAGTCAATTTTTGGAAATGCTGGTAATCCATTTTTACCACAAAATGATGCTGCACTTGACAGCGAGCATTGGAACGGTCATACCGGAAGCATTTTATTAGCTCCGCATATTATTGGTTGTTTAAAAAAAGAACTTGGACTTCCAAACAAAACCAATGCAACCGAAAGACAACTTAGAGATGGAATGTATTGGGAAAAAGAAAATGAATTATATAATAATGGCAAACCATTTAAATTAACAATACGCAATTCCGAAGGTATTATTTTTACTATAATTGCTGATAATTATTTTGGTTATTCAAAAAAAGAAGTAAAAACTCAAATTAGCTTTTCGGCAAATCTTTTTGGAAATTGTGAAGAGGAACATTCCGGTGGAGCATTAGCTTTCCCTTCATATAGCCAAACAGAAGCATTTCATAATGATGAGAATGTTCCCAAAAATAACCACTCTTTTGAACAAGTAATTAATATGTATTCTGAAATTATGGAATTGCACGATGACGGTTATGGTGTTGATAAATTATTTTCCAATATAATTTATGTTCCAGAAAATGTTGAAATAAGTATCAAAAATCAGAAAGTATTTTGGTTAAAAAATGGTTATGAAAAATCTATTAAACTTTTACCGAATAATGTTTATATACTCCCCGAGGGATATAAAATTAGAATGGAAAAGAAACCAAATGCTCCTTCTTGGCGGTTAGTGGGAACAGTGCCCGAAGGAACACTTTGTCATAAACCAAGCACAGTTTCTGGTGGTGGAAAATCAGAGATTTCTAAATCCATTTCTGATTCTATCCTTTCCGGACCATTTTTTGTTGCTGATTTTGAAAAGGATTTTAAATTAGTTGAAGAAATAATCAATAAAGATTATGGATTAAGATTTTTAAATAAAGCAAATTATTCACCAGAAAAACCAAGCCGAAAACTTCTAAGTCAAAGCAGGTCTTTAGGTTCAGTTATTAAATTGCTTACCCCTTCACCAAATGAATATACAGAGGAATTTAATAATTGGTTGGAATCAATTCCACAGTACATTAAAGGTTTTGTTTTAATTATTAAACGTTTTTATAAATTAGAATGGGGTGATAATTGGAAAGAACATTTTAGTGTTGATACGGTTGATGGTAAATTAGGTCACGAATTACAATATCATAACAGACCTTTAGTTGCAAATTATTTAAGAGTTGGATTTGAAAAAAGCGGAGCTTGGAGAACATTCAAATTGCGTCAGGATTTTGTCGCATCCGAAAAAATTCAAGTTGAAGATGATATAACTGTTTCAACTGTGGTTCCAACTAACAAATTAGAATATTTGAATAATAATTATACTAATCGAAGTTTGAAATTTGTTGATAATTGTGAATATAGATTTTTTCAACGTCCTGATGAAGCAATTAATCGTGGTTATGATAAACAAGCTGAAATTGACTTATCGTCGCCAAATTCTTTTATTTCTAATTTTGAGCCATTAACTGTTAAAGACGCAAAAGAATTGCTTGAAGATGCTATCGGTTTTGATAAATTTTCCAAACCTATGCAAGATTTAATTAGAGAAGTTGCAAAAGGAAATAGTTCTGAGTATTTCATTTCCTCTGCTCATCCTAGGATTGTTGATGGTGCGCCAAGCAAAAATGTAAGATACTTACAAAACAGACCAGATATTAAGAATCCTTTTAATAAATATGTGGCTGAAATTGCAACTCGGTTTTTTAGAAAAATTCCATTAAATAAACCAGTTCTAAATCCTGTTAATGCTGTATTGCCTGGAAGAAGAAATAATCCAAAAGAACCTGGAATTCGTCCATTATCTGTTTTTAATCCTATTCATTATCAAGAACTTCCTGAATTATTTATGGATTTTATAAGTAGTTTAACTGGTAAATCACCTTCAACAACTGGAGTTGGTTCAGAAGGAGCATTAACAAAAGCACCATTCAATGCACTTTTGCCAGTTACCGATTTGAATAATGCATTGCTTTCCTTTATTTTAACTGGATATAATGCTTTTTCAACTGCTGCGGGATTTATTGGAAATATTCGTATTGACCACGATATAAGTTTATTAATACCAGAAATTTGGAGCCGATTATCAGTATATGAAAGAAATCCGAGTACTTTAATTAGAGATGGATTTCTTGAAAAAATAAACGATTTTGAATATAACGACGAAACAATTTTAGCTTGCAGATTAGGTTACAGAATTACAAATAAATTTGTTAAAACATATTTTGGAAGAGTATTTGAAAATCCAAATGCCGTTTTTAGTACTGAAATATTAAAACCAGAAACTCAGGATATAGAAACATTTGTTGATGGAATTAAAAATATAGTTGAGGCACATAAAAATGTTGCTGAATCATATTTTAGGGATGGAAGTGTTGAAGCAGCCATTCCTCCATTAAAAGCTATTTTGTATATTATGGTTTATGGCAAATATGAAGGGAAAAACATAAACAATCCTGAAATTAGAGATTTATTTAACCGAGAAAACGTTATTAAAAGTGATTGGTACATTTCAAGGCTAAAAGCAAAACAAGATAAAGATATTGCATTGTTCAACTTTCATATTAAAAATTTAAATTTGTTTATTACAAAGAAAAATTACTCCGATGTTGTTGATAAATTGGAAATTAAAAATAGATTACAATATGCAAAAACTGAGTTAACTTATTTACAATCACAGAATTATTTTAACAATTTAGTCGGTACTTTAGGATTGGATTTAGTTTATAAATAGTTTTGATTATTAGAGAATATGAAGAAATTATTTTTCTTCTATTCTCAATTTAATTAGTTCAATTCTTTGTTTGGAAGAATGGATTATTTCCACATTAAAATTTCCAATTTTATATGCTTTTTTCTTATTGGGAATCATTCCTAATTCAGTTATTATATAACCAGCAATGGTTTCATACTCCCCTTCAGGAATGTCAATATTAAATTCTTCGCGGAGTCTATCAATTTCATATTTTCCACTTATGATAAATAAATTATTTTCAATTTTCTTGCAAATTTCTTCATCCTCATCGTACTCATCTCTTATTTCACCAAGCATTTCTTCAATAATATCTTCTGTAGTTACAATTCCATCGGTTCCACCAAATTCATCAACAACAAGAGCAATAGAAATTCTTTTATCTAGTAATTCATTTAGTAATTGCAAACTTTTTTTAGTCTCTGGAACAAAAAGAATATCTCTTCTAATTTCACTTATTGATTTTGGAAATTTAAACATATCCAATACGTGTATAAAACCCTTTATATTATCCATATTTTCTGAATAAACAAGTATTTTGGAATAACCTGATTCGTTGAATAATTTAATTGCTTCTGTAATTTCAGAATTTATTTCGATTCCAATAATATCAGTTCTTGGAGTCATCACTTCATATATTTTTTGCTCACCAAGTGAAATTACTTTATTTATTAAATCAAACTCATCCTCGTTTATTGTATTTAACGTTTTGCTAGATACACTCTCACTCAACAAATATTGAATATCCTCTTTATCAAAAAGATGACTAATCTTTTCCTCTTTAATATTTGCCGAAGAAACAATAAAATGAGAAATAGCAGAAGTTATGGAAACTAATGGATAAAGAACTATTGAAAATGCCCGCACTGGAACAGCAGAGAAAAGCACAAATTTATCAGGGAATTCTCGAGCAAAATATTTTGGAATTAACTCACCAAATACTAATAAAAGTGAAGTTGATATAATTAAAATTGACAAATCACCATAACCCAAAATAGATGTCAAAAACAAAGTAATCATTGATGAAAAAGTGATATTTACAATGTTGTTGGAAATTAATATTGTTGAAAAAAAGGATTGCTGACTTTCCATAAAATATGAAATAATCTTTGCTGAAAAGTTGTTTTTCCTTGCACGAAGCTCTATTTTTAATTTATTTGCTACAACAAATGCAATTTCCGAAGCTGAAAAAAATCCACTTAATACTAACAAAAATGTTAAGCCTAAAATTTCTAGTTCCATTACTTAATGAACCTCTTCAATTACAATATTATGGATAAAATATTCAATTTCATTTGCACTATCGGTTAAAAGTATTTTTATATCAACATTTTTACTTGTATCTAATTGCAATGATAATAACATTCCTTTAATAGTTGAAAATGTAATAATTTTTATATTTCCACTAAATTTTGTTTCCATATTAGGAGTAAACTGGTAAACATTTTTATTGTCCTGCATTATAAAAATTGTTTTAATCGTCACAGTCTTAATATTATATTCAGAATCATCAAAAATATTTAATTCTCCTGTAATATTAAATCGTGGTTTATCACCAGGCATTTTGTTCACCCAACAATATATTTGCTTATTATTTATTCGTAAATCATTTTCATAAATTAATTTTTCTCCCACTTCAGCATTTTTAATTTCAGGTAGTGACGAAGAACATCCATTCAAAATAATCAAAAATAATATAGCAATAAAATATTTTGTGTTTTTAATTTTCATAAAAATTTATTTGGCTAAAAAGCTGCTACTTCCTCATAAGTTCCAAAATGTTTTTTTAATTCGTTAACCATTTCACCAAGAGTAACATAATTTTCGGCAGCTTTGATAAATACTGGCATTAAATTATTTCCATTTACTGCAGCTTCACTAATTGCATTTAATGATTCTTGAACTTTGGAATTATCTCTTCGTGCTTTTAATGATAAAAGTCTTGCTTTTTGCTTTTTTTCAACATCTGGTGAAATTTGCAAAAGTGGAATATCAATAACTTCGTCATTTTCAACAAATTCATTAACACCAACTATAAACTTTTCTTTTCTCTCTAATTCTAGCTGATATTGATAAGCAGAATTAGCAATTTCCTTTTGGAAATATCCAGCTTCAATTGCAGGAATTACACCACCATAAGAATCAATTTCCATAAAGATCTTTTCAGCTTCTTCTTCCATTTTATTTGTCAATGATTCAACGTAATAACTTCCACCTAGCGGGTCAACTGTATTAATTACACCAGTTTCGTAAGCAATCAATTGTTGAGTTCTTAAAGCAATTTTAACAGCTTTTTCACTTGGTAAAGCTAAAGTTTCATCCATAGAATTTGTATGCAAAGATTGAGTTCCACCCAAAACGCCAGCTAACGCTTGAATTGCGGTTCTAACAATATTATTTTCAGGTTGTTGAGCCGTTAAAGTAGCACCAGCGGTTTGGGTATGAAAGCGTAACCACCAAGAGCGAGGATTTTTAGCTCCATATTTATCTTTCATCCTTTTAGCGTAAATTCTACGAGCAGCGCGGAATTTTGCAATTTCCTCAAAAAAGTCCAAATGCGAATTAAAAAAATGCGAAATTCGAGGAGCAAATTCATCAACATCAATTCCTCGTTCAATTGCAGATTCCACATAAGCAAATCCATCAGCAAGAGTATAAGCAAGCTCTTGAACAGCCGTAGAGCCAGCTTCACGAATATGATAGCCACTTACAGAAATGGGATTCCATTGAGGCACTTCGCTTGTACAATATTCAATCATATCCGTAATAATCCTCATTGAAGGCTTTGGTGGATAAATATATTCCTTTTGAGCAATATATTCTTTTAAAATATCATTTTGCAATGTTCCACGTAACTTATCAAACGAAACACCTTGTTTTTTTGCTACAGCTAAATAAAATGCAAAAATCATTGCTGCAGGAGAATTGATTGTCATTGAAGTTGAAACTTTATCAAGTGGAATTTCATTGAACAGAATTTCCATATCTTCGAGCGAAGAAATTGCAACACCGCAAAGACCAACTTCGCCATCGCTTAAAGAATCATCGGCATCGTAACCCATTAATGTTGGTAAATCAAATGCGACAGATAAACCGCCTTGTCCAGCATTTAGTAAATATTTAAATCTTTCATTAGTATCTTCTGGAGTTCCAAAACCAGCAAACTGGCGCATAGTCCAAGTTTTGCCTCGATAACCATTTGTGTGAATTCCGCGAGTGTAAGGAAATTCGCCAGGAAAATTGATATCGCTTAAAAAATTATCATCATTTAAATCATCTGGTGAATATAGTGGATTTATTTCTTCACCTGAAACTGACGTAAACTTCATCTCGCTAGACTTTGTGTTTTGTAAGCGTTCAGAATACTTCTCTTTTGCTCTTCTATATTCTTCAATATTCATATAAAACTTTCTATTAAATTTTTAATACTTTAATATACAAAAGAGTTTTGAAAATATTTTATTTTCAAGTTCGTCCAAATCTTTTGTCAAACTCAGTAAGAGGAATTTTTATAATAATTGGTCTTCCGTGAGGACAAACGTAAGGCATTGATGTAGCAAAGAGATGGTCAACCAGAGCACGCATTTCTTGCTCGGTTAATTTATCCCCCGCCTTAATTGCTGTTTTACACGAAAATGATTTAGCAAGATTATCACAGTCTTCAAGGTGTTTTTCCTGTTCATTAATTCTGTATTCGCTAATTATACCTTTTAGTGTTTCAGTTTCAAAACCATTTTTAACATCCGAAGGAACACCGTTTATAATAATTAAATTTTTGTTTTTAAATTTAATCTCAAATCCAAGCTTTATTAGATAAGGATTAATGGTTTGTAACAATTCATAATCTGCAGGATCTAATTTCAATTCTTCAGTAAATAATAATTGTTGTGAAAAAGGCATATCAGCATCAAAGGAATTAATTGCTTTATCATAAAGAATTCTTTCGTGGGCAACATGCTGGTCAATAACCATTAAACCGCTTCTTATTGGTGATAGAATATATTTATTATGAAGAGAAATTATGAATGATGTTGAATTTTCTTCGGTATTATCTGTTGCAATATTAGATGAATGCTGATAAACATTATCCTCAAATGGATGATTTGAACTACTATTTGTAATTTCTCGTTTAAGATTTGGATTAATACTGCTAAACAAAAGGTCGATTTCTTCCTCTTTAAATATGCCTTTATTCTCTCTTTTTTGATTAAAGTTAAAACTTGAATTTGGTCTGTTACTAAAATCCCCTTTTGTGATATAATCGTTATTTTCTAATTTTAATGAAGCATTAATTTCTGGACTATCACTAAAACTAACATTTGGGACTAAATCATACTGTCCAATCGTTTTGCGGATAATTGCTTTAACAAAATTGTAGATACTTCTTTCGTCATCAAACTTAATTTCCATTTTTGCTGGATGAACATTTATATCAACTCTTTTTGTATCTATATCAATAAATAAGATAAAAAAGGGATATTCCCCTTTATCAAGCAAATGATCGTAAGCGGTAAAAACAGCATGATTAATGACTTTGCTTACAACAAAACGTTTATTGATAAAAAGGAATTGTTCACCTTTGTTTTTTCGAAGATATGTCGGTTTTGCTATGTAGCCTTTAATGTTCAAATAATCGGTGTTTTCTTCAACTTCAATAAGACCATTTAAAATATTTTCATCAATTATTTGCTTTACTCTTTCTTCCAAATCTGTTGAAACAAAATTAAAAACCAATTCTTCATTGTTCCAAAACTTAAAAGCAATATCAGGATAACTTAGTGCAATTCTTTTGAATGCATCAGTAATATGTTTTAACTCGGTTGAATTGGTCTTTAAAAATTTACGGCGTCCTGGTGTGTTGTAAAACAAATTTTTAACACTAATTGAAGTCCCTTTAGGGTAATTACCCTTTTCTATTAAAATATTATCAGATTCTTCAATTGCAAGTAGAGTTCCAAGAATACTGCTATTTTGGGAGGTTTTAATTTCCACTTTTGCCACGGAAGAAATTGAACTTAGTGCCTCTCCTCTAAAACCGAATGTTCTTATTTCATCCAAATCTTCAACAGAAAATATTTTGGAAGTAGCGTGGCGTTTAATGCTTTCTACTGCATCAGATTCTGACATTCCACAACCATTATCAACAACCTGAATTAATGTTTTTCCAGCAGCTTTAATAAATATTTCTATATAGTTTGCTCCTGCATCAATTGAGTTTTCAAGCAACTCCTTTAAAACTGAAGCTGGACGTTGAACTACTTCGCCTGCAGCGATTTTATTTGCAATGTTATTGGGTAATATTTTTATTTTATTTTCTGCATCAACCATTATTTTTACTAATCCTAATCTTTAGCTATTCTTCTAATATATTTTTCAACATTGAAAGTTTTATTATGTATTATTTCTGTAAGTTCCCAATCATTTTTGTCAATTTCTGGAAAGTATTTATCACCGTCAACAATAATTGGTATCCTACTAATTAGTAATTCATCAGCTTCGCTAAAAGTCTGAAAATAAATTTCACTCCCACCAATTATAAATAGTTTTTCAAAGTCTAATTTATATGCATAATGTAAAGCTTCTATAATGGAAGTAAAGTAAAATATATTTCCTGAATTTTCTCTTTTTGTTTTTGAGATTACTATATTAATTCGATCAATAAGAGGCGAACCAATAGATAGAAAAGTTTTGCTCCCCATCAATACAGCATTATTTATTGTTGTTTCTTTAAAATAATTTATTTCCTCTTTATTATCCCAAGGGATTTTTTGATTACACCCAATAACATTATTTATTGAAATTGCTGCAATAATTATTTTTTTCATTTAATCATAAACCTAAATAACGATTAGTAAAAAAGCATACTAATATTTACCAAGGAATTCGAATTTTTAAGTCATTCATTTTATTTTCAAATTCCCAACGTTCCATATTAAATGTTAATTCGTCATTTTTGTATTTTAACCAACCATATTCAATAGCACGTTGTTTTGCTTCATCTATTTTTGAATTTGCAAGTAATGATAAAAGTTCTAATTCAAAGCCAGAGAATTCCTTTGAATTTAATGCGTATTCTTCAAATGCTTCCCAAGCAATTGGGGCCCATCTTTTTACTATTTCATTTCCAATTGTGTTTGCATATTCTCTTATTTCTAATTGTGCATTTTTTTCCATCCTTAACTCTAAGAAATGAAGAAGGTTATGTAAATCTATTTTCCAATATGCTTCAGTATATGTTGATAGTGGTAAATCCTTACGAGCCTGTTCTCTTGCAACACCTTGTGCAACCCGTTTATTATAAATCTCACGAGTTTTTTCATGTAGATATTTTTCATCTGCTGTCATCTCGTTACCAATTTTAGCATCAAAAAAGCCTGAACTGCCTTGTTTGTTATCAGTTGATTGCATTCGCCATTGATCTGGATATGTTGTTTGCGCAGATTCGATAGCTAATGAATATCGTGTTGAATATTCATTTACATTTGCAGTTCTGTGTCTAATCCATTGACGCCAAGCATCCATTGGTATTCTTATATGAAGTTTTATTTCACACATTTCAAATGGTGTAGTATGACGATGGCGTAATAAATATCTAATCAAACCTCTATCTTGACTTACCTGTTTAGTCCCTTTTCCATAAGAAACACGTGCCGCCTGCACAATTGATTGATCGGAACCAAGATAATCAATAACACGAACAAATCCATCATCAAGGATTTTAAATGGAATTCCTAATATGTCATCTAATGCCTTAACTCTAATTGGTTCTAATTTTTCAAATTTATTTTCATTATCCATACTAATCCTTAATTTAATTCTTTATATATCTCTATTAATTTGTTCTTTGTAATTAATAATTCATGAGAGATGATTTTTACTTCACCTATTACTGGCATAAAATTGGTGTCTCCATTCCATCGGGGAACAATATGAAAATGAAGATGGGTATCAATCCCGGCTCCAGCAGCTTTTCCAACATTTGCTCCAATATTAAATCCATGTGGGTCATAAAGTTTTGTTAAAGCCTCTGTGGCAAGAGTAATTTGTTTTGTTATTTCAGCAAATTCATCTGTAGTTATTTGGTTAATTTTAAAAATATGACGCTTTGGAACAACCATTAAATGCCCATTATTATATGGGTAAAGGTTCATAATTGTAAATGCTTTTTTCCCTCTGTGAATGACAAGACAATTATCATTTTCTATATTTTCATTTATTGAATGACAAAATACGCAGGCATTTTCATCTTTTTTTTCTTTGAAAGCGTCAATATATTGAGATCGCCAAGGTGACCACATTCTTTCCATAAATTTCCTTTGTTTTAAATATAAAAGAAACCCAATTTAAATAAATTGGGTTTCTAAAGAAAATAATATTTTTGAAAAGGTTATTCTTCTTCTTTTGCTTTTTTGAATTCTTCAATAACCTTATCTTGGGCATCTTTTGGCATTTCTTCATAGTGCGAAAAAGCACGTAAGTGAACTCCGCGTCCAGATGTTAAGCTTCTTAAATGCGTAGAATATTTGTAAAGTTCTGATAATGGAACTTTTGCTTTAATTACTTGAAAAGGCCCTTCAGCTGCCATACCCGATATTTTTCCTCTTCTACTAGAAAGATCTCCCATAACATCACCCATATATACTTCAGGAACCTTAACAGAAACATCATAAATGGGTTCCAGTAACATAGGTTTTGCTTCTAAAAATCCTTTTTTAAATGCATTTACTGTAGCAAGCTTAAATGAAACTTCGTCAGAATCAACATTGTGATATGATCCAAAATGCAGAGTTGTTCTAATATCAACAACTTTACTTCCAGTTAAAATACCTTTTGCTGTAATTTCGTGCAATCCTTTTTCAACAGCTGGAATAAAATTTCTTGGAACAACACCACCAACAATTGCATCAACAAACTCTATTCCTGTTCCTCGAGGTAATGGTTCTAATTTTAGAACAACATGACCATATTGTCCTCTACCACCAGATTGCTTTTTATGTTTGTATTCAGCATTTTCAATAACTGCTTTTATTGTTTCACGATATGGAATTTTTGGTTCAATTAAATCAACTTCAACTTTATATCTATCTTTTAGCATTTTTACTGCTAAATCAAGCTGTAACTCACCTTGACCAGATATAATTGTTTGACCAAGTTCTGGGTCGAAATGGACTTTAACTGTAGGATTTTCTTCGTGGAATATGTGTAATCCACTAGATATTTTATCTTCGTCACCTTTTGAGCGAGCTGAAACAGCAGCACGAATAGTAGGTGCTGGATAATCAATATCGTCAATAAGCACAGAATAATTTTTGGAAGATAAAGTATTTCCTGTATGAGTATCTTTTAATTTTACAACTGCTCCAATATCACCAGCTGTTAACTCACTAACTTCTTTTCTATTTTTACCATTTAAGATAAAAAGCTGCCCAAGTCTTTCAGTTTTGCCACGTGAAGTATTAAGAATATCCATTCCAGTTTTTAATTTACCAGAAAATACTTTAAATACAGAAAGCTCGCCAACATGAGGTTCAGAAAGTGATTTGAATACAAAAGCAGTAGGCTCGCCATTAGTATCACATTTAATTTCAACTTCATTATCACTACCTAACATTTTAGCTTTATTTCCAACTCTTTCTATAGGAGATGGAAAGTAATTTATAGCAAAATCTAAAAAGTTTGCAATACCTACTCCTTTTGCTGCTGAAACTGCAAAAACTGGCATAATAGATCTGTTTATAATTGCAGCTTTTAGACCTTGTTTTAATTCAGATTCGTTTAAAGTCCCTTCTTCAAAAAATTTATTCATTAATTCTTCGCTTGATTCAGCTATTTTTTCAACAAGTTCTTCTCTCATTTTTTCTGCTTTTGCCTTATGAGTTTCAGAAATAGCTTTCTCTGTAAATTTTTTACTCTCAGCAGAATCAAAAACAATTTCTTTCATTTTAATTATATCGATTACCGTATTAAAATTTACACCTTCATTAACAGGAAAAGAAATAATTGTTGCATCATTATTTAAACGATCTTTTGCCATCTCAAAAGTTTCTTGAAATTTCGAATGCTCATTATCTACTTTATTAATTAAAATTGAAGCAGGCATTTTATGCTTTGCCACATTTTCCCAAGTAACTTCTGTTCCAACCTCAACGCCTTCTGCCGATTTAATAACAGAAACTGCAACATCTGTTACATGTAAAGCGGCACTTACTTGACCAGTAAAATCAGAATAACCTGGAGTGTCAATTAAATTAATTTTAGTATCTTTCCATTCAATATGAAGTGGTGTTGCAGATAATGATATCTGTTTATCAATTTCGTTTTTATTATAGTCAGAAGTAGTATTACCCTCATCTATACTTCCAATTCTGTTAATTTCTCCAGAATTATATAAAATTACTTCTGACAATAAAGTTTTTCCGCTACCACCATGACCAATAAATGCAATATTTCTAATAGCATCAGGATTAAATACTTTCAAATTACCTCCAAATTTGCTTAATAACTGTTATTATTTTAATTCATTTATAAACGAAGTTGCTGCTTTAAAGATGGCTCTTAAGTTGGTGACTAAATTTCTAGCATTTGATTTGGGTGAAGACTTTTCTGCTTTTGATAGAAAAGAGCCTCCAAACTTATTTTTAACTTTTACTAATATATCATTTGCAAAATCTGTTTGTTCTTTAGCAAAATGTACAATAGAATTCCCAGAATTTGTTAAATCTTGCAAATCGGAAAGTAAAGGAGTTATTTTTGAATCTAACTCCTTTATTTCTGTTTCTATTATTTCAAGAGTAGTAAAAAGTCTATTAACAAGTTTAATTAAATATAAACCAAGTACCGACGCAATAATGAGCAATATTGCAATTAGTATATCAACAAGTGCCATTAATTAAGCGTCCTCACTTACTTCAGATTTGTATGTGTCTAAACCTTTTTTAATAGCTGATTTTAATTTTTCACCTTTATCATTAACTTTATTTTTCCCAAGTTCAACAATATCATCTGTTTTATGCTTAGCTACATCAAGTATTTTTTCGGCTTCATCTAACAAAGCATCAACTTTTACTTTTGCCTCTGCAACTAATTCTTCCGATTTTTTTTTGCCATCATTAATTAATTGATTGGCTTTAACTTTGGCATTTCTAATGTATTCTTCTGTATCTTCAAGATAATCATTAGAAATATCTTTTATTTCTCCTCTAAGTTCTTTCCCAGATTTAGGTGCATATAATAATCCAAGTAATGATCCAACAATTGAACCTGTTAAAAAACCAATAAGTAGACCTTTTCCAACTCCATTATCATCTGCCATAATTTCCTCCAAATTTATTTTAAAAAGTAATGTAAAATAATTATTGAAGTAAGTAAATACAAAAGAAATCGTAACATTTTTTATTTTTTACTTCAAAATTTTTTAATTCAATTTATGCAATAGTCTTACAAATTACTGAAATTATTTTTCCGACTTATTAAATTTATACAAACTAATTGATCCAATTATTAACGCAAACCAAAGTGTTGTAACTCTAATAATTAGAGTTGAACTCACAGCAATATCTTTATCAATCCCATTTTTAATTAAAAGATAAGTAATTGAGCCATCAGTAATTCCCAATCCACCAGGTAAAAATGATATTGACCCAATAAATATTGAAAACAAATAAGAAAAAAAAGACCAAACAATTGAAAAATTTATATTAAATTTACTTAGAATTAAATAAAAGCCAAAACACTCTATTATCCAAATCACTACGCTTAGTAGAAACATTAGTGCAAATGGTTTAGGTTTTAGTAGTTCCCGCGAATTAGCAATGGATAATTTTAATGATTCTAAATATTTTTGAAGAAGTTTAATTGCACCAAGTTTATCAATTAACCAATTACTAACGTTTTCATTTAGTAACAAAAACAAACTGAACAATACTAATAAAAATGTAGCTATTAAAATTATCATTCCCTTATTTAATAAATCAAATCCCATAATAATTAGAAAAATTAATGCAAATATTTCAGTAATTCTTTCAGCAAATACAATTGGAATTGTCCTACTCGTCGGTGTTCCATTTAGCTGTTTAATCATGTACGATTTAATTATTTCGCCAATTTTGCCTGGTGTTATGCTCATTGTTAAAGATGACATAAATATTTGGAATGAATCTGATACTTTAATATTAACTTTAATTAGCTTTAAATAATATTGCCATTTTAAGAATTTGAACAAAAATGATATATATATTATTGCTAAAACTATTGGGAAATATTCCCACTTGAACGAAACCAATGTTGAAAAAACAATTTCAATATTTCCATAAATGGACAAAGCTAAATAGAGGACAATTGCGACAATAATTGCAATAAAAATATTTTTTAATATTTTATTTTCCAATCATATAACCTCATTAAGTGAAGTATATAATTTTGCTAAAGGAAGCCCAACAACATTGTAATAGCACCCATTTATTTTTGAGATGAAAACTGCTCCAAAATCATCTTGAATTCCATAAGCACCAGCTTTATCCATGGGACTTCCAGTTGCAACGTAATCATCAATTTCTTCAGTTTTTAAATTGCGAAAAGTAACTTCAGTTTTTTCATAGCTTACAATTACTTTTTCAGTAGTACAGTTTTTAACAGCAAAACCAGTATAAACAAAATGTTTATTATTACTTAATTTTTTGAGAATATTTTTCGCATCCTTACTATCCTTTGGCTTTCCAATAATTTCATTTTTTAAGACAACAATTGTATCAGCCGTGATAATAATTCCATTGTTTTTAACTTTTTCAGCTTCAAACATTTTTTCTAAAGCTAATCTTTTAACAGTTTTAATTGGAGATTCATTTTTGATAAATATTTCATCTAAATCAACGTGAAACGATTTAAAATTAATTCCTAACTGTTTTAGTAATTTTTTTCTACGTGGTGATTTTGAAGCTAAATAAATTGGAGTGGTTGTTTTAAACATGCGAAAGTAATTATCTAAAAAGGGCTTTTATACTCCCCCATGTTTTTTTAGGAACTGAAGTAAGATGTGTTACAGTTTGTTCACTTGAAAATGAAGAAGAACCATCATTATTAATGAATTTTAATCTATAAACATAAATACCATCTTCAACTTTAAATGCATTTTCATCAACATATGTGTATGATGAATTATTCCCTTTAGCAGCAATACTTACAATTGAATTAAAAGTGCCATTAATCACTTTTCGTTCTATTGATGTTTCTTTTAAATTCTCTTCTATGGTGGTGTGCCAGGAAAGAATAACATTATCTGTATCGCTAACAATGTTAAAATCCGAATAATAAACTCCTAGAAACATTGCCGAAATGCTTAATAGTAATAATATTTTAACAAGTGCTTTTTTCATAGAGTTAAATATATTTGTAAAAGAATTATTTGTCAACCTTTATTTTATTATTTTTGCCTTATCACTAATATCTTTTCTAAAAACCATTCCTTTAAAATCAATTTTGGAGATTGCAGAATAAACAATTTGCTTTGCATTAATTAAACTTCTATCTGAAATAGCTGTTACATTTAATACACGTCCACCGTTAGTTTTTAGTTTGCCATCGTCCAATTTTGTTCCAGCATGGAAAACTATAACATTTTCACTTTCTACCTCTTCAATTCCAGTTATTTCAAATCCCTTTTTATAGCTTCCAGGATAACCATCAGAAGCAGCAACAACCGTAATTGCATTTTTATTTGAAACAGAAATTGATTCTTTATTAATATTTCCTTTAGCTGTGCTACTCAATAATTCGAGGAAATCACCTTCAATTATTGGTAAAACGACTTGGGTTTCCGGATCGCCAAAACGACAATTAAATTCAACTACTGAAGGTTGTCCATTGTGAATCATTAGTCCAGCATATAAACATCCATTATATTTTCTTCCCTCACTTTTCATTGCTTTAAGTGTTGGAATTATTACTTTTTCGGTAACTCTTTTAAGAATTTCTTCAGTAACTAAAGGAGCTGGAGCATAAGCCCCCATTCCTCCAGTATTTGGACCAATATCACCATCAAATCGTCTTTTATGATCTTGAGCTGCTGGAAGCAAAACAAAATTATCACCATCTGTAATTGCAAATATTGAAGTCTCTTCACCTTGCAAAAATTCCTCAATTACTATTGTTTCTCCAGAGCTTCCAAAAAGGGATTCATTGAAACATTGTTTAACGTATATTTCAGCATATACTTTCGATTCACAAATAGCAACACCTTTTCCTGCTGCTAAACCTGAAGCTTTTATCACTGTTGGATAACTAATTTTACTTAAATATTCTAAAGCAGAATTGTATTCTTCCTTTGTAAACACTTTAAAAGTAGCAGTTGGAATACTATACTTTTTCATTAAATTTTTTGAAAATGATTTATCCCCTTCAATTTCTGCGGCTTTTTTATTTGGTCCAAAAACATTTATCTCGTTTGCACGAAGTGAATCAGCAAGTCCATCCACTAGAGGAATTTCTGGTCCAATAATTACTAATTTAACTTCATTTATTTTACAAAACTCGATAATTATTTCTTGATTTGAATAATCAAGATTAACATTATTGCCATATTTTTCAGTGCCTGGATTACCTGGTATTACAAATAATTTATCTAATAACTTGCTTTCGCTAATTTTATATGCTATTGCGTGCTCCCTTCCACCAGAACCAATTAAAACAACATTCATTTATTCATCTCGCAAAAAAAACTGAAAATTATTTACTAATTTTTTTGTTAAGAAATCTCTGTCATGGGAAATTACAAATTCTTCATCAGGTATTGGCAATTCATTTTTTTGATATAATTCAAAAATATTAATTAGCATTTCTTTAATTTCATTTATATCATCTGGTTTAGTTATAAAGGATGCTTTATAATTTTCAGCGGCAGTTTTTGATGCACCTTCTGGAACAGTTGCAATAATTGGTTTACGTGTTCCAAAATATTCGAACAATTTTCCAGCAGAAACCATATCCATATTAGTTCCGTTACCAAGCATAACCCACAGAAAATCAACCGAAACTAAATATCGTAAAACTTCACTATGATTTAGATAACCATGTTCAACTATATTTTCAAATAGTTTTAACTTTTTTACAAGCTTTCTATTTTCTTTTCTAAAATGCCCAACAAAATGCAACTCAATGGACTGAGTAATATCGGGTCTTTCTTTTGATAATTCCTTAAACGCATTTAATAAATATTTTGGAGTAATATTTTCATAAAATATTCCTGAATATAAAATTCTTATTTTTTTCTTTTCAAAATTTATTTGTTTAACATTTATAAAGTCTTCTGGGTCAAATCCGTGAGGAATAATATCAAAATCCTCGAAAGCTAAAAATGGATATGTAGTTAGAAGTTTTTCCTTAATTCTTCTATTAACAGTAATAATTTTATCAGCTGTTTTAAGCGCTGCATATTCCAATTTTTTATGCTTATACTTGTGATATGGTGTAGGATAAAACCCAAAATGATTGCCATACCATAAATCACGATAATCAACAACCAATGGAATATCAAGTTCCTTTTTTAATTTTACAGCCATTTCAAATTGTGAGAAAGGAGGAATGGAAACGAATATTAAATCATACTTTTCGTCCAATAAAACTTTTTTAGCAACCTCATAAGCCTTTTTTGACCAAGAGGTTTTATTATCTGGAATAAAAACGAATTTACTTATTAAGCTCAAAATTTTCCTAATAAATTCACGTGGCATTGAAATAGTTCCATATTTTGCCAAAAGAGAATTTGGATCATTCGCATCGGTTCTTATAATTTTAATATTTGCTTTTTCAGCTTCTTTTAATAAGGAAGTATCATGGGCATAATAACCAGTACTTCCAGCAGTAATTACTGTTGGTTCCCAATTGTAATTACTCATATACTTTGTAAATTTTAGAACTCTCTGAACTCCACTCAAGCCCATTGGAGGAAAATAATATGAAATTACTAATACTTTGTACATTTAGTTTTAGCCTACTTTGATTGATAATTTGGAGATTCTTTTGTTATTATTATATCATGTGGATGGCTTTCTCGCAAACCAGATCCAGTAATTTTTATAAATTGTGTATTTGTCTTGAATTCTTCAATCGTTTTTGCTCCACAATAACCCATTGATGCACGTAACCCACCAATAAATTGATAAATTGTATCTGACAACGGACCTTTGTAAGCAACTCTTCCTTCAACACCTTCTGGAACAAGTTTGCTAATATCATCTTCCATATCTTGAAAATATCTGTCTTTGCTGCCTTGTTTCATTGCACCAATTGAACCCATTCCACGATATACTTTAAAACTTCTGCCTTCAAATAAAACTTTTTCACCAGGAGCTTCGTCAACACCAGCAAACATTCCACCAATCATAACGGTATCGGCACCAGCAGCTATTGCTTTTGAAACATCGCCAGTTTGTTTAATTCCACCATCAGATATTATTGGAATGTTTGTACCTTTTAATGCTTTATAAACCTCCAACACTGCACTTATTTGAGGCACACCAACACCAGCAATCATGCGAGTTGTGCAAATTGAACCTGCTCCTATTCCAACTTTTACAGCATCAACACCAGCTTCAACCAAATCTAAAGCTGCTTCTCCAGTAACAATATTTCCAGCTATAATTTGAAGTTCGGGATATTTACTTCTTATTTGCTTAACTGCATTAATAACACCTTGCGAATGCCCATGAGCGGTATCAACAACCACAGCATCAACATTTGATTTTACAAGAGCATCAACCCTTTTCATTAGATCGGCAGTTACACCAACACCGGCACCAACACGAAGACGACCGTAATTATCCTTGCACGCATTTGGATATTTTTTCTTTTTAGAAATATCTTTGAAAGTTATCAATCCTTGTAAAATGCCATTATCATCAACAACTGGTAGTTTTTCAACTCTGTATTTTTGAAGCAATTTTTCAGCTTCTTCAAGTGAAGTTCCTACTGGAGCAGTTCTAAGATTAACTTTTGTCATTATATCTTCAATTTTTTGAGTGCTATCTTCAACAAAACGTAAATCCCTGTTTGTAAGTATGCCAATCAATTTGTTCTCATTTTCTACAATTGGGATTCCAGAAATACGAAATTTTGCCATTAAATTTTGTGCATCGCTTATTGTTTTATCTTTGGTAAGTGTAATTGGATTATGAATCATTCCACTTTCTGAACGCTTTACTTTATCTACTTCAATTGCTTGCTCTTCTATTGACATGTTTTTATGAATTATTCCAATACCGCCTTGAGCTGCCATTGCAATTGCCATTTCCGCAGTTGTAACAGTATCCATTGCCGCAGAAAGAAATGGAATATTTAATTCAATTTTTTTTGTTAATCGAGTTCTTAAATCCGTTTCTCGTGGCAATATATTTGATTTTGCCGGAAGCAACAAAATATCATCAAACGTAATTCCATCATAAGCAATTTTATCTTTCATTTTATTTTCCTGTTCATAATTCTTAATTATTAAAAATACTGCCCTGAAATATTGAAATATTTTGGACACAAATTTAAGCAAAATTATTTCGTAATTCATGAAGTGATTTTATTATTTTTAAAATACTTCTTTATTTTGTGCATTATTTATATATTTATCCAAAAATTTGTTTGGGATAAGATAGCTTTACAGAACTAATAATAACATTAATACTAAAATAGCAAAACAAAAAAAATTTGCCTCTGTTACTTTATTTATATTAGCCGATTATTTTTATAGACCAAGTTAACAAGTTTGGATACACTAATCGCTGGTGACTTGCGAAAATAGAATGAATCCTTTGATGATAATGCATTAGCATATAGTCAATATCCAATTTAATAACCAAATATGACCACAAAATGTCCCATAAATCTATTACCTTTTCTAATTCTATTTGTGTTTAATTATTAAAATAATGTTATTCAGTTATGAATTTAATATTTTTTTTAAAATAATTATTGGAATTAAAATATAAATTTGGAATAGTTTTTTTGGCTTAATATTTGAATAAAATATAAATTATTAATTTAATTTTGGAATTTGAGATGCCGTATTTACGTAAATATTTTATAGTAATAATTTCAATTCTCTTTTCATTTAGTTGTAGTAAAGATGGTTCAAATCCTACAAAACCAGATACTACGATTAAGAAAAGTTCAAAAAGAGGAATTTCTTATGATTTGAAAGAGGCTGCTGATTTTAGTGTCCTTAAAAATGGTGTTTCTTGGTGGTACAATTGGTATTTCAAAACCGATGCAAACGAAAATTATTATTCAGATTACCACATGGAATTTATTCCAATGCTTTGGGGTGGAAATATAAGCGATACTGATATTACTAAAGTTAAAAGTTTTATTGGTGTTCATCCAGAAATTAAATATTTACTTGTTATGAATGAACCAAATTTAACTGACCAAGCAAATAGAACACCTCAACAAGCTGCAAATGATTGGCTAAAATATGAAAAAATAGTTTCAGATCTTGCTACACAAAATAGAACAATTTATCTTGTTGGTCCCGCAATCACATGGGGCACTATGGCTAATTACTCCGACCCAATTATTTGGCTTGATGCTTTTTACGAAGCCTACAAATCTGCAAATGGAGGAAGAGAACCCAAAATTGATTATTTGGCATTTCATTGGTACGATTATGGTCTAAGCTCACAACTTGACCGCTTACAAAAATATGGTAAGCAAATTTGGGTAACAGAAATGGCAAATTGGAATTCACAAATTACTTCATACCAAAAACAAGCTGAGCAAATGAAAGAAATGGTTGCCATTTGCGAAAGTAGAGATGATGTTTATAGATATGCTTGGTTTATTGGACGTGGAGCAGAAAACAAATACACTAATTTATTCAATGCTAATTCTGGTGAATTAAACGATTTAGGAAAATATTATCTCACCTTACCATATTAAGAGTATAATTTATTTTCATTTACTAATTAGGCTATTTTGTTTACTTTTAATTTTGATGAAACATACAATTTCCCATTTTAATATAAACCATTTATTTTCATAAATGAATAAAATAGCTAATTATTCCTATTTTATAGAATAATTATAACCTTTAAAAGATTTATTTTTTGGCACCGAAAATACTTGGAATTATAAACTATTTTATTTAGTTTTTCACAGTTTAATTTAAGAATATGTTTATTTGTTCTATTATTTTTAACCTATTAACATGTAATGTGCATTAAATAATTAATAAATTTTTGTTTTCTATTTATATAAAATTATTTATACTTTTGACTAAGTAAATTTATTTTAATATGTAAGGTTTCAATTATTAATTTAGTTTTTGATGTTTTTTTTCTTTTGGAAAAATGATGAAGCTTAGCTTCTCAGAAATAATATAATAACAATCTATGGAGTGTAACATGAAAAAAATCTATTCAATTTTAGCTGTTAGTCTTTTGTTGGCAAGCCTCAGCTTTGGTCAAAGTGGTCTTAAACTCGGTGTGGGTGGTGTTGTTGCATTACCTATTGGAACTTTTGGTGATGTTTCAAGTCTTGGTTTTGGTGGTGCTGTTGTTGGCGAATATCAACTAGCTGATAAAATTGTTGGAACTTTTACTACTGGTTATTTAATGTTTTCTGGAAAAGAAGATATTTATCCTGATTATTCAATTATTCCTTTAATGGTTGGTGCTAAATACTTTTTTGCTGACAATATGTATGGAACAGTTCAAGTTGGTCTAAATATGGTTTCTGTAACTATTCCTGCAATTGATTGGGGATTTTTTACAACTCCTGAAATAACAGAAAGTTCTTCTGAATTTGGATATGCTGTTGGTGCTGGTTATGATATGGGCGATATTGATTTATTAGTTAAATATGGCAGTTTCATGACTGATGCTAATTATCTTGGTCTAACAGCTATTTATAAATTTTCATTATAATATTTAGTTTTACTTCTTTTTAATAAAAGATCTAATCCCACTCTTAAGGTGGGATTTTTTTTTATTAATAGTGCCCTACAACGGATTAAAACCTCTTTGATCAATTTTATTTTAATAGAATTAAAATAAACACATTCACTGTAAATATATGCTCTTAATTAGTCGTTAGATATTGATGTGTTTTTGGTTATCTAAAAGGTTTATTCCAATCTGGGAGTGAGCCATAAATATCAAAATTGGTTTGTAGTAATTTGTTTGCAACTCGGGATGGGTTATCTTTCTCAGTGACAAACCAGTAAATATCTAAGGCATCAATATTTTCTTCTTTTATCCCCAAATATGCATTAGAAAAGCATTAATGCATATTCGACTAACTCGCTCTAAGCGTTTGTACTATTGTTCACTTAACCTTTTGGGTACAAACGCTAAGACCGAGAAGTTATGTTTAAAAAGTGAAATTACGTATAGTAGCAAAAACAGAGAAAAGGAAATAGTAGAAAAAATAAGCATCCCTTTTTAAATTAAGATTGCAAATAACCATTAATAAAAGAAAGGATGCTATTATGAACCCAAAAGATAAGCTAGCAGATTTTAGAAGTCAAGAACTATTTGTAGGAATAGACGTTCACAAAAAAAGCTGGACAGTAACTATAAGACTA
>Ga0210046_1000620_pt1 | contig 33080 bp, 30 predicted proteins | sample CryGeyCG2114_250_FD_185461 | JGI IMG/M metagenome (GOLD analysis project Ga0210046, IMG submission 185461) | Groundwater microbial communities from aquifer - Crystal Geyser CG18_big_fil_WC_8/21/14_2.50 (SPAdes) (version 2) | ecosystem: Environmental > Aquatic > Deep subsurface > Groundwater ...
CGTATCTGGAAAACAAAAGAAGACTGGTTACATTACTACAATTTTGAACGATTACATTTAACCTTTCATGGACTTACTCCTCATGAGAAATACCTAGAAAGTGTTACCCTTGACTGTTAACTATACATAGATAAGCGATAAAAAGAAAAGGGGTCAAGTACATTTTTTCTTAAATTTCTCTCATTATACTCCCCTTATGCAAAAACACATTCATTATGAATGTGTTTTTATGCTCCGACGACAGGATTCGAACCTGTGACCAAGTGATTACATTTCCCTCTTTGTTTCCAAAAAGAATGGACTATATCATCTCCGTAGCACACTGCTTTAGGAGTGAGGCGCTTCCCGCGATACTATTTACATAGATATCGAAGTACTCTCTTGCGAGATAGTCTCTGAACCTTCCCTTACGGGCTTGGCTGCTGATTACCATAGTCGTGCTGAGCTGAGCGACCGTAGGCTTCCAGCAATTCACCTCATTCTTCACTTCTTGATTTCTCAAGAAGGCTGCGTAATAAGGAACATTCTCCGCCTTTGTATACCATCGCCTTTTCACGAATCATCTTTCGACGTTTCATAACAGCACGTTTGATATACTCACGGCGATCAGCATAGGTTCTTTTTTCTGGCATATATTTTGCATACACCACAAATGTTTCCACAGTCACCTGCTCTACCGCTGAGCTACGTCGGAATACTTTTTCCTTCCCAAATGGAAGCTTCACTATTCTAAAGGAAAAAAAGAAAAAAGGCAACTATCAATGATAATTACCTTTTCTGCGAAGCCTTTTTATCCCTCTATAAAGGAATAATTGGCTCAAAAATGAGGATAAGAATAATATCCCTCCACTTCTCGCACATATTCACCCACGATGTCTTTTTCGAGAAGAGGATGTCTTCTTGGATGGCCAGAAATAGCATAGTTACTGACTGCCTCATCACCCGTCACACAAAAACCGATGTGACGATGAAGTAAACCGTCACTGCACACTTTCTGCTTCCAAATCACTACGTTGCCTACATGTTGATCGAAGTTTCGTTTCCAGCCTGAGAGTTCGAGATCACGAATCGTTTCATCAACCGTCGTATGCACCCCATTTTTCGTAAGACCGCAGAGCGTGAGTATCGACGATACAAAGTATGCACAAGCCAAGTCACCGTCATCAATAACATCTCGAAGTGATCCATCAGGTAAACGAACGAAGAGTTTTCTGTATTGATTCGAACCAATAGAGCCCAAAACCATTGCCATATAGGTTTCAAAAAGGGCACACGGATACCCTTCTTCAGAGAGGACAGTTTTCATCTCTTTTCCTTTATAAAAGAACTGGCAATTCCAGGTGCCAATAGCCTAACAAAAAACACGAGTAAAGGCAATACTCGTGTTCTTTCTTTGTTTCCTCTAGTAGTCTCTTAGTTTACGAATGTCGGCATGTTCGCGAATCTTTTCTAGTGCTTTGGCTTCGATCTGACGAATACGTTCACGCGTTACTCCGAACTCTTGTCCTACTTCTTCGAGTGTGTGCGTCACTCCATCTTCGAGCCCAAAACGGATGCGAAGAATCTTCTGTTCGCGAGGTGTCAGTTCATCCAAAATATCTGAAATGTGCGATTTAAGAAGTTTTCGGGAAGCCGATTGGTTTGGCATCACTGTTTCCGTATCTTCGATGAAGTCACCTAAGACACTATCATCTTCATTATCACCAACCGATGTTTCAAGCGATACTGTTTCCTGAGAAATTTTTTGGATGTGACGGATTTTATCAACTTCAATATTCATTTCCGCGGCGATTTCTTCTGCCAAAGGTTCACGTCCGAGTTCTTGTACAAGACGGCGAGTAATTTGCGCATATTTATTGATCGTTTCCACCATATGTACTGGAATACGAATTGTACGCGACTGGTCAGCCAAAGCACGCGTGATTGCTTGCCTGATCCACCACGTAGCATACGTCGAAAACTTGTATCCTTTATGATAATCAAATTTCTCTACGGCACGAAATAGTCCAATATTCCCCTCTTGAATGAGGTCAAGAAGTGAGAGGTTGTGCGATCGTCCGACATACTTCTTGGCAATCGAAACTACCAAACGCAAGTTCGCTTCGGTGAGGCGTTGTTTCGCTGGCAAGTCACCTTTCTCGATCAGTTTCGCTAATCGCACCTCTTCTTCACCACTGAGAAGTCCTACTCTTCCGATTTCCTTCAAATACATTTGAACGAGATCTGAAGTATTCTCTTCCCCAAGATCCATCATTTTATCTTTGGTCGCTACCTTCACTTCTTTCTCTTTGGTATGCTCTTTCTTCTTTCCTTGATCTTTTCCTGATTTACTTACCTTAACCGCGTCTTTAGTAGTATCGAACTTGAGCATCTCTTCGGAATCGACGACACGAATACCAGATGTTTCAAGCTTCTCGTATAAATTTTCCAGATGCTCCAAATCCTGTTCAATATCCGGCAAAATATGAATAATTTCATCTTCCGTCACAAAACCGCGTTGCTTCCCACGCGCGAGAAGTTCAGTCACTGCGTCTTGGCGTTCTTCGATGCGTTCTTTACTTTGTTCTTTCTTTTTCTTCACTACCTTCACTTCTTTTTTTGGAATAGTCTTTGCTCCCTTTTTCGTCACCTTCTGAACGACTGATTTTTTTGTCACTTTTTTTGGTGATTGAGATGACTTTTTCGAGGCAGTTTTTTTTGCAATTTTCTGTGTCGTTTTCTTCACCACTTTTTTTGCAACTTTCTTCACCACTTTTTTTGGAGCGCTTTTTTTCACAATTTTTTTCATTACTTTTTTTGATTTTTTAACTTCCTTCTTCATGATTTTTTTTACCACTTTTTTTGCTCCTTTCTTCGTCTTTGTTGCCATACAATTTTATTAAAAAATAACGGCGAAGCCAACTGCTTGACTTCTCTAAAAAAATAATTGATAATACTGCATCTTAGCAACCTTTTTCAAATTTGTCCAAAGAAATAGCGGTAAATTGCGTCAGAAGCTCTTTCTCTCTCACCTTATCATTATGCTTCCGCGCTTCTTCCAATGCGTGTTCGAGCGACAGAAGCTTCTCTTTCTTCGTTACCTCATTTTCCATTTCTTCGAGGTATTTTTTGGCTATTCCAAGCATTTTTTCAGAACGTTCTTCATCAGGAATATCGATGAAATCCGGAAGCTCCAGAATATGAAAAGGAAGTCTCATCGCCTCATTTTTGAGTGCCGTATCTTCAATAAGCGCTATTGGATCATCCCCTCCGGATTGTACCAAAAAGAAATAAAGAGGGTGTTTCTCGAGAAATGATTTTGTTTCATCATTGAACACGGTTGCAAGTATCGTTTCTTTTACTTGTTTGTCAGTATACATAAAACCAATGAGCTCTTCTCGCAACAGTTCCGAACGTCTACTGAAAGTAGTAGTACTCTGACGTGATGATGTTTCTTTTTTTGATTCAAAAGGAGTATAACGTTCACGTTTTTCTTTGGCATTTACCGTTTGAGAAACAACACCCAGGACTATTTTCTCATCCATTTGTATCACGCGAGCGAGCTCTTTGATCCAGAATGATTGCTCAATTGGATTTCTCACAAAGACCAGTATCTCCGCATATTCTTCGGCTATCTTACGTTTCCCATCAGCTGTACTTGCATCATATTTTTTCAAACTCGCATCAAGAAAATACTGCAGGGCTGGAATAGATGCACTGACTACTTCACGCAGTTTTTCTGGATTCTCTCTACCCATATCAGCAGCATCTTTCCCAAATGGAAGCGCGACGATCGACACTTTCATTTCTTGTAACAGTGCAAGCTCAGTACTCCGAAGAGACGCTTTCTGTCCTGCTCCATCCATATCAAAAAAAAGTTTGACTTCTTTCCCATACCGTTTCAGTACAGCGAGCTGTTCGTCAGTGAAGGCTGTACCAGAAACCGCAATGGTATTCTGTATGCCTGCCTGATGCATCGCAATCACGTCCATATTGCCCTCGACGACCACGGTCACTGCCGATTGTTTCATAGCAAGTTTCGCCTGAAACAAACCATAGAGAGCTCTGCTTTTATGATAGACAGCAGTTTCTGGTGTGTTGATATATTTGGCCTGTGATTCATCACTTCCAGGAGAGACGCGAGCCGAATATCCGATCGTGCGTCCGAGAATATCAAATATAGGAAACATAACCCGGTCCCGAAAACGATCATAATATCCGCTCCCACCTTCTTTCTTCAGTATGAGTCCTGCTTGTTCTATTTCATCCATACGAAATCCACGACCGACAAGAAAATCGAGAAGATAGTGCCAACCGTCCGGTGCATAGCCCAGACGAAACGTATGAATACTTTCTTCTGACAAACCACGCTCTGTGAGATAGCTTTTTATTTTTTTTCGTCCGACTTCTCCTTCTAATTGTTTCTCAAAAAATTTCGTCGAGAGCTCCAAGAGTTCATAGATACGGTCTTTGGTTTCTTTATTTTTTTCCTCACCTTTATACTGTGGCAATTCTACTCCAGCGCGCTCTGCGAGCATTTTCAGCGCCTCACGAAACTCGAGCCCTTCCATTTCCATCACAAAGGCAAAAACGTCTCCGCCCTTCGCGCAACCAAAACAGTGCCACATATTTTTCTCTTCGTTCACCATAAAAGATGGTGTCCGTTCCTGATGAAAAGGGCAACACGCTTTGTAATGCACGCCGGACTTCTCCAAATGAACATACGATCCAATAAGATCAACGATGTTCAGACGCGCCTTAATCTCTTCAATAGTACCATCGGACATAACGAGTCTTGTTATCTATTGATTGAATGATAGCTCTTATAAGGGGAAAAAAGCAAATCTCCTTATGTACATTTTATTTGAAGTAAACAGGGTTTCACAGAATGCAACACCCAAAAGCAGTCTTTTTGGGTCATACAGGTGCTCTTTAGATTGAGCACAGTTTTTCTGTTTTTTATTTCTGGCCAACAATGATGAGAATATCAGTGCCTGGATTTATTTCTCCAGCTGGAAGTTCCGTTACTACTTTTCCTCCCACAAATTCAGCCAGTTTTTGCACCATATCCATATTCTTCCCCGAAAGATCAATAACTTCTGTTTCTGTATAATCACTCCGCACAGCTTTCTCTTTCTTTTCAATGGTCACTTCTGGAAACTTGGCAATAATTTCATCTTCAAGACCATTGGTCACGCCAATTTTCATCGAACCATTATAGAGAGTAATTTTGGGAGATGCTGGCGTCTCGACAGGAGGAGTTGCAACCTCTTCGGTCGGCACTGACTCTTTTGAAATATCTTCTGCTCCTTGTGTATTTTGTACATCAGCAGATGATGTTGTTGACTGAGTGCTGTCCGTCATATTGATTACGGTCACATCAATGATTTTCCCTGTCGATGGTCGATACAGGATAGCCCTTTTCGCATTGGTGAAAAGAAGCACTTTGTCCCCGTTCTCGGCTTTATTAAAAAAAGCAGATTTCTCAAGCTTCGCTTTGTCATTAATAGTCGCAAGTGTTGGTATCTCGTCAGGGAGTTCTATGAGCTTCCCAATTTTCTCTCGTATCTGTTCTACTTCATTTTGATTTACTTTAGCTTGATCAAATGTTGATTTTTTGTATTGGGTATAGAAATAAAATGATGCGATAGAAGTAGCAATGAGAAGGAGAACGAGTACCAAGAAAGAAAGTGGAAGCCACCTATTATTTTTCTTTGTTCCTCCCTCTTCTGTTTTTTCTTTTATAAAAAAAGACATATATTTATTTTTATGAATATTTTCCTTCTATCAGTATACCAAAAAATTCTTCCATTTCAAAGGGATTATCCATTTGAAACTTTACTGCGACACGTAAATCTCTTCATCCCCTTCCGCGCCACAGGCTCGGACCGTTACAATATTGTAATCATCTCTTGTTACTGTGTAATATGTATGTTCAGCACTTCCCTGTAACGGATCTCTCGGTATGGACTTAAGATATTTCGCCAGATCCGCGCTCAAATCCATACAGTCGCCATCACCGGTAGCGCAAGTACCATCTCCTCCAAAAAGAGCACAGCCACTCGTCGCGGTTCCTAGCTGTTTTTCCGCATCCGATTCTTGCAGGCCACTGCCAGCGGGGTATGCCCCTTTATTATCGATAACATACTGCTGAATTGCCTTCGAAATCGACTCCACGTCCGCACGCCTCCTTGCATCACGAGAATCCTTAAATCGCTGTGCCGGGTTGAGCGCCACGATGACAACGGTCGCAAGCACGGCGATGATGCTTATTACCAAAAGAATCTCGATTAAAGTAAAGCCTTTTTCTTTTTTCATACGTTAGGAAAATCAGTTGATAGTACATCGGTCACTGGTGCCACTTCTGCATTCGTACCAGCATCGGAAGTTATCGTCTCTGTCTCATCCACAGCGTGAGTGGTGATCGTATCAGTTGTTTGGGTTTCGCTTGACAGCACATTCTCCGTCGTGATAATCGGAACAACCATATCGATAACAGACGTATCAGTCGATGTGATATCTATAGTTTCTTTCGTGACCTCCGGGGTCGTCACCTTTACCTTTTCAGAGATAAAAGTCTTGCTCCCCTTTACCGCGAGTGCTACCCAGCTGAAATGAAGGTCGTAGGGGACATCTTTTGAAAGGACAATAGTGAACCCATCCGTTCCTTTTTCAGTCACGAGATAACGTACATCGCTCGCAAAAACCGTATCGAGATACTCTTGTTCTACCGCCGCTACATCGGCCACAAGCGTTGCATCTTCCGTGCCATCAAGGAGTGGCGACTGGTCATTGGAAAGGGTCGCGGTAACGATCGGTTGTTGCTCGTAAGTCGTATCAAAGGTGACACGGACTTTGCGTGCTCCCTTTTCAATTATTGCGAAACCAGCCGTGTCCGAAGCAAAAACCGGAGCTTTTTCGAACGCTACTCGATCCCTGAAAACCACCTTGCCAAAGAAGGTTGCCAGTTTCCGAAAAATGCTCTCCCCTTTGAACTCAGCCGGGCCAGAAATGGTAAGACCACCTGTGGCAGACAACTGTCCAAGAATTGTACTATCGAGAGTTACAGTCAACGTATCAACCGTAATAGACTTGAGTGCCTGCGCGAGAGCAGTCGACGCCGTTTCACCAGAAGAAACGGCTCTTTCAGGAACAGCTTGCGACACGATGCCACTTGCGGTAAGACTGGCATATTTCTCCGCTAAACTTTTCACCGAATCAGTATAGATCTCCAAGCCCTCAATCGTTTCTGCTCGGATAGTCTTGGCCGTCACAACACCAGAAAAAGTCGCATTACCCAGTGCATCGATGTGACTCGTCGGTTCTTTCCCTGGCTCGCCGAAAGTGATTTCGCCATCGGGACCTAGTTGGACGGCCAGCATATTCGTAAGTGATGGTTTGATGGTATCTACTGCCAGCTCTTGAGTCATCACTTTTGGCGTAATGATTTCAAATCCTGCCACAACCTGATCAGTCACAATCGCACTCATGTCGGCTCGTTCCTCTGTTTCTATCTTATCTGAGACGAGTCTCTGTAGTATACTTTTTCCTGTCATCAGACCCGAACTATCCGTCAATTGCACACCATTGAAAAATGTGTTTTTCACAAAAGTCATCACGAGTCCGACTTCGTCATCTGAATAATTGAAGTCTTGCAGTGCCTGACCGATTATAACTCCTGCTTTCGTTGCCTTCATCGCTACTCCGGGAACTGATGACGAAGTCAAGTAGTCTCCTGCAACCACACGGCCATTCTCTGTCGATACTTGAACTGGAATACGTCCAGAAAGCGCCACTGCAAATCCTGTCACTCCCTCGTCGCCCTTACCACCGATGACTAACGCCGGCTGAGAAGAGATAATGCCAAGTACGTCTCGATCATGTGCACCGGCACTCCGCTTAATTCCGTTGATCATAGTACGGTCAATACTTACCACTTCACCGGGCAGGAGTGTTTCGTCATTCGTTGGATAGATTTCCGCCAAGTCAGCATTGGAATTATCCACTTCAAAAAGCGTTACACGCAAGCGAGTAATAGTCGCCGTCGTACCTACTGTGGCGGTATCGGAACAGATATTAATGTATATTGTACTCGTTGTCGCCGGCGAATAAAGAAATGTTGTGGTACTCGTCTTGGTTACACGGTTGTTACTAGAAAAGGTACCTGGCGATCCGCCCACGGATGTACCACTGTTACAGTTTGCGCTTGAGCCGATGTTCGCCTCCACGCGTGCCGTCGTTTCCGCATCCCCAGTACTCTTACCCAGAGTTTCCATCGTTACCACTCCATAGATAGATTTCGATGTGGTTGATGGAGTAATATTCGGGAAGGAGTTATTGTTCTCCGCAGCCGTATCCCAATAGCTCGTTGTATTACTATCCACTACTGTATCAACTGTCGTGTCACTAAAGCTTCTTGTCGAGAGACCACCTCCGCCACCAGTCTGATCTGTCCCACATGCCCAGCCACCAGCCGTAGCCCATTTGAGAATTTGTCCATCAGCACAATCAACTATCGAATCATGTTGCACCTTGCCTGTGGCATCGGTCACTTGAATGTTTCCAGATCCAGCCGTAAGCGTACCCAAGGCATCAAGATTGCCAGAAGCATCCACATCAAAACCAGTATAGTTGATGACGCCCGTCGTACCATTGAGCGCCTGTACTCCCATAGAAATAGTGCCACTGGCTGTGAAAGCGCTAATAGTATCTGTCCCAGAATCAAAGGTGATGCCTCCATTAGCGGCGATGGCACCCGATGCTGTTACGGTGGTTGTAGAAACGCCTGTCGCTCCGATAATAGCACCAGATCCAGTAATATCAATTGATGCAGAGTTGAGTATATTCCCAAGTATTCCCGTAATGAGGATGCCGTCAGTAATCGTTCCCGTCGTCTCGGCTATTTGGATAGCATTAGTCATAGTTCCTGCACCGGTTTGCTCGACAAGGAGTCCGTTTGTGAGTGTTCCAGAAGCGATAGAACTCCAAATGCGCTCAGCTGAAACGCCAGTGGTATCCTTATTTTCTACTGTAAATGAGGTTGGAGTAGCTACTTCGTCGAGTGTATAGGCAATATTTCGGCCTGTCGTTGTCACAATAGTGTTCCCCAATACCGTATCATAGGCTGTCTGGAGTGTTCCTCCTCCTGTGCCAGCACCAATACAATCTGTCCAAGCAGTATTCTGATAGCAACGAAATTTATTATCAACAGTATTGTAGTACATCGCTCCTTCGAAACCAGTCGCTACTGGGTCGCCGGTTGTTGATTTCACATCAAGGGCGAGAAAGTCTGGTGTCAATGAGCCTGCTCCGCCAGCACCGATCTGCACTGTTTTGGTTTCGCTCGTTGTCCCTGCTTGCAAAGTCAAATCCTCTGCTGTTGCCGAAGCGATATCCGTCGTGGCTCCCGAAAAAACAAGTCCAGTAGAGCCGATAGTTTTGTTTGTCAGTGTCTCAGTGCCCGCAAGCGTCGCGAGCGTACCGGTCGTAGGAAGCGTCACATTGGTCACGCCTGTCGAAGTAAGAACCGTAGCAAAAGCACCAGCAGTAGAGAAGGCGTCAGCAAATTGAATCGTCTTGCCCGCTGGAATAGTGAGTGTTCCTGTCGTATCCGTCACAGAGAGGCCGTGCACTTTGTCAGCACTCAGTGCATACGGGGTAGCAGTGAAATGCACCAGCGGCGTCATTTGACCATTGCTATTGAAATTGATACCGAGGTAAATGTTGTCAGTATTGAAATCAATGAGTGAGGCGAAGGCGGTCGTATCACCGAGATTGGTTTGGAAAATGCCATCGGTCGTCGTGATACTCTTGGATTCTTTCCATACTGCATCATTGTTCGCTCCTGCGGTACATGGCGTTGCTGGACTGGCGGTTGTATACACGCAGAAAAGGAAATTGTAACTGGCATTCCCGACATTGGTACCATCGGTATTCACTACCTTCCCCTGAAAGTTGATTTGTTTGTTGACGCCGGTTGCTCCAAATACCTGATGCGCAGGAAAGAAGAATCCTCCCATACCGATGACGGTGGCAGTGAGAAGAAAAGTCTGAATTGTATTTTGGATTTTTATTTTCATAGAAACAAAAAACGGGCAGAAGATTTAGTATCTTCCTCACCCGTTTCTATTTATTTCCTCTCTAGTATACACCAAAATAATGGCTTTGTCAAGGTAAAAAACAGCTCAAAAATACTTGACGACAGAAAAGAGTCAGGAAAAGAAAGAAAAACAAAAAAAGAAAAAGAGGATACTTTTTCTTTTGGCTAAGCGAAAGGTTTTTTGGAAAAATTCTCTTTATTTCTTTTCCCACTTGAGATTTGTGAGTATATCTTCGAGATCTTGCGAAAGGGTGTCAAGGGAAAAAGGGGAAGACACAGAAATGATCAAAAAAAGATTCTTTCTTTGCAAGAAGAGTATTTTTTCAAAAACTTGCGAATCTTTGATGAAAAGCACTCTGTCAAGTCCATCCCATTTGAAAGACGACTTTGTATATGTTTTCTTGTCGTTCTGACGCATCTGAAATGATGGCGAAGCATCAAGAGTATCAGCATCACGCTTCTCGAGAGTCAGGGTAATCTTTTTCCCTTCGACATCGGTAGCAGAAAGAAATATCGATTCTTCTACTGGTCCTGCTTCCGGAAGCGTGTGTGCTCTTTCTTTGTATCTCCCTGGATACGAGAAACTAAAAGAGGTGCCAACAAATTGTTTCGTTTCTGTCCCTGTATCAAAGGCTTCTTCTTTTGGAAGACTGCTCGTTCGTATCACACCAATCGCTGGGGATTGCAAGAAGAGCCACAGAATATATATTCCTCCAAAAAGAAGGATAAAAATGATAAACAAGAAAATATTTCTCTTCGTATGAGATGATTTCTTTTCTTCGGGCTCCATATCTACATTCTTTTGTTTTATTTCTTCTTCTACTTTTTCCATACTTCTTTTTATGTGTTAGGAGAAACAAGAGAGGCATATTCCCTTTCTTCTATTATAGCATCTTCTCTGTATCTTTCTCCTGTTACCTTCTTGTGCTTCGAAAAGATGTCCACTACTGTCTCGGAAATATGATTTCTTATTTTCTGCACCATTTTGAGATTTGTCTCAGTTACTGTTTCGGTCTGATATACGATGATGGTCGCCTGCTGTGTGATGTATATTGGTTCATCGTATGTCATATCAATGATCTGTACCACATTTTCACCAAGCCACGCCTCTGTGGCTTTCACTAAAAATGTCGCCATTCCTGATTCATCCGTCGTGCCTGATGCAGAAAATATCTCTTCGCTATGAGTATCGGTTACTCGCATCTGGATCAGATGGCTTCGCAAAGGAGTATTCTTCCATCCGACGCTCTGTGCGGAAAAAAGTATTTCTTCACCTATGGTAACAGCTTGTTTCTCAGATGAAATGAAAGAGTTTTCCCTGAGAATAAAGGAAAATTCTGGTGTAAGCGGAACATTCGCTGTCACTTGGATACTGTGATGTGGATACTCATTTTGGTCAAGGACTACCTCTGCAAAGACATTCCTCGAAGGAATAAACGAACACAAGAAAATAAATACAAGAAAACACTTACTGAGCGTTGCTTTGCTCAATATCTGTAACAGAAGACTTCTTTCCTTTTTTACTTCGTTTTCTCCAATAGATTGCTCCATACCACCCTAGTCCAGCTATTAAAATAAGACTCCCTAGAGTAGCAGGAAATGGGAAAAAGTCAAATGAAAAAGTGGCAGAAGAAAAGGCTTCTTGTCCATCGTAACGATACGAAATATCTACTGTATAACGCCCCGGAACAAATAAAGGAGCAATAGTTCGCAATGCCACTGGATATATCCGAAAAGTTTCAGGGAGGATAATAGCAGATTCTTCATTGATTACGCCTTTCCCGACAATGCGCTTCAGGGGATCAGTGACGGTTATAGTTCCTCGCGGTATCAGATGGACATTGCCACTATTCTGGAAACGCAGTCTCATCATATCTTGAAAAAGGACAGGATTGTTCTCATATTTTGATTCTTTGAGCTCGAGATGGTATATTTCACCACCAATCTTTTTTACGAAAACAAGCGAGGAAAGAGATTGTTTGAGAGCAATACTGTTTGATGTACCCCCTTCTTCATTCGTGCCTTCTCCACGGAAAAGAAGCGCTCCATAATGCCCTCCGGGAGATAAACCTTCACGATTCTCAATCGTAACGAGGATTTTCTTTGTTTCATTAGACTCCAACATAAAAACATCCTTCTCTGGACGAATCCAAGAAGCTAAGGCATATTTCTTCGACAGATCATTTTCGGCTCCGAGAAAAGCGACTCCGCCTGACTCATCAAGACTGCCAAAGTCAAAAACTGTGATACGTAATGTTACCGCACTATTCTCTGTATTCGTAACAGAGAGAGAGAAGTCTCTTTGTTTATCATTTGTGTCAAGAAGAATCTCCTGAAATGCAGGACTAAGAACAATGCCACGCGAATTCTCTTCGGCAAGTACTGTGCTGTGTGAAAGCAAAAAGGTGCAGACAAAGAAAAAAAGAAACGAAAAAAATCTCATAAAAAATACTGTTTCTTGTTGTTTTATTGCTTTTTTCTCTTGAATATCTTATGCCAGATATTGCGTACTGTTGAACGGAAACCGATGAAGAAGAAAAGAGCAATAATGGAAAGAACAATGAGCAGTCTCCAAGGTATCACCCAAAAAGAAACCTCTCCTTCAACAGGAACGTCACGGTGTCCATCATCATAGATGAGGAGGAGTTTGGCAGTGTATTTTCCGAAGCGAAGTTTGGAGGCATCCTTGAAGTTCCATTTCAGTTCATATTCTGGATTCCCTTTTTCATCGAAAACCGTCTTACCATCTTGTACTTTCTCCTGATAAACAGGAAAACCATCATTCCATTTGGTATCGAATGTACGGCTTGAATTAGGCAATATATTGCCTTTTTCACTGTTTACTTCGAGGAGAGCAACGTCTTTGGTATCACCCTGATTGATGAAGATATTGCCTCGTGGCGCGATATGAACACTGCCAGTATTTTTGAGTTTCACATTGAATGTGGTTGGAAGAAACTCGTAGAATTGTTTGTCTAATGAAAACTCTGTAACAACAATTTCTCGCTTCGCATCAGGGACACGCGCTTCGAGGAGAACGAGTATCGCTGTACCACCAACGAGTGATGTCTCTGAGATATTCGCTGGTTTTACTTCTTCTGCTCGAGAAAAGACAAGAGCATAGTAATATCCAAAAGAAGCGGTAGATGGAACAGTAAAGGTGGCCGTGATCGTTTTCCATTCATCAGGAGCGAGCGTAAATGTCGGCTGTGAGAAGGTTACCCAATCAAGGAAGTCATCTCCTGCTTCTCTTTCAAGAAGTTGTGGTTTCCCTGACTCCTCATAGGCTTTGAACTTCATCAAATCGATCTTGAGTGTTTCTTTTTGTGTGCCTCCATTCTTTACTTTGAGTTCAGTGGTAACCGTCTTGCCTGGCTCTGTCACGAGGTTGATAGGAAGTGGGGAGGTGATGAGACGGAGACCTGGTTTTACAGATGAGCTCGCATCAGGAGTTTCTGCAGCGAAGACAGGAGAAGCAAGCAATAATACTCCAAGAAAAATAAAACTCAAAAAAGAAAATTGTTTCAACATAATAGCAATCTTAAAATCGTAAATCAAAAATCTATTTTCTTCGTAGCTTCCTCATCCGCCATTTCATAAAGAGATACACGATAAAAGCTGGTATAAATACAATACCAATTACAGATAGTATCAACCTCCAAGGTATCACCCAAAAAGAAACCTCTCCTTCAACAGGAACGTCACGGTGTCCATCATCATAGATGAGGAGGAGTTTGGCAGTGTATTTTCCGAAGCGAAGTTTGGAGGCATCCTTGAAGTTCCATTTCAGTTCATATTCTGGATTCCCTTTTTCATCGAAAACCGTCTTACCATCTTGTACTTTCTCCTGATAAACAGGAAAACCATCATTCCATTTGGTATCGAATGTACGGCTTGAATTAGGCAATATATTGCCTTTTTCACTGTTTACTTCGAGGAGAGCAACGTCTTTGGTATCACCCTGATTGATGAAGATATTGCCTCGTGGCGCGATATGAACACTGCCAGTATTTTTGAGTTTCACATTGAATGTGGTTGGAAGAAACTCGTAGAATTGTTTGTCTAATGAAAACTCTGTAACAACAATTTCTCGCTTCGCATCAGGGACACGCGCTTCGAGGAGAACGAGTATCGCTGTACCACCAACGAGTGATGTCTCTGAGATATTCGCTGGTTTTACTTCTTCTGCTCGAGAAAAGACAAGAGCATAGTAATATCCAAAAGAAGCGGTAGATGGAACAGTAAAGGTGGCCGTGATCGTTTTCCATTCATCAGGAGCGAGCGTAAATGTCGGCTGTGAGAAGGTTACCCAATCAAGGAAGTCATCTCCTGCTTCTCTTTCAAGAAGTTGTGGTTTCCCTGACTCCTCATAGGCTTTGAACTTCATCAAATCGATCTTGAGTGTTTCTTTTTGTGTGCCTCCATTCTTTACTTTGAGTTCAGTGGTAACCGTCTTGCCTGGCTCTGTCACGAGGTTGATAGGAAGTGGGGAGGTGATGAGACGGAGACCTGGTTTTACAGATGAGCTCGCATCAGGAGTTTCTGCAGCGAAAAGAGGAGGGGCAAGAAAGAAGCCTAGAGAGAAAAGGCTAAGCAAAGTTACCTGAAAAAATAAATGTCTAGAGAATAAATGCATAAGTATTACCTTTATAATAGCATATTATTCTTATAATACATAGAGAATATTTACCCATTGTCAACCCTGTTAATGACCGTCCTGCTCAATGCATAATTTCAAGCGTCTTGGGATGACTTTTCTTTCATAAGATCATTCTACCCTCCTCACCAGAGATCTTTATCAAAGAAACCTCCTTCCTATCAAGGAAAGAGGCCTATCTTTTTTGAAAAATGTTGGCTCTAACAAAGCTAGAATCGTCCAGCAGCAACGACAGTGAGCGTATCGGCATAATCAGGAGCTGCAGCCTGAATAGCACTGATCTTGGCTCGAGGGATAAGGGTGAGGACATCATTGTCAGTCGTACCATTCGAAGCGGCAATCGGCTGAAAGGTTGTGGAAAGCGTACCTCCGGAAGTAGCATTGGCACCCGCATATTCTGCACCATATCCAGCAGCTTGTGTAATCGTACCAGTTCCAGTGCCAGAGTCTGTCGTGATATCCACATCAAGAACATAACCATCGAGACCAGCGAGATCAGACGGAGTGTCATTGATGGTACCAGCAGTAGACACTGTCGCACTCGTCGAAGCTGAGAACAAACCAGCGTTCGCACTCTTGACCCAGGCTACCCAACCAGAAGCGGCATTGGTCGCAATGGTGGCTGTGACGCCTGTTGCAGAAGCAGTCGTCGTAGAGAGTGTCCCAAGGGCAGCAGTCGTCCCCCCAAGAGCAAAAGTGAATGTCGCTGGTACCGTAGCGGTAACGCCAATCTGATCAGCACCCGAAGAAACGACGGCCACAGCATACGCCGATGAATTTCCACCACTCGCTATCGTTCCTGTTTGACTTCCACCAGCGGTATTATTGGTGACAGCAGAACTATTTATCCAATTGAAACAATAAAGAGTATCGGCAGTGAGGTTGGAACTTGGGAAAGTTACTGCCTGACCTGTCACATTGGTCGCGGTACCGATACCTGACCAAACAGAAGCTCCCGAAGGAAGATTCGCTGTATCTACGGTAAAGGTTGCAGCAAGACCAAGAGTAAATCCTGTCGGAAAAGTTACAACGACGTCCGATTCTGTTACGTCAGCTACGGCGGTTTTTGCACATACCATACCTGTCGTGGCAGAGGAGGCTTGCATACGATCCAAACGCACCGAGGCTTGCTGTAAACCGGCAGCTTCAACTTTGTTTACCAAGAGAAAGGGCATCAAGAGAATGATAAACAACGGTAACAAATAAACGAAAGACCCCCTCTGAATGATGTGTTGCTTCATAAAGATTGTGTGAGATTATTATTATTTTTATTTTCAATGCGAATCTTACTTTTTTAGTATAGCAGATTTTTACTCAAAAGAAAATATTTTGTCAAGACTCCCTTCCTTGTTTCATTTGAAAAAGTATTCAAAAACGTGCGGAAGCGATGACCGTCAGCGTTTCACTATAATCACCCGCCGAAGGAGTTACTGAAGAGGCCTTTGCCTTGAGAAGAAATGTTCCTTGTCCTCCACTGACCGGACCCGTCGTGGCAAAAATCTCTCTTACGGAAGCATTCACAATACCGACGTTATCCCCAGTCAAGACGTCATAGGGGGATGTAATCGTCAGCGGTCCTCCAGAAGACTGCGTTACAGAAACTCCTTGCGCCCCGAAGCCTTCTGCCGAAGCGGTGAGATCACCAGTAAGCGAATTGATTTGATGACTTGAAGAAGAACTGAGGAGTCCGCCATTTTGTCCGCTCATATAGATATTGCCTCCGGATTCGCCATTGGTTGCGAAATTCACCACGATATTCTGCGGTCCACTCGTTACGATGCCACTGTTCAAACTGCCAAAATTAATCGCATTGATATTCATACTCAGTGTTACTTGAGGACTGACCGTGCTAGCAGAAGCCGTCGGGCCATAAGCGGTTTCAGTAAATTTTCCCTGCCAAGCGTTTACCTTCACTTGATAAGTGGTACTCGGCGCCAGTCCAATGATAAACACTCCGCTCGTACTGCCCCACACAGTATAAGTCTGATAATCTTCGATACCTCGTACCGTGCCTACGGTATTATCGCTCTGCATGTATCGTGTGTCAGTAGCGAAATTGTCAGTGCTGATGGCAATGGAAAACTTCGTATCACTCGGATTTCCTCCATTATCAAGAACTACTTTTAATTTATTATAATAATTACTCGGATTGGTGAATGTCGGTGCTGGAGGGACATTGGCTTGATTGGTGAATATTAGTCCAGAACCTACACCATAGTTTGTACTTGAAAGATTGCCGTTGCTTTGTTCCCCACTCACCGCATCCAGAGCATAACTTCCTGACGTGGCATTCCCCACGCCACCACTTCCGAAACCAAAATCTTTCAATTGATAATTGGTACTAGCAGGAAGAACGAGTATGAGAAAAAATCCCGCTTGAAGCGAGAGAAATTTCCTCAGAAAAAAAACCAAAGAAAAACGGTTTTTCATATTTTTTGTTTTCTAAACACCCAGAAATACCTCTTCTATCGAGAAACAGCAGAAATGGTAGGATCAGTGGAATCACAAGCTTTGACGGTAATAAGATTGTTTGCATCTGCCACAATCGCATAATGAGTAAGACTCGCAGATCCATTGGCAGGATCACTCGGCATACTCTTCAAGTATTTAGCAAGGGAACCGCTCAGGTCAACGCAGTCACTATCACCACCTACTGCACACACATCCGTCGCCAGGACGCAACCTGATCCGGCTGTTCCGATGTGTCTTTCGATAGTATCAATCCCTGAGGGCAAGACACCTTTGTTATCAACAATAGACTGCTGTACAGCAGAGAGAATACTTTCTATATCAGAAAGCCGTCTTGAATCACGAGCGTCTGCAAAACGCTTTGCAGGATCAAGAGCTACGATAACCACCGTAGCCAATACCGCGATAATACCGATCACGAGAAGAATTTCAATCAGCGTAAAACCTTTTTTGTTTTCTTTTTTGTTTTCTTGCATAAAAAATACTCTGAAATGATAGCATTATTATATCAGCCTTCTTCACAATTACCAAATCTTCCACCATACTTTTTTCTCAGATGAAGGAGAAAAAGTTATATTCAGTATTGCTTCATCTTTTCCAGAAATTTTTTCTTGTAATCCTGCTCCAATAAGAGGGTTATAATCTTTACTCTCTATATCATATTCTTCGTGAAACAACTGCTGAAATGGCACCAATTCTGATTCTTCAAAATGCGAAAAAATAAGTCTTTCTGCTTTTTTTTCTTTATGTGAAGCGAGAAAATCAAGGAATGTTTTGAGGTCTTGAGGAAGAAGTGCTGTTTTCTTCATATACGAAATAAGGGAGTGTCCGTTTTCAATAGCAGAGAACACTGTCATTTCTCGATCTTTCTCGATGATAACAAAGACGCCACCTCTCCCTTTCTCAAGGCAGGCAAGAGCATATGATTCCGGGATGATACTCTCGATAGACAAGGGGCTTTCATCCAACGCAAGACGAAAGTTTTCCGAAAATGTTTTTTCTATGACTGTCCCCTGCACCAAAGTAAACTCTTCTTTCTCCGACTCTTTATAACTCAGCGTTTGGAAATCCCACTCTGTCTGTTTCAAATCTTCTGGAATAATTTCCTGTATTTTCCCTTGTATAAACTCGCGCGTTATCATAGTACCCTTTGGAAAAGAAAGAACAGACACATACACAAGTTCCTCACTCAAGACAATTCTTATCTTTTGCTTCGTCATTGTTTGTATCTTTCTTAGAACATCGGCCAGTGTTTCTTTGGTATATGAAAAAGCTTCCCCTCCTTCGAAAGAAGACTCGTCTCCCAATGAAACAAATCCGGTATCAATGGAGTGCTTCGAAATAAAAATAACTAAACGCTTTTTAGAAAACATATATCACTCTTATAAAAATCCAAATTACTAATCTCTCTTTTCCCTATTGTATCGTTTTTTTAGCGTTCCAGCCAGCTGGTAAGTATAATGGTATTAGGTACACCCACCGTATATTCATATACAACCTCTATTGATCGAGTGAATGTATTCTTCGTACCAGAAACATTGAGTGTCCACGTCGTTCCGTTTTTTGCTACCGCCACCACGCAAGTACCCCCAAGGTACGACAAATCTCCTCCCGCGTAGTTTTCATCACGCAGTGAAAGAAGAAGAGCATCTTCGATGCAAGCTTCCGCAAGGGAAAGCGCCTCTGCCCCATTTGAAACCGCAAGAGATGACTGTGACTCACCAATCGAGAGATACGTCACTCCTACTGTCAAAGAAAAACAAAACGTCAAAAGAAGGATGACGGTAAGAATAGCTATGAATCCTCGTTTTCTCTGTATGATCATAATCCGTTTCTACTATTACGAATAAACGCTCCTCCATGTACCACGATGGTTCCCTGATATTGTGAGGGAGAGATTTCACTATTCCTCGCTGACGCGAGAGTCAGAACAAAAGAAACATATTCTGAGTGATCACTCTGTGATCCATAGTGAGAAAACACGAGACTCTCTACTTTTGAATCATTCGAATGGAGAGCGAGGCTCGAACTCCCTGTTTCAGTGAGCATAAGCATGCCATTTTGAATATCTATGCTCTGGGTGTCGCTTGAATTCATCTTCTTCAAAACTAATTTTCCAGAAGCCGTATCGAATGCCGAGGCACTTTCATCCAGACTCTCAGCGTTACGAATAAAAAAAGTCATACGCTCCGATAAAAACCGCGCATCCGAAAGTACCTGCCTCGATGTTCTCTCTTTCACTCCTAAGTCAAGAACATTCCACGAAAAATGCAGAAGCGCTGTCGCCAGAAGAGAGAATAATCCTAGATACAAGATGACCTCAAAAAAACTAAATCCGCGAAGCGTCTTTTTCATAGAAATTATTTGAAGCGAGTGAGATATGTTTCTAAAACAACCGAGTTCGAGCGAGAAGGAGCAACATGAAAGAAAACCGTTGTTCTGATTTTTTTGGTATCTGGGTCGATGGTTCCGTTATTCTCGTCGATACTTCCGCTCGCGTCACGTTTCACTTCTTCCACAGCAATAACTCTCGTATATTTCTCATTCACATTCTCAGTACCAACGAATGACAATGATCCATTCGTATCTTCTATACCCGTAGCAGATGTAAGTGTTACTTCGTCGAAATTATTCGCTCCCATAAAACGAACACTTTCTTCTCCTTGCTTGGCATATTCTGTTGCGAGAAACGTTTCTTCACTCAGACGATCCATATCCAAACCAAAGAGCAGTACTCCCACAACGCCAGTTGCAAAGACAGTAAATATCGCTCCCGCGAAAATAAGTTCAATAAGAGAAAATCCCGGTTGATTTTTTTTCATACTTCATAAAAAATGAATTCATTCTAGAGAGAGAACTCCCTCTGCATTCACAGAAAGAACATCGGTGGTTCCGTTTCCAGAAATCGTGATGGTTGGCGTATTATCTGGTCTCCCCGTGATACGTGCAAACAATATTTCATCAAGTCCAGAAACAGTGATCTTTGATCCTACGTTATATATTTCATCTCTTGTTTCGTCTCGAGTTGCAAAAGTATCGCCACGAAAAAGAACAATACTATTGTCACTGACACGGAAAGTCACTCCCCAAAGAGCGTCATCTTTGCCAGTCATACTATACATCTGGGCCTTTGCAAAGCTTCCTTGTAATTCATCTTGCACCACAGAAACTTCTTGAGAAAAAACGAATCGCCCATAGAAGAGTGATGAGAATCCTGCGATAATGGCAACAATCGACATTGTGAGCATCACTTCTATGAGAGTAAAGCCATATTGAGAACCATATTGATATTGTATCATTTCTCCAGTATTCTTTTTTGACATTTTGGTTGTGCGTTCGATGTGAAATATGACACGTGATTTTGTTTGCTACCTTTTCACTGATCCTGTCAAAGAATAAATAGGAGTGAGTATGGCTACTGCCAAGAAAGTCACAATCATTCCAATAAAAATGAGAAGAATTGGTTCAAAAAGCACTGTCATATTCTTTATTTTTCTATCTGTTTCTTGTTCGAAAAAATTCTCTAGATAGAGAAATGTCTCACTCAGTTTTCCTGTCCGTTCTCCCGCTGAAATCATTTTGATAGCCAGTGGCGAGACACTTTCATACCGTGAACGAGAAAGTTCATCGGAAAGGGTTTTCCCCTGAGATACGGCCTGCGACAATCCTGCCACGAGACGAGCAAAAGCTCTATTGGTCATCACTTTCTCCTCGACAGAAAGTGCTTCAATAATCGGCAGTCCGCTCTGTAGCATAATTCCCATATCACGACAGAAATGCGCGACGGCCACATCTCGCACCAGTCCGCCAAAAAGAGGAAGATGAAGAAGAATGCGGTGCCAGTATGGCTTCACAAAAGTAAGACCAACTGTAAAACGAAACAAAAGAATAAAAGCAAATATTCCTAAGAAAAAGAAAAAACCATACTGTTGCATAAAGGTAGCCAAAGCAAGCAGTATCTGTGTTGATAAGGGCAAAACGACATCAAATGAATCAAAAAGTTTGATAAGTCTCGGCAGAATAAACACACTGATGAGTGCTCCAAGGAGGAGTGCCATCGAAAGCACAATCATCGGATAGAGCATAATGCTTTGTATTTTTTTTCTCAAAGCATATGATCCTTCAAGTTGACGTGTGAGAAAATCGAGATTCTCCCGTAGTGTCCCAGATGCTTCACCGAGCTTCACAAGATTGACATAGAGCGGATCAAAAACTTTCGGGAAACGCTCAAGTGAATGAGCAAAAGATTGACCGTTTTCTACATCAGCAAGCAGTGTTTCTGTGAGAGTACGGAGATCTCCTCTTTTCGTTTTATTATGTAAAGATTCAAGCGTTTCTCCAAGAGGCACTCCACTATGAAGCAGAACAGAAAGCTCGCGTGTAAAAAGCAGTTTTTCGAGATGACTCATCATATCTCAATGTACTATGTATTATGTGGATGCGCTTCTCTTCTTATGAAGTCTTTATTCTTTCGTCACACGAAGAATCTCTTCAAGCGTAGTAATGCCTTCATGGACCTTTGTGAGTCCCTCCTCAAGCATCGTACGCATTCCTGAAGCGATGGCTATTTTTTCTATCGTATCAGTATCTTGTCTTCCTATAATAGCCTCCCGTATATCATCATCAAGCACCAAAAGCTCAAAGATACCAATACGTCCTTCGTAGCCAGTATTATGACAAACCTTGCACCCTTTGCCTTTGTAGAGGCGAATCTTTTTGCCTTCTTCCATCGTTCCAAACACTTTTTCGAAAGCGACTTTGCCAATATGCTTCACGATATCTTCTGCTAATTGTTCTTCACTGATACGGCACGCTCCGTGGATTTTCCGTACCAGACGCTGTGCGACAATCACATTCATTGTTGAAGCAATGAGAAATGGTTCAATATTCATATCAATAAGTCGAGGTATCGATGTGGCAGCATTATTGGTATGGAGGGTAGACAAAACTAAATGCCCTGTCAGAGCGAGATTGATAGCAATAGAGGCCGTCTCATCATCACGAATTTCTCCTACGAGAATAATATTTGGATCTTGACGCAAGATACTCCGAAGCCCCGTGGCAAAAGTGAGATTAGCATCAGTGTTCACTTGGATTTGATTGACGCCTTCCATATCATATTCTACTGGATCTTCAATAGTGACAACGTTAACTGATCTTCGATTGAGAAGTTTGAGAACAGCATAAAGCGTAGTCGTCTTACCAGAACCCGTAGGACCCGTAACCAGTACCATTCCGTATGGCTTCTCATAAGCCTCTTTTAGCGTCTGTAGGTTTTCAGCTGAAAGTCCAAGATTCGCAAGAGAAAACTGCCTAGAACGTTCTGAAAGAAGACGCATCACTACCTTCTCTCCTTCTGTGGTCGGAATAATCGAAATACGAATATCAAGGTGATCATTCTCGACAATACTCTCTAATTTTCCATCCTGTGGTGTCTGATGCTCATCAGTGCGAAGTTTCCCGAGTATTTTGATACGCGAAATAATCTGTGGATGGAGTTCTGGAGGCAAATTGATGATATCGTGGAGTTCTCCGTCAATACGAAATCGTACGAGCATATCCTTGTCGCGAGGTTCCAAATGAATATCAGAAGCGCGATTCTCATAGGCATACGAGATAAGTGTGTCTACAATACGGATAATCGGTGGGTCAGATTCGCCACTCTTATTTTTCGAAGCTTCCTGTATACTCGTACTGAGGATATCATCAAACGCCTCTGAGACTTCTTTACGATAAAAAGTAAGAGCGTTTTTTATATCTCTTTCTGTAGCGAAAGAAACAATGAGTGGCAGACCTGATTTTTTCTCAAGGAAATCTCGCATTTCGAGATCATTCACATCGGTCATTGCGATATGGAGTCCTTCTTTATCAAGATCAAAGGCAATAACAGAGTGGGTGCGCGCTACCACTTCAGGAATTATATGAAGCACCTCAGGAAGGATACTCTTAGCTGAAACAACAACAAAAGGAACTCCGAGCGCATCTGCTAATAACCGACCAAGTTCCTCATCGCTAATGAAACTATACCAAAGAACAGATTGCTCAAAGGTTTCTCCTGTGCTTTTAGATCGTTCTTCGGCTTGAATACTCTGATCTTCGGTGATGACACCTGCATCCAGGAGAAGAGTTTTAACCTGAATGGATGTAAATATTTCATTCTTCATAAAAAACGGTCTTGGTGTATGGATGAAAATTAGGCTATTCCGAGATGATTTTTCACTTTTTCAATCACTGTTTGAAGGGAAGTGTTTGCTTTTACGAGATATTCTTCTGCGCCCAAATCTTTCACGCGTTGCATGTCTTCTCCTTGGCTCAAATTAGAAAGTATAATTACCTTTATATCCTTCAAAGATGGATCTCCTTTCAATTCTTGAAGTGTCTGAAAACCATCTTTCTCTGGCATAATCAGATCAGATAAGATGAGGTCTGGTTTGCGCTTCCTTGCAGATATGAGAGCAGCGTCTCCGTTCATTACTACTTCTGCATCAATATTTTCTTTCGCAAGCTTCGTCCGATAAATATTTGCATAGAATGGATCATCTTCCACAACCAAAACAAATGGTTTTGCTGACATAAGTTTATATTCAAAGTAAATTAAACACGCTTCTTTGTACTGCGAAGAGGAAATTCCACAAAGAATGTTGTTCCTCTGTTTTCCTTACTTTCAAAAGAAATTTTTGCATCATTTTCCTCTAGGTACGATTTTACCACAGAAAGCCCCAGTCCACTACCCTCCGTTTCTTTGAGTACTGCATTAGGAGCACGAAAGAACTTAGAAAAAATACGCGATTGATCAGCTTCCGGAATACCAATACCTGTATCAGACACCTTCAAAACCAGTATTTCCTCAGTCACTTCAAGGGTGATGGTAAGTGTTCCATTTTCTCTATTGTATTTTATGCCGTTAGAAATGAGGTTTTCAAGTGCTTCATAAAGGTGTTTCGACGAGGCGATAATCTCTGGAGCAGTTTCTTCGGGTTCTGAAAAAATAATCTCTACTCCCCGTTTCTCAGCCTCGGGGCGCATAGTGTCTATAACTTTCTTCATAAAAGAAACTATATTGACTGATTCTTTTTCCTCACGACTGGTTTCTCCATCGATGCGCGACACATTGAGGAGATCATTGACGAGTACCACCATCCGTCCACTATTCTCATAAATCTGAGACACGACCTCCTTGGCTAATTTTGGTAATTTCCCAAGATCCTCCGCAAGAAGCATCTCCATACTCCAGCGCATACTTCCAAGGGGCGTTCTCAGCTGATGTGCAGCCACTGAAAGGAAACTATTTTTCATATCCTCTAATTCACGCTGTTTTGTAGCATCCTGAAAAACAGTAATCGTACCAGTAACTTCCCCATTCTCATCTCGAATCACTGAAATGGTTCCACTCACTGCGAGTAATATACCATCTTTCCTCACCAAAGAGACGTTTTGTGGAAAAACTACAACATTCTCTTCCTTGAGTACCTCTTCCACAAAAGAAATGCTCATATTCAGACTTTTTCTTTTCTTCAGAAACAAAAAAACTTCACTATATCGCTTTTTACTGTCTTCGGAGGAATCTTCACCAACGAGTTTTTTCGCTGTTTCATTAATGAAAATAATATTTCCTTGTAAATCAGTGGCAAACACGCCTTCTCCGATTGATTGAAGATAACGAAGGATACTTTCTGCGCGTTCTTTTTGCTTTTCTATAAGCTCATTTGACTCTTGGAGTTCAGCAGCGTGGCGTACGATACGGAGTTGCGATGCCCTCTCTTCTGTAATGTCACTCTCAATACCAACGAAAAATTGTATAATTCCTTCTTCACTAACGATAGGCGTGATACGTGCTGAAACGAGATATACTTGACCATTCTTTCTTTTGTTTGTTATTTCACCAGCGAATATTTTCTTTTCTGTTTTAATAGTGATCCACATCTTCTCATAGAACTCGTGTGACATCTGCTTGCCCCACAGTGACGGTTTTGCGCCAATCATTTCCTCTCGTAAATAACCAGTGAGCATTTCCGCAGCGTGGTTCACATATATAACAACTCCATCTGCATCAGTAATAATAGTGTGATCAAAGCTCGTGTCCGCTGCTTGTTTGAACTTGAGCAGTTCTATTGTTTTATCTTTCAGTTCCTTTTCAGAAGCAGCAACATCTTCGAGAATATTGAGAGTCGCTTTTTTACTTAATTCCAGACTCTCGTTTTGTATCCTCATATTTTCTTCATTCTCTTCCAAATCCTTGAATGTTTGATTCATATCTTCTGCGAGGTGGGCTATTTCATCTTTTCCGGATATAATAATTTCTTTTTTTACATCACTACCCTTACGGACACGCTGTATTTCCTGATCCAAATACGCGATTTTATCCAAAACAAAATGACCAAGTAAGTAGAAAGTAGCCAAACAAAAGATAATACCAGATAATAGTATAAAAACAACAAACAGGAGAATACTTGACTGTCCTTTCTGATATATATCTCTCGGCATATCCACACGCAGAATAAATACAGGATCCCCATCAGCTTCACTGATAAGAATAAAACCAGTAATCATTTGGGAGCTTGCTGATTTCGGTATAAAATGATTATTTTCCAAAGAAAGATTGGCTCTCGCCAGATCGAATCCATCAGGCTTGTCACTAGGATTTTCAAACAAGGCATAGGTAACATCCAGATGCGTGAGGTTTGCTATTTCTTGTATTTCATTGCCATCAACAATATATCCGAAAATGATGACTCCATTGGCAGGAGCGATGCCGTCGCTCGAAGTAATTGGTCTTGATGTATACACTACAAGCTTTCCGAACAGTGTCACAAATTCTTGATGATTGCCCGCTTTACTTATTTCTCCATCAGCGAAGTCTTTCATAAGATGATCTGAAAACGTACTTGGAAAAGGCACTTCTTTTCCGTTTTGCACAAATTTCTGGAAGACGACTCGACCATCTGCATCAATAAAAACAACGAAATTGATACCGAGAATATCGAAGGCATTATCCTGTAAATTTGACTGTATGTATTCTTCGTTGTGATCAATGATGAATTGATACGAATCGTCCCATACCGCCCAATCTCCCAATTTAGTGGATAAATTTTTTATCCTTTCATTCATCGCATCCTGAACACGATCAAGATTTTTATGGAGATTTTCTTGTTCAAGACCAGAGAAATCTTTCGTTAATTTGTACGAGGTAAATAAAATAACCGCTGAAAAAAATACTGCCAGTAGCCCGCCGATAAGAAAAAAAATTTTCGTACGAAGATTCATAGAAACCTTTTTTTATTTAAGAGAAAGGGAAGAACAACATTACTTCCCGATGATAATGGTAATCTTTGAGATAGAAGTTTCTTTATTGACTGCATCTGCCTTAAGCATCTTTACTGCCGGATATTTTTTGATGAGAACGAGCTTAATGGCTTCTGCTTCCTTGTCCATACCATCAGAAAAATAAACAGTGACTCCAGTATAATCCTTGATGGCATTGCCTGCTGTAACATTTATATACCTTTCACTCTTCAGGAACGTAGCAATAACGCCAGCACTTCCCTTCGTTCCTCCACCATTCAGTACACTGATAACCGTTTTTTTCAGAGAAGCAGAATCAAGAGGAGGAGTATTTTCTGGTGATTGCTGTGCTTCATTTTTGATTGTTTCTTCCTTTGGAACTTCAGTAACCGAACTCTGATCACTTGTCTTTTCGGAAAGCACAGCAATTGATGGCTCATTTTCTATGATGCGATTCTTTTGCCAGCCTTTGTACACTACCCAGACAATCGAAGCAATGCTCATAAGCACAAAAACGAGCATACACAAAAAAAGAAGCGCCCCAAAAAGAGATTCGTGTGAAGCTTTATGTGGTGTGTTTTGAGACTCGAGTGATACTCTTTTTTGTTCATCATCTCTGATTTCTGTAGCATCTTCTTCTTTTATTTCTAACATAATGAAAAGTTATTTTTATATTTCTATTATATCACAGTTGTTTCTCACCCAGACCTTCATACACAGGGAAAAGAGCTTTCTCTTCAATAAAAATCCTGTCCTTTATTTTGTCTTTTATTTTTTTATAATCCTCCTTGAGAAGAGAATCAAATTGATTGGTACTCTCTAATATGCGACGTGTCACATCCACAAATATAACAGAGTACTCTGTCATTGAATGAAGAAAACCATTTCCAAGCATTATAATAGACTCGTTTTTAGAATGCAGAAGTTCTGGATATATAAGGGTATCTTCTTTGTGCAAATGTTGGACAACAATGCCTTGCAATGCCAAAATTAATTCTTTCACTTTTTCTTGTGAACCATTCATATCTACTTCATTTAACAAGGTAATAATTCTCCGATGTTCGTCCTTAAGCTCTATAATAATTTCTCGATTCATATTTGTTTGTATAAAAAATGTTTTACTTTTTCTCCTCGAGTTCTGCAAGACGGGTCTTCAAGGCGGTTATTTCTTCTTTGAGAGCTATCATCTTCTCCTCACGATGAAGCATAAAATTATTCATTTTCTGTATTTCCTCATTCTGCTCTGAAAGCCGTGCATCCTCTTTCTTTTTCTCTGTAATATCTTGCAAAATAGCAATAACATAATCTAATTTTCCTTCCGTATTCCTTATGCCTTCCACAGAAAGATTCGCCCACACTATTTCTTTATCCTTTCTAATAAACCTTTTCTCCAGGATATACGTATTTATTTCTCCGGACATCAAACGCGAAAACCGAGCAACATCTGGAACTATATCATCCGGATAGGTCATTTCTACCCATGTCATCTGCAAAATCTCCTCACGAGTGTATCCAAGCATTATACAAAGAGCATCATTCACTTCAACCCAATTCTTACCAGGTGAAGTAATCGCTATACCATAAAGTGGTGTATTGAAATACCCTCGCATACGCTTCTCACTCTCAGCAAGAGTCATCTCTTCTGCTTTCTTAGCTGAAATATCAGCGTGTTGGATAATCACATGACTGACTTTTCCCTGTGCATTAAAAAGAGGGAAAGCCCAGTTATGAAACCATACTTTTTTCTTCTCTGCCACCTTAATATTCTGAGCTTCTGAAGCAAGTCCAATATCGAACAATATCTCCCATTCTATCTTTTTCCCTTGATGGAAAACCGTGCTTAACTCAGGAAGTATGCCTGCTTCTTCAAGAGCCTTATCCTGAAAAATATTATACACTTTTCCCTCAATATCTTCTGGTTTTACACCAAAAAGTTCGCTTAACTTTGGGTTGATTTTCTGACACCAACCATCTTTATCAAGAATCTGTGTACTGACCGTTGACTGGAGGAATATTTGTTCGAAAATATTTTCTTGCTCACTCGTATTCTCCATTTCCATAAAAATATTTTTATTATTTACCTCTTCAGTATATTACAAATAAGGCACATTACAAAACAAAAATGAATGACTCTGGAGAATCATTCATTTTCTTATCTTCCCCGCTATACACTCAGTATATTAGGAAAGTATTGTGAAGACCTTTTCCTCAGAGTAGCGTACCTTCGCTTCTTCCGCGTGAGTGTCTTCAGAAGAACGGAAACCAAGTGCTACAGCCACAGATGAGGTAAGCCCCCTTTCTTCAAGCCCTAAAATTGCATCAAATTGTTTCGGATCAAATCCTTCCATCGGAGTTGCGTCAATACCTTCGATCGCTGCAGTAGTAAGGAGTACTCCGAGAGCGATATACACTTGACGCATCGCCCATTCTCTTGCTCCAACTTCACCTTTCATTTGAATGGCACCGTTAAGCATGGTACGAAATCCTGCTAAAGCTTCGATGGGTATATTCTTTATGGTAGTATAACGCCACTTCAGTGCTTCTATGGATTGAGATATGTTTTTTGTCCTTATGATATTACTCTTGCATTCTATATGAATACATACTATTATACAAGTACCTACATATTAGTAAGTATATATGAAAGAAGCAGTGAAGTGCTCTCTCGAATCAGTCCTCCAGATGATTGCTGGTAAATGGAAAATGATTATTATTTGGCATCTTGGAAGCGGAAAAAAACGCTATGGTGAGCTGAAAAAGCTCATTCCAAATGTGAATGAAAAAATGCTTATTTCATCTCTTCGTGAACTTGAAGCGGATATGCTCATCGTGCGTAAGGCCTACACCAATATCCCACCCAAAGTAGAATACTCTCTTTCAAGACAAGGAAAAAGTCTCTCTCCCCTCATCTGTGCCCTGAACACGTGGGGCAAGAAACATCTTTAACTAAAAAATAAATTCGGTTTTCTCTTTCCTCTCGAAAGCCAAGTAGTGTGCTTTCTTCTCTTCTCTATTTACTACGTTCATTGAGGTGTTATTATAGCATTTGCTCGAACTTATTTTCAAGACAGAATGAAGGACTGAACGCCCCGCCAACCCGCCTCGGATTACCTCGGCGGACACCAGAAACGAAAAATTTTCTTTACATTTTCTGATTTGGCGCACGGAAGAATTTCTCTTAAATGGAAAAGAAAATTTTGTTTCTGGTGTTCTGCACTCAAGGATTCAGGCAGTTGGCGGGGCTAGAATTTGGACTCGGAAAAGTGAAAACAATTTTTTGGGGATTTGGATTTCACTTTTCCGAGACTGATTTCTGATTTGGGGATTTTGTTCGCCCGCAGGAGGGGTTTGGGGAGGAATGCAGGCGGGCTTTTCTTTTTTGTTTTTTGCCTATATAAAATAATCAAAAAATACTGTATAATATCCCAATGAGATATCTAGGAACAAAAACAGAACTTGTAGACAAACTCTATAAGTTGATTAAGGATAAAAAAATTGATAACGAGAACTTTACTTTTTGTGACGCTTTTAGCGGAACAAGTGCTGTTGGTGAATTTTTAAAAGACAAGTTTCGTATTATCGCAAATGATGTTCAATATTACTCCTTTATAATCTCACAAGCTAAACTAAACACGCCAGATTTACAATTTCATAAACTCGGTTTTGACCCGTTTGATTATTTTAATAAAGAAAAACGAGAATACGAGGGATTTATCTATAAAAATTACTCTCACAAAGGAAGTAAGCGAATGTATTTTTCAGCAGAAAATGGCTTAAAAATTGACTTTATACGAAACAAAATTGATGAGTGGAAAAAACAAGATAGATTGACCGATTTTGAGTATTATTATCTTATTGCCGCTCTACTTGAATCAGTTTCAAAAGTTGCGAATATTGCGGGCGTTTATGGTTCTTATCTCAAAACATGGGACTCTCGTGCAGTCAAACCAATGTCATTTATTAAGGTTGAACAAAGAGACATTAAAGGACTTTATGAAGCTGAGGTTCATAACAAAACAATAGAGGAACTTATAAATGATATAAGTGGGGATATTTTATATCTTGATCCGCCTTATACAAAAAATCAATATTCCGTTCAGTATCACCTGCTGGAAACAATAGCTAAAAATGATAACCCAGAAATAAAAGGTAAGGGTGGTTTAAGAGATACAAGCGAAACCGCTTCGGCATTTTCGCGCAATGGTGATGTTGAAGTAACTTTTGAAAAAATAGTTGCGAAAGCAAGATTTAAATATATTATTTTAAGTTATAACTCTGATGGTTTGATGTCACAAAAATATATTGAAAATGTTTTAAAACGTTACGGAAAACCTGAAACTTATGAACTCCGAAGGATAGATTATAAGCAATATAAAAATCACCAAACTGCCAGCAAACAAGAACATTGTGAGTATCTTTTCTTTATAGAGAAAAAAGATTATAAAAAGGTTAATTATGCTTCACCACTTAATTATCAGGGTGGAAAATATGATTTAATAGATTTTATACAAGAAAACTTGCCAAACGGAAAAATTAAAAGATTTATCGACGTTTTTGGCGGTGGCTATAATGTCGGAATAAACATTGAAGCCGAACAGATTATTTATAACGAATTTAATCATAAAGTTGTTGAATTAATGGAGTGTTTTAGAGACACCGAAACAAGTGATTTAGTAAAATATATTTTACGAACACATCGACACTATAAATTGGAGCGCGGTGACAGAGAAGCATATATGAAGTTGCGAAATAAATATAACTCTACAATATTGGAATTACGCGACCCCAAAATGCTATATATGCTTATCTTATACGGCTTTAATCAGCAAATCCGTTTTAACTCATCTTATGATTGTAATAATCCTGTTGGACCCGCTGGTTTAAATGATAATATGTTGGACAAGATAATCAGTTTTTGTCGCCGAATACAAGAACAAAATATATTTTTCTTATCACAAGATTTTGAAAAAATAAACAAATATATCAATACCGAAACTTTTATTTATTGCGACCCACCATATCTTATTACACTTGGTAGTTATAATGACGGTAAACGAGGTTTTAATGGATGGGAAAAATCGGACGAGTTGCGACTTTATAATTTTTTAGATAAACTTAACACTAAAGGAATAAGGTTTATGATGTCAAATGTTTTAGAACATAAAGGCGAAAAGAATACTTTGTTAGGACAGTGGGTCAATAAAAAAGGTTACAAAGTTATATCTTATAATAAATCAGCTCGAAAGGGTCGCAAGGAAGTTTTAATAGTTAATTATAACAGGGAGAATATATGATAAAAATCATTTTACCCACAAATCAAAATCTGCTAAACGATTTGACAGATGATATTTTACAAAATGTTTGTAACCGTATTTTTAATACAACAAACTACGAAAAGGAGACCGAAACTCGCCGAAATGGTCGTTATATCAAAATTGTAAATGATGAAACAGATGAAGTTCATTATGTTTGTTTTTCAAACCCGAATAATAACAGTCGAAACGCACATTTAATGCAATTTGTTTCGCCGACTTATATTGAGTTTTATAATGACAATTCAAACAATAAACATCTTGATATTTTTTTAATAAATCCGTCTGGTAATGACCGAACAGATTATATTAAATTGTTTTATCGCTGTTTCATTACAATAGGAATAAAAATATTAAATCTTGACGATTTGGGTATTTCGGGAATTATTGCTTTTAATTCTTATGGAGATCTAAAAAGTTATAGAAATCAAACAAGCGGTCGCAACGCACATAATCGTTCAACTTATTTTACAGATGATGACGAATATATTTCTCTCTTTGGAAAAACTTTTGGTGCGAACGCAATGGAATCATTTATTTTGGCCTTAACAATAAAGCAAATCGTAGATAAACCTGTTGTCTTTTATCCAGTGCTTGATAATGAGTCGGATAGTCTGTCAGTTGAACAACGCAATATCTTAATAAATAAGGGCATTACTTATGGTGATAGTATCGAATTATCACCGTCTGGCTACGCGAAAGCAACACGAGATACAAGTAGAAACACCAGTGTTTTTCATTATAACCTTTTACAAAAGTTTGGTGATAAACAATGTTATCTTTGTGGTTGTGATCTAGAACATTTAGTTATTGGAGCGCATATCGAAAGAGTTACGGACATTGACCACAATACTAATTATACGCCCGACCAAAAAGCAGAACGAGCTACTGACGGTGATAATGGATTTTGGCTTTGTGCAAACCACGATAAAATGTTTGAGTATGGAATAATCTACTTTGAGCAATATATTATGCGGGTTGGTGCGTTTATAACCGAACAATTACAACAAAACTTTATTGAAAAGTCGGTTTTTGATATGCGACAAGTTTATATTAACGATATAAATAGTACTATCTTTGAAATAAAGTCTGAGCATCGTAATGACAAAATGCTTGATTATATAAGTAAACATTTAGATAGACATAATGTCGTAATTTAATCGATAGAATTCCTCGGAGCTCTGCTCCGGGGTAACTATGACCTGCAGAGCAGGTCTGGTAGAATGGAGGAATGAGCGAACATATCAACAAACGTCACAACAGAAGTCTTCTCCTCTATCAT
>Ga0210046_1000625_pt1 | contig 32982 bp, 20 predicted proteins | sample CryGeyCG2114_250_FD_185461 | JGI IMG/M metagenome (GOLD analysis project Ga0210046, IMG submission 185461) | Groundwater microbial communities from aquifer - Crystal Geyser CG18_big_fil_WC_8/21/14_2.50 (SPAdes) (version 2) | ecosystem: Environmental > Aquatic > Deep subsurface > Groundwater ...
AAATCTAAGTAATTTTGGTAATTTAACAAAATTACAATTTCATATTGGAACATAAATAAGTTCCAATATGAAGCAATTAAAGATAAAATAAGTTGAAGATTTAATTGACTTTAAACGGAATAACTCCGAAGTTTTCAAAACTTCGGAGGTTTTTTGCCAACTATTTTGTTAACAACATCTTTTTTACTGAACTAAATTCACCAGCTTGTAATTTATAAATATAAACGCCACTTGGTAAATTACTTGCATCAAACTTAACTGAGTATTTTCCACTTGTTTGCTCTTGGTTTACTAACTCTTCAACCTTTTGTCCAAGTGAATTATAAACAACCAAATTTACAAAGCTATTTTCTGGCAATTGATAGCTTATTTGTGTACTTGGATTAAATGGATTTGGATAGTTTTGAAATAGCTCAAATTTATTAGGAATTCCAATTTCAGAATTTATGCTAACAATAACAATTTCAAATTCATTAGAATAATTTGACTCAACAATTCCCGTAAAAGCTTTTAGTCTGTATGCATAATATTGACCAGGAGTCAAATTACTATCAGAAAAAGAAATTAAATTTGGTCCCAAAATTTTATGAATTATAAATGAGCTCCCGTCACCATCTTTTCGTTCCAAATAAAATCCTGTTTCGGTTGATGAATTGTCAGTCCAAGTGAGATTTAATATTCCAGTTTCACCTTCCGTTCCAGTTAAATTACTTGGTGCAGCAAGCGTTGTAGTTGCATTTGCTTCGTTTGAATAGTCAGAATTTCCAATGCTATTATATGCTCTAACTCTATAATAATATCGCGCACCTTCGGCTAAATTATTGTTTACAAAAGCTGTAATATTTTGTGAAACAGAAGTGATTTGATTCCAAGTTCCAGCAGGGTCAAGAGTTCGCTCAACTTTGAAACCCGATTCGTTGTTTGAATTATCTGTCCAAAACAACGTAATTTGTGTAGAACCAGTTAATAAAGCAACTAAATTTGACGGCTTATTTGGAACTGTGCTTGTAGCAACTGTAATTTTTCCATTATCAATTCTTGCATTTGGTGAGCCTTCATTAAATAAAAATTGCTCCAAACTTATGTTGGAATAATTTCCAATTGATACATTGGGCGAGACAATAAATCGTAATTTAATAATGGGTCCCAAATTGTTAAATCCAGAAGTACTTGCACCAGCAAGAATAACCTTATTTCCGGTGTTGTTATAAGAAAAAGACCATCCATCAGTTGAAGTTCCAGTGGTTACAATTTGATCAAATTTTACTTTTGATGAATCGAAAAGTACATTTGTTTGCAATGAAACAATTGAATAATTGGAAGACAAATTTGCCATATAAATTGGGATATCAACCGTTCCAGCAATTTCTGCCGTTGTATCTGGAATTCTAACTTCTGTGTCATATAAATATATATCCCCAGAAGAACCTGAACCTCCAAAGGAATCTTGAGCCGAAACTTTTATAACTCCACCCTTAATTGCGGTCAAAAGTCCAGCAGAATTAATTGTTGCAATACTTGGATTGCTAACACTCCAACTATATGGTTCAGTTCCATTAGAAGCAGTAAATTGTAATGTTTCACCACTAAGCAAATTCCCAGAGGAAGGAGAAATGTTAAGCGTAGCAAGTTGAAGTACTCTAAAATATGAATTAATTCCATTACCTAAATCAGTTTCGTTTAATATCATATTTGAGAGGGTTAAATTTGTTCCGCCAGTATTTATTGAAGTAATTTGAAAACGTATAATTAATAAAACTCCGGAACCCGCTAATGTATTATTGCCAGCGAAAGCAACTTTAAAATTACCATTATTAAAAGAAAAACTTGGTGTTGAATAAGAACTAAGCATAGTTCCAGTAGTAATAATTTCAATTGGTGTTAAAATATTTTGGTTTACCGTAATTGTAAGTTCACCTGCAGAATAATTCATTCCACTTAAATTAGTAGTGTAAACTGGAATGTCCACAGTTTGTCCTTGATAAAAAGAAGTATCTCTTGTACTAAACCTAAATGGTCTTATTTCTACAACTCCATCTGTAGAATCAATAATTCCATTTGAATCCTGAGCAACAATTTTTGTTACTCCTTTGCTTGTTGCTGTTAGCAATCCACTCTCATCAATTGAAGCCACTGATGAATTAGTAACACTCCATGAATATGGAGCTGTTCCATAGCTTACCGAAAATTGTTTTGTATCACCAATGGTAATTATTTCAGAGTTTGGATATACATTAATTGTTGGTTTTGCATTTACTGAAATTCGTCCATTTTTTGATATTATACTTGGAGTGCCTTCATTAAAAAAGTTACTTGTCGTTTCTGTAAAAGAAAGATAAGTTGTGCCTGCGTTTATTGCTTTAAGACGCAAGTACAAAAGAACGCCTGTTCCCGACAAGCTTGAATTACCAGCAGCAGCAATTGATATTTTTCCAGTTGTGTTTGTATTATAACTTAATGCACCCCAACTATTGGTAATTGTTCCATCGGAATATGCCGAGTCAACAACAAAATAATAGCTGTTAAAACTCAACTGCAAGTTATAAGATGAAACACTTTCTCCAGTTAAAGAACTATCGACATATACAGGAATATATATTTCGTCTCCAACAACTAAAGTAGTATCATGGATTGATACCCCTATCTGCCCAAGTCCAAAAGCTGAATAGAATGGAAGCAACAGCAAATATATTATATTTAATAATTTTTTCATTTTCTACCCATTTGTTTAGAGCGGTAGCAAGCCACCGCTCATTAATTAAACAATTTACTTTAGAACCATTAGTTTTTTTGTGGCAGTATATTTGTTTGCCGTAATTCTGTATATATAAACTCCAGTGCTAACCTTACCACCATAATTATTAGTAGCATTCCAAGTTATATTATAAGTGCCAGCATTTTGAGATGAATTAACTAATGTTTTTACTACCTCACCTTTAATATTGTAAATAATTAATTTCACATTAACATTATCATCAGGAATTTGATAAGTTATTATTGTAGAAGGATTAAAAGGATTTGGATAATTTTGTTCTAAACCATAAGCAGTTGGCTTACCAACAAATTGGATTGGTGAAGAAATCACATTTTTAGTCAAGTTGTTTTCGTTAGCCAAAAATTTAGAAATCTTAATTTCTTCGCTAACATTTCCTCTAATTTCTTCATTTGCTAAAAGATTAAGAGTAAGAATATTTCCTTCTAAATCCATTGGTTTAGTTCCGGCAATTGCAATTATCAATTTTTTTGTGCTTTCATTAAAAGCATAATTCACATTAAATTCTGAAAGCTCTTTAGCTTCAATTAAATCCTTTAGTGAATACAGTTTTGTATTTACATCTATTTCAATTTGTAAAGCTGTAACACCTTTGCTATTACTAATTTCTATAGGAATTGAGAATTGCTCAGCTCTATTTACTGTGCTGCCAGAAATGGATAAACTAACATTATCTACTTTTTGAAGTGCAAGATATTGTTTTGTTTTATCATCCATAACTGGAGGAGCTGGCGAACTTCCAACTTCTGCAGGGAATGATGTGATTAGTCCAACAGAATATTGGAGAATGAGAGATGCGTCGTAGGAAGTAATACCTGCTGTTGCTGAAACATCTGCAACACTTCTTTGGCGTGAGTTAAGCGAATCATCACCAGTTGGATTTACAACAAATTTTAATATTTTTGATGCATCAAAAGCTTGAACTGTTCCATTTAAACTAACATCTCCCATAACTGGATTTGAAGCTCCACCTCCAAGCCAAGGGGTAAAATCAACAGCATCTGTAACTTCGGCTCCAACTCCAGCAGGATTTGTTGAATGTTTTGGTCCCGAATCGTTTCCCCACCAATTGTTTTCGGCATTTATTGTAAACGATTTGTTCACATTATTTATTCCAAGTCCACTATTTTGATAAATGTCACAAAAATTAATTGTAGGATTTGAAGAACCCTTTGCAACTAATGTGCTATAGTTATATTTGAATGTAGAATTTGTAATTGTAGGACTAGCATTAGTAGTTACAACTGCACCTCTATCATTATAGTAATAATGACCAGCATATTGCACTACACAATAATTCAACTTACATAATGGGTCAAGCGATTCTTCTTCAAAATAAATTCCATGCCATCCTTGCGATGAACTCCATGGTGTAGTTTCTGTGCTGTCAGAATTGCTATCGCCTCCATAAAAATCATCTCTAATATCTGTAAATACTATTGTGCTATCTGGTGTTCCTCCACCAATTGCTTGCAACCCTTTGCGTATAGTTAACTTAGTATATGGGAAAAATTTAAGAACTACACCTGGCTCAATTGTTAAGATAGCATTACTTGCAACAGTATAATTGTGAAATAAATATGGAATGTTTGTAATACCGCCAAAATTTCTTTTTAGTAAAGTTACATCTTGTACTAATGTTTCGCTCTCTAAAACACCGATAGCTTTATAGGTAGTACCAGAAATAATATTTCCGATGGTTGACGATGGATAAGAGACCAATGATGTTCTAAAGGCAGCGTAAGTTAAATCATTAAAAATTGAATAATTTAATACGGGATTAGAAACGCCTGTTAAATATACTCCCCAATTATTTCTGTTAAATGTTTGATTGGTCAATGTTGGAGAGGCTTGATCCAACCAAATAGCTACATCAGAATATTTGAATATTGCATAATCAAAAGTGCTGTTTGCATCATCGCTCACATCGTAAAACTGAATTCTTGTTCCACTAATTGAAGGCAACGTTGCAGAACCATCATCATTTGTATCCATTGGATTTCCATAGCTATCGTCTTTTAGGTCTGTAAAGACAACTGGTTCAGCAATAGTTCCCTTAATTTTTAAAGCTCCATTTACATTTAACCTTCCATTTTTAAAAACAACACCTGCTGGAATTACAATTTTTGTTCCAGAATTAACAGTACTTGTACCATATAAATAGTAAGTTATATTATTAAACCCAGCAAAATTTCTAATTGGAACTGTTGCGTCAACTGAATAGTTTTCATTAGCAATTCCTAATGCCATAATTCCAATGTTAAGTGCGTTGTTATTTGAGAATGTTGGATTAGAAAACATACTCATTGCAATTGGAGTATAAGTAATATTATTTATTTGTGTGTTGGAAATAATTGGATTAGCGCTTCCGAAAACTCCAATTCCAGTTGATGATGATTGCTCAACAATGCAACTATCCATTTTTAATTTTGAACTAAATATTCTAACTGCACCCCAATTATAATCATATAAATATGAACTATTACCTCCATACCTAATTGAGCAGTGCTTAAGTGAATTTAGTGTATCTAATGTTGAAGCTTGGAATTGAATATCTCTCCAATTTCCCTTATCCGGTGAAGAGTTATTTCCATCATTATTTGTATCACCACCGTTAGAATCATCTCGTATTGATGTGAAAACAATGTTTTCTTCTAAAGTGCCATTAGCAACTAAAGCCCCTTGAACGGTTATTGAATAGTAGTAAGTACTATTGAATTTAATTACAACTCCAGGTTCAATTGTTAGTATTGCGCTTGGGCTTATTGTTAAATTATCCACTATGTATGCAATGTTACTAATTCCTGCAATACTTCTTTTTGCTAATGTAGCATCAGAAGAAAGTGTTCCTTCCAATATTTTTATTCCGCTGCTACCATTTGCAGCAAATGTAATGTTTGTAAAAGTAGGATTTGATTTTAGCGACATGGCTATTGGGTCATAATCACAATTTTGAATTGTTACCCAATCTATATTTGGTGTTGAACTACCTTCACACTTTATTCCATAATATGAATCTGATATCGTTGAGTTTGTAATACTTGCTGCAGCATCAGTGTATGTTACTCCTCCTAATGAGCCAGAGCCGCCAAATTTTACCGAACAACTATCAAGCATTGAAAACACATCATCGCTCGTTGATTTAAATTGAATTGTTTTCCAATTATTAATTGCTGGAAAAGTAGCGTTTCCATCGCCGTTGGTATCAAATGGATTTCCAAAATTATCATCTTTAATAGATGTAAAAACTATATTTCCAGTCAAACCACCATCAGCTTTAAATCCACCTTCAACATAAATTCCTGTATTGTTCCATACTTTTATTACAACCCCAGGTTCAACAGTTACATTTGAGCCTGAATTAATATACAAATCACCCATTAGAGCATAGGTGATATTATCGTAAGTAGCCACATTTCTTTTAGCAATTGTACCACTTGTTGGTAAATGTTCTGGACTAATGCCCAAAGCAGTAACTCCAGAATTTGTGAATGTGTTTCCAGAAAAAGTAGGATTTGCAGATACTGACATTAATATTGGTGTGTATGTTGAATTTTGAAATTTGCAATTTTCAATTATTGGATTTGAAGTTGAAAATGCATAAATACCATAAATAACATCTTTAAATGTACAATTTGAAATAGTTGGACTTGAATTAATTAATGTAAGTGCCCCACTATAAATATAAGTTTGATTAATGTAATATCCATACCAAGGCATGCTCGCAAATAAGACCGTACAGTTATCCATTAAAGAAGTAGGGTCACTTCCATTTTCAAAAGTAATTCCTCCCCAATTTTCTTTTGCTGGAACAGAAACAGTTCCATCTTTATTTGTGTCCTTTGGGTTTCCATAACTATCATCTTTTGCAGAGGTAAATACAATTGGGGCAACATCTGTACCATCGGCAATTAATTTTCCAGCAATTATTAATCTATGATAACTGTTATATGACTTAATTACAATACCTTCATTTATTGTTAACGTTATTCCTAAAGGAACATTAACATTGCCTAACAAAAGATATGTAACATTTGAAATTGAAGTAAAATTTCTTTGAGGAAGAACTGCATTTCCGCGTAAAGTTCCGCTCAAAATTCCAATAGCATCATATTCATTATCTGAATTTGAGAATGAGTTGTTTGTAAAAACTGGTGACGCTTCAAACGATAAGGCAACCGGAACCAATTCACTTGAGCCGATTACGTTATCAGAAAAAGTTGGATTTGATAGCCCGATAAACATTGCACCAAAATAATTGTTTGCAAGTGTGCAATTAGTAATTGTTGGACTCGCGTCATCTGTTGTAATAGCTCCGGTATTTCCCCTGCCTGCAAAACTTACTTCACATCTAGTCATTACATTTGTTGCATCGTCACTTTGGTCTCTAAAATATATTCCATACCAATCACTTTGTGCTGGGCCAGTTGTTGAGCCGTCGTTGTTTGTATCACCCATTAAATTATCATTTTTATAGGAAGTGAAATAAATAGTCTCTCCAACACTAGCAAGCGCATTTAGTGTACCGTTTACATATAAACGACCTCCCATTGATTTAACTACATTATTTGAGGCAACAGTTAATGTTTCACCATCATTTATAGTAAAATCTGTTCTTAAAACATAAGGAATCGCAACTGTATCCCAAGTCATTGTATTGTGGGCATTGTTATAAATATAAATTCCATCGTAATTATTTCCGGTAAAGTCATTAATTCCATTAAAGACAACCGATGCTGTACCTTCGTACATAATTGGCCAATCGCATGTTTGAATTGTAGAATTTGTAATATTTGCCGTTACTCCGTTATTAACGTTAAGACCAACGGAAGAACAATTTGAAATACTACTTCCAGTAATATTTATTGTTCCCCCATTATAAACTCTAATTCCATAATTTTTAGATTGAGAAAGTGAAGTTGTATCTAAAGTGGCTGTACCTTTGTAAAGATAGAGATTAGCATTATCGCTATTACCCCCATACTTTATTTGACAATTACTAAAGTGAGCAGAACCAGTATTGTAGTAATCTCCTATTTGAATATTTCCCCAATCCCCCCTTGCAGGAGTTCCACCAATTGTATCAGCCGATGAAGTAAAAACGGCAGAATTAGCAACAAGTACTCCATAAACATAAAGCCTTGTACCTGTCTTGAATCTTACTTCAACATTTGGGTCAACGGTTAAAGTTGAGCCATTGTTGAGTTTCAATGTTCCTGTAACTATAAAAGGACTTCCACCAATTGAAAGAGTTGAGTCACTTGAAATAGTTCCCGAAATATTAGTTTGTGCTAAGTTTGTTGCAACGAAGAAAAACATGAGAAGAAGAATTGTAATTTTAACTCGCATGGGTCCTCCAAAAATAAATTATAATGCGTTTTAATAAAACATGAATTAATTTTCTTTGAACTGAACATGCGTGTTGTTTCTAAAACAGTAGGTGCAATATTATCATTATCTCATTTAGAAATTAAAAAGAAAAAGTTAATTCACTTAATTGTTTTTATAAACATAATAGTAATTACAAAAAAATAATTACTTCGTCAAGTAAAGTTTAACGATGTGTTGATAATGTGCTGAAAATCACATCCTAATTAAATGAGGACTTTTGTTATAAATTGTATTGTTTTAGTAGTGAAAATAGCTTTGCTTTCAGCACCATTGAGACAGCTTCAATAATCATAGACAGCAAGTGAATTTTTTTCGCTTTCAAACCAATCTATTTTATCATTTTTGCCGAGATATTCTTGAAATTCGTTTATTTCATCTTCCAAGTGCTACCACGTTTTAATTGGTTTGTAAGTTCTTTTTAATTTTCTTAATTACATAGTTATTCAAGCTTGTTCCTTCTTTAAGAGCTGAAATTGCAAGAGCCTTATGAATTTCGGGAGTGGTTCGTAAAACAAACTACCCAGAATATTTCTTAGATGTAGGATTGGGAAGTGGCATATTGTTTGTATCATATATCTCAATCCACTCTTCAACTATACCACACAACTCTTTATAAACTTTGGATTCATCAATTCCATGGCAACATTGGTCGAGCCAGCCAGGGACTGAGCCAACATAGCATTTATCTTCATCTGACCATTCAACTATTTTTAAATATTTATCACTCTTCTTCATTTTTGAACTTCCTTAATTTTTTTCTTAACCAATTTTTACTGCTGTCGAGGAATAATGAGGTTGTCTCAAAACTCAATACTTGTCATGATGTCCCGAAGGTTTTCGGGATCAGCATCTATTTTTACTCCAAATTCGAAGCTTAAGATTCTGAAACACGTTCAGAATGATTGTTTTGAGACAGCCTCACCATTATTCGACAGTATGGTAATAATTTTTAATAAATCGCATCCGCTTATTACAGATGCGATTTTTGAACAAACCTATTTTGTTAGCAACATCTTTTTAACATCACTAAATTCACCAGCTTGCAATTTATAAATGTAAACGCCACTTGGTAAATTATTTGCATCAAATTTAACTGTGTATTTACCAACAGACTGATTTTGGTTTACTAATTCTTCAACCTTTTGTCCTAATGAATTATAAACAACCAAATTTACAAAGCTATTTTTTGGTAGTTGATAACTTATTTGTGTTGTTGGGTTGAATGGATTTGGATAGTTTGCAGAAATATAATAATTAATTGGATCTTCTAATGCAACTAGTTCTTCATTAGTTTTGCTTAGCCATGGAGCGCAAGTAAAATTTACTTGTGCAGTAACATCTGATTCATTTTCAGTATAGTCTCTTGCAGTAACACAATAATAAACGAACCGTTTATCCCCATCCCCAATTGTGTATTGACTTTCATAACCATCAGTATAATTAGATGCTGTAGTGGTTGCATACTCTAACCAACTACCACTACCCACTTTTTTATAGATTACATATTCTTCTAAATCATCTTGAATAACAGTAGACCAACTAATATAAGGATGTTCAGAAACCCAAGAACCAGTAAATGATCCTGGTTCAGATGGACTAACAACATCAGTTATAGTAACATATGACCATGGTGAAGTCTCTATTGCAGTATCCCAACCTGCACTTTCTGCTCTTACAAAACAAGCCACACGAAAATCTCCATTACCATAGGGGGCTATATATTGTGAAGGATACATTAATTGATCAACTCCAAACCAATTTCCAGACATATCTGGACTTCTAGTTATATAATCAACATTTGCAACTTCTGTCCAAGTGTTATTGATATTTTTTTCAATTACAAAACCGAAATAAGCACCTATGCTATAGTACCTTGCATATCCACCATATACAATAGCACTGGGGTAAAAATCATTATATTGTGAAAGATGCCATCCACACACATCCAAAAATACCTCAGGTGGATGAGAAGTAATTGTTGAAAAAACGTTATTGTTCAGTGAAAAAATAATAGTTAAAAAAAGCAGCAAAAATTTAATTGTTTTCATAATAACTCTCTTAAATTATTTAATAAAAAGATACTTAAATTAAAGCTTCAATTTATTGCGGATGAAGCCCATTTAATTTGTTTTATCTTTGGCCGAGATAATCGTTACAAAACCGTGGGTGTAATCCGCATTTAATAATATTTGGAATGTTTCATCCAATCCTCCTATAAATTGTTGATGTATGATTTTACTCTATTTACCTAAGTAATATTGTTTTAATTGTTTTGTAGTATTTATTTGATTTGAAGGTTACAAAGTATATACCACTTGATAATTTTGAGCCATCAAGATTTATTTTATGAATGCCAGGTTTCTGTTCTTCCGAAACAAGCACTAGGACTTCACGACCAAGAAAGTCATAAACTTTTATATTAACAAAACTAATATCTGGTAAATTATAACTAATTGTAGTTGTTGGGTTAAATGGGTTTGGATAATTATTAAAAAGAATATATTCAGTATTAGGATAATCTGTGCTTCTTATTTCTGTTGTTTTTTGGTAAAGAAATGCTGGCTCCATTAATACACTTAAGGTATTTTGTGAAATATCAGAAGCAAATATTTTAAGCTGATAAAAACCACTAGATAAACCTGGTAATACCCCTTGATAAATATTGTTATTGTTACTTAATGGTAATTTAATCCAACTAGTGTCGTTTTCTGGTCTATAAAATAATTGCACTTTCCTCAATTCGTTATCATCTTCCACTATAAAATTAATTGTGTTGTTTTTATCAGAACTTAAAACATGCGTTAGTTTTTCATTTGCTAATATTTGAAATTGTCTCATGTAAGGCGGGTTATTATCTAACCTATTTAAGTCAAATTCAGCAATTGCTGTTGTGGAAGCTACTTTTTTGGCTACTTCGCTTTTATCGTTAGTAACAGTAACTTTATACCAGTCTGGTTTAACAGGGAATGTTAAGCTATCTATTTCATATCCAGCCCAGGAGAACATTCCTTCCATGTATTTACTAATTATTGTTTTTTTCAATAATAAGCTATCTCTGGAACTAATTTCAATTTTATGAGGGTATTGTGGCAAAAGATCATTTGTTTGAGAAAGAAATAGTTGAGTTGCATTTAATACTCCCCACTCACTTTCAATTAATATTGTATCAAGACAATTGTTATATTTGCCAAACCAATAAGTTGGGGTTAAGCCAAAAGTAATATCTTCTGTATTAGATAGTATTATTGGATTATCAAAACTTTCTTTCGAGGTATAACCATAAACTCTATTTTTACCAAGACGCATATTAATACTAATTAAATCAATGATATCATGAGATTGTTGTAAAGTTATAGTATTATAAAACTTAGTGTGTTCAAGTTCAATGTTTGCAATAGTATCTTGATAAACACTAATTTTTATGGGCAAACTATACTGCGGATCATCAAGAAAAGAATGAATACTAAGTAAAAACGCAACATTAATCCAAGGTGCTATAGTAGAATCTGGGAAATTGTAGCTAAAATTTGCATGACCAAAGTTATCTGGGTTATTCTCAATTATTGTATCAGTATTGCTGTTTGTAAACTCACCATTTAGGATATAAAAATCGCCTTCATTTAGAAGCTGTTTCCCCTTTACAAACCATTCGTTTTGGAAAGGTGCGTTAGGAAATTTGTTATATTTTAAAATAAATTCCTCATGGAGTTCATCTATCAAATAATTTAAATTTAGTCGTGAATACATAATCCCATTATCCACTAACTTATTATAAAAAGAAAAAGTTATTTCGCTCATCAAAAGCGGGCTATTATCAATTTGCTTTAGATTGAATATCTTTTCTTTATCTGCATCTTCATACTTAATATTCAACGTATCATCAGAAGTAATTTCAAAATCTTCATAAAACAGTGTCATAAAATATCGGTTATTAATATCTAAGTCATAATACAGAGAAATCATATGATAGGTGCCATCTCGAAGATTATTGAAACTATATTCGTTATTGGGAGCGAAATTATAAAACTCATCTTTATAGTTATTAAAAATTAAAATCATTTTCATTTGAAAATCAGCATTAATCACTAGTGTATGCCCATCAGAAGCAATTGAATTATTTGTTGAAATTGAAGATATAGTTGGATTTATGTAAGTAACGTTTTCTCCATCAACAACTATTTGATGACATTTTGATTCAATATTATTGTTTTGCGCATTGCAAATAGTATAAAATGAAAAAAGGAAACTTATTAAAAGATAATATTTATTTAGTACTATCATTTTTTCTCCTATTTTTTAAACTTCGAATTATTTTTAGTGTCATTTATATTACATTATAATTCGTTTTTTTACACTGCTTACCACGTAACTTACATTTTTACATGGCATTATTTTAAAACCGTTGGATTCACATTAACATTTTCTACTTTTTAAAACAGTCCATACATCCTTAACGGGTGGATCAATAGGCGGTTCCGTTGTATCACAATAAGTGATAAGAAAAAGTGCAAAAAACATTGCAAATTTGCTAATTGTTCGTTTTGAATTAAAAATTGAAATAGTTGAATTGTTAAACTTCATTTGTCCCTCAGATAAGTTTAGAATAGTTAATTATTGTTTAGTATTTGGGTTAATATATAGAAACGTATTAGTCGAAAGTCGAAAGTCGAAAGTCGAAAAATACACTGTTCGTTTTTCTTGTCAAGTGGAATTTTGTTTTTGGGAAATTATTTATATTTGAATTGCCTACTTTCAAATTGCCTCAATAAATTTAAGTTACCGTTTTTTTGTGTATATGGCAAAATAGGGATAACTATTGTTTGTGTCAAGCAGATTTTTTTTAAATTGGTTTTTACTTATTTAACCTGGATAATGCAATAGGATTAAAATAAACAATTTTAGAAAAAGAACAATCAATATAGAAGCGAACTTGCCCCGACTTACTCGGTCTTAGCGTTTGTACCCAAAAGGTTAAGTGAACAATAGTACAAACGCTTAGAGCGAGTTAGTCGAATATGCATTAATGCTTTTCTAATGCATATTTGGGGTTTAAAGCCCAAACAGCTAAAAAAAAGGTAAACTGTAAATTTTGAATAAACAAAAACCCCGAAAACGTTAATTTTTCGAGGTTTTATCTAAATATTACCTAAACACAATTTCCTTAAATTAGGAAAAACCAGATATTCAACTTTATGTGAATTTATGATTTAGTAAACTCCAATTTGTGATTTCCTTTATAATCGACACTAATGGTATTGCCACTTTCAAAATTATTTAGAAGCAATTCTGTTGATAATCTATTTAGCACAAATTTTTGGATTGCTCGTTTCATTGGTCGGGCACCATAAGTTGCGTCAAATCCTTTTTCTAATAAAAATTCCTTTGCGTTTGCAGTAAACTCAATTTTCATATTCTTTTCATGGAGCAACTGATAAAGTCCGTTTAATTGAATATCAATAATTTTGTTTATTTCATTTTTGAGCAAAGGTTTGAATAAAACTATTTCGTCAATTCTGTTCAAAAACTCGGGACGGATTGTATTGTGCAGTAAATTTGTTAATCCAACACGCAAATCACCCATAATTTCATCCAAATTGTCCTCGTTTAATCCACTAATTTTTTCCTGAATTAAATGTGAGCCAATATTTGAAGTCATAATTATTATTGTATTTTTGAAATTGACCGTTCTTCCTTGATTATCGGTTAATCTGCCATCATCCAAAACTTGGAGCAAAACGTTAAAAACATCGGGATGAGCTTTTTCAATTTCATCCAAAAGCAGCACCGAGTATGGTCTTCTACGAACGGCTTCGGTTAATTGTCCACCTTCTTCGTATCCAACATATCCAGGAGGAGCACCAATTAAACGCGAAACGGAAAATTTTTCCATGTATTCGCTCATATCAATACGAATCATTGCATGCTCATCATCAAACAAAATTTCTGCCAAAGAACGTGCTAATTCAGTTTTTCCCACGCCAGTTGTGCCAATAAAAATAAACGAACCAATTGGACGACTTACATCTTGCAAACCTGCACGCGAACGACGGATTGCATTTGCGACCGCTTCAACCGCGTCATCTTGTCCAATAACACGTTTGTGCAACTCATCCTCAAGACGGATAAGTTTGCTCCGCTCACTCTCCAACATTCTTTTTACAGGAATTCCAGTCCATTTTGCCACAACTTCGGCAACATCTTCGGCGTCAACTTCTTCTTTAAGTAGTTTTTTGTCCTTTTGAATTTCGGTTAAACGTGCGCTTTCCTTTCTTAATTCACTTTCCAATTCCACAATTTTTCCATATCGGATTTCAGCTACTTTGCCAAGATCGCCTTCTCGCTCAAATTTATCGGCTAAAACTTTTGTTTCTTCAATATCGCTTTTTAGATTTCTAATCCTCTGAATTTTTTCACGTTCCAACAGCCAATGGCTTTTTAAAACATTCCGCGTTTCATTTAACTCAGCAAACTCAATATTTATTTCCTCTATTCTTTTTTTTGAAACTTCATCTTTTTCGCGTTTAAGAGCTTCTCTTTCTATTTCGATATGTTTAATTTTTCTTTCAAGTTGGTCAAGCTCTTCTGGCATTGAATTTATTTCAATTCGTAATTTTGAAGCAGATTCGTCAATTAAATCAATTGCTTTGTCAGGTAAAAATCTATCCGTAATGTATCTACTGGAAAGTTGAACAGCCGCCACGAGAGCAGCGTCAGTAATTCTAACTCCGTGATGTACTTCGTAGCGCTCACTTAATCCACGCAAAATTGAAATTGCATCTTCTTCATTTGGTTCTTGAATTAGAATTGGCTGAAAACGTCTTTCAAGTGCAGCGTCTTTTTCAATATATTTTTTATATTCTTTTAAAGTTGTTGCACCAACAGCGTGCAATTCGCCTCTTGCCAATGCAGGCTTAAGAATATTTGCGGCATCCATTGCACCATCGGTTTTTCCAGCACCAACAAGCTGATGAATTTCGTCAATAAAAAGAATTATTTCTCCATTTGATTTTTGAACCTCTTTAATTACGGCTTTTAATCGCTCTTCAAACTGTCCGCGAAATTGTGCCCCAGCAACCAAAGCACTTAAATCAAGTGAAATTACTTTCTTATCTCTCAAATTTTCTGGAATATCGCCAGAAACAATTCTGTGAGCTAAACCTTCGGCAATTGCTGTTTTTCCAACACCAGGCTCGCCAATCAAAATTGGATTGTTTTTTGTACGCCGTGAAAGCACTTGTAACACGCGACGAATTTCCTCATCACGTCCAATAACAGGATCGAGCTTTCCAGATTTTGCAAGCTCGGTTAAATTTCTTCCATATTTATTTAGCGATTGATATGTGTCTTCTGGATTTTGGTTTGTAACTCGCTGATTTCCGCGAATATCTAATAACGCAGATAGAATTGCTTTTTTCGTAATTCCACTTGTGTTAAGTAATTTCGTAAGTTCATTATTGCCTTCGGAAAGTGCAATTAATATATGTTCGGTTGAAATATATTCGTCTTTTAAGTTTTCAGCTTCTTTTGCAGAATCGTCAAACAACTGACTTGTTGCTTGCGATAACTGCTGATTTCCAACTCCAGCACCAGATATTTTAGGTTTTCGCTCAAGAGATTCTCCCACTTTTATACGCAAAGTATCCAAATTGGAGGCAACTTTTTTAATTACAGAAACAGCCACACTTTCATTATCCTGTAAAAGTGCCGCTAAAATATGCTCGGGATCAACAATTTGATTGTTATAATTCTGTGCAATTTCAATCGAATTATGAATTGTTTCCTGAGCTTTTACAGTGAACTTATTTAAATCAATTGACATATTATTTTCCTCTTCTTTTATATCTAAATATACATATAACTTTAAATTGTGTTTGTATTTATTTGATGATTAAACTTATGAAAATGATTCAAGTTACTTTAAACATTAAAAACGAAAAAAATATTCGAACATTAACTTGACAAAACTTGACAATAGTGGTTCATTAAATTAAGTTTACATATGAACAAAAAGTTAAATTCAAATATTGTTAAGGAAAAACTGGTAGAATATGGAATTAGTCAAACTTCCCTTAGTTCTAGTTTGGGTATTTCTAAGCAATCTGTTTCATTGTGGTTAAAAAATGAAACATTTCCACGACCTGCCGAACTACTTAAACTTGGCAAATTCCTTAAATTAAAATACTCTGAATTGGTTGAAGAAAACAAAGAATTTGAACCGCAAGTTGCATTTAGAAAAGTAGGGACTGCAAAAACGAAAGAAATTCACATTAAAAAAGCTAAGGAATTGGGTTATGCTCTTGAAAATTTAGTAGAGTTTTTACCTGATGAAATGATGATTAAATCGGGAGAATTAAAAGAGCCAAAGAATGAATACAAGTACTTACAAAGTGTTTCAAGTTTAATGCGAAATAAATTTGGCATAAATAAATTAGAAGTTAGTTTTGATGAAGTAATAAATATTCTAAATTCTTTTAAGGCTATTCTTATTCCCGTTATGTTGAGCGATAAAAAAAATCACGAAAATGCGATACATATTTTTCTTCCCAAAAGCCAAACCACTTGGATTTATATTAATCTTGATACAAAAATATTTGATTTTAAATTTTGGTTAGCTAACGAACTTGGGCATATTCTCTCGCCTTCATTAAAAGAAAAAGAAGCCGAAGATTTTGCTGATAATTTTGCAGGAGCCTTTTTATTTCCAGAAGAAGCAGCCAAAAAAAAGTATTACTCATTTTTTAAATTAAAAGATGCCGCAAAAATAATTTCTTCCATTATTAAAACTGCTGAAGAACTTATAATATCACCCATTACAATTTTAACTCAGGTTAATCAGTTTGCCAAAAGAAACAATTTGGAGGAAATTGACCTTGGCAATTCTTTTTATGCCGCTAACACTAACTTTAATAAAAATTATGAACTAATTAGTGATAATTTATTCCAAAATAAAAAACCAACAGTTAGTGAATTCATAAAAATTTCTGAAACAACGTTTGAAACTATCTTTTTTAAACTGTTAAAGGACTATAACTTAAAATATAAATTAAATGCCAACTATATAAGTAGTTTAATAAATATTCCCTATATTGATTCAGTTGAAATATTTAATTACATAGTTAAGCAAAATGGCACAAACTAAAATTTTATTAGATACCAATTCTTACTTACGACTTGCACAATCAATTCATCCACTTTTAGGTATTTCATTTGGCACTGAAAATTTTACTCTTTACATTCACAATGAAATAGAACTTGAATTAAACAGAAGTTCCCGCTTAAAAACTCAATTTAGTTGGGTTGAAAGTGCCGAATACTCAACAAACCGAAAAAAGAAACTTCAAATTCCCAAATTGTCTAAAGATAATATTGAAAATTCCTACGATTACATTTGGCAATACCAAAAAGACGCAAAATTACAATTATCAAGAGAAGATATTTATTGCATTTCAACTGCTTTGGAAATGAACATTTTATTGGTTACTGATGACCAGAATATGATTTTGGCATGTAAAGAGTTTGAAGTTAAAGTTTGTTCAACTTTGGAATTATTAAAATTGATGTTTGACAAAAAACATATTGATTCCGAAAAAGTTGTTGAAATAATTGAATATTGGAAATATGAAAACGATAAACCAGCTAATTTTAACAAAGAATTAGACAAATATTTTAGCAAATTATTGAGAAAATAGGGCAAGTAAATTTAGAAATAAGTTCTCTTTCATTTGTTTTAATTTTGGACAGATGTAAATCTGATAAGATATTCTTTCCAAATTTATTTTAGATAAAATTTGTTGGGTTATTAGATTTAAAACAATAACTTTATTCAAAGATTATTCTTATTTTAAAATTGCAAATCAATCATTACTTGGTATTATAATTATGAAAAAAACAGCCCTATTCTTATTGCTTTTTTTAGTTGGAACTTCGTTTACTCAAAATCAAAATCCTAAATACGAACTTAGAGGCGCATGGATTGCAACCGTTGCAAATATTGATTGGCCTCTTAACAAAGACACAACCAGTGAAGTTCAAATAAGGAATTTAGTAAATCAATTAGATTCACTTAAATCTGCTGGAATTAATGCTGTGTTTTTCCAAGTTAGAACCGAGTGTGACGCGCTTTACAAATCCAATTTTGAGCCTTGGTCATATTATGTATCTGGAAAACAAGGTGTAGCACCTGAACCATTTTATGATCCTTTGCAATTAGCAATTGATGAATCGCACAAACGCGGAATGGAATTGCACGCTTGGTTTAATCCTTACAGAGCTGTTCGCGATACAACTTTATACACGCTTGATGAAAATCATGTTTCGGTTCAACATCCCGATTGGATTATCACTTCGCAAAAGTTTAAAATGCTCGATCCAGGTTTGCCAGAAGTAAGGCAGCATATTTTAAATGTAATGAATGATGTTCTTGAAAATTATGATATTGATGGAATTCATTTTGATGATTATTTCTATCCTTATGGACCAAAAATTTCCAATGAAGATTCACTTACTTTCCTAAATTACAGCAGAGGCATTACAAACGTTGACGATTGGCGACGCGATAATATTAACATTCTTATGAAAGAGATTCATGAAATTGTAAAATCGAAAAAACCTTTTGTAAAATTTGGAATTTCCCCTTTTGGAATTGTCCGCAATGAATACGCAGGCACAAATGGATTTAATTCTTTTGACATAATTTATTGTGACCCATTAAATTGGCTTGATAATAAAATTGTTGATTACATTACTCCACAAGTCTATTGGGAAATTGGACACGAAAAAGCTGATTATGCAAAGCTTGTTCCTTGGTGGTCAACAGTTACAACAGAAAGACATTTATACATAGGACTATTCTCAAGCAGAATGGCGGCGGCTGATTACAAAGGCAAAAAATCCGAACTTGGAGACCAAATTCGTTTAAACAGAATTACTCCAAACGTTCTTGGTGCTGTTTATTTTTCAGCTAAATCTATTTATGGAAACTGGAATGGACTTGCTGATTCAATGAAAAGCAATTGGTATAAAAACATCGCGATTCCCCCAACAATGGAATGGATTGATTCAACCCCTCCATTAGCTCCAGAAAATGTGCATATTGTTAAAACAAAATCGGGATTATTAATCGATTGGAATTTGCCAAATGCGGCAACTGATGGCGAATTTCCAAACTATTATTTGGTTTATAAATTTAACTCAAAAGATGAAATTGACTTGAGCAAATCTGAAAACATTGTCACTAAAGTGCTAAATAAAAAGACCAGTTTTTTTAATCTAAATGAAAATGACAAAACTTCGGTTTATGTTATAACTTCGTTGGATAGATTGCACAATGAAAGTGATGGAGTAATAATTGAAATTGAGTAGTGTTGTTTTGCATTTGTAATGTCATTTCTTCGAAGAATCCCTTTGGGAGAATCCCGTCCCGACGTGTCGGGATTGTCGGAGTGAGAAATCTTGATCCGTTAATATTGAGATTTCTCAGTCACATAAAACGCTCCTTCGAAATGACAATCTTAGCATTTATAACATTACGTAGTTAATATAGCAGTAGTTAAATTTTCATGAAAACGGTTTTATTTAAGAAGTGAGAAAAGAGATAAAAACTAAATACACACATATAATTTCTATTTTTCAAGCTCTTTTGGTTACCTTTTTATGGTCAACTTCATTTATAATTATTAAGTGGGGACTTATTGAAATTCCTCCAATAACTTATGCTGGCTTGCGTTATTTTATCGCGTTTTTGTGCTTTATTCCATTCATTTTTCGTAAAAAATATATTGCCGAAATTAAACAATTAAAACCGTTTCAGTGGAAAAAGTTAATTCTTTTGGGATTTGTATTTTATACTTTTACTCAAGGGGCGCAGTTTTTGGGTTTATCCCTACTTCCTTCGGTTACGGTTAGTTTAATGCTAAATTTTACTCCAATAATTGTTGCAATAATGGCCATATTTCTGCTGAGCGAAAAACCGACTACCATTCAGTGGATTGGTTCATCCTTGTTTATTGTTGGAATTATTACTTATTTCCTACCAATTTCATTAATTGCAAATCAAGCAATAGGACTTTTGGTTATGCTAATTGGAGTTTTGGCAAACGCAATTTCTGCAATTATTGGACGCGATATAAACAGAAATAAAGATATTAGTCCATTGGTTATTACATTTATCAGCATGGGCGTTGGTGCAATTATTTTAATTATAATTGGATTTTCAATGAACGGAATTCCAGAAATTAGTTTTAAAACTTGGGGATTTTTACTCTGGCTTGCTGTTATTAATACTGCATTTGCTTTTACCTTGTGGAATTTAACGCTTCGCACACTTACCGCAATGGAATCGAGCATAATTAATGGAACAATGCTAATTCAAATTGCCATTTTAGCTTGGTATTTTCTTGGCGAAACAATCACTTTTAAAGAAGGAATTGGATTGACAATTGCCGCTTTTGGTGCTGTGCTTGTGCAAATTAAAAAACGAGGGAATTTTAAATAGAGTTTCGTGTTATATTTACTTTAACAACTTGTTACCGCAAGTTATTTTTACAACTTAATTGATAGCTCTAATTGACCACCTAATCCTAATTGAACTATTTTCTGCAAAGTAGAAAGTCTAACTTCTTTAATGTTATTTTCAATTTTTGAAATGTATGATTTTGTGGTTCCAACCTTTTCCGCTAATTCAGCTTGAGTCATTCCTTTTTCAAGTCGAGCTTCATGTAATAAACTTCCAAGTTTAAAGTTCTCATAACCATTATCAAGTTCGTCTCTTGATTTAGTTCCCTTTACTCCATAATGTTTATCCTTGAATTCATTAAGAGTCATGTTGTTTTTTGTTTTCATTTTCGTATTCCTCCATAATTTTTAGTGCTTGTTCAATTTCTTTCTTTGGAGTCTTTTAAGTTTTCTTGTGAAATCCATTTGCAAGAATTATCAATTTTCCTTGATCTAAAAAAAACTAAAAATATCGTTACTAAATTTTACTCTTAACTTTTCCAAATTGTTTGATAAAGAATCTTTCAAAGTAATCTTTGTAAAAAATAGCTGTTCTATATTTGGGTTTTGAAGCGTAAGCATTTTATTTCTTCTTTTTATTTTCTAATTTTTTTATTGCTTTTTCAAAATCACTTTCTGTTATCATTTTTTGTTCAGAATCTTTAAATTTTTCATATTCTTGCTCCGCATTTTCTTTTGCTAATAAGTGCGATATTAAGCCTGCATTGTTTAAAATCTCCCTATCATTCAAAGTTAAAAATCCGTTTAATTTTTCAATCCAATCATTCATATACATTGGAATCCTACGTTGTGCTTGTCCTTGAGCGAAAATTAAGTATTGTTCAACTAAATTGTTTAGTGCGGATAACTCATTCTCGTTTAAATAATTTTTGGCAATGGCAACATCTGTTTTTCTTATTTTATCACCTCTCCAATTGGTTAAGCCCATATTCTCTTTTGTACTATCGGCTCTCAGGCTAATTATTTCGGCTGCAGTTTGTCCTATAATTGCCCAATGCAATTTATTTTGTACAGTTTTGAAAAAATCAATACTAATATTCAATGTTGGGTCATAATCTACGCTTGTTGCATAAATATCGGTTATTTTACGGTAAAATCGTTTTTCCGATGTACGAATATCTTGTATTCGTCTTTCGAGTTCTTCAAAATAATCGAAAGGTAAATCCGGATTTTTCAATCGTTCATCATCTAGCACAAAGCCTTTTACAATATATTCTTTTATATGTTGGGTTGCCCATTGTCTGAATTTCGTGGCTACGTGTGATTTTATTCGGTAACCAACTGAAATTATGGCATCAAGATTATAAAATTTTTGCTTGCGTTTAACTTCCCTGTTTCCTTCTTTTTGAACGTGTAAGAAATCCTTACAAGTTGCCTCTTCGTCCAATTCTTCTTCTTCAAATATGTTTTTAAGATGGATGGTTATATTTTGAGAAGTTGTCTGAAACAATTCAGCCATAAGCTTTTGTGTAAGCCAAACTGTTTCGTCCTGAAAACGAACATCTAATTTTGTTTCTCCGTTTTCAGTTTGGTATATAATTATTTGGGATTTATTCTCTTCCATATTACTCAATCTCAATTTTATCAATTATTTTCTTTGTCGAAAAAACACAAAATTCCACATCTATCGCTGCCAAGTTTTACTCTAAACCTTTCCAGATTGTTTGATAAAAATCTTTCAAAGTAATTTCAGTAAAAATGGCTGTTCTGTATTTGGGCTGTGTTTCCATGAAGTAAAGATAAAGAGAGTTTCAGTAAAGTGAAACTGGTTTTGTTGGGCGGCATGAAACGTTGCCATTTTAGCTTGGTATTTTCTTGACGAAACAATCACTTTTAAAGAAGGAATTGGATTGACAATTGCCGCTTTTGATGCTGTGCTTGTGCAAATTAAAAAACGAGGAAATTTTAAATAGAGGTTTGGGAGATCTATGCTTTAACTTTTGCTATAAACAGACCCGATTCTTTTTGGAATTACTAATAGCTTGTATTATGCAATCTATTCTTCTTTTATTTTATTTTCAATTGCAATAATAATATCATCTTCAATGTTTTTCGCTCTTTTAAGAATTATTTCTAAATAATCACTGCCGATTCTTCTTCGCAAATTTTCTATATTTTGGATTAGTTCATCGTATGGCTCTTTGATAGTCTTATCCGGTATAACAAGTTTTCGTAATGTATTTGTTGAAAGTGTTTTGTAACGTTTTATATCTTTTAACAGAGTATCTATAAAGGAAATATGTGTCTGATTTAATTTGTCTCTCCTTTGCTCCAGTAATGATTTTAAACTAAATAGTGCCCTTTTTTCTATGGCAAGCTCAGAACTGCCCGATTTATATTGCGGTTTATATTCTTTAATTTTTTCATAAGATTTCCAAAATTGTTTACTTAATGGAAGCCTGTTTTCGTCAAAAGGACATTTTACAAAATCAAATAATTCTTGAAAGGTTTTTTCGGATATTTTAATTTTCCCACCTTCATAATTTGCTACTAGCGAAAATAACGCCATTCCTTTTTTCCTAAAAACTACTGTATTATTTTCTAAATAGAGTTTTGCTGTTTTTGTTCTGTTTGGTAATTCTTTTACTCTTTCTATTACTTCAGGATGAACTTCTTTTATCTTGTTAAACTCGTTTCTTACAATAGTTACAATATTCAAATCTTCATCTACTTCGGGGTTAGAATTGATTTTTTGAAACAAACCACTTGCTGTTGGTTCTTCATCGGGGTCAAATATTTTGGCATCTTCGCCAAGTGCATTATGAATTAAGAACATTTTTTGCTGTGCAATTTCTCTTATTCTAACTTGGTTTGCACCTTGCTCGGTGGGGAAAAGATTATAAATAAAAAGTTTATCAAATACTTTTGTTCCAATTCTGTTGATACGACCTACACGCTGAATAACTCTCGTAGGATTCCAGGGAATATCGTAGTTTATTATTAATCCTGCACGATTTAGATTTACACCTTCGGAAAGTTTATCGCTCGTTATTAAAACATCGAAATCGTTCTTCTGCTTTACATATTTTGCGTTAAAATTAGCGTCCAATTCAATAGCAAATTTTTTAGTAATACCGCCGTCACAAAATAAAACTCTTCCGAGATTTTCTTGAAAATATTCTTTTAAATGAGAAACGGTATCTGCATATTCAGTAAATATTACTATTTTTCTTAGTGGATTTTTTTCTTTACTTAAGACTTCTTTTACATTTTTTAAAACTTCTTTTCGCTTCGGATCTTCATTAACTAAATTTAATGTTTCAATTTCTTTTTGTATTTGCTCGAACAGCTCAATATCATTATCAATATCCCTTAAAAACTTATCTTTATACTCAAACGAATCTATTTCATAAATTGTTGTGTTTTTTGGTGATGTTTTATTTTTGGCATTTCTTTTAAATTCTTCCAATGCGTTTTCAATTGCTTCCAATGTAAAATCATCAGCTCTATCTTCTTCGTTGTAGATAGAATCAATCACTTTTCTGTCTAAAATATATTTTCCAGAACTTTCAATGAACGATTTAACCATTTTATGAGTTCGTAAAAAGCGTTTAATACTTTTATCAAAAGCACCAAAAGAGCTTTCAAATCGTTTTACCAACAATCGCCGCATAAAATCATATAAGTTACGCTGCTGTTGGAAAGCTCTTTTGTCCTCTTCATCTTTCTCCTTTTTCGATTTATTTTCATATTCAAAAGGACGGTAAATAGCACCTTTAAATATGCCATCTTCGCTAAAATATATTTCTATTATTCTGTCGTAAAATTCCGATTGCTCTTTATTCAATTTATAAAACAGTTCTTCCGGGTCTTTAATTTCCGAAAGGTTTTGTATCTCTTTTTTATATTCAAAATCGGTTTTAAGGTCTAATCTGTTTCGTCTTATAATTACTGGCGTAATAACATTTTTAATATCGTTAGCCATTTCACTTACATTTTCTTTTACAATGGAAATATCAATCGGTAGTTTTAGTCCAAACATTTTAGTATAAAGTCTCTCTGCTTTTGTTCTTTTTTCACTAATTGCCGAATTATGATTCTTTAGGATATAGGAAAGATTTTTAAAACGATAGTTATAAGAATGAAAACGTCCTTCCAAATCGGGCTCAATGGTAATGCCCGATTGTCCGGGAATAATAAATAGTTTAAGCAGCGAAAAAATATCTGCCGGCGAGTTATTAAAAGGTGTTGCTGTTAATAGTATTACAATTTTTCCTCTGCAAATATCTGCAAGGGCTTCATAGGCTGAGGTATCCTGGTTACGAAATCGATGCGCTTCATCAACAATTACAACTTCATATTTTAAGTTGTTATTTCTTATTGATTCCGATACAGTCTCAATATTTCCTATGCTTTCAATATCCCAGTTATAGAGTTTAAATTTATTCCAATACTCGTACCATCCTGAATTTTCTTTTCTATCCCCAATCAATCCGGGTGGGCAGAGAATTAAACCTCTTTTGCCAAGTTGATTTGCAATTAGTGAAGCAATAACCGATTTGCCCAAACCTACTACGTCGGCTATTATAACACCGTTATAGGTTTCAATAACATTTAATGCTTGGTTTACTGCGTCTATTTGATAAGCGTATTTTTCAAAATCGTTTTCTTTAAGAATACGGTCGAGGTAAGGATTTACTTTTTTATTTTCATACAATTCAATATAGGTCTTTAAGATATATGCATACGCTTCGTATGGTGTTATTAATGATGTTTGTGTTTTGTTCTTTAAAAAATCTGTTATAATGTTTTTACCGTTTGGGGCCTCACTTATTGGGATTGCTTTGTTCCATAATTCATCAAAATAATTTTCTGCTGTTTCAAAACCATAATCTCTAATTTCAACATTAAACTCTTCCTGCCTATGTAAACCTGCTTTGGTAAGATTACTGCTTCCTGTTATAAATTGTCCTTCAATATTAAATAAATCTTGAAATTGGCTATCTAATTTAAAAAGATAAACCTTTGCGTGATTTGGATTAAGTGTTTTTTTAATTGTTAAGCGCCCATCTTCAAGAAGTTTAATAAAAAACTCTATCTGATTATAAAATTCTTCATTATCCATTTCAGCATTGTTTATTGCATAGCCAAGTGATTTTATGAACTGCGTAAAGTATTCTTCTCTGCTTAAACTATCATCTTTGTTTTCAACCTCAACAATTCCGGATAGATATTTATCGACCTGAAGACCAACAAGAATTTTAAGTTTTACTTTATCATTTTCCTGCAATTTTTGATAAATTTCTTGCCAGCCGGAAAAATAAAAGAATCCTACTAAAATTTTTAGTTCACTACTTGCACCAATAAGTTTTTGCAAACGGTCTTTTAGAGATATTGTTTTATCTGTGTTTGTAATAAAATTATTTATCATATTCTTATAGGTTTTTATTCAAAATTTCTGTTAATCCTTTAATAACTTCATCCACATTGGGTAAATCTTCTTCGGGAATTTGATGTTTTAAACTACTCTCCCAAGCGGTTTTAATTATATTTATTGATCTAAGATTTATTAACTGCTCAACGTTTTTGTATTCTAATCCTTTAAATTCCATCTTTGATAAAAAAGCTGATTTTATTTCTTTCCACTCCTCTTCTTTAAAGGAATTCTTCAAGTTGTAAATATCATAATAATCACGCGGAGCAGCATATGAACGCTGAACCAATGCTCTAATTTTTTCGGCAACAACCTCTTTCAAATTGTAGCAAGATATTTTACAGCCCTCTTTTAAGAGCGAATCTGAATAAGGATGAGTTATTTCTCTTAACTCAGGATCAAATACTATCTTTTCGTATAAAGTAATTTCTACTTTAATATTTGTCATCCATCTTTGCGGATCTGGCGGCTCTTGATTTTTAGAATGATTTGCTCCCCAATATGCTAACCTTGCCTGGTACCCGGTTAATTTGTCTTCAAATATTAGTTCTGTTATTTCATGAATATAAAATAAAATTCCGGAATTGTTTTTCGCTATTTCAATTACTTCAGTTAAGATTTTTTTTGTCAATTTGTAATCAACCGTTTTTGAAGTAAAATCTAAATCTTCTGAAAAACGATAATTTGGGAAGTAACATTTGCGAAGCGCTGTTCCCCCTTTAAAAACTAATTTTTCTTTATGTTCATTTATTGAATAAAATGCCGAAAGGAAATGCCCCAACACCCAATCTTTATCAACCGTATCGGGCGGAACTTTCCACTCAATAGATTTATCGGTTATTTCCTTTTTTAGAATCATTTTAATAAAGCTCTTTACTCAAATTCATAATTTCATCCCTACTTACATTTAACCTTAGCCGCCAGCTCGAAACAAATTCGCCACTATCTTCGCCTGCTGAATCTATTAAAGTATATTTTTTATTTACCTTAAGTTTTGCGTACTTAATAAATGTTTGCAATCCATTTTTGTTTAATAACTCTGATAAAAAACCAAGTCTTTTAGTTACTGAAATATTGTTTACCCCTTCGGCATATTCAATCATTTTTTTGCTGTTAAGTTTTGCTTGTGAAAATGCCGATACTACCAAATCGAAACCGCCGGAATATATTGGCAAATCGAAGCAATCAATAATTGTTTTTTCAATATCAGTTATTGCGTAACTGTTGTTTCCGTAACCAAGCGTTGTTATACCAACTCTTTTTCTTTCGGGAATTGTTACAAACTTGTAATCCACTCCGAGTATTGTTTTATCTCTTTTTCTTTTTGTAGTTTGAATAAAAACTTTGTTGGGAAACCGTGATGTTAAGCCGTGTATGTTTAAAGCCGACCAATATGCCACAGCGCTGTTTTGAGAAATAAATGTGCCAATTACATTTTGGTTGTTGAAATTTTTAACGGCATAATATCCTTTTTGGAGACGATAAAGAAAATTCTTCTGAACCAAGTTTTCCAGTACTTCGTTTATATTCCCGAATTTGTGGTTCAATTGTCCTTCAATTCCGGAAATTGTAAAGTATTCAACTTCGTTTTCATTTATTAAATGAAGGAAAAGAAGCTGTGCTTTTGTTAAATTTGCCGATATGTAAACGCTGTCTGCCATTACTTTTTATGTTTTGTAAAGACTCAATAATTAAGTCTTATTGTTACGCAATTAGTAAAGTTAATTTAATTACAAATTACAAATATGTCAATTACGATTTATTTGATTTTTTTCTTATTGCTATTTGTATGCTGCCAATTATTTTCAGTATTTCTTCTATATCTTTAAGTAAACTTATACTTTCGTTTTCATTTAAATAATTAGTATCGGTAAGTAAACGAATCCAATAATGAGTCTCCCTTGCTTCCTTGTATGCAATTGTAAGCTTGGCAAAAAAGTCTTTTTCCGATTGCCCACCAATTGCTTCTTCTATATTTGCACCAACCGATGTTCCACACCGCAACAATTGTTTTGATAAAACAAATTCCTTTTTCTCATCTACAAGATATTTATACAATCTTACAATTCTAACTGCAAAAGCATAACTCTTTTTCTGTATAACATTATCACTTTTCACAATGCTCTCGTAATTCGTAATTAATTAATTCATTCGTAATTATTTATCCGTAATTCGTAATTAGTTCATTCGTAATTAATATATTCTTCTTTTGTTAAAGCAAACTCCGGTTTACCCGCCGAAGCTATATTGCAAAATTATCATACTCCATTTTTGTTAAAGCGAAGGCGGGCTCAACAATCTTCACCTCTTCATAAGTTAATTCGTACAGCTTGTAAACCAGCATATCTATTTCTTTTTCTATATTTGAGACATTTGCCGATTGAATACGAGATTTAATTGTGATTATTTCTTCAACTTTGTTTGAGATGAGATTCTGGATGTACACTTTATCAATTCTTAAAGGAACCTCGGAAATCGGTTTTTGAAATAACTCAAGCATTTCTCCTTTTCTTTTTCCTTTATAATAAAACCAACTATAAAGTAAGTTAGAATTAAGTACGCCTAAAATGTAATGTAGAGATATTTTATCTTTATGTTCTGGCTTTATAGTTGTGATAACAATATCAGATTGCTCATAATAACTATTTTCTTCCAATGCAAATATATTTGAGTTAGCCCTTCTCGAATTGACGATTTTTGGAACTTCAAAAGTATCTCTGCTTCTTCTTGCGTATGATAAACAATAATAGTTTCCGCTTTTCATTGAAGTGGCATTCATGATATATGATATTTCAATTTTGCCATCGACAAAATCTTGATAATCTTTTTCAGTTATCGAACCAACCCTTACATTCCTATTAATTAGGATAGGTTTAAATTTATCCAAATGTTTTTTTATATTGTGGCTTGGCTCAATATACTCACCTGTACTTTTTATATATAAAACATTAAGAGAATTATCTGGCTTAAAAGTCCATTTGTCAATATCCGAATTTTTGTAAACTTTTTTTAGATAAGCTTCATCTTCTTTAGAAAATAATTTTTCCTTTATTTCCTCATTCGTCAAAATATATATTCCTTCTCCTTTTGTAAATTTACTTTCTGGATATTTTCTAATCATTGAATCTGAAACTTTATCAGCTCCACTCACAATTCCTTGCTCGATAAAACAATATTTAGAAAGCTTGTTGCAGTTTTGCTTCATCTTATTTAATAACGATTGGATTGAATGCGTCGAATTACTTGATAATTCGTAATCGTTGGGCTCGATACGCATATATAATGTACCTTCTTCAAAAATCATGTCTTGAGTTTGCTCATAATAATTTGTTTCAATATCATTTCTTGAAAGAATTTCCTTTATTAAAGAATTATTTGCAGTATTTTTTCGTTTAGTTATCGAAGTAACAGCTAAAATTTTATTGTTTTTACCCTTACGCAAAATTGTGATTAAATTATGCTGTCCAGTCGCAGATTCAAACAATTTTAATTCATTAAAATTTATTAAAGAAAGAACTGTCGCATCCTCATAAATGTGTTTTCGTAATTTGTCTGAGTATGTTGCTGTGAGATAGTAATTAGTAGTAATAAAGCACAGAATGCCATTTAACTTCAAATCCATTAGCCCTAGATGAAAGAAAAAGTAGAACATATCCATTCTCCTTTGATGGAATTTTTTACCTAGAGGAGAAGACTTAATTGTTTGAAATATTTCTTTGTGTCCTTTTTGTCCTATATAAGGCGGATTACCAATCACTATATCAAAACCACCACTTCGGCTCCGCTCAGTGCGGGCTTTTTCGTTAAAGACTTCAGCAAAATATACATTCCACAAAAAGAAATCTTTTGGCTTTCTTCCTTCGGTGTAGGCAGTTAAATCTTTTTCAATTTGTTCTATATCAAAGCCAAGTTTTTTTGTAAGTTTTTGTTTCTCTTCGGTAATATATTTTTGGCGTTGTTCTTCTTTTGGAAAAAGTTTTGCTTTATCTTCAATAGCTTTTAACTCCGGAAAACGTTCACTTATTTTTTCTTCAAATAATTTGATTACAGATTTGTCAATTTTGCCTCGTAGTTCTTTTTTTACCAGATTATCTGCTTCGTTTTGGTATTGGTGTTTCAGGTCTTCAAATTTGATAATCAGTTCTTTGTAAGTATCGTTTTCACCATTAAAAATATCTTCGGTTTGCACTTCTTTTTTATCATTAAAATCAATACCGGCATAAGTCGATATTAAGCTGTTGCCCTGCATAAGTTTAAAATCGAGATTAGGCAGCGGTTCAATTCCGTAATTATTTTCCGGTCTGTTAAAATCAATTTTTTCATCAACAAGCAGCGAAATAAAGAAACGGAGTTTTGCAATTTCAACTGCAATCTGCTGAATATCAACACCGTAAATACATTTTTCAATTAAGTAAAGTTTACGTCCGTAATCGGCATTTTTTTCTTTAAACTGTCTTTCAATCTGCTCAATAAGTTTACGCTGCACAACAGAATCACTAACAGATTTTTTAACTCCCTCAATTTGTGATTGCTCCCAGTATTTATTATCTGGATCGAGCTTCCCAAGGATAAAAACAAGTTTATTAAGCATTGCCATCGGGAAAGCTCCCGAGCCGACCGCGGGATCAACAACTCTTAAATTGTTTATTAAATTGATTATTTTTTTTGTTGTTCCATCATCAAACGGATTTTCAGAAGTGGTTGCATTTATTAGGAATTCTAAATTTTCATCAATATTAGGACTAATTTCTAAGTTAGTTCTAAAATATTGTTTCAGACTTTCGTTAGTCATATAATTAACAATTTCGCGAGGTGTATAAAAACTACCGGTAGCCTTTTTCGCGGTGGTGGCTGTTTCGGGGTTGTAGCTTGCAAGCAAGTTTTCAAAAATAGAACCGAGCAGTTCGGGGTCGAGGGCAACTTCAACATCGTCGGGTTCGTTTTCATCAATAGTAAAGTTGTAAGAATTAAGTAAATTTATTAAACCTTCAACCTCGTATTTATTGTTCTCTTTACCAAAAAAACTACTGATATCAACTTTTACTATTTCAGAAAAGAAAAGGAAATTTGGAACTTTGGGTTGTTGCTCTTTTGTTGCAGTAAAACCATCAATATATTTTCGTTCATTTTTATCTTTGGTTTTATAATCCAAACACTCAAACAAACCACCATTTAGAAATGGGATTTTACTAAATAACTTTTCCAGCTCTTCGGAATTATTAAATAACTTATGATAACGAAAAACATTCGGGTTGCCGAAATCCTGGTTGTAGCCTTTTGCTCCTCTATCTTCGCTTCGGAATTTTCTCTCATTTTGCTCTGTATTCAGTGTTGCAAAAAAGAGATTTTGCAAAACTGCCTTATAATATGTCGAATCTTCTCGTGAAAAATCTTTTAGCATTTTACTGATGTTTTCTTCATCAAAAAGTTCATCGGGAATTAGCATACGTACTTTCATAAACCAGATAAACATAAGCCTGGTGATAAGCCTTATTATTGCAACTTCTCTGCCATTGGTTTCTTGTTCGGCATCTTTGGGAAATTCCACATTTTTAATAGCCCAAAAATACCAGCGCTGAAGTTTTTCGTAGAATTGTTTTGTAATTGGCTCAACACTAAAAGCCTCTTGTATGCTATCTAAACTATTAAAATCACATTTGGAAATTTGGTTAATGAAGGTTTTGTTAGTTTGCTTTGGACTTACAAAATAGGTGTATCTTTTAAAATCAGTAAAATCTCTTTTTGCCCCAATGAAATTAACCCGGATTAAACTAAATCGAAAGTTTCCGTCATCATCATAAAATATAAAAAAGGCAGCGTCTTTATCTTCTTCTTTAAGAATTTTCTTAGCAATTTCATACTGTCTTTTTTTTCCGGTTCGGGTTGTAAGCTGATTTAATGTTTTTGCAGTAATAATTAGAATATCGTCAGTATTAGTTAAATCAGCTTCACCAATTTTTTTAATGTCTTCATAATTATCAGTTATTTGCTCATCAAACAGATACTCATAATTTTCATCATAGGGTTTGAATGCAGCAATTTTTTCTCGAAAAACATCTTTTAGATTGGTTACAGAAAAATTTTCAATTAAGGTTTTTAATGGCATCAATAATTTCCAAGTATGTTAGTTTTAATACAATTTTAGATACTGCGTTTTATATTTTTTAATATTGTGCATAACTTCTGTGTAACTGTAATTGTTCTTATCCGCCCAAATTAGGTGCATAGAAACAATTGTTTATATACACAATATATGTTTTACAATTATTTGTTTATTTAATAATTCCATTTTCAAACCATACATTAACATAACAAGGATAAATTTAAACGCGACCATCAGTAATTTTATTCTAACATTCCATGTTTTCGTCATAATTTGTTATTTTCTGTGGTGGCAAGGGAAAAGTAATCTTTCAAAATGCCACTCTATTATCAAAATTATTAAAAGAACTTTTGGAAGTTAATTAAAGATTTATATTAAATCAAAAAATAAACTCTTAAAATCCACTATTTTATATTTCGCTGTTTTTGGGGGAAAGTTGCGTTAGTTTACAGTGTGGGCATAAAAAAACCCAATTCAAAAAATGAATTGGGTTCAAATCTTAAATTATATAAAAACAAATTTAAATTTCAGCGCCAATGCCTTGTATTTGTAAACTGTTTTAACATGTTTTTTCTCAGATTTACATTCTTCTTAATTTTCTGTAAACAACACATGTTTAATTAGTTGTAATCTTAATGTTAATATTCACGAAGAAGAGCCGGCAATATTCACCAAAAAGGTACCATCAAATATAAAAAAGAATTAAGCAGATTTAGAAAAATCTTTAGTTCTAAAACTCTCACCAATAATTTTGATAATAAAAGCATGATGCACAATTCTATCAATAATAGCAGAGGCCATAACTATATCACCAAATATATTACCCCA
>Ga0210046_1000642_pt1 | contig 32171 bp, 27 predicted proteins | sample CryGeyCG2114_250_FD_185461 | JGI IMG/M metagenome (GOLD analysis project Ga0210046, IMG submission 185461) | Groundwater microbial communities from aquifer - Crystal Geyser CG18_big_fil_WC_8/21/14_2.50 (SPAdes) (version 2) | ecosystem: Environmental > Aquatic > Deep subsurface > Groundwater ...
TGGAGGCAAGCAAGTTCCTTACTTTGAAATAAGTAAAACCAACAACACAGTTCTAAAATTATTACGTTATTAAAAAATTTATTTTAAATATTGCTCAACTAGGTGCTTTTTTGTTTTCACATAAACAACTTATCCGTTTAAGTGGAAAAAAACTAATTCTACCCTTTTATCATATTGTTAGTGACAACAACCCGACTCATATTGCTAATTTATATCCACATAAATCCATTTCATACTTTCGTAATGATTTAGATTATCTTTTAAAACACTTTGAACCAATTTCTTTAAAAGAACTTATCGAAATAAAAAAAAACAATCTTCCTCTTCGGAAAAACTGTTTCCACCTTACTTTTGATGATGGCTTAAGTGAATTTTACCATGTAGTTGCTCCTATTTTGCTTGAAAAAAAAATTCCTGCTACGGTTTTTCTAAATAGTAATTTTATTGATAATAAAGCATTGTTTTTTAGATATAAAGCAAGCATTCTAGCTGATGAATTAACTGCTGATAATGTTTTGGATTTTTCTTACCATCAAGAAAATGAATTGGATGAATTAGCAAAAATTTTTGATATTCGTTGGGAAGATTATTTAACCACTCACCAGCCTTATTTAACAAGTGTTCAAATTCAAGAGTTAATTAATCAAGGATTTACTTTTGGTGCCCATAGCAAAAACCACCCTTTGTATAGTGAGCTGACTTTGGAAGAACAACTAGAGCAAACTTTGTCAAGTTTAGAGGTGATTTCCGCTCAATTTAAACTTGATTACAACGTGTTTTCTTTTCCATTTACTGACGATAAAGTGAAAAAATCCTTTTTTGATGCGATAGCAAATAAAATAGATTTAACCTTTGGAAGTGCTGGTTTAAAAGAAGATAGTGTTAAAACGAATCTTCAACGTATCCCTATGGAAACAAAATTTGATGCTGAAGTTCATATTAAAACCCAATATGTTGCTTATTTAATTAAACGATTGATTGGAAAATGGAAAATAAAACGAAAATGATTTACGATTTACGAATTACGATTGACCATTGACCATTGACCATTGACCATTGACCATTGACTATTGACCATTGACCATTGACTATTGACTATTGACTATTGACTATTGACCATTGACCATTGACTATTTGTTATTTAAAATTTACTGGACTTTCTTCTTTCACAAAATCCCTCAAGTATTCATATCTAGAAGTTAAATCACCGTTTTCGCATATAGTTGCTCGTTTAATTACATCTTCCTTATCATTGATTAAATGAGGTAGTACTTTATCAATAAATTCTCTACCAAAATCGGTCGAGGCATCTTTTGGCAATTCACAAGGTAAATTATCAACAGCCATAACTGTAATTGCATCAACATCATCAAAAGCAACTTCTTTTTCAGTGATAGGGTTATATCCATACAAAGGTTTATTAATGGTTGATGGGCGAAGGGTAGATGCAATTGGTCCGTTAATATCACAACTAATATCTCCTATAACTTTTATTTTAAAGTTGGGTAATTTGGCATCATTTCTTGAAAAAATAAAAGGAGCTTTGTTATCCCAAAAATGACCAGTTATATACATATCGGCTACCAGAGTAAATGGCAAAAAATTAGATTCAAATTCTTGAGGTCTTTCATAAAAATCTTTCTTAGAAAAAGGCTTTCCATCTTTACGTTTGTTGTAATCAAGAACAGATAATTGAGTGAAAACAGGTTTATCAAAATTTCTCTTCAAAAAATCGTCTGCACTTACATGTTGAATATTTAACTTAGTTAAAACTTCAATAATCCCACTAGATACTCTACCGTCACCCGTAATCAAAAGTTTAAAATTTGTTGGTAATGCAATATTGGAAAGTTCTTGTTCCATTTCATTTCTATCAGCACATAAATAGGCTCGTTTAAGTTCAAACAACTTAGTTCGTTTTCCAAAAGCATAAAAAGTATTGTAACATCCAACTATTCCAGCATATTTTCCAAAACCTATTAGTCTAACGCCTGATACATTGGTTAATGCTTCATAATCAACCATACGAATTTTTTTATTAATCATTTCAATTAATAAATTTCGATTATATACTTGTTTTTTAATTGTATGAGAGAAATATAAATAGGTTTTATTTGGAATTAAATCGTTAACAGGAACTTCTTTCACGCCCATAAGCACATCGCAATCAGTCAAATCATTAACCACCTCAACGCCTAAATTGGTAAATTCTTCATCTTTAAATCTTCTCACATTACTTGATTGAACGACCAATGAAATGGGTGGAAAATGTTCAATAATTTCTTTACATTGAGAGGGAGACAAAGGAACCCGTTCATCTGGTGGTGTTTTTCCTTCTTTTAAAATTCCAATCTTCATATTATACCATTTTACAAAGGTGCAAATGTAACTAAAATCTACCATAAAATATTAACGAATTAACAACAAGTTGAATCAAAATTAAGTAACTTTGTTAAAGTTCTTTGATAACATTTTGGGGTCGTTTTTGGTTTTGACAGCAAGATGAATGGATATGTAAGCATGTCGAGCATTGTGAGTTGGCTCGTAAATATCGGCTCTCGAATCGCTAACTGGCGAAAATAACTATGCAATGGCTGCGTAATCTCGACCAAGTCGGATTATACTTAATACTTACTCTTAGAGGGTAAGCACCATTAATCTCTCAACAGTTCTGTTCATTAATTGTTGTATTCGAGGTTTCAAAATTTTGAACTAGCTAAGTAAAACGCTTCGATTTACTGGCAAAACACAAGAAGCTTAAGTTTATAATTGGCTGTCTTTAGCCTGTTTTATACCTAACAATTAATTAAAGACTAAACATGAAGAAAGCGTATTGATTCCTTGTTTGGACGAGGGTTCGAATCCCTCCGACTCCACAGATAAAAAACCGATTATTTAATTATAATCGGTTTTTTTTTATACTTTTACTATTCTACAATTTAAATATTACTAAATTTATTTAACCATGAAAAGAAGCTACTTTCTAATTTTATCATTATTTATTACCGTTAATTTAGTTGCACAAATTACAATTAGTAACAATGATATGCCTTCGGCAAATGATATTTACCACATGAGTATTACCACTAATTTACAAGGAAATGACCCAGTATTGACGGGGACAAATTATTTATGGGATTATTCGCAATTACAAGCTAACATTCAACGGTCTGATACATTTGTTACTGTAACCTCAACACCTTTTGCTTATCAATTTTACTTCAATAACATTTTGCTTTATCCAACGCATAAGGCAAGTTATGCAATAAAAGGAAATGATATAAATTTTCAAGTGGTTTCAATGACTGATTTGTTTGATTTTTATAAAAACGCTACTTCTCAATATGCCAATGTTGGTTTTGGAGCTAACATTAATGGTGTTCCATCATCAACAAGAAGAATTCCTATTGATGTTCAATATGTTTTTCCGCTCAACTACAACAATAATAATATTTCTTATTCTGAATTTTTAGTTTCCATACCAACAATTGGAGATTATGGTCAATCTCAAGAGCGTATTGACACTGTTGATGGCTGGGGAAGTGTGATTACTCCTTTAGGAACTTTCAATTGCTTAAGAGTAAAATCTATTTTAAACATTACGGATACGCTTTACACCTCTCAGTTTGGAATAGGATTAAGTTTTCCGAGACCTCAACAAATCGAATATAAATGGGTAGCTATTGGTTCTGGAGTTCCTGTATTGAAAATAACAACTGCTGTTGGAGGTTCTCAAATAGAATATCAGGACAATTTAATGGTAGGCATTAATGATAATATTTTGCCTATATATCATTTTAAGGCATTTCCTAATCCAGCAAAAGAATCAATTCTTATTGATTTTCAATCTCTAAAGAAAGAACAAATCACCATCAATTTAAAAGATATAAATGGTAAAATTGTTAAACAGATTTATAATGGGAATATTGAAAAAGGTAACAACCATATTTTTTTATCTCTATCTGAGTTTAGTAATGGTATTTACTTTTTAGAAATGAGAATTAATAATCACACAAAAACTGAAAAACTAATTATTGCTAGATGATAATGAAACTAAATAACCTAGTAGGCTAGATTTATTTAATTGAGTAATCAATTTATATTTTTTTCCATGAAAAAGATCAACCTTTTATTAATATTAACGGTAATGACCATTACTGGTAATGCACAAATAACCATAACTGACAATGATATGCCTATTGTTAATGATATTTATAAAATAAATATCACCTCTGATTTACAAGGAAATGACCCTGCTTTAACTGGAACTAATTATTTGTGGGACTATTCACAATTACAAGCTGAAACGCAAAGAGCTGACACTTTAGTTGTGGTTTCTTCCTTACCTATAATCTTTCAATATTTTTTTAACAACAGTTTTATATTCCCCAACCACAAGGCAGATTATGGTGTGAAGGGACAAAATATAAATATTCAAATAGTAGCGATTACTGATGTATATAATTTTTATAAAAACTCCCCTACTCAATATGACAATGTTGGATTCGCTGCCAATATAAATAACATTCCTACTCCAACAAGAAGATCACCTGTTGATGTAGAATATATTTTTCCATTAAATTATAACGACAACAACATTTCCAATTCTGAATTTTTAATTAGCATTCCTACTTATGGAGATTATGGACAATCGCAAGAACGAATAGACACCGTTGATGGCTGGGGTAGCATAATTACTCCTGCTGGTACTACCGAATGTTTACGAATAAAATCTATTCTTAATATTGTTGATACTTTTTATATAGCCTCATGGAATATTGGTTTTAGTGTTCCTCGACCTCCACAAATTGAATACAAATGGTTGGCTGAGAAATCAGGTGTACCTTTCCTAAAAATTACAAATACCCTAGGAATTTATCAAGTAGAATACCAAGATAGTTTACGGTATATAAGACCCGAAATACATTTTAATTTTAAACTATTTCCAAACCCTTCTCATGAATTGATTACATTAGAGTTTTACACTTCCATATCACGTAATGTAGATATCGTGTTTTATGATGTTAATGGTAAAAAAGCAAAACATGCTTACTCAGGAAAAAGTGTAAAAGGCAATAATACCATCCCCTTACCCTTTTCTGAATTAAAACTTAGCAAAGGAATTTATTTTGTAAATGTGTTAATTGAAGGTATGTTAGATAAAACACAAAAAATGATTATCATCGAATAGAAAGATATAGAATTATTTAGGAGCTATCCTTAGTAAATAAATTGCTAATGCTGCAAAAAGAATATTAGGTGTCCAAACTGCAATAAAAATAGATGCTCCAGAAGTTAAAGCAAAGGATGTGAAGATTTGCATAAATAAAATGTAAGCTGCACTAATTAACAAACCTACTCCAATGTGCATCCCTATTCCTCCTCTTACTTTTCTGCTCGAAACAGATACCCCAATAATAGTAAGAATAAATGTTGCAAAGGGATAGGCCAAACGTGTTTGTCGTTCAACTAAATATGTTGATATTTTTTCAGAACCTTTGAATTGAGCTTCTTCAATAAATTCATTTAATTTAAATAAGTCCATCGTTTGAACAAAACTGTTTCTACGTTTGAATTCATCTGGTTTTAAATTAATTACAGTATCTTTTCGCAAACCCGATGTAACAATTTCATCTAACCCCTTTATGTGTCTTTCATAATAGTTATTAATAGTCCATTTCTGAGAAATACTATCCCAAATAACATTATCTGCAAGTAATTTATAATTAAGCTCGCCATTATCGTCAAAGTTTTCGATTGAAAAATTCATTCCTACATTCATTTCAGCATTAAAACTTGCCATATAAATATAAGTTGTTTTACTAATTTGCATGTGAATATCTCTATCAAAATTTCTAAACGTATTTCTATAATAAATTTCTTCGAAAGCCAACCGCTTCTTATTGGAATCGGGAATTAAAAAATTATTCAAATAAAATGTGAAAATGGTTAGTATTATGGATGCGATAAAATAAGGACGGAGTAATCTGTTAAAACTAATTCCACTGGATAGAATGGCAATAATTTCAGAATTACTTGCCATTTTTGAAGTAAAAAATATTACTGAGATGAAAATAAATAATGGGCTTAATTGATTTACTAAATAAGGCACGTAGTTAATATAATAATCAAATAAAATACCAGAAACGGGTGCTTTTTTCTCAATGAAATCCTGAAGTTTTTCAGATAAATCAAAGATTATAATAACGGGTATTATAAGAAGGATAGTAAAAAAAAAGGTTCCTAAAAATTTTTTTATGATATAGTAGTCTAATTTTTTCAAAAGCTCAAAATTATTTTTCTTAATTTTTATTAAAGTCTAGCAGCTAATTGCTTCACCATTTTATTTTTCCACGTTGTAAAATCACCTAACAAAATGTGTTCACGAGCTTCGTTTACTAACCAAAGATAAAAACTTAAATTGTGTAAGGTAGCAATTTGTGCTCCCAAAATTTCTTTCGATATAATTAAATGACGAAGATAGGCTTTAGAATAAAAGCTATCAACATGGCTTGTTCCTTCAGCATCAAGAGGTGAAAAGTCTGCTTCCCATTTTTTATTTTTGATATTGATGAAACCATTTTTAGTGAATAACATCCCATTTCTAGCATTTCGTGTAGGCATAACGCAATCAAACATATCTATTCCTAATGCAATGTTTTCCAATAAATTAATTGGAGTACCAACGCCCATCAAATAACGAGGTTTATCTTCTGGGAGAATAGCAGTTACGATATCACACATCTCATACATTTCATCATCAGGTTCTCCAACGGAAAGACCACCAATAGCGTTGCCCTCTCTTTCAAAAGAAGCAATTTTTTCTGCAGATTGTTTTCTTAAATCCTTATACACACTTCCCTGAACAATAGGAAATAATGCTTGATTGTATCCATAATGAGGCTCCGTTTCATCAAACCGTTCACAACATCGTTTTAGCCATCTATGTGTAAGATGCATAGAATTTTTAGCATATTTATAATCACAAGGATAAGGGGTGCACTCGTCAAAAGCCATAATGATATCAGCACCAATGGTTCGCTGAATGTCCATTACATTTTCTGGAGTAAACAAATGCTTTGAACCATCAATATGTGAAGCAAATGTTGCCCCTTCTTCTTTTATTTTTCTACGAGCCGAAAGTGAATAAACTTGATATCCTCCACTATCAGTAAGAATAGGTTTATCCCAATTCATAAACTGATGCAACCCTCCTGCTTGTTGAATTATTTCTAACTTTGGTCTTAAATATAAATGATAGGTATTTCCTAAAATAATTTGTGCTTTTGTGTCTGAATTTAGTTCGTGTTGATGCACTCCTTTTACTGTTCCGGCTGTTCCTACAGGCATAAAAATAGGTGTTTTAATTACGCCATGTTCGGTTATAATTTCTCCTGCTCTTGCTTTTGATTGTAAATCTTTTTTTTCTAATTTGAATTTCATCTGTTTCCTACTTTATTAACTATCTTTAGCTAAAAACTTCGCCAAAGATAATTATTTAGAATGGAGATACATCTTACTTTTGAAATTTGCGAATAAAATATGGAAGAACTTATTAATAACAATTTTTCGTTTATACCCCCCTCATCATTATGGGATTACTTAGTTCTATGTTATGTAGTTGCTTTTATTACTCAACTTTTCATTATTTTCTTTTTCTTTTCCCGCATTGCTTTCTACAAATCAATACAATCCATTCAGAAAGAGCAAACACCCATTTCAATAATCGTTTGTGCTAAAAATGAAAGAGAAAATTTACTAAACTTCTTGCCATTAGTATTAAAACAAAATTATCCTGAATTTGAGGTGATTGTTGTCAATGACAGCTCTGTTGACGATACGCAAGATGTGTTGAAAGCATTTACCTTACAACACAAAAATTTAAAAATTGTAACCGTACCTGATAGCGATCGTTTTTATGGTAATAAAAAATTTGCCCTTACATTGGGGATGAAAGCCGCAAAATATCCTTTGGTTTTACTTACAGATGCAGATTGCAAACCTGCATCATTGAATTGGTTAGCCAAAATGAGTTGCTATGCTGAAAACAAAAAAATTATGTTGGGTGTTGGAAATTATGAAAAACAACCTGGATTATTAAATATGCTCATACGTTTTGAAACTTTTTTTACGGCAATGCATTATCTTTCTTTTGCTCAAGTAAAAATTCCATACATGGGAGTTGGCAGAAATTTGGCTTATCATTCAGATTTATTTTTTAATAACAAAGGATTTTCATCACATTTACATATACTTTCGGGCGATGATGATTTATTTATAAACGAAGTAGCTACAAACCAAAACACACAAATTTGCATAGACGAAGAAGCCCATACGATTTCTGTTCCAAAAACCACCTACAAAAGTTGGATTCGTCAAAAAAGAAGGCATTTTTTAAGTGGTTCTCACTATAAAATTCAACACCAAGCCCTACTCGGAAGCATTATTTTTTCTCAAACTATTTTTATAGGATTATTTTTTATTTTGCTTTTTCATCCTCCTACTATCTATCTAATTATTAGCCTTTTTCTTATACGACTTATCACTCAACTTATTATTTTTAGGCTATCTGCAAAAAAAATTGGTAGTTTAGACTTGATATTATTTTCACCACTTTTTGAAATCTTTTTTATTTTATTTAATCCTTTTTTAGTAATTTCAACATTTATAATTAAAAAAATAAAATGGAACTAGGCAATCATTTATCTCCAAAAGCACTGATTGATTTTGAATTAGTACTAAGAGCAAGAGATTTTCAAGATGAAAAAGCGTATGCAGAATTGTTATATAAATACAAAGACTCCATTTTTTTTATGATGCTGAAAATGGTGAAAAATCAAGATGACGCTGATGATTTAACCATTGAAGCTTTTGGAAAAGCGTTTAATCGTTTGCATCAATATACGCCTGATTTTGCGTTCAGCACATGGCTTTTTAGAATTGCCACCAACAACTGCATTGATTTTATCCGAAAAAAAAAGATGATTACTTTTTCTATAGACAAAGGTTTTGAAGATGATGAAGGCAATCAATCTAATTTTGATATCAAAGAATCTAGCCTCGACCCTGAGGAGCGTATTATTAGAAAACAAAAAATCAGAATAATGCGAGAAATTGTTGACCAACTTAAACCTCGTTACAAAGAATTGATTGTATTACGTTATTTTAGAGAACTCTCCTATGAGGAAATTGCCGAAACTACTGAACTTCCCTTAGGAACAGTTAAAGCTCAACTTTTTAGAGCTAGAGATATGCTGTATAAATTATTGCTTACCAAAAAAGGTAGGTTTTAAAACATACCTCTGCTATTTCTTTCTTTCTCCAGTCGCTCGGCTGTGCCGAGTGATTAATATTACTGTTGTTTTTAACAACATCACCATTCATCAACTTTAAAATTACTTTCAGGATTTGCACTACTAAACGTATAACTTTCGGCATTGGTTACACACCCATTTTTAACTGGATTATTGTGGATATATTCTACCTTTTGGTCGAAGATTTCATTATTATACAATTCCGTTGGATGACTAGTTTTTTGCCAAAATTGATACGTTTTATTTTGTCTGCTATATTTTGCATGATATTTAAAAAGGTGTAACAACCAATCTTTTCTACTTTCTTGAGGATTTGTTTCAATTTCGTTGATAATTTTCTTAGCTGTAAAACTTTTAAAATCTCTAATTACCTCATTTAATTTCCCATCTTGTTGTCTTGCAATCAAATGAATATGATTACTCATAATTACAAAGGCAAATACTTCAAGTTGTTTATTTTTCCTACAAAATTCCAAACTTTCAAGAATAATTTCGCAATACCGATGTCTTGTAAATACATCAATCCACCCAACAACTGTAAAAGTTATAAAATAAGGATATTCAGTATTTGCTTTTCTTTTTTCCGACATAGCACTACCAAAGGTAGTAAAAATATTACTCACTCGGCACAGCCGAGCGAGTGGGTAGAAGTATTATTTTTCTTGTTTATTTAACTTTTGTAAAATGGAATCTACGGGCATTCCATTTTTACGCCAATAATCTTGAAAATATTTTAGTTGTTCTTGTAATCGTATATCTTCGCCTTTAATTCTTCTTTGGTAACTATCCAATATAATACCCGTCATGTCATCTGGATGTAATATACCCATCTCATATAAATTTTTTGCAAGTTTTGTATCACCCCACAATCCCCAATTATTTCTAAGATACATTCCAAAACCATGATGAACATATCTACTGAATTCTCCGTCAGGCAAACATTTTATCCATTCTTTCATTTCGTTACTAGTCAATGAGTCCAACTGCCTTAGACATCCTTCAAAATCAGAAGGAATAGATTTCACTTCCCCGAAGGTGTCTGCCTCTACTTTACTTAATTCTATAAGCATATTATCACATTCGATTCTTTGTAAGGAATCGACTTGTGCCTCTGTGATTTCTTTTTTCTCTTGATTATTGCCTGAATTACAACTCCAAATTAATAATAGTGTAAACAAAAATCCGATTATTTGTCGTAGCATTAATTTCATTTTAAAACAATAGTTAATATATTTATATATCCCCAACCCCACAAAAGCATTGCGTATCTATTTCCTTCCTATCCTCAACAAATATAATAATTAATTTAATTTAGGAGAGTTAGCATTAAAATAATCAAAAACCACTTTCGCTCTTTTGTTGCTAATGACTTGTTCTAGCTCTTGCAAAGAGGCTTTTTTAATGTTGGCTACTGATTTGAATTTCCACAACAATTGCTGGGCTGTTTTGTAACCAATACTTTCTATTTCAGCTAATTCTGATTTTATGGCTGCTTTAGAGCGTTTGTTGCGGTGGTGGGTTATTCCAAAGCGGTGGGCTTCATCTCTTAAATACTGTATCAGCTTCAAAGATTCCGAAGTTTTGTTTAAATACAACGGCACCGAATCATTAGGAAAATAAATTTCTTCCAACCGTTTCGCTATTCCTATTATGGTAATTTCCCCTCGTAAACCTAACTCTTCCAAACTCTTGAGTGCTGCATTTAACTGCCCCTTCCCGCCATCAATAACTATGAGTTGTGGTAAGGATTGCTTGTCTTCCATCAATCGTTTATACCTTCTGTAAACCACTTCTGTCATAGAGGCAAAATCATCTGGTCCTTCCACTGTTTTTATATTAAAATGTCGGTAATCTTTTTTACTCGGTTTGGCATCTTTAAACACCACACAAGCTGCCACAGGATTTGTTCCTTGTATATTAGAATTATCGAAACACTCTATATGAATAGGCTTTTCCTTCATCCTCAAATCCTTTTGCAGTTTTTCTAAAATTCTATCAGCATGCTTGGTTGGATTTACGTTGGCTTGCTGTTTTTTTCTTTCTAAACGATAATATTTAGCATTACGTTCAGATAGTTCCAATAATTGTTTTTTGTCACCTCGCTGAGGAACGGTAAATTTTATGTTATCGTCCTCTAAATCAGGTTTAAAAGGCACTATTACTTCTTTAGACTGACTATCAAAACGCAACCTCAACTCAGCTATTCCTATTTGCAACAATTCATCATCAGTTTCATCTAATTTCTTTTTTAATTCGATGGTATGTCCCTGAATAATTGCTCCATTAATTACTTTTAGATAATTGACAAAGCCATAGTTGTCGTCCGAAACAATAGAAAAAACATCCACATCATGAATGGTAGGACTCACTACCACCGATTTGCTTTGATAATGCTCTAAAATTTGTATTTTATCTTTGATAAGTTGTGCTTTTTCAAACTCCAATTTTTGTGAATAAGATTTCATCAATGGTTTTAGAAATTTTGTCACACTATTGATATTTCCTTTAATAATTGCCTTAATTTCTTCTATGGTTTGATTGTATTCCTCTTCTTCTTGTTTGTTGACACACGGGGCTTTACAATTACCTATATGATATTCCAAACACACCTTAAACTTATCGTTAGCTATGTTTTCTTGTGATAAATTATAATTACAATTTCTTAGTGGATACAAACTCCGAATCAATTCCAAAATAGTATTCATCATACGCACAGAAGCATAAGGTCCAAAATAGGTAGAACCATCTTTCACCACATTTCGGGTTGAAAATACTCGGGGAAAGCGTTCATTTTTGATACAAATCCAAGGATAAGTCTTATCATCCTTGAGCATAATGTTGTATTTAGGCTGGTATTTTTTTATGAGGTTGTTCTCCAACAACAATGCTTCTATTTCTGAACCTACTACTATGGTTTTGATATCCGCAATTTGTCTAACTAAAATTGCAGTTTTTCCGTTTTCGTGCTGTTTATTAAAATAAGAAGCCACTCTATTTTTTAAATTTTTGGCCTTTCCTACATAAATTATCACTCCATCACTATTAAAATATTGATAAACACCTGGTTTTTTGGGAAGGTTTTTAAGTTTTTCGATGAACATATTTTGAAACATAAGGAGAATTCAAAGTTAACTAAATTTATAAGTCAGTTTTAAATTAAGTGTAATTTGCAACCATATTAAGTAAATTTACGTATTGCAAATAGGTAAATTTACTTTTATAAATATTATTTAACATAAACTACCTAAATACAAATGGTTAGACTTATTATATTTACTTTAATTTATTTTCAATTTTCCTTTATTAATGCCACATGTGTTAGTGTGTCTTCTGATAATTGGGGAAATCCTTTTACATGATTTTGTAATGGTTCGCCATCTGTTCCTAGTTGTGGGGATACTATTTTTATCAGTGCTGGGCATACTGTAAGCATTGTAGCTCAACAAGATTATTCTGGATGTGGTAGTCCCATGTATATTTATATTGATGGTACATTAGACTTCCCTAACAATGGACCTAAATTAAAACTTCCAGATAATTCTTACATTCAAATAAATTCAGGGGGACAAATAACCGCTTCAGGTGGTGGTGGTGGAAATAGTAATAATATTTCTATAGGTGGTACTACTGTATGGAAAGCATCAGATGGTACTCAAACTGGACCTCTTAATTTTGGTGCAGCCCCTTTGCCAATCACTTTAGTTTCATTTGAAGCTGTTGTGAAAGACAATACTGTTCAACTTACATGGATTACATCCTCAGAAATTAATAATGATTTTTTCACTATGGAAAGAAGTTTTGATGCTAAAAATTGGGAAGAGCTATTAATTGTTAATGGTGCTGGAAATAGTAACCAATTTCTGTCTTACATGGAAACCGATTTTAATCCGTTGGAAGGCATTTCCTACTACCGTTTAAAACAAACCGATTTTGATGGACAGTTTGAATATTTTAATGTAGTACCTGTACGGTTTACAAAAAACCATACGTTTGAATTTTCGTTATATCCCAATCCTGTATTGCAAAATGAGACACTAAATGTAACTACTTCTTTTGCTGCAGATGAAGAAATTTTGGTAGTAGTAAGAGATTTACAAGGAGAAGAATTTTATTCAAAAGCGTTTATAACCATTGAAAATCAAGAATTTATTGGTGTACCTATTGATGAATCTATTCCTAAAGGGATTTATATCATTGTGGCTAGTTCTGAAAACAGCATTTACAGTAAAAAGCTGATTATAAAATAATTACTTTATAATAACCTCTGTTGCACCTGTGTGGTATTCTCTATAATTAGCATCACAATAAGAAAGTTCGTAGGTATTACTCACTAAATTTCTTAATTCGGTTTTAAGAACTCCAGTTCCTTTACCATGAATGAATATGATGCGAGAAATTTTTTCATTTTGGGCTGCTTCTATGCATTTTTTTACATGCTGAAGTTGCGTATATAATTTTTGCCAATCTTCTAATCGAGTTGGAAATTCAACCAATTCTTCTAAGTGCAAATCAACTTCAATGGTATTTTCATACTTGAATTTATTACTTTTTTTATATTTTTCCAATAAGGTTGATTTTGATAAAAATGATTTTTTTCTTAAATCATCTTCATCCGTAAAAGAAGGTTTATCAAAGGTGTAAACAGCATGCTCATTTTCATTAATTACAACAACATCAGTCAGAGCAACTTGTTGGATAAACCCATGACTATCATGAACCTCAACAACTTTGTCAGAAATTATTTTAGTAATAACTCCAGAGAGAGCTTCGTTTATAAATTTCACTTTATTGCCTAATTTAGCTTGCATAATTTTAATCTTTAAATAACCACAGAGGCTCAGAGGACACAGAGAACCTCCTAACTTTAGGCACTTCTAAGTATTAACCCAGAAAATTCATGAATTTTCTACGATATAAGTAATACCAACAAATTTAGCTATTTTCAATAACCCAAATTTGGGTATTACTAAATCGGGATTAACCGCTTTGCTTCCCACAGCCCTTCGCACATTCATACAATTCGCTTCGCTTTTGCATGAATAAAGCGGGTTAATAAGTACTCCTAAGTACTCTAATTTCTCTTAAAAACAAACATTCCAAAAACGGTTGCCGCCAACAATAAAAAAGCACCTATTTGATGCACAACTCCTAACCAAACAGGAACGGCATATACCAATGTAAATACTCCTAATAAAAATTGAAGAAACACAACACTTAATAAAATCTTTAAACTTAACAGTTGAATTTTGCTAATGTCGAATTTTGCTGCTTTAAACCATATAAATACCACCATTGCTACTACTATAACAGCCACATAACGATGAATGAACTGAACACCTGCTAGCCCTTCAGTGAAATTTTTCCAAAGAGGTGAAATAGCAAAAACAGCGTCATTAATCCATTGATTTTCCATTTTTGGCCAAGTGTTCATCAAAAATCCTGCATTTAACCCAGCAACAAAAGCACCATATACAATTTGAATAATTAATACTATCAGTAGCACAACAAAGCTATTTCTTAGGGAAGGAAAAAAGATGTTCTTTTCATTGAGTCCAGTTAGCAATCCAAGAGCTACCCAAAATGTGTAAGCAAAAGTTAAAAAAGCAGTAACAAGATGAATTGCTAACCTGAAATGACTTACATCTGGGTCTTTATTCAATCCACTTTCCACCATCCACCAACCAAAAAAACCTTGTAGTGCACCCATTCCAAGCAAAATAACACATTGAATTATCATTTTTTTTGACAACCTCTTTTTAAGTAAAAAATAAATAAATGGAATTATAAAAACCAAACCAATAATTCTTCCAAGTAAGCGATGCAAGTATTCCCAAAAGAAAATAGATTTGAATTCATCTAAGGTAAAATGCGTATTTACTAACTGGTATTCAGGAAATTGCTTGTATTTATCAAATATTTCTAACCATTGAGCCTCATTTAAAGGTGGTATTATGCCCATAATCAATTTCCACTCAACCATTGAAAGTCCAGAATTGGTTAATCGAGTGATTCCGCCAATTAGTACCATCAAAAAAATGAGTAAACACCCTGATATTAACCAATAGAATATTGATTTATTCAGATTTTGTATTAAGAGCCTGTTCATTTTCCAAAATTACTTCTTAAAAATTATAAAAAACCAAGAATTTTTAAGTTTTTCAACATCCAAAAGCATCAGTAATGCGATTAACAAAAATAAAGTAGTGAAAATTTTATATCGCACAATTGCTCCCATAATTGGAGTCGTTAACCCTATAATTAATGCAGAAGTAATTGCATAAAGCAAGCAAAAATAAAATATTGAGGGATGAGCCATTGATTTTTTTCTAAAAAATAAAACAACAAACAGTAAAATAAAGAATAAGCTATTTTCTAATGCACTAAATAGCGTGAAAACAGAATAGCTCTCCCAAAAAAAAGGTCGAAGCAATACATTTATCAGTGCTTCTGGAAAATACAAGAAGACATCAGAAATAGAATTGAATTTTGGTTGGTTAATAGCACTTCCTACATCTACTTTTTCCATCAAGTAAATAAAATCTTGCTGTTTATTGATTAACAGAGAAAATGGATTATAATTCTCACTAAAAAGCAACATCAAAAAACTAATTCCTATCAATAAAAAAACAGCAATTCCATAGCTAAGAAGTGCATTATTCATCCTTTTTTTATGAATGACATAACCTAACAAACAAGGTATTAAAGCCACTATAATATTCATTTTAGTAAATACCATTAATAATGCAGTAACGAAAAGAATTACCCAGCTTTTTAACCAACTTTTGGAAAGTTTAAAACTTTCCAAAAGTTTGAAGAAATGGATTAAAAAGAAGCCCAACGCAAAAATAATAATGCCTTCTTTTAATAAACCCGAACCCCAAAACAACAGTGATGGAATAAAACAAATTGTCAAGAAAAGTATTTTTTTTGTTGATTGAAAAAAAGGCAGAAATGCTTTGTAAATAGCTACCAAACCAACTAGAGAAACAAAATTTATAAAAACATTATGTATGTGATAAAAACCAAAAGAAAACAGACGAACAAACATATTAAAGCGAATCATTATATGCGTGTCGCTCAAAAAATTACTATTATTTACCCTGTACCAATAGCCCATTTTGGAGTAATAATGTTCGTGAAAATAAGCTGTATTGAAGTCTAATCCAAAGAGCATTTGAAAAAAATCAATTGGATTACTTTTAATGGAGTCGAACAAAATTTTACTATCATCAAAATACTTAAAAACATCTGATGTAACTCTATCTGTATAGTAATAAGTATAAATCATAGTAATTAATATGCTAATAATCACTTTTACACCAAATAGTAATATTATCCAATAAGACGGTATAGAATTTTCCTTAAAAAAAGAAAGTTTGCTTATGAGGAAGCAAAAAATTATAAAATAAAATATGGTAAAAAAAATTTCCAATTGGAATAAGTTAAAAAAATAAAAGTACTATAATTTTTGAATTACGAGTTACGATTTATGATTTGAGATTTGAGATTTGGGATTGGAGATTGGAGATTTGTCTTTTGTTATTTCTTTTGTTAATAGTATTTTTGTGTAATGACAATTAAAGAACGCTACGAGCATTTTATTGCTTATTTTAGCAAGCATCAACCCGTTGCAGAAACGGAATTACACTATAGCAATCCTTACGAACTGTTGGTTGCTGTAATTTTATCTGCACAATGTACCGACAAAAGAGTGAATATTGTTACGAAAGATTTGTTTGAACGCTTTCCAACTGCCAACGAATTGGCAGCGGCCGATGTAGAAGAAGTTTTTGAATATATTCGCAGCATTAGTTACCCCAACAACAAGGCAAAACACTTAGTAGGTATGGCTAACATATTGGTAACTAAATTCAAAAACATAGTTCCTTCAGATATTGATGAATTACAGACTATGCCAGGTGTAGGTAGGAAAACAGCCAATGTAATAGCGAGTGTAATCTACAACAAACCAACAATGGCAGTAGATACACACGTTTTTAGAGTTGCCAACCGAATAGGTTTAACTATCAATGCAAAAACTCCACTTGCAGCAGAAAAACAATTGGTAAAACACTTACCCGAAGAAGTAATTCCTATCGCTCATCATTGGTTAATTTTACATGGAAGGTATGTTTGTGTTGCACGTAAACCCAAATGCGAAAAATGTGCATTGACAAATTTTTGTAAGTTTTATGAGAAGAAAGTATAAAAACTAAGAGCTTAAACAAGAAATTCAGTATAATTATCTGCATGAATAATCTTTGCATCACTTTCAGGATAAGCATTAAGAAAAGTTTTGGTAATACGATGCTTCTTTTTATTCATCCACTTAAACTCAAAAGCACTTAGTTTCCCGTCTTTTTCTTCAAGGTAATCTATTTCCTGTTTATCTTTTGTTCTCCAAAAATAAGTGTTACCATAAAATTTGGCATATTGGTTTCTTTTTAAACGCTCCGAAACTAAATAATTTTCCCATAATGCGCCAATATCTTGCCTTCCTTCCAATAGTTGAAAAGATGATATTAACGAATTTCGAATACCATTATCATAAAAATAAATCTTTTTAGAGGCTTTTAATTCGTTTCTTAAATTTCTACTAAAAGAAGTTAACCTAAAAACAATAAATGATTTTTCTAATAATTGAACATACGATTCTACTGTTTTGCTATCCAGTCCAATTAAATTACCAATTTCGTTATACGAAACTTCATTTCCTAACTGATAAGCCAGTGCTTGCAATAATTTTATTAATTTTTCAGGTTTTTTAATCGCCTCTAGCATTAGTAAATCACGGTATAAATAACTATCCGACAGCAATTTTAGGACTTCTATTTCATTGCCTTGATTATTAACAACCTCAGGATAAGAACCAAAAACCAAACGAGTGTTTAACATTCTTTTCTCAATGATTTCTGAAAAATGAGTTGCTAATTCGTTGAATGAAAATGGGTAAAGATAAAATTCATATTTTCTTCCTGTGAGTGGTTCATTTGTTTTATTTTGGAGCTCAAAAGCAGAAGATCCTGTGGCTACAACCTGAATTTCAGGATAAGTATCAATTAATAATTTTAGTGCTAACCCAATTTCTTCAATATTTTGAGCCTCATCAATAACAACTAACTTTTTTTCGCCAATAAGTGCTTTTAATGAAGTTGACGTTGGGTTTTTAAATCGTTCTTTAATATCAAATTCATCCGCATTTAACCATATTGATGGTTCAGGGTGTTCAGCTATAATTTTTTTTAATAAGGAGGTTTTTCCTGTTTGGCGTGCTCCAATTAACATAATAGTCTTTCCCTTAAAGAGTTTTTCTTTAATTTTATTTTCTATACTTCGTTGTATCATTTACAGTAATTTTAACAAAAATACAACTTTTTTGGAATTGAATCCAAAAATATATCAACTTTTTTGGAATTGAATCCAAAAATATATCAACTTTTTTGGAATTTCAGCTTTTATTGGGTCTTCACGAACAAAAGAAATATCGTTTGTGATGACACAAAGATTAGAGATTACAGGTTATTAATGTCATTTTTATTGTTATACACTGAACTTTCGGAATTGATATATTTATTTGATATTAACCCGCTTTATTCATGCAAAAGCGAAGCGAACTCATAAAATCTTTAAAAAAACAATAAAAACTTTGAATAAAACGGACATTATAGACAGCCTCTAATTAACCACTCATATTAGTATTTTACCATTAATGTAATTGCTCATATAAAAAAACAATTCTTTTTATTACTTTCGCTCGAACAAATTATTATTATAATAAATCCAGTTACAAATGAAGAAAATTTTAATCTCAACTGCCTTATGCTTAGGATTAATAAGCGTTAATGCACAACAAGTAAATAAAATTAAGTTTGAACAATACAAGCTTGATAATGGACTAAATGTTATTTTACATCAAGACAAAACTACACCAATAGTTGCTGTAACAGTTTTGTATCATGTGGGTTCAAAAAATGAAGATCCAAGTAGAACAGGTTTTGCTCACTTTTTTGAGCATTTATTGTTTGAAGGCTCCGAAAACATTGGAAGAGGGGAATACATGAAAACTGTTTCTTCTAATGGAGGAATTTTAAATGCGAACACTTCTTTTGACAGAACATTCTATTTTGAAATATTACCATCAAATCAATTAGAATTGGGTTTATGGATGGAATCAGAACGAATGTTGCACGCAAAAATTGACGAAATTGGTGTGGAAACGCAACGAGAAGTAGTAAAAGAAGAGTACCGTCAGTCTTATGATAACCGTCCTTATGGTTCTTTCATCATGGAAATGTTTGGAAGAGCATTTGAAAAACACCCATATAGCTGGGTGCCAATTGGCTCATTAGAACACTTAAATCAAGCAAAAATTGAAGAGTTTAGAGATTTTTATAAAACTTGGTATGTACCAAACAATGCAACATTATCTATTGCAGGTGATTTCGATATTAAACAAGTGAAACTATGGATAAACAAGTACTTTTCAACCATTCCTAAAGGAATAAAAGAAATGAAACGACCAACTATTGTTGAGCCAATTAAAAACAAAGAAATAAGAGATACTGTTTATGACAACATTCAATTGCCCGCAGTAATGATGGGCTACCATACCCCTGCCCAAGGAACTCCAGATGCCTATGCAGTTGAAATGTTAGCTCAAGTTTTATCACAAGGAAATAGCTCTCGACTACAAAAAAGCATTGTTGATGAGCAACAAAAAGCCTTATTTGTTGGAGCATTTCCATTTCCAACTGAAGACCCAGGATTATCGTTGATGTTTGGAATAGTTAATATGGGAGTTTCTATAGCCGACCTCGAAGCAGCTATTGACGCTGAAGTAGAAAAAGTACAAAAAGAATTGATTTCGGAAGACGAATTTCTAAAAATGAAAAACCAAATAGAAAGCAATATGATTTCTCAAAATGCAAAAGTTGAGGGAATTGCAGAGAATTTGGCTAATTATTTTGTGTATTATGGTGATGCGAATTTAGTAAATACTGAAATTGATCGCTATATGAAAGTAACCCGAGAAGATTTAAAAAGAGTTGCTAATAAATACTTTAGAAAAGACAACAGAGTGGTATTACATTATCTTCCAAAAAAATAAATATTAAATAGGTTAATTAACACACGAAACCTTAACTATAAAAATCTTTAAACATAATATAGATATGAAACATTCAAGCACATTACTATTAGCACTAATATTTATCACAAGTCTAAGTGCCCAAAAATTAGATAGAAGCAAAAAACCAGCCGCTGGTCCTGCACCTCAAATTAACATTGGTACACCCGCTACATTTACGCTCCCTAATGGATTAAAAGTTTTTGTAGTAGAAAACCATAAATTACCTAGAGTTGCTTTTTCATTGAGTTTGGACGTTGACCCAGTTTTAGAAGGTGATATGGCTGGTTATGTTGATGCAACTGGACAATTATTAGAAAGAGGCACAAAAAACAGAACAAAACAACAATTGGATGAAGAAATTGATTTTATTGGAGCTTCAATAAGTACCTCTTCAAAAGGTGTTTACGCTGCTTCCTTAAAAAAACATCAAGATAAATTATTAAATATTATGTCTGATATTATTTTAAATTCCGATTTTAAACAAGAAGAATTAACTAAAATTATTACCCAAACTAAATCTGGATTAGCCTCTTCTAAAGACGATCCTGATGCTATTGCAAGCAATGTTAAGTCTGTTTTATTATATGGAAAAAAACATCCATACGGAGAAGTTGTTACTGAAGAAAGTATTGAAAAAGCAACTTTAGAGCAATGTAAAAAATATTACAACACCTATTTTAAACCAAATGTAGCTTACTTAGCAATTGTTGGTGATGTAACAGTTGCTGAAATAAAACCATTAATAGAAAAATATTTTGCGAATTGGGAAAAAGCAGATGTACCTGTAAACAAATACAAAACCCCTACTGCACCTTCAAAAACAAGGGTTGCTTTTGTGCATAAAGAAGGTGCAACTCAATCGGTTGTAAACATAACTTATCCTATCAATTTAAAACAAAATAATCCAGATGTAATTAAAGCACAAATGATGAATTCCATATTAGGAGGAAGTGCTACAGCTCGTTTGTTTATGAACTTGAGAGAAACTTATGGCTATACGTATGGAGCATATTCAAGAATTAGTGCTGATGAAATAGTAGGAAATTTTAACGCTTTTGCGAAAGTTAGAAATGAGGTTACTGATAGTGCTTTAACACAATTCATGATAGAGCTAAACAGAATTGTTGATGAAAAAGTTACCGAAGAAGAATTGCAAAATATTAAAAACTATATGTCAGGGACTTTTGCCTATTCTTTACAAGACCCTCAAACTGTTGCTCGATTTGCAATCAACACCGAAAAATATAAATTACCTGCTGATTATTATGCTACCTACCTGAAACAAATTGCTGCAGTTACTGTAGATGATATTAAAGAAATGGCTGAAAAATATATCAAACCAAGCAATGCTCTTATTTTAATTGTTGGTGATAAAAAAACAGCAGAAAAATTAACTTCTTTTGATGCAGAAAATAAAGTAAGTTTTTACGATACGTATGGAAACGATTTTATAGACTTAAAGCCAGCTCCAGCAGGTATTACAGCAAAAACTGTCATTGACAACTACATTGTTGCAAAATACGGTTTATCAAAAGGAAAAGCATTAGATAAAAAATTAAAAGGAATAAAAGACATTACAGTAAAAATGGATGCCACTATTCAAGGGCAAACCATTAGCGTTACACGTTACCAAAAAGCACCAAACAAATTTGCCAATGCAATGGCAATGGGAACTATGGTAATACAAAAACAAACATTTAATGGAACTACTGGAAAAATTAGTGGAATGCAAGGAAACAAAGATGTTACAGGAGATGACTTAGATGAATTGAAATTAAGTTCCATTCTTTTCTTAGATACTAAATATGATGAAAATGGCATTACCTATGAACTAATCGGTGTAGAACCAATTAATGGAAAAGATGCTTACAAAATGATACAAACTAAGCCAAATGGTGACACTGAAACAGAATGGTATGATGTTGTTTCTAACCTAAAAGTAAAATCTTTATCCGTTCAAGAAAATGAACAACTAGAAGAGCCTATTACTGTAATTACAGAGCTTTCTGATTACAAAGCTGTAAATGGAATTCAATTTGCTCATAAAACAAAACAAGCATTTGGACCTCAAGCTCTAGACATGGTTGTAACTTCAATTGAAATAAATACTAAATTAGGTGATGAAGTTTTTGAATAACTATTTCTATTTTTGACATTAAAAGGACATGGATTATCCATGTCCTTTTTTTATTTTTACAATCCTATTTATTGATCATTTAATTATGTCCTCAAAAAAGAAACAACTTCTTAAAATAATTGCATGGTCATTACTTTCATTGCTATTAATAATTGTTTTTTCTAATTTATTGATTACTCAATCTACAAAAAAGCTTATTTACGATGATGCTTCTATAATTCCCAATAAACATGATGTTGGTTTGCTTTTAGGAACAAGTGAATACACAACTAAAGGACAAACCAATTTATTTTTTAAATACCGAATCGAATCTGCTGCACAATTGTATCATGCAGGGAAAATAAAACACATTATTGTTAGTGGTGATAATAGTTTGTTGGAATACAATGAACCACGCCAAATGGCAAAAGCTCTTCGTAAATTAGGCATCCCAGACAGTGTTATTACCTTAGATTTTGCAGGTTTTAGAACATTAGATTCTGTGGTAAGATGCAAAAAAGTTTTTGGACAAACTAATTTTGTAATTATTACGCAACAATTTCATCTTGAAAGAGCGTTGTTTATTGCTAAAAAACATGATATTGATGCAATAGGTTTTGCGGCAAAAACGCCTCCTGATAGTTATTCTTTTAAAACACAGCTAAGAGAATATTTAGCTAAAACATTAGCTCTTATTGATTTGTATATTTTAAATACCAAGCCGAAATTTTTAGGAGAACCGATAACTATTAAAATTTAATAGTTAAAAACTTTGTCCATTACACCTAAAATATTAACCCGCTTTATTCATGCAAAAGCGAAGCGAATTGTATGAATGTGCTAAGGGTTGTGGGATGCAAAGCGGTTAATCCCTTCCGATAATTATCGGAATAGTAATACCCAAATTTGGGTATTACTTATATCGTATAAAATTTGTGAACAGAACTTGCGAGTTCAACGAAGTTAATTTTCTGGGTTAATTGCTGCTCAAAAAAAACTTACACAATTTTTTTTGTAATATATTCTGAATTAAACAACCTCAATGCTGCCATATATTTTAGTTTAAAAGAAATTAAATCACCAATATGGTAATCTTTATCTGATTTTTCAATGTCTAACACCAACATATCAGAGCTAGCTCCAACAATAGTTATTTTTTCATCTTCAGGAATAATTAAATCTGAATTTGCGACATCAAGCACACCTAAATCTACAATAGCTCTATGGTGTGTTTTTCCATAATCAGCAGGATTAACATCAAACTCTTCTCCACTAGGGTTTTCGCCCATAGTACCAATAGGATTTATAGGTTTTTCTGTTATTTCTATAATTTCTGCAAAGAGTTTAAAAACATCAGTTTCCATACCTTCAAGAATTTCTCCAGTAATTAAATTATTGCCAAAAAACAACGATTCCCCAACTCTAAAATGATTAATTCCAGCAGGTAATTGTTTCATTAGTAATAAAGGAATTACCACACTTGTGCCACCAGTAACCCAAGGAATTTTTCTGTTAAATTTAGCTTCAATTAATTGTTTGTATAAACTTAATTGTATCATTTTATCTTCCGATGGATAAACGCCATGCAAACAGTTAAGATTGGCTCCTATTCCTGTAACTTTTATGTTAGGTAATTTGAAAACAGACTCGTAAAAGTCCATTAAATGATTACCCATAACGCCTTCTCGCAAGTCGCCCAACTCCAACATAATAATAACTTTATGCGTTTTGTTTTGTCGAACAGCCTCTTCCGAAAGCCACTTTATAGTTTGAAATTCTGTATTAAAACTTGCATCAGCATATTGAACTATTTTTTTTATACTTCTCTTTGCTGGTGGCTTGATGTAAACGGTATCAATTTTAGGTGCAAGTATTTTAATTTTTACTAAATTACTTACACGAGCATCACAAATTTCTTTAATGTCTAAGGTGAGTAATTCTTTCAGATAAAGTTCGTTGCCGCAGAATAGTTTACTTACAACAGCCCATTCAATATTGTTGGTTTTAAAAAGATTATCAAGATATTGAAAGTTTTTTTTAAGTTTATCTTTGTATAATTCTATAAATGCCATAATTCAACTATTTTATAATTATTCTGGGAATATCTTCGGGTAAGCGGGTAAGTAGTTCGTAGTTCAATTGGTTACTCATTTCTCCAAAAGATGCAACAGAAATAGATATTCCGTCTTGTTCACCAATTAAAATTGTTACATCTCCTTTTTTTACATTCGGTGCATTTGTAATATCAACAATCATCATATTCATATTAACAAAACCTATCACATCTACACGGTGTCCGTTAATAATTACTTTACCTTGATTACTTAAAGAACGACTAAAACCATGGGCATAACCAATTGGAATAGTCGCAATTTTCATGTCGGTTTCTGCCAATACCGTTGTTCCATAACTTATATATTCTCCCGCAGCAACTGATTTGGTTCCCATAACATAGCTTTTCCAAGAGATTACCGGTTGCAAAGGATTACTATTAATTTTGTTTTTAGTGTAATATTTCATTTGAGATTCTCTGCTAGGCCAAAAACCATATTGCATTATCCCCACTCGAACTAAATCGTTTATCGTTTGAGGATAATTAATAACAGCAGCCGAACATGCTAAGTGTTTTTGCTTAAAGTTAATGTTGTTCGTTGTAAAGAATTTCAATATTCGGTTGTAGGCTAAAATTTGATTTTTTACTCTAAAATAATTAGTAATACTTTCAGCTCCGGCAAAATGCGTACACAAACCTTTTACTTCCAAATAGTTTTTGTTATCTTCAATAAAATGAATAACATCTTTAAGCTCATCTAAACAAAAACCAGTTCTGTTCATGCCTGTTTCAATTTCTATGTGGACAATGGCTTTTTTCTTTAGTCTTTTGGCAATTTTTATGGCTTTTTGCAGTCTGTCTAAATCGAACACAAAAAATTCTATATTCAAATTGATAGCCCACTCCAATTCATTTGTAGAATCTGCAACACCCATAATCATTACGGTGCTTTCGCCATTACTTACTTTTTTAAAGCGATAAGCTTCGTAAGCACTAAATACAGAAAAATGATTAACTCCAATTTCTTCAGCCATTGGAGCAAAAGTTTCTATGCCATGTCCGTAGGCATTTCCTTTAATTACAGATGAGAAAATACAAGATTCGCCAATAAGCGAACGTATAAATGTTAGGTTGTTTTGATATGCAGCTTTACTTATTTCTATTGTTGAAGTAACATCCATTTTAAGTTAATAATTTTTTGGCTACGTCAATAAACATAGCAGTTCCTATTGGAGCAATTTCATCCGGAAAATCGTAATCAGGATTATGCAGTCGGGGAGTATTTTTTCCCGAACCCAATCCAAACATTGCTCCTTTATATATGGTAGTGAAAAGCCCAAAATCTTCTCCCCAAGGAAAAGGCGATGGTTTTTCTAAGGTATCAAAATTGTTTTCTATGGCAGTTTGTTTAATAATATCAACTATTTCGGCATTGTTTTCATTGGCTTCAAAAGCTTCTGTAAAAGAAATAGCAATGTTTAATTGTTCTTCTTTAGCAATGTTCTCGGCTAAAGAGCTGATTTTATCAGAAAGTTCTTTTGTCAGTTCGTTACTTAATGTTCTTATCGTAAAATGTGTTTCGCCATATCCAGCTGAAGTTCCATAAGCCTTACTTCCGATGTTTGTATAAATAGGAGTAATTACAGTATAATGTTCATCATCTTCAATATTTCTGGCAAGAGCCAGTGTTTGTTGTGTTATTTTGCTTATTGCTAACGAAGGGTTAATGCCTTTGTGCGGTTCGGCAGCATGAGAAGTTTTTCCTGTAAGCTTAATAATAATGCTTGTTACAGAAGGAGTAAAGTTTCCATATTTATAAACTATTTGTCCTTTTTTATAGCCAGGAACATTGTGCAAGGAAATAGCATAATCAGGTTCGATTTGCTTAAAGTTAGCATCTGCCAATACTTCTTTAGCACCTTCACCATTTTCTTCGGCAGGTTGATAAAGCAGTACAACTTTTCCTTTTTCAGGTCGATTGTTGCTATAATGTTTCCCCACAGCTGCCAATATACTCATGTGTCCGTCATGTCCACACAAGTGAGCTTTTCCTTCAGTTTTAGATATGTAATCAAAGGTATTAATTTCCTGAATAGGTAGTGCATCTAACTCGCAACGAATCATAACTGTTTTTCCAGCAGTTTTTCCGTTAAAAACAAAAGCAACTCCCGTTTTTTCTAAATGTACCACTTGGTCGGGTTGCAGCTTATCAAAAAAAGCAATAATTCTTTTTTTTGTTTCAACTTCTTCACCTGAAATTTCAGGGTGTTGATGCAATTCTTTACGCAAAAGAACAATTTCATTGTCAGTTATCATTTTTTCAAACGCATTTCTAAATACGGATTAGTAAATCCCATTTTTTCATATAAAAATTTTGCAGGGTTATCTTTTTCAACATGAAGTGCAATATCGCCTTCTGTGTTTTTTATAGCATGTTGCATTATTTGTTTTCCAACGCCTTTTCCACGTTGGTTTTTGTTTACGGCAATATAAACCAAAATATTTTCAGGAATATAACCACTCATCCCTGTTTTATTGATGATGGAAGCTCCCACAATTTCTTTGTTTTCTAAAGCTAATAAAATTAAGCCACCCTTATTAGGAGTAAACACATAATCGATACATTTTTGGATGGCATCTTTTGCATCTCCATACTGATCTAGATGTTCGTATAAAAAAGTAACAATTTTAGTATCGTCATAAACTGTGTGTTTTCCTGTTTGTGGTGTTATAAGTAAAATTTCCATTTGTTTTTTTCTTGATTTTTTTTTGAATTAATAAGTTAAAAAAAATAGCAAGAAATGTCAGCGATAGAAATAAGAATTAAGAAAAGTGATAATTAAATTGAGAACCATCTTTTTTGTTTGGTTTCAAGCAAAGATACGAATTATATGAGGGTTCTCCAAACTAACATATAAATAATCAGGATAAAAACACCCATTTAATCAAATAAATATTTTTTTATTTTTCTACCAAAACACGTTTTCCTTTACTTTTTCTAATTCTACAACTCACTACTTTGTATTCTGGACATAAAGCTTCGCTATCGTGTTCGTTTGAGGTAATGTTGTTTAGCATAATTTCAGGGAAATGGAATGTTGAACTTAAAATTCCAGGTTTTACTTCATTCGTAATTTTAGCTTTAATATCTACTTTTCCTCTCGGGCTTTCTATGCAAACCATATCACCATCTTCAATAAAGTTAGTTCTAGCATCTTCGGGGTGAATTAATAAAACATCTTCTGTAAGAATTTCTACATTTCCAGTTCTTCTGGTCATAGCTCCACAGTTGTAATGTTCTAATTCTCGGTTGGTAGTAATAATGTAAGGATAATCTTTCCCATGAGTTTGCACCTCATTGCTTTCTTCATAAGCAAAAAATTCAAATTTACCTTTACCTCTTTTAAAACCTTCAACATGCATCATTTTAGTGTCAGAACCATCAGCAAGCACTGGCCATTGTTTACCATTATTGCCTAATTCATCCCATTTAACACCAGCAAAAAATGGAACAATTTGCGAAATTTCTTTTAATATGTTATCAGCTGTATAATCACATTGTTCATATCCCATTTTACGCATCATTTCCACAATAATTTGTCCGTCAGACTTAGTACCTTCTATGGGTTCAACTACTTTTTGTACACGTTGTATTCTTCGTTCACCATTAGTAAAAGTTCCTTCTTTTTCAAGAAATGATGAGGCTGGAAGAAGGACTGTTGCCATTTTAGCTGTTTCTGTCATAAATAGTTCTGAAACTATCAACATATCTAAGCTTGCCATAGCTTTCATTACTTTTTGTGTATTCGGGTCTGTTTGAACCACGTCTTCACCAATAATCCATAATGCTTTTAAATCTCCATTGATGGCAGCATCAAACATTTCTGGAATTTTGTATCCAATAGGACTAGGAACATCAACCCCATAAAACTGGCTGTATCGTTGATTAACTTCAGGATTGGTAACATCTAAATATCCTGCTCCTTGATGAGGTTGAGCTCCCATATCTGCTGCTCCTTGCACATTGTTTTGCCCTCTTAATGGATTTACTCCTGCACCTTTTTTTCCTACATTTCCTGTTATCATTGCCAAATCGGCAATTAATTGAACCGTAAAAGTTCCTTGCGTATGTTCAGTTACTCCTAATCCATGAAACTCCATAGCTGCATTGGCGTTAGCATAAGACATTGCGGCTTCTCTCACTAAGTTTTTATCAACTCCAGTAATTTTTTCTAATTCGTTGATGTCTAACTTTAGGATTTCTGCTTTCATTTCCTCATAACCCTCACACCTGCTTTCGATAAATTCTTTATCTTCTAACCCTTCAAGGATAATGAAATATAACATCATATTCAACAATGCTACATTGGTTCCTGGACGCAATTGTAAATGATAGGTAGCATATTTGGCTAATTCTATTTTTCTTGGATCAACAACAATACTTTTAGTTCCTTTCAAAAGCTTTTGTTTTATTTTGGCTCCTGTTACAGGATGTGCGTCTGTTGGATTTGCTCCTATAACAAAAATAAAATCGGTATGTTTTAAATCTTCAATTGAATTTGTGGCTGCACCTGTACCAAATGCTCGCTGCATGCCCAACGCTGTAGGAGAATGACATACCCTTGCACAACAATCAATATTATTAGTTCCTACTACAGCGCGAATAAACTTTTGCATTAAATAGTTTTCCTCATTAGGTGTTCTTGCCGAAGATATTCCTGCAATAGCATCGGGACCATTTTCTGTTTTAATTTTGGTTAGATTAGTTGCAATATATTCATACGCTTCATCCCAAGTTACTTTTTCAAAAACACCATTTCGCTTAATCATAGGTGATTTTAGTCTATCTGGATGGTTATAGAATTTAAAGGCATACCTTCCTTTTAAACAAGTATGCCCCAAATTTACTTCACCATCATAAGGTGCTTGAATGGATTTAATTTCCCCTCCAACAGTTGCTACTTCTAGGTTACAACCTACTCCACAGTAGGTGCAAATGGTTCTTGTTTTTTTAGTTGATTGTACTGACTTGGATTGAAAAACATCAGAAATAGCATTGGTAGGACAAGCCTGAGCACAAGCACCACAGCTCACACAATCAGATTCCATAAACGATTGGTTAAGTCCCTTTACAATGTGAGCATCAAAACCCCTTCCAGACATGGTTAGCACCATTTCTCCCTGAACTTCATCACAAGCCCTTACACAACGATAGCAATTAATACATTTTGACAATTCCGAACGCATGTATGGATGAGAAATGTCTTTAATTCTGTTTAAATGGTTTTCTCCTTCAGGATATCTAACCTCAGTAATACCAACCTTTGCAGCAACATCTTGCAACTCGCAATTGCCATTTACTTCACAAGTTAAGCAGGTTAACGGATGGTCGGTTAATACCAATTCAATAATATTTTTTCTTAATGCTAAAATTTGTTCAGTATCGTGGTAAATATAAATTCCATTGGTTACAGGAGTGTGACAAGAAGCAACAGTTTTTGTTTTTCCATCTTTTTCTAACGCTACCTCAACACTACAAACTCTACACGAACCAAAAGATTCAAGATTTGGAGCATCACACAGGGTTGGAATTATTTTTTCACCTTCTATTCTTTTTACAAAGTTTAAAATAGTTTCTCCATTTTTAAATTCGTGAAGTTGGTTGTTTATATGTGCAGTATTCATAATGAATTCGTTTTTTAGTTGAAATATTGTTTTAACTCATCATCAAAATAAGTGAGTGCGTTTTTTATTGGCAAAGGAATTCCTCCACCGTGAGCACAAAGTGAACCTTGCTGTAAGGTATTTAATAAATCAGTAAATAATTTTCTATCTATTTTGTATTCGCTATTTAATGCTTTTTGCGTCAATTCATGTCCACGTTTTGTTCCTAAACGGCATGGGAAACATTTTCCACAACTTTCATAGGATGCAAATTCAAACAAATGTTCTAAATAATTCATCATAGGAAGTTTTTCAGGAATACAAACTATTGAGGCATGTCCTAATAAAAATCCTTGTTGAGCAAATGATTCAAAATCTAAGCTTAAGTCATTAATTTTTGAAATGGGTACAATTCCTCCCAAAGGACCTCCAATCTGCATTGCTTTTACTGGTTCTTTAAATCCTCCGCCCAACTCATGAATTATTTTCTTTAGCGGAGTTCCCATTTCAACTTCATAAATTCCAGGATTTTTAAAAAAACTGTCTAAACAAACCAATTTGGTTCCTTTCGACTTTTCTGTACCTAATTTAGCGTAAGCTTTTCCACTATTTTTAATGATTCCATAAACAGCAGCTAATGTTTCTACATTGTTAACTATGGTTGGCTTGTTAAACAAACCTTGTTGGGTAGGAAATGGTGGGCGAGTTCTTACTTCGGGGCGTTGTCCTTCAATGGAATTGATTAGTGCTGTTTCTTCTCCGCAAATATAGGCTCCTTGTGCTTTTATGATTTTAAAATCGAAATTAAACCCTGAATTATCAATGTTTTTACCCAATAAATTGTTTTGTCGTAATTCATCAATGGCTTTTTGAATAATTTCAACAGCCTCTGGATATTCGGCTCTAATGTATAATACGCCCCATTCTGCACCCGTAATATATCCAGCTATCATCATTCCAAAAAGCACGGAATGAGGTCTTTCTTCTAATAAATACCTGTCGGAATAAGCTCCTGGGTCACCTTCATCGGCATTACATATAATAAATTTAGTATCGTTTTTTTCATTCTTGCATGCTTCCCACTTAAAACCCATTGGAAAACCTGCACCACCACGTCCTCTTATTTCCGAATTTTTTATTTCATTTAGTAATTCATCAGTCGATTTTTTTAAGGCAGTTTTTAAAAGAACATAATGTTTTTCAAAACCATCGAAAGAAGCCGTGAGTATTTCAGCAGTTGCTTTTACATTGTATTTTGAGATATGTGATTTGTCCCGATTCCGATAACTTTCGGAACTATCGGGAGAAATTTGAAATCGATGAATATCGTCTCCTGAGTAATTTTTACCATTATAATGAAAAGCACTGTTTTCGTAACATCTACCCAAACAAGTCATGTGTCCTATTTCATCAGCAGCAAAATGGTTTTCTAACGATTGAGCAACTTTTTCTTGCGTTCCAGCACAAAGGCATGCACTTCCATTGCACACATACACTTTTTTATTTTGGTTTTCTGGTTTGGTAAAATCATAAAAGCTAGCTGTTCCATAAGTAATAGCATTGCCTACCAAAAACTCTTTAGCTAATTGTTCTAATTTTTTTCCTGATGGAGTTCCAGTTGTTTTAGCTGCATTTCCAATTTCTTCGAAAAGGTTGTATTTTAATCCTTTTCTACTTGATAATTCACTGATATTTTTTGACATATTCTTATCATTATTTAAGGTCAGCTAAGGTAAGCAAAAATATAAACAATTCATCATATTCTAATGCCAATCACGCAGACATCGTCAACTTGTTCTAAACTTCCTTTCCAATTCTCAAAAAACTGTTCTAATACTATTTTTTGCTCCTCCATTGTTTTTTCTTGTATGGAAAGCAACAGTTCTTTAAAGGGTT
>Ga0210046_1000644_pt1 | contig 32076 bp, 25 predicted proteins | sample CryGeyCG2114_250_FD_185461 | JGI IMG/M metagenome (GOLD analysis project Ga0210046, IMG submission 185461) | Groundwater microbial communities from aquifer - Crystal Geyser CG18_big_fil_WC_8/21/14_2.50 (SPAdes) (version 2) | ecosystem: Environmental > Aquatic > Deep subsurface > Groundwater ...
TTTGCGATGAATCGCACAAAGGTACCCGTTTTAAACCCGAAAAGGTAGTAATTGAAGAACCGCAACTGGTGAAATGGTGTATGTGCCGCCATAGCGGACAAGGGGCATTTTGTGACAACAAACACCGTGAGTTGGAATAATGAGAGCGCATCCTTTTTCGTTACCTATCGCCGTAATCAGGGTTCGGCGACATAATAAATAAAAGCTCCCCTCCCTTCATGAGTTCAAAATGATTTATAAAGGACGATTGCAATTCCATGCCGTTAAAATATACCTTTTCTACATACACATTTTCAGAGCTTTGATGTTTAGCCATGATGTTCAGCGTGTTTCCGTTTTCAAAATGGATAACCGCTTCTTTCACCAAAGGACTCCCCAAGGCATATTCCGCTGAACCCGGGCAGACAGGGTAAAAACCCAACGCACTAAAAATGTACCAGGCTGACATTTGTCCGGCATCATCGTTCCCGCAAAGGCCATCCGGAGCAGCCCCATACATGGTTTCCATGATCATACGCACCCTTGACTGCGTTTTCCATGGCTCGTTGGTCCAGTTGTACAGGTAGGCAATGTGGTGTCCGGGCTCGTTGCCATGCACATAGTTTCCAATAATACCATCGCGTGTAATGTCTTCGGTTTGTTCAAAGTAGCTGTCGTCGAGGTGCATGGTAAACAGCGAGTCGAGATGAACCGAAAACGTTGCTTTGCCCCCCATCATGCTCACCAGACTGTCAACCTGCTGTGGTACATACAATCCATAATTCCAGGCGTTACCTTCAATAAATCCCTGGTCGTGGGTTTGCAGCGGATCGAAAGGTTTTTTCCAGCTTCCATCTGATAACCTGGGCTGCATAAAGCGGGATTTGTGGTTAAATGCATGGTTGTAATTGGATGACCGTTTCAAATACAAGGATGCCGTCAGGCTGTCGCCGGAAAAGGAAGCCAACTGCGCAATACACCAGTCGTCATAAGCATATTCCAGTGTTTTAGAAACGGAGGAGGCACTTTTGTCTTCAGGCACAAAGCCAAATTTCATATAGTCGCCAAGGCCATCAAGATAAGCCACTTGCGAGGTGCTTTTTGCCGCTTCCAGCGCATGCTGCAAGTCAAAGGAGGTGTTACCCTTTGCAGCAGCATCGGCCAGCACCGAAACCGCATGATATCCAATCATGCACCAATTCTCGTTGGCGTAATGGCTCCACACCGGCAACATGTGGTGTACACTCTGATCGTAATGTGCCAGCATGGAGTTGATCATGTCCGCATTGCGCGAGGTTTCAATCAGGTTGAAAAGCGGGTGCAATGCTCGGTAAGTGTCCCAAAGCGAAAAAATGGTGTAATTGGTAAAACCGTCTGACTGATGAATGTTGTCATCCAAACCACGATAGTTGCTGTCCACATCCTCGAATACCACCGGGCTTAACATGGTGTGATACAATGCGGTATAAAAGGTTTCCCGTTGAACTTCTGTGGTTGTTTTTACCTGAATTTTATCAAGTTGCCTGTTCCATTTTTGGCAGGCCTGGTCTTTTATCTGGTTAAAATCCCATCCCGGAATTTCGGCCTGCAGGTTTTTCAGAGCACCTTCGGTACTTACCGCTGAAAGGGCGAATTTGATTTTGATCTTCTCGCTTTCTTCGGTTTTGAAGTTGAAATAAGCCCGGATATTTCTTCCGGCCATCTCAGGAAAATTTTCCGATTCATTAAACTTCCGCCAAAAACCTTTGTAAGGGGAGTGGTCGTACTTTTTATGTCCATAAGATTTTACAGGCTTTGAAAAAACCATTGCGAAATACAGTATTCGGGTGCGCGCCCAGCCCGTAGTTTGGCGATAGCCGGTGATCAACGTGTCATTTTCGACACGCACAAATGTCCATACATTTTTATGATCGTAATTGTAAATGTTAGCCATTAAATCGAGCAGGATGTGTGCGCTATCCGATTGGGGAAAGGTATACTGATGAAATCCTACCCGCTCGGTGGCTGTAAGCTCGGCATTGATTCCATAGGTTGAAAGCTCCACCTGATAATAGCCTGGTGTAGCCGTTTCCTGGTCGTGTGAGAACCGTGAAAAATACCCGCTGCCGGGATATGAAGCCTCCCCTGGCTCCAGCATGAGGCGACCCGTTGTGGTCATGATCAGAAAATCGCCCAGGTCGCTGTGACCGGTTCCACTAAAGTGGGTATGGCTAAATCCAAAAATGGTGCTGTCGTTATATTGATAACCAGAACAGTAGCTATACACCTTTTTGTTGTATTGTCCGTTGATGTACATGGGTTGGTTTCCTGTTTCAGGGCTTAACTGTACCATCCCGAAAGGCACCGTTGCACCCGGAAATGTATGGCCCATATTTTTTGTGCCGATAAACGGATTTACAAACGAAGCGAGATCGGCATTCGCTTCCTGGCTTACTGCCAAATTATTGAAAATGGCAACGAAAATGGCCATCATCATGTTTACTTTCCTGCTCATAAATGAATTAGATTTTGGTAACTGAATTGGTTTTTGGTAATGTGAAATAAAATGTTGTGCCTTTGTTTACCGTGCTTTTAATCCATATTTTGCCGTTGTTGATGATCACAAACTCGTAAACCAGGCTCAATCCGAGACCAGTCCCCGATTCGTTATTGGTCCCTTTTGTGGTGATGGTTTCCTCAGGGTTGAATATCTTTTCCAGATTTTTATCGGGGATGCCAACTCCTGTATCCGAAATGGTAATCAACTCCTTATCATCGCGTGTTTCAGATTTTATTTCAATAATTCCGTGGTTGGGAGTAAATTTGATGGCGTTGGAAATCAGGTTACGTAAGATGGTAGAAACCATATTTTTGTCGGCATACAGGGTTGTGCCGTCAGCTACATCTACTTTAAAATCGATCTGTTTTTCATTAATATTTCCACTCAGCAAGGTGCTCGATTCAACGATAATATTCTTCAATTGGATAAGTTGTGGTTTGCATTTTAATGAGCGGCTCTGGAGTTTCGACCACTGCAACAGATTGTTTAACAGCGAAACGAGCTCTTTGGTGGAGTTGTGAATGGATTTAATAAAGGCCTGTTTTTCGGCTTCGCCAATAGAATTATCTTGATCCAACAACAATTCAGAAAATCCAACTATTACGCTAAACGGCCCCATCAAATCGTGAGCGATAATGGATAAAAATTTGTCTTTGGTTTTATTGGAAGCTTCCAGTTCATTGGCCGTAGTCTGATGTTTTGTGATTTCCTCCTTAAGTGTTTTATTGGCTTCCTTCAAACTGGCTGTTTGCTGGTCGGCATATATTTGCAGCCTGTTTTTCTGTTTTGTAACTTGACGCAACCTGATCCTGACTCCCAAAAACACCAACAGAATTATCAGCAATATAAGTAACCATTTAAAATACACCGACTCAACAAAGGTAGGCAGGATAACAATGGTCATTGTATAAGGCTTTGTTAACCACAATCCATGGTTGTTGCAGGCCAGAATTTCCAGATGATAGCTGCCGGGTGGCATGTTATTAAAGGTTATCTGATGCTGGCCGCCGAGATCCACCCAGTCATGGTTCAATTCAACTATCTTGTATTTATACTGGTTTTTGTCCACATTGATATAGCTGAGGCCTGCAAATTCAATGGTAAACACTTCCTCATCAGGTTGAATTGTAAGCGTTTGATGTGTATGTTGATCCTTGGTTAATTTTAAGTATTTATTGTCAATTTTGATACCGGTAATTTCTAATTTTGGGGGAATGCTGTTCTGTTTTATCTTCGTAGGGTTGAAATAATTAAAACCTCCTATACCGCCAAAGAAAAACATTCCGTTGTTACCTTCAAAATAAGCCCCCGTATTAAATTCATTGCTTTGCAGTCCATCGCTTACATCAAAATTTTTAAAAAGCTGGTCGCCAGGCGAGAACGAAGAAATTCCATTGTTGGTACTTAACCATAAATTGCCCGATTTATCCGGCAGAATTCCATAAATAAAACTGTTGGGCAGTCCGTCATCTTCGGTATAAAGCCTGAGTTCGGCGGTATTTATATTGTATTTGATGAGTCCGTTGGTGGTAGCTATCCAAAAATTACTTTCAGGATCCTGATAAATGCAGTTAATTGGATTAAAGCTATTTACATCCTGTAGACCGGGAATGACACTGTAATTTTTAACCACTTGTTGCGCCATGTCCAATCGTCCAATTTTGCCATCTATATATCCAATCAGTATGTTTCCTGATCTGTCATTGGAAATAGTTCTGACCGTAATGTCGAGTAATGTCCCCTGATTTGATAAATACGGAAAAGGAGTAACGGTTAGATTATGAGGATTGTATCCAATCAGTCCCTGGCCAGTACCTACTAACAGCAAAGTGTCGGAATAAGGTACTATTATGTAAATGTATTTAATGTTAAAGTCATCCAATTTACCTGAGTTCAGTTCAACATGGGTAAACAGGTTTTTTTCCTTGTTGTACTTCAGCAAACCTCCACCTTCCGAACCGGCCCACAACAGATTTTTATCGTGCATATCACCTGCTAAGGTATAGATACTTCCTTCGTAAACCGTTTCAAATTTCTCGAAATCCTTGCTGATTTTTACCAGTCCGTTATAACCTCCTACCCAGTAATTATAATCGTCTTCGTTAAAAGTGCGAATACTTGCAATGGGGAATCTTGAATTTATTCTGCTGCTAATCAGATTAAAATCCGATTTGTCGGGGACGGACAATTCAACTCCGTAACCATTGGTGCCAATCCATAAGATGTTGTTACTGCCTAAACAAAGAAAGTTGATGGTAGCATCTTTTTGAGGCGAAACAGTATAGTTGGCAACCGGTGTTTCACCAAATTTGAAACTAAAAATTCCGCTAAGCAAACTTGCAAACCAATACTGCCCTTCTTTGTTTCCGGTTATGGATACAATCGAATTAAAACTGTCAAAATAAATACTTGCAAAGTCGCTTTCAATGATATCCTTATAATTCCTAAATAACGATTGGCCGCTTTCCATATAATATAAACTTCCCTTTGTTGACATATAATCCACCAAACCGACCCAGATTCTGTGCTGACTGTCTTCAAAAAACGCGTTGGGTCTAAATTGTTTGTGTTCGGATGCCTTAATTCCCTCCATGGGATATCTATCCAACTCATCTTTGGTAATATCGTAGCTGATCATCATATTGTCATGAAAAGCACCCAACCACAGGTGGTTTTGACTGTCGATAAAAATTTTTGAAATGTGGTTGAGGTGCAGCGAATCATCCGGGCTATATAAAAAGTACTGTTTTTCAAAGGTATTGTGATCAATTTTAAAAATTCCATAACCAAATGTACCACACCACAAATCCTGGTTACTATCGAGTGCACAGGAGGATATCAGGTTGGCACCCAGTTCATTCTTGGCCGAATCAGTTTCTCTGAACGAAACAAAGGTTTCGGTATAAGGGTTAAAAAGCGCCGCCCCATCCTTGGTTCCAACCCAAATATTTCCATCCTGATCCTCTACCATTGAATTAATAAAATTATTCGGCAGTGATGTACTGTCGTTTACTTTGTGTCTGAAAATTTTAGTGGCGTAACCATCATATCTGTTAAGACCATCGGCTGAACCAAACCACATAAACCCCCGATCGTCTTCGATAATGGACAAAATGCGGCTTTGACTTAATCCCTGTTGAATGAAAATTCGCTTGTCGATTTGATAATATTTATCGTCAATGGCATGCATATCAGTGATATATAACCATAGGAAAATAAGTAATATCGATCGTATGGGATGTAAACTCATTTTAAAAAGTAAGTTATTCTCAAAGGATTCTATCCAAATAAACTAACATCTAAAATACCAAAAATAATGACGCATTATACTCAGAAGTAAAAAAGTAATAGTTGATTGAAATGCCTGAATTATACTGTTGTACGGGTGATTTGTTTTTTATAATTTAGCCAACTTGTAATATGATCCCGAATAATATAACCATCCGTTTGAAATCTTAACAACTAATAATGAAAGCCACCAATTCCCTTTTTCTTGGATTTCTATTATTTTCAATATCCATGGTTTTTGGACAATCTAACCCTGAACAGGGAAAGTTTAAAAGCCAGGCCACGGGTTATGACCAACAGGCTCAGGGAGATTATTTTAAACATTTAGGCGATTCCTTAAAATTTGAACAGCCCGATTCAGCTGAATTCTACTACTTAAAAGCATTGAATGTCAGTATTGAACAAAACAACCAGTTCGAGGAAGCTACCCTTCTGAGTAAAATCGGCGGTGTTCAGTACATTCAGGGCGATTATTACAAAGCACTGGATCAATTTACTAAATCGCTGGCTCTTTTTCGTGAATTATATGATGATCGGGGTATAGCTGCCGGGCTGAACAATGTGGCCATGATATTAAATATTCAGGAAAAATTCGATGAAGCCATCTTAAATCATAAAAAGTCGATATCCATTTGCATTAACATTAACGACACGTTGCTTGAGGAAAGAAACTGGTTCAATCTGGCCATTACTTTTAATGCTATGAAAGAATACGACAGTGCCATGTTCTGTGTAAACAAAGCCATCCTGCTATGTAAACTAATGGGCGATACAACAGAATATATGCTAAATAAAAACCTGTTGGGAAACATTTACCTGAATAAAAAAGAGTACTATAATTCGCTCAAGGAGTTTTCAGTTGTTATTGAAAGTAGCACCTTCGACAATAAATGGGAGTTGTGTTATGCTCTGGCAGGAATGGCCCAATCGTCGCTCATGCTGGGCAATTCGAATCAGGCATTAAAATATGCGATTAAAAGTGATTCGCTGGCACATGAATTAAATACACTTTGGGATCTACAAAACATCTCCCTCATTCTTTCTGACATCTATTTTCGCCAAAACAATTATCTGCTGGCCTACCGGTATTATGTTGATTACAAATCGTATACCGACAGCCTTTTTAGTAAAGAACAAGCCAGCGAGATGAACCACCTGCACCTGCTTCAAAAAGAGGCTGAAAACCGGGCTCTTCAGCTAACTTTTGACAAGCAAAAACAGGAGCTTAAAAACAAAAACCTGTGGATCAGCATCTATACTTCGGGAGCGCTTTTATTTTTGTTGGTAGTGTTGCTACAATGGCGGAATAACCGGAATAAAACAAATCTGAATAAAAAGCTACAGGCAAAAAACAGTATCATAGCTCACAAAAACAAAGAATTAGAACTTGCCAATGCCACCAAGGACCGGTTTTTTAACATGATCGCCCATGACCTGAAAAGCCCGTTAAGCATCATGATCTCGTTTACCGAAATTCTGCATGATAACCTCGAACTCTACGATGAAAAACAAATCAAGGAATTTCTTGAATCGCTGCACCAGTCTTCATTACAGGGATTTAAATTGCTCGAAAACCTGCTCGACTGGGCACGCCTGCAAACCAATTCATTTTTATTTCAACCCAATCAGTTGAAAATTTTGCCGCTTGTGGAAGAAACAATCCGGCTCCTCGAAAACAATGCGCTCGAAAAACAGATCACCATCACCAATGAAGTTGATCAGGATATCATGGCCAACATCGACCGAAATATGTTTTTGGTGGTGTTGCGAAACCTGATTTCAAATGCCATAAAATTTTCGCATCCCGGTGGAACCGTGTTGATAAAAGTCGTCCGCCTGGAACATGAGGTTGGTATCTCGGTAATTGACCACGGACTTGGTATCAGCGAAAGCGACCTGCCAAAACTTTTTAAATTGGATTCGTTTATAACACGACCCGGCACAAATCAGGAAAAAGGTACTGGAATTGGTTTGGTGTTGTGTCATGATTTTATAAAAAAGATGGGAGGAAGTATCACCATTAAAAGCACCGAAGGAAAGGGAAGCGTTTTTACCTTTACTCTCCCCGTTTGATCCTGATTTAGGATGGGTTCCCAAAATAAAAATGCCTTACAACCGGTCAAATAATTAACTTTGCGCATCAAATAACCACTAAGTAATCGCCTCATGGCCAAAGCAAAAACCATGTATTTCTGTAGCAACTGCGGCAATGCTTCAGGCAAATGGATCGGAAAATGCCCCGCATGTGGCGAATGGAATACTTTTGTTGAGGAGGTAGTCAGCAAACCATCCGAAACAAAACCTGGTTTTGTCGCCGGAAAAACCAAATCAGCTCCGATACAAATCCATCAGATTGTAAACCAGCGCGAAGACCGCATCGATACCATGAGTACCGAATTTAACCGTGTACTGGGTGGAGGATTGGTTCCCGGATCCATTGTGTTGATTGGCGGTGAACCGGGTATCGGAAAATCGACGTTGTTGCTGCAAATGGCCATCAACCTGAAAGGGAAGAAAATTCTGTACCTTTCCGGTGAAGAGAGCCCTCAACAGATCAAAATGCGCGCCGACCGATTGAAAGGTAACAATCCTGATTGCTATATCCTCAATGAAACTTCCACCACCGATTTGTTTCAACATACGTTGGAACTGGCTCCTGACCTGGTGATTATCGACAGCATTCAAACCATGCACACCGACACCATCGATTCAACGGCCGGCAGCATTTCGCAAATCCGTGAAACTGCCGGTGAGTTGCAACGCTTCGCCAAGCTGAGCAATACACCCGTTTTACTCATCGGCCACATCACCAAAGATGGCAATCTGGCCGGGCCTAAAGTACTTGAACATATGGTGGATGCAGTGCTTCAGTTCGAGGGCGATCAGCATTATGGTTTTAGAATCCTTCGATCCATCAAGAACCGATATGGAAGCACCTCGGAACTGGGAATTTATGAAATGGGAGCAGCAGGTTTGCGCGAGGTCACCAATCCCAGCGAGCTGTTGCTCAGTCAACGCGAAGAAGAAACCAGTGGCGTAGCCATTGCAGCCATGATAGAGGGTCAGCGGCCTATGCTGATTGAAACCCAGGCCCTGGTTGGAACGGCGGTTTATGGAACACCACAGCGTTCGTCTACCGGTTTCGATTTGCGGCGGTTAAACATGCTGTTGGCCGTTATTGAAAAAAGAAGTGGTTTCAGGCTGAGCACCAAAGATGTATTTTTGAATATCGCGGGTGGTTTGCGTGTGGAAGATCCGGCCATCGATCTGGCGGTGGTGGCCGCCATCCTTTCATCAGCCGAAGAAGTCGCCATCGGACACGACATTTGTTTTGCGGGTGAGGTGGGATTGTCCGGTGAAATCAGGGCCGTATCGCGGGTGGAAAGCCGCATCGCTGAAGCGGAAAAACTGGGGTTTAAACAGATTTTTGTCTCCAAGTATGGCTTAAAAGGCCTGGATATTAAAAAGCTAAATATTGAAGTTGTGCCTTTAACCCGGGTTACGGAGCTGGTTAAGAAGTTGATTTAGATCGGATTATCAACCTGGTGTTGATCACGCGATAAAGTAGGAGTTCAACCTGAAAACTTTTTTGGAAACGATTCGGTCGATAATCAGCAACGTAACCGGAATAAGCACCATACCAATAGTAAAGGTATTGATCCCAACCCCCTGAAAAAGAACCGGCATGCTGATCTGTAGATGCATTTGTGTGTAAAGTTGAACTATGGTTTCCCGGATATCTCCGGAAAAAGCCAGGAGGCTTTGCGGGTCGAAAAGAAAATAAACCAGGATTCCGATTCCAACGGCTCCAATGGCGATCAAACCGTATATCCAATCACCGACAGGGGAACTGGCCATTTTCCATTTTTCCTGTAGCTGCACTGCTTCCATCACCCGTGAAGTAAATCCTTCGGGAGCCTGCTCCACAGGTTGCTGCTGCAAAAAGTTTTTGATGTATTGATCTTCTTTATCCATAAGTCACGCAAATTTATAAAAAAACAGCCAATCGGGTCATTTCTTCCATCAACGACCTGATTTTATTCCGAAGCCGAAACAACTTTATTTTGATATTGGCATTCGTCTGGTTTAAGCACAAGGATAAGTCTTCAACAGACTTTTCCTCCCGGTAATAAAGCTGAAGAATCAACTGTTCTTCGGGGTTCAATTCTGTAATTGCACGTTTTAACTGCTGATGTCTTTCTTCTACAAGGTCATCGTCCTCATACGAAATCCTGGCAGTAACATGTTCACGTTCTTCCAGCGAAACCATTGGCATTTTTCGTTTTCGTGTTTCCGAAATGGCGGTATTGTAGGCAATGCGGTAGAGCCAGGTTGAAAATGACGATTCTTCGCGGAACTTGTTTATCGAACTGTAAGCCTTGATAAACACATCCTGAGCGACTTCTTCGGCCACCTCACGCGAAACCACGATGCCCAACACCAGCGAAAACACCCGGTCTTTGTAACGATCAACCAATACAGCGTAGGACTGGGAATCTCCCTGACGAATACGATTTACGATGGAATGGTCTTCGTTACTCACAAGCTTTTTATCATTGGACGCAGTTACGACCGATTGGTTACAAAATTAATACAGATGAGCTGGTATCAAAAGAATAGTATTCATCTTTTTGCCAACAACTCTCTTTTGTTAACTTTGTGCCTTAGTTTAACATTCAACAATGAAACATTTCCTCATTATTTTGTGCCTTTTCCTGTCTGGTCAGTCAATGGCTCAATTCGATCGGTTTTTTGAAAACCACACCCTGCGAATGGATTATTACCACAGTGGCAACCACAACTCTCAACAATATTCCTTCGATGAACTCATCGACGAACCCTTTTGGGGAGGATCGAAAGTAAACCTGGTGGATACTTTTAACTATGGTAATTATTATGTTAAGGTATTTGATCTTACAAGCGATTCGCTCTTGTATTCAAGAGGTTACAACACCCTTTTTGGTGAATGGCAAACAACCGATGAATCCAACACCCTCAGGAGGACATTTTCAGAATCCGTGGTTTTTCCTTATCCAAAGAATCCTGTAAAGGTAGTGCTGTATGCCCGCAACTGGGATGGAATCATGGAACCACAAATGGAGCATCAAGTCGATCCTGCCAATTACTTTATAAAAAAAGACCGGCGTTTGGTTTACCCTTCATTTGACGTTTACCTAAGTGGCGTTTCGATCGAAAAGGTGGACATCGTGATACTTCCGGATGGGTATACAACAGACGAAATGGGATTGTTTGTGTCGGATTGTAAAAAATTTGCAGATGGGCTGTTTCAATTTGCTCCTTATGATAAAAACAAGGACAAATTCAATATTAGAGGCGTGTGGGCTCCTTCCAAAGAATCGGGAAACGATATACCTGCCGATGGAGTTTGGAAAAGTACAGTGCTAAACACCAGCTTTTACACCTTCGATAGCGAACGCTACTGCATGACCTATGATGATAAAAGTGTGCGCGACCTGGCCGCCAATGCCCCTTACGATCAAATTTATATCCTGGTGAACAACAAAAAGTATGGGGGCGGAGCCATCTACAATTACTACAATGTGAGCGTGAACAGCAATGAGAAATCGGCAAAGATTTTTATCCATGAACTGGGACACGGTTTTGCCGGACTGGCCGATGAATACTTTGATTCATCGACCTCTTACAACGATTTTTATAACTTAGCTATCGAGCCATGGGAACCCAATATCACTACCTTGGTAGATTTTGAAAGTAAGTGGCAAAACCATATAAAAAAACAAACGCCCATACCAACACCCGACCTGGAAGAATTTTACATGAAAACAGGCGCTTTTGAAGGTGGCGGCTATGTGGCCAAAGGAATGTACCGCCCCCGTCACGACTGCCTGATGAAGACTTTTAAGGGCGATGCGTTTTGTCCGGTATGCGAAGAGGCTATTCAGGAAATGATTGATTTTTATTCGGCTCCTGAAACTAAATAGATCATTTTGGATTCTGTAAATTCGAAAACACAGCAACGCCTTGCCAATAAAATTTGAAGTACTTTTGCAATTCCTGCTTAAGGACAAATGCAACATCTATCCAATACAACCGATGCCCACTCCAATTTTTTAAGATGCCATGCCTTAAAAAAAGATTATTCTATGGGTTTTCCTGTCTATTCCAACTCGGGAAATATTCCTGACAACAAGTATCACCTATTGAACCTAAATAATATAAACCAACGACATCCCTTTTTTACTAACCTAACTTGATGTGTGATGATAATAACCATTTTTATTTTAGGATTTTTGTTCGGTGCCATTTTGCAATACGCGAAGCTGAACAAGTACAACACCATAAGCGGTATGGCCACTCTTGACAACCTCACCGTTGCCAAAGCAATCGCAGTAGCCATAGGCATTGGAGCCCTTTTGCTGAATATTGAAATTAGCCTGGGATTAGCATCTTACCACGTAAAACCCATGCTGGTGGGCGGTATTGTGGTAGGTGGACTTCTATTTGGTACCGGAATGGCCATTCTGGGCTACTGTCCCGGAACCATGGCCATTTCGCTGGGTGAAGGCTCGCTGGATGCACTTATTGGTATTGTTGGAGGATTGGCAGGAGGATTGGTTTACACCATTTGGTTGCCGTTATTTAAGTCGATCCTGGGGCCAAATCTTGGAAGCATCTCGCTCAACTCCCTCCTTGGAGCCAACCAGATGCTGTTTTTTCTCGTCCTTTTTATCATAAGCGGCATTTTCATCGGAGCCTCCTTTTGGCTACACAAAATGGATGGAACAAAAGATTTTAAATGGCTGATTTCGGGAATCGGACTAGCCATTCTAAACCCAATCGTCTTTTTAACCGCCTTCTCCAACAGGCCTATCGGTGCTTCAACCTCTTATCCGTATGCTATTGATATGCTTACAAAAACCACTGAAAATGATTATTTTACCAAGATTACCGGACCGGGACGGTGGGAGTTGATCTTCCTGGCCGGAGCCTTTATTTCTGGGCTGGTTTTGTCGCTGATGAGAAAAGATTTTAAACTGAGATTGATTCATGAGAACTGGAAAAAATACAAAGGAATGGTGGTTTTCGATCGCATTATCTGGGCGTTTGTAGGTGGGTTTATTTTGATTTTCGGAGCCCGGATGGCGGGTGGTTGCACCAGTGGTCACATCCTTTCGGGAGGCATGCAACTGGCTGCCAGTAGTTTGATTTTTGCCGCTTTTGTTTTCGCAGGATTGCTGATTACCGGGAAGCTGTTTTATAAAATGGGGAAGTAAAATATCTTCTTTTATTTAACACTTTAGTATGGATATGAAGTGGAAAAAAATATTATCTGCCGTTTTTTGCTCTTCTCAAAAACAACTGAAAATCTACTAATGAAACGTTGCTTGCTTTGTAGGTGTTCATTTATGCAATTGCGTATTCTTGTTGATAGGTACTTAAATTCTTGGTGTTAAATATTTCAGCCAGACGGCTGTTACTGCTAACTAATTCTGAAAGCACAGGAGTGGTGTATTTTCTGTTTTTCTTACTGCCTTTAATGTGCCAACCAAGCCTTTCTAATTCAGAAGTAAATGTTTTTTTGTTGTGGGTATAATTTACAAATTCATGAAAAGAAACTTCAAACGATTGTTTGGCCTCTTCAAAATTGTTACCATAACCATATACCTCCAATGCCGGTGCATAAAGTATTTCAGTATCTCCATCTTGAAATCTAACGATATTCAAACTTACAAGAAGCTCAGAATTGTTATTCTTATCCTCAAGCCTGGTCTTGAAATTTAAGCTACGGTCAGACATAAATGATGTGTTTTGGTTAATGTGTAATGACTACATCGCATTAACAATTCAATAATAGTGTTATAGCAACGCAACAAAAGTAATATAATTACAGCAAAAGCTCAATAATTTGCAACCAATTACTTTTCATTCCATTTTTCCGTCTCACTATTAACAATGTTACTTCGAACCTGGTTTAAATTTTCGTTGTCTTCTGGTCGGCGTGGCATGCACTGGAAAAAGCAATTGAAAGAAGAAAAGGACAATTCATATCAAATAGAAATGGTTAATAAATCTTTAATTCTATTAAAATAGAAAGAATGAAAAATAGGTTGGATGATATGAAGGAGTAAACACATACTTTTTTTCACTGTCATCCGAAAGTTTTCATATGGAGTGAACTATACCGCCCCAGCGGCAAGAGATTAATTCTACCTTTGATGCTTAAAATATGCCAAAGAATGCTGATAATAAAATTTTTACGGGCTTTGTTAATGTTGCAAAAAATTACTCTCTGTAATACATTGTAAATAAGATATTTAACGTTTTGGTTGGTCTTGATAATCATGATTAGATGATTGTTTTGAATAACCATCTAAAATACTGATTATCAACAATCTAATTAATTTTATTTAATTTACTGTAATTCAGATAATTATATCAAAATTTACCGAAGTATTGTAACGATTAGAATACACATAAATATTTAGTACTACATGAATTTATCATTACAAAGAAAACTAACATTAACAGTAACAGCAATGCTTTTACTGATTATCATTATTATAGCAGGAGTTCGGATTATTACAATACTTTTTAGAGACAACACCGACAAGCTTATACTTGAATATCACGAATTAAATACTTTGCAGGAAACAAAAATGTCATTAAGTAAAATGGAAATTGTTTTTAGTAATTTAAATTATTCTGAAGAGGCAATATCATTAAATAAATTAATGGATTTGTCGCAGGAATTGCTTGAAAGTATTGAGGAGTGTCATTATGTTATAACCAAAGCACATAACTTAAATTTGCTGGCAGAATTAGATACTTTAACTGTTGGTATGGATCATATTATCAAAGGCTTATTAAAGGCCAGGGATAAAGATCTTATTTTTGATAGTATGCGAACAGAAATTACAAAAGGATTGAATATCGCAGATGTTCTTATTTTGGAAACTCAGAATGAAATTGATTATTACGAAAGAAAAAGTCGGACAGCAATTTTGCATGGATCATTTACAATCGTTTTTGTTGGCATCACAGCTATGGTGATTATTCTATTTGGAGGTATCTGGTATGCAAGAAATTTCACCAGACCTATTCGGGCTTTGGTTACCGCAACAAATAGTATTAGTGCTGGCAACAGAAATTTTAGGGTCAGTATAGATTCTCAGGAAGAATTCAGGCGATTGGCGGTCTCATTCAACTCAATGTTAGACATTATCGACAGGACAACTGTTTCGGAGGTGTATCTTAAAAGTATTATCGACAATTTGTTTGGCGCACTTGTAGTAACTGACAGACAATGTAATATTCGTTCAATTAACAATGCGACTTTAAAATTACTGGGATATAATGAAACAGAACTTATTGGTAAGCCCCTTATGTTCCTTTTTAATAAAGATTCTCAAAATCATCCGCAGCCGGTAACGGAAAAGATCGATTTAGAACAATTAGCTTTTTTTATAAGGAAACATTCACAAATGTTTTCAAAAAGCAGATTACCAATTCCTGTCTTTATTACTTGTACAATACTTAAAAACACCGATAATACAATGGATGGTTTGGTTTTGGTAGTACATGATTTAACTGAACAAAAAGCAAATGAGGAAAAAATTGAGCGAATCAGAAAGGATAGGGTAATTGCTATAAATGAGGCACAAGAACAGGAACGAATGCATATAGCAACGGATATCCATGATGGCCTGGGTCAAATGCTCACATCTATTTCCTATTCAATTCAAAAATTAAATGAAAGCCGGTATGATACTGATACTATACAAAATATTCAAAATCAGATTGACGCAGCCATACTGGAAACAAGAATTCTGTCGCACAATCTAATTCCTTTGGCTTTGAAAGATTTCGGGCTTATTTCTGCTGTGCGAAATCTTATTGAGCGAGCCAACCAGTTGAATAATACATTATTCATATTCAATGCGTATGATTTTGAAGGACGAATTGATCCTAAACTTGAAAAAACAATTTACAGAATATGCCAGGAATCGCTAAATAATATTGTTAAACATGCAAAAGCAAGCAAGGCTACTTTTCAGCTGTTCAAAACGGATGAACAGATAACTCTTGTTATAGAAGATAATGGTATTGGTTTTGATACAGACATTATAAGTGATGAACAATCCGGAAGGGGAATCGGTTTAATGAGTATTCGGGAAAGAATTGCCACCTATAGCGGCACATTTACTATTGACTCAAAACAAGGAAAGGGAACTGAATTGATCATTGAAATACCTTGCAAAAATACCTAAACATGGAAACAATAAATATTCTAATTGCTGATGATCATGAAATAATTCATAATGGAATTGAAGATATCTTAAGATTGAATAAAAGTTTCAAAATCGTTGGCCATGCATTTAATGGCCAGGAAGCAGTTGATAAAGCACTAAGTCTTTCGCCTGACGTAATATTTATGGATATCTCCATGCCTATACTAAACGGTATTGAAGCCATAAAAATATTAAATAAAAAATTGCCTGAAACAAAAATCATAGCCCTTACCCAACACGATGATAATGAATATGTATCTCAGGCATTAAAAGCAGGTGCAATGGGATATCTAATAAAAAACTCGAAGAAAGAGGAGTTTTATAACGCCATTGAAACTGTTTTGAGGCATAAGCGTTATTTGAGTGGAGAGTTGTCTGAAAAAATGATTGATAAAGTACTGAATCAAAATTCTGCCATCCATGAACAGGATTCGATTCATTTGACTCGAAGAGAGATCGATATTTTGCAAAAAATATCAGATGACAGAAACAACCAGGAAATAGCCGATGAACTGCATATCAGTTTAAGAACGGTTGAAACTCATCGTAGAAACCTGATGCAGAAACTTAAGGTTAACACTGTGGTTGGCCTGCTAAAATATGCTTCTAAAAACAATTTAATCCACTTCGATTAGATTATCCAACTCATCTACTGGTGGTTTAGTCCTGGTTACTGCCCTATTTCATTTATAAAACTACGTAGTTTATGGTACATAAAATTACGTATATATTGCGATTGTCTGATGAGTTGCTTCCATTTAATTTTGCCAATAGTTAATGAGTAAGATAGATTAAACTTTTTAAATAACTAAATAATTTAACATGAAAAAATTCAATTTATTTTTTGTTTTTATTGCTTTTGCAATTTTGACATTTACTTCAAGTTGTAAAAAGGACAAACCGGATTCACCACCAGATTATGATTTAACAAAACTTAATGCTGTGAAAGTCAGTAGCTCCCCGGCAGTTGATGGCGTGGTAGATAATTTATGGACGGATGTTCCGGCTTTAGTGGTTGCATTGGGTGAGACAAACAATCCTCCTAACGACCCATCGCAAATTGGCAATTGCACATCATGTCATGCCTATAACAGTGATATTTCTGTTACTGTTAAAACAGTTTACAGCGGTGACAACATTTACTTTTTAACTGAATGGAATGATCCTACTGCCAGCTTCACACGAGGTAACTCATGGGTATGGGATGGTACAGTTTGGAATAGAAATGCGCATACGGAGCAATCAGAAGATCGTATGTCTTTCTTCTGGCCTATGGGTGACATTTCAGGTTCGCCATATAATACAGGCGGCTGTATGACTAAATGCCACATGTATTATCCAACAGACACCGATCCTCATGTAAGTTCACACGGTATTGTTGACGATGCTTGGCTTACAAGCGGACGTGCTGATATGTGGCATAGTAAGGCTGCACGAGGTACTGCTTACACATCAGCTACCGGTTTAAACCTAACAATCGACCCTGCTACTTTTGAAGTTACAGGAGGTACATTTTCTATGATTGGTTACGCGGATGATAAATATGTAGATGTTTGGGCTGATGATGCTACAAATGGAGAAGATGGCGGACGTTATGGCGATGCCGGAACCAGTGCTTATTCTCATAATCGTATTGGCGATAAAAGCCGTCCGAAATATATGGAAAAAAATCCACTTGATTATGCTGATGCAATGACACTTACTCAAGCTGAAATTGATGCAGGTGAATGCGTGGGTGATGCCACAAATGGAGTTAGCGATGCTGACGCCTCAACCTATTGGTCAAAATACACAGCTCTGACTGCAGTTATACCGGAACGAATTCTTCGTCAAACGGATGGTAGCCGCGCCGATCTGTTATTTGGTGCTGTTTGGAACAATGGAAAATGGACTGCCGAATTTGCCAGAAAATTAAATACAGGTTATGATGACGATATTCAATTCACCGATTTTTCAAAAGAATACTTGTTCAACATAGCAGAATTTGATAATTCACGCCATGGTTATGAACACAGGACATCGGAGTCATATTTTCTGAAGTTCTGGGAATAAATAAACAATTTTATACAATGGACAGGGATTCTTCTACATCCCTGTCCTTTTTTTTTAAAAATTTCTTTTTGGCCAGCCTAATTCTATAGCTCAATTGCAGCATATTGTTTTGATACACAAGCCAAAGTTGCAAACAAAGCTTGATCAAAGAGTGCAATTTTAGCCTCCTTTGCAGACTCCCAGTTTGAGCGTAGCGGTAACGAGGCCGAACTTCCACTCTGCGTATAGATTGTGCAACTACTTGTCCGGTGAACTTGGGGCAAGTTTGCCTTTCAATAGCTTAACCTGAGCTTCGTAAAAGTCATAAAACGAATCACTACCATAGGAGACATTATAAAAATGTTCATGGAAATTGATAAAGGTGAGCGGCTTCTCACTAATTCGATAATCAAAAAGGATCTTCTTTGCTCTCAATTCGTAGTGATCGAGCAAAGAATTTTTTTTCTTTGTGTTCCGGATCTACTTTTGATTCAAGGGATTTTTTTAAATGTCCAGGCTTTACATACACATTCAACGGATAATATTTCATTTTCCGGGAGATAGTCAGCCTGATAAATGTGTTTTTAGCCCCGTCCTGCCGGTCATAGTCCTTTTAAACTACTTTGATGGTTGGATATGTAATTGACATAGTTTAAAAATTGGTAAACCATTAGTAAACATTTTGCCAAAAACATTGAAATAAGGTGCTTCAAACCTTAAACCGATGAAAAGTTAACGAGCTACTTATGAAACAATTAGAAGCTAACATTTCATAAGTAACTGGTTATCAGTGGTACCACCCGGGATCGAACCAGGGACACATGGATTTTCAGTCCATTGCTCTACCTACTGAGCTATGGTACCTCCTCATTTGGAGGTGCAAAAATACACCTTTTTTTCATTTCTCAAAAAAAATCATAAAAAATTAAGTCTCACTCGATTCCGTAACGTACTTTTGCTGCTAACACAATGCCTTGCATGAAATTAGTTATTGATTTAGGAAATACCAAAGCAAAATTTGCTCTTTTTAAAGAAGAGAGTTTATCTGCTATTCAATCGACCGATCGACTTGATATTGATGCCATAAAAAAACTATTTATTGAATATCCCTCCATTCAATCAACCATCCTGTCAAGTGTAGCTCCTTATCCTCCGGAAATTGATGATTACCTCAATCATAATTCCCATTTCATTAAATTAACCCACCAGACTCCCCTGCCTTTCAATCTTGAGTATTCAACACCTCAAACCCTTGGCAAAGACCGCATAGCGGCCGTTGCAGGAGCCTTGTCTCTTTTTCCGGGGAAAACAATATTGGTAATCGATGCGGGAACCAGCATCACCTACGACCTCATCACGTCAAAACTTCAGTATCTTGGAGGCGGTATCAGTCCTGGAATTCAAATGCGATACAAAGCCCTGCATACTTTTACCGGAGGTTTACCGTTTATCGAAAACACGGACGATCAGTCAACTGAGCTCATAGGTAATTCGACCACTGCTTGTATTAACAGTGGGGTAAAAAACGGTGTTCTGGCAGAAGTGAGCGGTATAATAGATCAGTATCAGGCCCTATTTAAAGGACTTAAGGTAGTAATAAGTGGCGGCGATTATAAATATTTTGAAAAATACGTAAAAAATGACATCTTTGCAACCCCAAATATTGTAGTACAGGGGTTAAAAAAAATCCTTGATTTTAATGAAAGTAGTTAAAATAACCATTTCCTTTTTGCTGGTACTAACCGGCATTGCCGTGTTGGGTCAAACCGGCATTAATAGCCCTTACTCAAGGTTTGGCCTTGGAGAATTGCGCAGCAACAACATCAATTCCACAGTAATGGGTATGGGAGGTATCTCCATAGGTTTTGCCAACTCAACCATGCTTAACCCTTCAAATCCAGCCTCCTATGTGGTGCAGGATTCCTCGGCATTTATGTTTGAAGTTGGGATTTATGGCAATTCAACAACCTACAAGACTACTACCATGAGCGAACATGGTTCCGACCTTTCGTTAAATTATCTGATGTTTGGTTTTCCTGTAACTCGTTGGTATCGGATGGCACTTGGCGTTCTGCCATTTAGCAAAGTAGGTTACAATATTCAAACCACCGTTGAAGTGCCCGATTTTAGTGATGTTCTGCATAATTTCACAGGTGATGGCGGCCTCAATCAAATCTTCTGGGGACATGGCTTTAAACTTCAGGAAAACCTGCGAATTGGTTTTAACGCTACTTATTTATTTGGCCAAACCAGTCGTTCCAGTATGATTTATTTTCCCGACTCGGCGTATATTTTCGGCACTAAAAGCGAAAGTCGTTTAAAAGTAAGTGATTTTATTTTTGATTACGGGCTTCAATATGATTTGATTTCGGATCAAACCAGAAAAGCCACCATCGGCGTGACCTATGCCAACACATTTAACATAAATGCAAAACGCGACTTCTTATCGAAAACCCTATTAGGTGGTTATGATGATGTTGTTGAATATGTTATTGATACCATCGTCTATCAATCCGATGAAAAAGGAACACTGGTGTTGCCACAAAGAATTGGTATTGGGGCGACCTATCAAAAAATAGATTATTGGCTTGTTGGGGTTGATTTTGAATGGCAAAATTGGAAAAAATATAAAGCTTTTGGTGTCTCCGATGACCTAACAAATGCCTGGAGAGTAGCGGTGGGAGGCGAATTGCAACCTAAACACAGCAGCATCTCAAGTCTTTATAAACGAATGACTTACCGGGTAGGTGCTCGTTACAACCATTCCTACTTAAATCTTTACGGAAATCAAATTAGTGAGTTTGGCATAAGTTTTGGACTTGGCTTCCCTATAAAGAAATCAAAAACGGGAATTGACCTGAGTGTAGAAATTGGTCGTAGAGGTACTACCAATAACCAACTGATACAGGAAAACTTTATCAACTTTTCGCTTGGGATATCAATACAGGAAATTTGGTTTTATAAAAAACAATATCATTAATCTCTAATATAAATCACTGGTACAATGAAGTTAAAGGCATTGACATTACTAATCAGCATCGGATTTTCATTATTAAGCATGGCCGGAAATCCTGTGATAGACAATAATCCTCAGGATGATGGCTCAAAGTATGGGAAAGATAGCGCGACCTGTGTGATGAAATTATCCCTTTACAGGGAGTTTTATAAACAATGGAAACAGAGTGATTACAAAAACGCATCCCTTCATGATGCATTAAAATCATGGAGATGGGTCTATCAAAACTGTCCGCGTTCTACAGAAAATGTATATGTTGATGGTGCCAAAATGTATGGTTTTGAAATTTCTAAGACCAAGGATCCTAAAAAGAATGCCACCCTCATCGACACCCTAATGATGATTTATGACCGTAGAATTGAATTTTTCCCAATTCACTACAGATCAGGGGCTTCGCAAGAAGGCGAAATTTTAGGACGAAAAGGGGTTGACCTCTATCAGGTTAATCCTGATCGTTATAAAGAGGTCTATGAAATTCTGGGCAAATCTATCGCGCTTGAAAAAGCCAACTCCGAAGGACCGATCTTCATCTATTATTTCAGGTCGTTGACACGCATGGCCAAATCAGGTGAAACGGATACAGCCGCTATTGTAGATGCCTACGACATACTTAGCGATTACATAGACAGTAATATTGAGAAATATACTAAGTCCGGCAACACAAAAGAAATCGAACAATGGGAAAATATAAAAGGAAATATTGAAATCACATTTGAACCATTTGCCAACTGTATTGATCTTGTTCGTATCTATCAAAAGAAATTTGATGCAACACCAGATGATATTGGGTTGCTAAAAAAGATTACAAAGTTGCTTGATAAAAAACAATGTGTTGAGGCACCTTTGTATTTTAAGGCCACCATAAATCTATATAAAGTTGAGCCGTCCCCCGAGTCGGCCTACCTCATTGGTAAAATGATGCTTTTGGAAAAAAAGTACCAGGAAGCCATCCCTTACCTGGAGGAAGCCTCCAAAATGGATAACGAAAGCAAGGCCTATAATTCGTTGATGTTTTTGGCGGAAGATTACCTGAACCTTGAAAGATACTCCTCAGCACGCCAGGTGGCTCTTAAGGCAGCCGCTCTAAATCCAACCGCCGGCACCCCCTATGTTATTATTGGCGATAGTTATGCAGCTGGCGCCAAAGATTGCGGCACCGATGAGCTGACAACAAAAGTAGCTTATTGGGTAGCCGTTGATAAATATAATCAGGCCAAACGTATTGAACCTGATTTATCCGAGAAAATGAACGTCCGTATTGCCACTTATCAAAAGTATTTTCCTCCCACGGAATTGCTTTTCTTCCACAACTTGAATGAAGGCGATTCGTATAAAGTTGAGTGCTGGATAAACGAAGAAACCACCGTGAGGGCTGCCAGGTAACCGCCTGCACTTATCATGATATCCTTAAAAAAAATCAAACTATTGACCCTTGTCATACTCATGACCTGGGTCTTTTTTTCTTGCGAAAACTCTCTTGAAACCATCAAGGAAATAACCAGTCAGGATACACTGCCTGTGATGAAAGCCTTTAATATTAACTATACACGATCCGATTCAGCCAGGATTCAGGTGCAATTAATCAGTCCATTAATGGAAAAGTTTGATGGAAATGATGCATATACTGAATTCGCAGAAGGGTTTGAAGTCATCATTTTCGACTCCATAGGTCAAAAAACATCCACTATTAGGGCTAACTATGGCATCATGTACGAGCGAACTAAAAATATGAGTGCCCGAAATGATGTAGTCGTTAAAAATTACCTGACAAATGAACAATTGTTTACTGAAAACTTGTACTGGGACCGGAAGAAAAAAACCATCAGATCCGGAACCTTTGTAAAAATTGTAACCCCTGACAAGGTCATCTACGGAGATAGCATGAGTGCCAACGAATCGTTCAGTAACAGAGAAATTTACCATATCCGGGGTGAGCTGGAACTGGAAGATGATGAACCCGAAAATCCTTAACTACCAGACTTCGAAAGAAATATTTTATGAGTGACAACGGCGAAATGGAGTGGTGGAGTATTTGCAATTACCACAACTTGATAACTCCAATACTCCAAACCAAGGAATTTATTAAAATCTTACGAACCATTCATATCAAGAAATTGACTTGTTTCGAATTGAGATAAAAAAATTCCACTTTATTCGATACTTTTGCATTTTTGTATTTGCACATGAGCACAGACGGTATTATTATCATAAGCATGTTGATCCTTTCAGGGTTTTTTTCAGGAATGGAAATCGCCTTTGTAAGTTCTAACAAGCTTAAACAGGAGTTGGACCTAAAGCGCAAGCTCCTTCCCGCCGCTATTCTATCAGCATTTTACAACAATCCATCGCGGTTTATTGGCTCCCTGTTGCTGGGCAATAACATCGCGTTGGTGGTATACGGGATTTCTACCGCCCGTGTACTGGAACCCATTATCGTTAGTCACCTCCCGGAGGGTTATTCTTCCGGTTATCTTGTCTTGTTGATACAAACCATCCTTTCAACTTTACTCATTCTGATCGTCGCGGAGTTTATCCCAAAAGTTCTTTTCCGTATTAACCCCAACGCTAATTTGAAGTTTTTCGCCATACCGATATGGCTCTTCTATTACCTCTTCTATCCTTTGATTGTTGTTTATATCGGGATATCAGAATTGTTGTTAAGAAAAGTGTTGCGGGTACAACTTGCCGATGAGCCTTATATTTTTACCTCCATTGATTTGGAAGAATACGTGAGGGATTATACTCCGGAAAATGAACAACCAGAGGAGTTGAACCAGGAAATGGTGATGATTCAGAATGCAATTGACTTTAAACATGTTAAACTTAGGGAATGCATGGTACCACGCCCTGAGATTGAGGCCCTGGAAATTGGTGAAAGTGTGGAAGTACTCAGAAATTACCTCACCGAAACCGGGCATTCAAAAATTATGATTTTTGAAAAAACAATCGATCTGATAGTGGGTTATGTGCATGCCTACGATATGTTTAGCAATCCCACAACCATCCGCCAAATTGTAAGACCTGTTAATCTGGTAACCGAAACCATGTCGGCACGCGATATGCTGCAAAGCTTTATTAAAAACCATAAAAGTGTTGCCGTCGTGGTGGATGAATTTGGGGGAACCTCAGGTATCGTCACCATGGAAGATGTGATTGAAGAAATTTTTGGCGACATTGAAGATGAATACGATATAGAAGAAGAAACAGAAATAAAATTGACGGATAACAGTTATATTTTTTCCGCCCGATTGGAAGTTGAATATTTAAACGAAAAATACAAACTCAGCATACCGTTAAATGACGAATACGAAACACTGGCCGGATTTATTATTTATCAACACCAAAGCATCCCGGTATTGAACGAAAAAATACACGTATCGCCTTATCTTTTTACTATACTTAAAGGCTCCGGAAGCAGGCTGGATGAGGTGAAAATTGAAATTGACGAATAAGCCGCTTTGTCGATTTAACCTGCTTTTCTAATAAATTGCTTGTTTCTGATACAATCACGTTTGAATAGTAAACAACACCACGTGGATATACTATTAACAAACGCTAATTTTCCTTAATAACCATTAAGGAATCAGCCTCTTCATGGAATTAGCCAATGTATTATTTGGGATTCCCTAATATCTTAATTGTTTTCGCCGAATTTCCTTTCCGCTGATTGGTTGGATTTTTTTTACCAGTATAGTATTTCATGGCTTGTGGCATCCACTTATTGAGGTTGTTAATGCGGGTTTGATCGGATGGATGGGTACTGAGAAATTCAGGTGGTTTCTGGCCGTTGCTGGCAGCACTCATGCGTTGCCAAAAGGCCACTGATTCTTCCGGATTGTAACCGGCCATGGCCATAAAAATAAGTCCCAGGTGATCGGCTTCACTTTCGTGCATACGGCTGTAGGGCAAAATAGCGACCACTTCCGTTCCGGCACCATAAGCCATCATCCAGAGATTTTTGGTTTGCTCGGGCTGTTCATTCAATGCCACTTCCAAACCAACCGATCCTGCCGACCGCAGCAATTCCTGGCTCATACGCTCATTGCCGTGTTCAGCAATCGCGTGGGCAATCTCGTGACCCATCACCACTGCCAACCCTGTTTCATTCTGAGTAACCGGAAGAATTCCGCTGTAAACCACCACTTTGCCGCCAGGCATACACCAGGCGTTGATGGCATTATCGTTTACAAGGTTAAACTCCCATTGGTATCCATTTAAAAGGGAGGATAATTTATTGTCTGCCAGATACTTTTCAACCGCTGACTCAATATTGCGGCCAACAGTTTTCACCATCTGGACATCTTTGGTCCCGGTAACAGGTGGATTTTCTTTTAAAAAATCGCTGTATTGCTGAAAACTCATGGCCATGATTTGATCTCCTGGAATCATATTGAGCTGTTTACGTCCCGTGAGTGGCACCGTACTGCAAGAGAAAAGAATTAAAATAGTGAGTGCTTTGATAAAAAGGGGAGCTTTCATGGCATTTCGTATTTAGATAATTTAATGGTAGCTGTTAGTTGAGGAACTATGATAGCTATCCATTTGCATCGGTAAAGTTAATCATAATTAAACGAGAAGTTTAACTCCGCAAAAGTTTTTTTTGCTTTTGGGTTTTCGGAGTGGCCTCAACGATTTAGTAGAGATTTTTTGAAAAATCTCTACTAACTTAGAATTTCACCATCACGCCAATGGTTGGCAACACCGTACCCGAAGTGTTTGGAATGCTTTTCAGCACATAATTCTGTCCGTTGTTGATGGTACTAAAATTGCCATCTGCATTTTTCTCTCTGATGATATAAGGTTGTCCTTCATTTTGTAAGTTGTACAGATTTTGGATGTCGAGATAAAACATGAGCGTCCACTTGTTGTAAAAATATTTTTTATCGACCCGGATATCCAGTTGATGAAAAGCAAGGGCCCGTTTCGCATTTAACTGATCATAGTTCAGGTAGGGACCTCCTTTTGCATCCCAGGCCTGCACATTAGCCGACGTTTGCAAATCGTAAGGTGTATATGGCAAACCACCTACTAACCTCCATTTTGCACCAAAACTCCAGTTTCGTTTAAAATCTTTTGTACCTGTTAAGGTAATCAGATAGCGGTTGTCCCATGAAGAAGGGATGTAGTCTCCCTTTATATCGGTAAACAAACTCCTTACATAGGTAAACGATCCAATAAAAGTAAATTTACTGTATTTCATCCTGTTCAAGAGCTCAAAACCATAGGCCTGACCTTTACCAATGGATTTTACTGGGACGGCTCCTGAAACGCTACTGTACTCAGCTCCGGTATTGGCTACGCTGGCTCCGGTATTCAGGTCGATGGGATAGTGAAAATAATCCTTAAAAAACCCTTCTGCCGACCACATGATGTGTTGGTTTACAAGATGTTCAAAACCGGCAATGTAATGATTAGCGCCAATATAGGTGGCATTTTTATTTACCAACGCGTCCATATTGTTGGCATAACCAAGGGTGGTGTAGGCCGGTAGTTGATAATACCTGCCCACATTGGCATTGAAGGTAAAGCCATCCATGAGCAGATAAGAAGCTGAAAATCGAGGCGAAAGCTGATCGAAGGGATTGTTCATGGTACTGGAAAAAGTATTGGCATCAACCCGGATTCCCAATGAAAGATTCAGTCTTTCCTTAAAAAATGGTTTTGAAACCTGTCCATAAGCACCATATTTAAACAAGTTGAACTTGGTTTGATAGTTGATTTCCGTAAGGGAATCATTTAAATAAATAGCCTGGTATGTCCGGTTATCATAACTGGCATATTCGCCACTGATGCCGTAACTATATTTTACACCATGATTTTGAAGGTGGTATTCATAACGAATTTTATTTTCTGTTTCATTGGATTGATAATCGAATGTTTTTGGCAGACTTTCGTTGTTTTCGGGATATTTTTCAAACTGATTGTTCAGCTTATTTCTGCTTATCACCAGCTGCTGATAGCCGTTTTTCATAAAATGTTTATACACAGCTCCAATGGTATAACTCCACTGATTGTTTACCGGAAGTTCTGTAAGAATAAATTCCTGGGAAGCATCAGGATTGTTGATCCCGGTATTGAGTTTCAGTTTATCAAGTGACCCCAAACTGATGATGCTAAGCTCATTGCGGGTGTTAAAGCGGATTTTTGTTTTAAACTGGTAATCGTTGTAAGTAGGCAAAAAAGGCAATCCGATGGCAGAAAACAAAAATTGAAGATACGATCGCCGAACCGAAAACAGATAGGTTGCCTTGTCGCCAACCGGCCCTTCAAGCGTTAGCGATGCCTCACTGGCACCCAATGCCACTTGTCCAAACAGGTGATTTGAATTCCCATCCTTTTGGGTAAACTCAAAAACTCCGCTCAACGCATTGTAGTCCGAGGCAGGAAAAGCTCCCGAATAATATTCTACCTGAGAAATGAAATCGGCATTGATAATCCCTACCGGACCTCCCGACGCGCCTTGAGTTGCAAAGTGATTGAGCACGGGAATTTCTACGCCATCCAGAAAAAAGCGGCTTTCGCTGGGACCGCCGCCACGTACAATAACATCGTTGCGAAAATTGGGCGTAGAACCTACTCCCGGAAATGATTGTATTACACGCGAAATATCACGGTTGCTACCCGGGTTGGTTTCTATTTCTCTTATGCCAATGGTTTGCATCGAAACGGGCGATTCAATGCGTTTTTGAAACGGATCCACTTTGATTACCACTTCTTCCAGCTGGTTTTCTGCAGGTTCCATAGCAAGCTCCACCGTAGCTTCCATTTTTGGGCTCACGAAAATATCCCGGCTTCTGACAGGTTTGTAACCCACATAGGTCGACATCAGCTGTACATATCCCGCCGGTACTTTGGTAATGGTAAATTTCCCATCGATGTCGGTGGTGCTTCCCAGTAGGGTATTGTCCACAATCACATTCGCAAATGCAATGGGTGCATTGGTTACCTTGTCGATGATACGCCCCGAAACGGTTCCTGTTTGAGCCAGCATTATTGTGGAAGAAAAGCCAATCAAATAAATGAATATCAAAGAAATAACAGTTGAATGAACAATCCTGGATTTATAATGATTGAGTTGTGCAGTCATTGGGTAGTATTTTCAATGTAAAATTGTAGTTGCGTTTACTATGTATATGTATATTATTTTGCAAATATATTATATAATTGTATTAATTGATTAATTTTGTAAAAAAATTAGCCCATGAGCGATTATCAGTTGTTGAAGAAGTTGCTTCCCTATCTGGAGAAATTTGAATCGGAACAAAAGGGAAACAACCTCATGGATTTTTCCAATTACCTCAAAAAGGAACTACTGTCCGTATCACCCGTCAGTACCAACATGCCGGATTTTTCCATGGCTGAACACCATCTGCCCGAGCGGTTTCCGGAGGTAGAGTTTTCTACGATGTTAACCGAATTATACCGGTTTGGAAGGCATTATGTAAAAAAAGCGCTGGTGACGACCGGAATAAAAACCCTGGAAGAATTTGGGTTGCTGGCCTCGCTGATCAAAACTCCGGGCCTTCTTAAATCGGAGCTGATCAACCTGCAACTGATGGAAATTTCTTCCGGGACGGAAGTCTTAAGGCGGCTGATTCTTTCGGAATTGATCCTGGAATATGCCGATGTAAACGACAAACGTTCCAAGCGGTTGGAGTTGACTTCAAAAGGAAGAGAAACCATCATTGCTGCATTTTATGAAATGTACAAGGCAGCAAGAATCATCCGGGGCAACCTGTCGGATGAAGAGCTGGTGCAGGCCACACAGGTCATGGAGAAACTGAGTGCTTTTCACTGGCACATCCACCAAAGTGATAAAACATCGGATATAAACCTATTGCTAGACAGATACATAAATAATTAGACCATGAAATAGCCATGATTCAAGAATCATCAAAAGGAGATGATATTATTGTTAATCATGGCGTATTCCATCTGTCCTATAAAACTAAAATAAATAACAGATGAAAAATATACTGATTACCGGAGGAAGCGGATTGGTTGGCAAACACCTCACGGTCTTGCTCACCCAAAAAGGATATCAGGTGGCCTGGCTTTCCAGAAATCCTGAAAAAGGATCGTCTATCAAAACCTACTTTTGGGATGTTAAAGCAAAAAGCCTCGACCCGGCGGCCATCGAATTTTCGGACGCCATCGTTCACCTGGCGGGTGCAGGCATTGCAGATAAACCATGGTCGGACGAACGTAAACAGGAAATTGTGGACAGCAGGGTGAAATCAACCGAACTGATTATCAGTCAACTTAAAAGAAGTGCTAATCTTCCTGAAGTAGTGATTGCAGCTTCCGCCATTGGCTATTACGGAACTACCACAGGTCCACATGTTTTTACCGAAACCGACCCGCCTGGCACAGATTTTCTGGCCACCACTACCCGAAATTGGGAAGAAGCAACCGGCAAATTCAGGGAACTGGGAATCAAAACCATCCAATATCGGCTAGGCGTGGTGCTGGATGCAAAAGAAGGGGCCTTGCCTAAAATGGCTTTGCCGGTGAAATATGGGTTAGGTGCTGCGTTGGGAAGCGGACGGCAGTTTGTCCCCTGGATACACATTCATGATTTGTGTAACCTCATTGTTGCCGGACTGGAACAAAGTCTCCCGGACGGCGTGTATAATGCGGTGGCACCTGCCCAAAATACCAATAATGAGCTGATGAAAATGATCGCCAGGGTATTGCACCGTCCTTATTTTCTGCCGCCTGTACCCGGATTAATCATGAAGCTTTTTATGGGTGAGATGTCGGCCTTGGTATTGGAAGGATCGGCAGTTTCGGCAAACAAAGTTTTACAGACAGGATTTCAATTTTCGTTTACTGAATTAAAGTCGTCGCTGGAAGATTTGCTTGTAGTACGCCCATAAAAAAAACAGGGAACCTGTTTATTCAACACATTCCCTGTTCACTTGCAAACTGGCCGTAGCCTTTTTGCTTGTGGCTAGCTATCTTCGCCGCTTTCATCCGGATAATTCTCCGTAGAGAGGCATCTTTCTGATTCCGGGATTTGGGGTTGATGGATTACTCCGTCTTTTCCTCCCGGTGTTGGCTGCCAACCATTTTTCAGTTCCTTGCGGAGTCCTGTGGTGTGAGTCTGTCAGGCTTTCGCCGACGACTATGCTCTATTTAAAGAACTTCGGGCTTACCTTTTTGTCGGCTGACTTACGTCATTCTTCATTGGGTTTCCCACGCAGCAACAGCAGTTATTTTGACTTGCTGGTTCAAAGATACCACCCCCATAAAATAAAGTCAAGCTATTTTAAGGTAAGAGTATACACATGTTATGCACAAGGGTTATCAACAAAAGTTGATAAATCTCAGCGTATTAAAACATCTGGAATTATAGTTTATAGCCAATTGAAAACCTATAATACCGGTTATACATTGAGTCCATACCTTTGGAAATGGCATTTATACCATACTTATATTCTGTTCGAACAAGAAACTCATGTTTCAGCAGGGGAATTTTAATGCCTATCCCCACAGATACACCAAAAATTGGAAAAGAGACTTTTACGCGCTCACTAAAGTCAAACTCTCTGTATACCACTTGACCATTCTCATCCGGGGAATAAGTATGCATGGTGCCTTTTCGGTTTGCGGCCAGGATGAAGTCAACAAAAGCTCCTGAATCCACAAAAAATTTCACTTTTCGTCCGACAGTTGTTCGCGCCGTAATTGGAATTGAAAAACTGTGAAAAGTATAGGTTAAATCGGTGGAATTGGCAACGTGCCCTTCGTACATCGAATAAAGATATTGCGAAGTCTGGTTGTACTCAAAACCAAAAAGCGCATCGATCATTTCATTGGCTTTCAGGGTGTGATAAGCACCGACACCAAAACCAAATTTTTCATTGGTGTTGGGTGTGAAACTACCGTTGCTGTTGATTGATACACGAAACTCATTGAATAACAGCGCGCTATCCTGCTGTCCGTAAAACGGGATCATAAACAGGATAAACATGGCGGAAATGATCAGCTTTTTCATTTTGAAGTTGTTTTGACAATGGAGGCCAAATTTGTGAAGCACTTAAATATGACATATTGATTCTGTTTTACCCCTATTCATTGGATATTAACTCGTCCTCGTTTGAGCGCAGCGGTAACGAGCTTGCCTGCGGCAGGCAGGGATGTCTTAGCCCATCGCTTCCGACCGGAGACAAAAACAGGAAACGAATCTATCATAAAAATTCAATTTCAAGTAAGCCTTTTTTATCACAATAATTACGCGCACTGCAATACAGATAATCACAAGCATCATCCACAATCCCATCTTTTATAGGGTCTTCGTGGATATAGTTTATTTTTTGGTCCATCATTTCCGTTTCAGTACAATCCAGTTCGATGGCATGGTTGTCCTCTTTCCAGAATTTATACTTTGTAATTCTTTTGTCTTTTTTGCCTTCATGCTCAAAATACCACAACAACCATTCCCTTCGGCTTTCTGGTATTTTTTTGATCAGCTTAATGGTTTCTTTGGCCGTATGCTTTTTAAAATCCCTCAAAAATCCTGAAACACTGTGGCCCGTTTGTACACTTATTACCAAATGCATATGACTGGTCATCAAACACCAGGCATGCAGGTTCAAGCCTTTTTCCCGTTGACACCAGGCCAGACTTTCAACAATTACATCCTTGTATTCAATTCTGGTAAAAACATCCAACCACCCAACTATCATAAGGGTTAGGAAATAAACTGACTCCTGATTATCGATTTTATATCTGTCGCCTGACATCGCATGACAAATATCGGTTATTATTTATTGATAAACAATAGGATAAGGAGCTTAGTTTTCTTGCATTCCTGCCTGCCGCCTTTAGATTTGCATTTTATTAACAAGGAAATATTAAAGATGAAAAGTTTTGTTTATAATGTATTGGTTTTCTTTTCTTTTTGCTTCTTTTTCTTTTCTTTGTTAGCAACTAAATAAATTGTTAAT
>Ga0210046_1000658_pt1 | contig 31602 bp, 35 predicted proteins | sample CryGeyCG2114_250_FD_185461 | JGI IMG/M metagenome (GOLD analysis project Ga0210046, IMG submission 185461) | Groundwater microbial communities from aquifer - Crystal Geyser CG18_big_fil_WC_8/21/14_2.50 (SPAdes) (version 2) | ecosystem: Environmental > Aquatic > Deep subsurface > Groundwater ...
GTCACCCCCGGCTGGTCCGAGGCTTACGGGCTGTTTCTGGCCGGCGAGGCCGACATGGTGCTCAGCTACACCACCTCGCCCGCCTATCACCTGATCGCGGAAAGCGATGCCTCCAAGGCGGCGGCGGCGTTTGACGAGGGTCACTATCTGCAAATCGAGGTCGCGGCCAAGCTCGCGGCCAGCGATCAACCGGCGCTGGCCGATCGGTTTCTGGCCTTCATCGGCTCGGACGCGTTTCAATCGGTGATCCCGACCACCAACTGGATGTATCCGGCCCATACCCCGGCGGGCGGTCTGCCGCAGGGTTTCGCGACCCTGATCACGCCCGCCAAATCGCTGCTGCTAACCCCTGAGGCGGCGCAGGCGGCGCGCGGGCCGGCGGTGGACGAATGGCGCGCCGCCCTTTCCCGCTAGCCGCAACAGCGGTGGCCACCGCGCTGGGGGTGCTGACGCTCGGCACCCTTGGCGCGGTGCTGGCGCAGGCGGGCGGCGGTGGGTTGACGGCGGCCGACTGGGCCGCGCTGCGCTTTACCATCTGGCAGGCGGTGCTGTCGGCGCTGGTCTCGGTGGGGCTGGCGGTGCCGGTGGCGCGCGCCCTGGCGCGGCGGCGCTTTGCCGGGCGCGGCGCGCTGATCGCCCTGCTGGGCGCGCCCTTTCTGCTGCCGGTGATCGTGGCGGTGCTGGGGCTGCTGGCGGTCTTCGGGCGCGCCGGGATCGTCAATCAGGCGCTGGCTGCCATTGGCCTGCCGACCGTTTCGATCTACGGGCTGCACGGGGTGGTGCTGGCCCATGTCTTTCTCAACCTGCCGCTGGCGGTGCGGCTGATCCTGCACGGCTGGCAGGCGATCCCGGCCGAGCGCCTGCGCCTTGCCGCCGCCCTTGGCTTCGGCCCCCGTGCGATCTGGCGCCACCTCGAGGCCCCGATGCTGCGCGCCGTGCTGCCGGGGGCGGCGCTCGCAATCTTTTCGATCTGTCTCACCAGCTTTGCCGTGGCGCTGACCCTGGGCGGCGGGCCGCGCGCCACCACGATTGAGCTGGCCATCTATCAGGCGCTGCGCTTCGATTTCGACCTGCCGCGCGCCGCCACCCTCGCCGCGCTGCAATTTGCGCTGTGCAGTGCCGGGGTCGCAATGGCGGGCTGGCTGACGGTAGCGGCGGGGTTCGGGGCGGGGCTGGACCGCGCCACCGCGCCGCTGCCCCCCGCAGGCTGGCGCAAGGCGCTGGACGTGGCGGTGATCACGCTGGCGACCGCCTTTGTCGCAGCCCCGCTGCTGGCGGTGGTCGCGCGTGGCGCGCCGGGGCTGACCAATCTTCCGGTGCAGGTCTGGGCGGCGGCGGGGCGCTCGCTGGCGGTGGCGCTGGCCTCGTGCGCGCTGGCCACCAGCGGTGCCCTGACCCTGGCGCTGGCGCGCGGTCGGCGCGGGTTCGAACTGAGCGCGATGCTGCCACTTGCGGCCTCGTCGCTGGTGCTGGGGACCGGGCTCTTTCTCATGCTGGCCCCCTGGGTCAGCCCGCCGCGCGCCGCCCTGCCGGTGACGGTGCTGGTCAATGCCGCCCTGTCGCTGCCGTTCGCCTTTCGCATCCTGGCACCCGAGGCCCGCGCCATAGACGCCGACTACGGCCGCCTGACCCAGGCCCTTGGCCTGCGCGGTGCCGCCCGGCTGCGCTGGGTCACCCTGCCCCGCCTGAAGCGCCCGCTGGGCTTCGCCCTTGGCGTGACGGCGGCGCTTTCGATGGGCGATCTCGGCGTGATCGCGCTGTTTGCCACCGACACCGGGGCCACGCTGCCGCTGCTGGTGCAGCGCCTGATGGGGGCGTATCGGATGGATACCGCAGCGGCGGCAGCGCTGCTGCTGGTCGGCTTCAGCTTTGCCCTGTTCTGGGGGTTCGACCATTGGGGGCGACGCCATGCTGAAACTTGACGGGGTGCGCTGGAGCGAGGGTGATTTCACCCTGAGCGCCGACTGGCAGGCGAACCCCGGCGAGCAGATCGCGGTGATCGGGCCGTCCGGCGCGGGCAAGTCAACCTTGCTCTCTCTGATCGCGGGGTTCCTGGCCCCAAGCGCGGGCCGCATCACCTGGCAGGGGCGCGATCTGGCCCCGCTTGCCCCCGGCGATCGCCCGATCAGCATCCTGTTTCAGGATCAGAACCTGTTCCCGCACCTGACGCTGGCGCAGAACCTCGGCCTTGGCCTGTCGCCCAACCTGCGCCTGCACCCCAACGATGCCGCCAGGATTGACACCGCCCTGACCCGGGTCGGTCTTGCCGATCTCGGCCGCCGCAAGCCCGGCCAGCTATCGGGTGGCCAGCAAGGGCGCGCCGCGCTGGCCCGCGCCCTGCTGCGCGCGCGCCCGATCCTGCTCCTCGACGAACCCTTCGCCGCCCTCGGCCCGGCGCTCAAGGCCGAGATGCTGACCCTGGTGCGCGAAGTGGCCTTAGCCACCGGCGCACTGACCCTGCTGGTCACCCACGACCCGAACGATGCCCGCCAGTTTGCCCGCCGCACCATTCTGGTGGATGCCGGTCGCGCCGCCCCGCCGCAAGACACCGCAAGCCTGTTTGCGAACCCGCCGCAAGGCTTGCGCGACTACCTCGGCCCCTGAATTTCACCTTTGCGCAAATATTCTCGGGGGTGAATTGGCCAAAGGCCAAGAGGGGGCAGACAGCCCCCTCTTTCCCCCCGGCGGCCAACTTCAGGCTGCGGTCTTGTTGCCCTTGGCCTTGGCCCAGAGGCGCTTGTTGGTCAGATACAGCAGCACCGTCAGCACTGCCAGAAACAGCACCGCGACAAAGCCGGTCTGCTTGCGCGCCACCAGCTTGGGCTCAGCCGCCCACATCAGGAACGTCGCCGCATCCTCGGCCATGTTCTCGACACTGGCTTCGCGACCATCGGCGAATTCCACCAGACCTTCCGACAGCGGCGGCGGCATCGCGATCCAGCCGCCGGGAAAGGCGGTGTTGCCGTAGAACGTGTTGCCTGCCTCTTCCTTTTCCTCGCCGGTATAGCCGGTCAGGACCGAGACGATATATTCCGGCCCGCCCATGCCGCGGAACATCTGGTTGATGCCGCTGCCATAGGGGCCGTGAAAGCCCGCCCGCGCCTTGGCCATCAGGCTCAGATCCGGCGCATTTTCCATTGGCGAGTTCTGGAAATGATCGGTCGGCAGGCGCGCGCGATCTTCGCCGGTGGCGGGATCGGTGATCGACCATTGTGCGGCATAGGCGCGCACCTGATCGGCGGGCAGGGCCGGACCGCCGGCGTCGCCCAGGGTGCGCAGCGGCACCTGCTTCATGCCATGACAGGCCGAGCAGACCTCGGTGAACACCTGCAACCCGCGCAAAAGCTGGTTACGATCGAAGGTGCCGAACGGGCCTTCGAAACTGAACGCGGTGTCGTGGATATGGCCCGTCGCCGCCAGGGCGGCACCCGAGCCCAGGGCCAGGGCAGAAACGGCGCTGATTGCGATCTTGCGAAACATCTTGATCAGTTCCTTCCTGTCACTCGGCCGCATGGGGGTAGTGGGACTTGAACTCTTCCTCGATCGTGGCCGGTGGCGGCAGCGCCGTCTCGAACGCCCCGAGCAGCGGCAGGATGATCAGGAAGTGGACGAACCAGTAGGTCGCACCGATCAGCGAGATCCAGGGGTAGATCCCTTCGGCCGGCATCGACCCCACCCACATCAGCACCACGAAATCGACGCAGAGCACCGCAAACCAGCGCTTGAACCACGGCCGGTAGCGCCCCGAGCGCACGCGCGAGGTATCGAGCCACGGCACCAGCGCCAGCACCGCAATCGCGCCGAACATCGCCAGCACCCCGAACAGTTTGGCATCGACCACGCCGAAGGTCACGAACTGCGCCAGTTGCACCGCCCAGACATCGGCGGTAAAGGCGCGCAGGATGGCGTAGAACGGCAGGAAATACCACTCCGGCACGATATGCGACGGCGTCATCAGCGGGTTGGCTTCGGTGTAGTTGTCGGGGTGGCCAAGGTAGTTGGGCATGAAGCCGACCACGGCAAAGAACACCGTCAGAACCAGCGCCAGCGCGAACAGATCCTTGATCACGAAGTAGGGCCAGAACGGCAGGGTATCTTTTTCGGCCTCGGCCTTTGAGCCGCGCCGCACCTCGACCCCGGTCGGGTTGCTGTTGCCGGTGGTGTGGAAGGCCCAGATATGCACCGCCACCAGCGCCGCAATCACGAAGGGCATGAGGTAGTGCAGGCTGAAGAAGCGGTTGAGGGTCGGGTTGTCGACCGACGGCCCGCCCAAGAGCCAGGTCTGGATCGGCTCGCCGATGCCGGGAATCGCGCCGAACAGGCCGGTGATCACGGTGGCCCCCCAGAACGACATCTGACCCCAGGGCAGCACATAGCCCATGAAGGCGGTGGCCATCATCGACAGATAGATCAGCATGCCGATGATCCAGGTGATCTCGCGCGGGGCTTTGTAGCTGCCATAGTAAAGGCCGCGGAAGATGTGCAGATAGACCGCGACGAAAAACAGCGAGCCACCGTTGGCATGCAGATAGCGCAGCATGTAGCCGCCGTTCACGTCGCGCATGATATGCTCGACCGAGGCGAAGGCCAGGCTGACCTCGGGCGTGTAATGCATCGCCAGCACGATGCCGGTGACGATTTGCAGCGCCAGACAGAAGGCCAGCACGATGCCCCAGATCCACATCCAGTTCAGGGTCTTGGGGGTGGGGATCATGATCACGTCATACGCCAGCCCGACCACGGGCAGGCGCTCGTTCAGCCACTTCTCGGCACCCGATTTGGGCTCGTAATGGTCATGCGGAATTCCGGCCATGATGCTGTTCCTTACCCGAGCTTGATGGTGGTGGCGTCGATGAACGCGGTAACGGGAATGTCGAGATTGCGCGGCGCCGGCCCTTTGCGGATGCGCCCGGCGCTGTCGTAATGCGAGCCGTGGCAAGGGCAGAACCAGCCACCGAAGTCGCCCGAAACATTGCCCATCGGCACGCAACCCAGATGGGTGCAGACCCCGATCATCACCAGCCATTCGCCGGCTTCATCCATCGTACGGTTCTGGTCAGTGGCCTCGGCACCGGGCTTGTTGGCATTCTCGGCGCTGGCATCAACCAGATCGGTCAGCGGCACGGAACGCGCAAGGTCAATGTCGGCCTGGCTGCGGCGACGGATGAACACCGGCTTGCCGCGCCATTTCACTGTCAACTGGGTGCCGACCTCGACCCCGCTGATATCGACCATGATCGACGCCAGCGCGGCCACATCCGCCGAGGGATTCATCTGATTCACCAGCGGCCAGACGGTGGCGCCAGCGGCCACGGCCCCGGCCCCGGCAGTCGCGAAGTAAAGGAAATCCCTGCGGTTGGCCGGGTAATCTTCTGCTTGAGACACGAAAACTCTCCCCTTCGGGGTCGCAGCGGGCGACCGGTCATGCCCTCGACGACGGTTGCCCGCGGCCATGGTTCCGAAGCTTTTAGCCAACCGCGACGGTTCCGTCCAGCGGTCAAAGCCGCGCAGGGGGCTGCGCCACGTCAGCTTTCCCGGATTCAGGCCCGAATCGCTCAGAATTTGCGGATGCGAAAACGGCCAAGCAGGGCGGCGTCGATCTCGATCCCGCGCTTGCCCCAGTGCAGGGTGCGGTGCCAGCGGGCGGTGGTGTTGGTCTGGCTGACGTCGGCATCACCTCGATCAGGCGGGCGGTGCAGCGCCACGCCCTCGCCCAGATCGTCCATCGCATCCTCGGCGCGCTGATCGGTGCGACCGGGAAGGGTGGCGGCGCGCACGGCACGGCGAACCGCCAGCGCCGCGGCTGCAAGCGCGCCAAGGCGCAGGGCGAACGGAACAAGCGGGGCAAGCGGCAGGGGCATGGCAACCTCCGGGTCAGACTTCACCCATGCTAAGGCCTGCGCGCCGGGCTGTAAATGCGCACCATCGGGGTTCGGGCCATCCACCGCGCATGAAAAAACCGCCCGAGGGGGATGCCCTCTGGCGGTCATGTCACGGGCGCGCGGCCCCTCAGCCCTGACGGGCCTTGTAGCGCTTTTGCGTCTTGTTGATCACATAGACGCGGCCCTTGCGGCGCACGACCTGGCAGTCGCGATGACGCAACTTCAGCGAGCGGAGCGAGTTCTTGACCTTCATCGGTCGTCTCCTTCTTCGCGGCGCGCGTGCGCCATGAAACGTGATGTTCCCTTGCGGGAACGGTGAATGGTGGGCGGTACTGGGATCGAACCAGTGGCCACTACGATGTCAACGTAGTGCTCTACCGCTGAGCTAACCGCCCTTGCCCCGAATTATCCCGCCCGCAGCAAAAAAAAGAACGCGGGCGGAACCGCGTCGGTCGGGGTGTCTATAAATAGAGTCGGGGCAACCTTCAAGGGCTTTCGACAGACGAAAAAATACCGCAATATGGCCAGGCAAGGAGACCGCATGACCGAGCCCTTTACCCTGCTGTGCCCATTGCTGCGCACCACGTCGGTGATTTTCTCGTCGCCACACAGTGGGCGGGATTACCCGGCGGCGTTTCTGGCGGCAAGCGCGCTGGACCGGCAGGAAATCCGGTCGTCCGAAGATGCCTTTGTCGATCTGTTGTTTGCCTCGGCCCCAGGGATGGGTGCGCCGCTGCTGGCGGCCCGCGCGCCGCGCGCCTACATCGACCTCAACCGCGCCTGCGACGAGCTTGACCCAGGCGTGATTGACCGCGTAAAGACCAGCGCCCACAATCCGCGCGTCAGTTCCGGGTTGGGGGTGGTTCCGCGGGTGGTTGCCAACGGGCGGGTGATTCATCGCGGCAAGATCAGCCTGGCCGAGGCCGAGGCGCGGATCGCAGCGGTCTGGCACCCCTATCACGCCGCGCTGCGCAAGCTGATCGCGCAAAGCCTGGCTGCCTTCGGCGAGGCGATCGTGATCGACTGCCATTCGATGCCGCATGAGGCGATCGAAGCCCATACCCGCCCCGGCCTTGCGCGCCCCGAAGTGGTGCTGGGCGATCGCTTTGGGGCGGCGGCGGGGCGCGAGGTGGTCGAGCACATCGCCGCCGCCTTTGCCGATGCCGGGCTGCGGGTGGGCCGCAACGCCCCGTTTTCGGGTGCCTATATCGCCCAGGCCTACGGCCGCCCCTCGCAGCAGTGCCATGTCGTGCAGATCGAGATCGACCGCGCGCTTTACATGAACGAGGCAGCCGTTGTGCCGAGGCCCGATTTTGCCGCCTTTCAGGCCCTCATGGCCGGAGTGGTGGCGGAAATTGCGGCCCTCGGCAGGCGGCAGATGCCGCTGGCGGCCGAGTAGGGGCGGCACCGATCGGGGGCTGCGATCAACTGTCCTGGCGGGCGATATCCGCGATCAGCACATCAAGGATCATCGGCCCGACGGTCGTTTGGGCGGCCTCGAGCAGGGCCTTGCGCAGCAGGGTCAGGTTGGCCCCATCGGTGAACGAGCCGCGAAATCCGCCGACATTGGCATGATCGAACATCACCTGAAGCAAGGCGTTGCGCAGCTTGGGTTCGGTGGCATAGATGATCTCGGTCGAGCCCGGCGTGGTCTCGAGGCTGAGCGCCATGATCACCATCGCCGTCACCCGCCCGCCTTCCACGATCGGGACGATGAACTGAGTGTTGAGCTTGACATATTCGGGCCGTTCCTGGGGCGACGCGGCGGCGCTTTCGGGTGCGGCGGGGTCTGTCGGGCTGGCGGGCGCGGGGGCGGATCGCAGCAACCACCCGGCCGCGCCCCCGACCGCCAGCCCGATCAGCACCAGAACGACAGGAATGAGCTTGCCCATAATGGTGTCTCAGAACGGCAGAATGATATCGGCGACCTGCTGGCCGTAGCGTGGCTGCTGGACGTCGGTGATCTGGCCACGGCCACCATAAGCGATCTGGGCACCGGCGATCTTGTCGTAGGTAATCTCGTTCTGGCGCGAAATATCGGCCGGGCGCACGTAGCCCGAAACAATCAGCTCGCGCAGCTCGAAATTCACCCGCACCTCCTGCTTGCCCTCGATCCGCAGCACCCCGTTGGGCAGCTCGTCAACCACCGTGGCCGCCACCCGCAGCGTCAGCTTTTCCTTGCGGTTGACCGAGCCGTTGCCGGTATAGCTTGAGGTCGAGCTGGTGTTCACCGCATCGGCCATCGTGGCCCCGTCGGGCAACTGCGCGTCCACCCGCTGCGGAATTCCCAACAGCGCCGGAATCCCCATCGCATCCGATCCCGCGCGGGCACGGCCCGACGAGTTGGAAATCTCGGCCTTGTCGTCGATCTGGATCACCACCGTCAGGATATCGCCCCGCCGCCCCGCGCGCCGGTCACCGAACAGCGAGCTGCGCCCCCCGGTCCACAGCGAACTGGCCTCGGTGGCCAGATCGGGCATCCCGGATTCGGGCAACGGGTTGGAATACATCGCATGGTACTGGTTGCTTTGCTCCAGCGGCGAAAAGGTCGGGGCCTTGCCCACCTGCTCCATCCGGGAGCAGGCGGCGGCGAACAAGAGACAGAACAGAACAAGGCGCATTTCAAACTTCCTTCACGGGTTCGGGGCCACCTGAACCATGCCACCGGCCATGATGCGGCCGGTCACGGTGGAGCGCGAGGCAAGGTTCATCACGCGGATCACATCGCCCGCACCACCCCGTGCCAGGGCCCGGCCTTCGGTCACGATGGCCAGGGCACCGGCGGTGAAGGTCAGCGTGACGATCTGGTTGCGATCGACAATTGCCGGCGGACCGAGGTCGCCCGCGTGGACCGGTCGCCCGGCGTAAAGCGTGACCCGTGCCTCGAGACCAACCGCCTCTGGCACCGATGCCAGCGCGCCGGGAATTTCGGCGGCGACCATGGTCACATCGGTTTCAGCCAGCACCGATTGCGCCGGAATCGTGCGGGTGGCAACCAGGCTGTCGGCCTGGGCCATGGCGGGAAGAACCAGCAGCAGCGCCAGAATCCGCATCACCGCACCTGCGTGGTAGCCGACAGCATCTGGTCGGCGGCAGTGATCACCTTGGCGTTCAACTCGTAGCCGCGCTGCGCCTTGATCAGTTCGGTCACCTCGCGCACCGCATCAACCGAGCTTTCCTCAAGATAGCCCTGGCGCAGGGTGCCCAGCCCATCCTGGCCGGCGGTGCCGATCAGGGCCGGCCCGGAGGCCGGACTTTCGAGGTAAAGGTTCGACCCCATCGCCTCGAGGCCTTTTTCGTTGGAAAAACCGGCGATGCTGAGCTGTCCGATCAGTTGCGGCTGCACCTGACCCGCGAAATAGGCATATACCTCGCCCGAGGCATTGATCGACAGGCTGCCGGCATCGGCCGGAATGGTGATCCCCGGCACCACCTCGTAGCCGTCCGAGGTGACGATCAGCCCGTCGCCGGTGCGCTTGAGCCCGCCATCGCGGGTGTAGGCCGAAACCCCCGAGGGCAGGGTGACCTCGAGATAGCCCCGACCGTCGATCGCGACATCAAGATCGCCCCCGGTCTGGCTCAGCGCGCCCTGCGCCAGCATCACCGAAATCGACGTGGGCCGCACCCCGAGGCCAAGCTGCACCCCGGTCGGCAGCATCGTGCCGTCTTCGGCGGCCACCGTGCCGGGGCGGGCAAGCTGTTGATAATGCAGATCGGCGAACTCGGCGCGCCGGGCGTTGTAGCCAGTGGTGGACATGTTGGCGAGATTGTTCGAGATCACGTCAACCCGCATCTGCTGTGCGGCCATGCCACTTGCGGCAATCTGCAAGGCTTTCATCGCGGTCTCCTATCGGCCAAGAACCTGGATCACGCCGCGCACGCGGGCATCCTCGTTATCAAGAAAGGTCTGGCCCATCTCGTAGGCGCGCTGGACCTCGATCATGCGGGCGATTTCGGACACCGGATCGACGTTGCTGCCCTCGACAAAGCCTTGCAGGATCTGCGCGCCGTCAGCAGGCTCGACCGCGCCACTGGCGGCAAACAGGGTGCCTCCCTGATGTTGCAGATCGAGCGGATCGGCGGGCTGCCACAGCCCTACCCGCCCCAGCGGCTTGCCCGCCGCCGACAGCGTGCCGTCCTGGGCCATACCCACCACCCCGGCGTCGGGCGGAATAAAGATCGGCGCGCCGCCCTGATCGAGCAGACGGTGGCCATCGGCGTTGACCAGCTCGCCCAGGTCCGAGGGTGTGAAACTGCCAGCCCGGGTCAGGCGCGGGCCGTTCGGGGATTCCACCATGAAGAACCCTTCGCCCTGAATCGCGAAATCGAAAGCGCCGCCGGTCTGGGTCAGCCCGGCCTGGGTCAGATCAATGTTGCGCGCCGCGGCGTTGGCCATCGACAGCGACGGCTCGCCTTCCAGCCGCTGCACATATTCGGCGAACACCACCCCCTCGCGGCGAAAGCCGGTGGTCGAGACGTTGGCGATGTTGTTCGCCACCACCTGCATTTCGTGCATCAGGCCGGATTGCCGGGTCAGGGTGACGTAACCTGCGGCGTCCATGGTTCAGCTTCCTGCGATCAGGGGGATGATGCGATCGGTGAAAAAGGCGACCAGAGTCGAGGTCATGAAGCTCATCGACACCCAGAACACGATCAGCATCGCCCCCACCTTGGGCACGAACGTCAGGGTCATTTCCTGCACCGAGGTCAGCGCCTGAAACAGCCCGACTGCCACCCCGGCCACCAGCGCCACGGCCAGCAGCGGGGTCGAGATCATCACCGCGATCCACAGGCCCTGACGCAGGATGTCGTAAATCTCGTTTTCGCTCATCATATCGGCATCCTCAGGATTTCCTGGTAGGCTTCGACCACCTTGTCGCGCACCGTCACGGCGGTTTCGACCGCCAGCTCCGAAGCCGCCAGCGCCTGCACCAGCGCCAGCGGATCAGCCCCGCCGGTCATCGCGGCCTTGGCGGTCTGTTCGCCCTGCGCCAGGGTGTCGGCAAAACTGGCCGCCACCTTGGCAAACCCGGCGTCGGCACCACCCGACTGCGGCGAAGGGGCCGCAGCCGAGCGGGCCTGCGCATAGGTCTGGGCGGCAAAAGAGGCTCTCACATCCATTCCGGATCTCCTTACCGGCGCAGCAGATCGAACAGGCTTTGCGTCATCTGCCGCGCCTGATCGAACATCCGAAGGTTCGCCTCGTAGCTGCGCTGCGCTTCGCGCGCGTCAGCGATTTCGATCACCAGATCGACATTCGAGCCGTCGTAGTGACCGGTCTCATCGGCCAAGGGATGGCCGGGGTCGTAGATTTGCTGGAGCGGGCTGCGGTCCAGCCGCACCGGGCCTGCGGCTACGGTGCCGCCCGCCATGGTTTCGTGAAAACTGATGGTCTTGCGGTGGTAACCGGGGGTATCGGCGTTGGCGATATTTTCCGACACATGCTGCAGGCGTGCCGCCTGCGCCTCCATCCCCGAGGCGGCCATGGCGAGCGATTTGATCAGATCGCCCATCCCTTACCGCCCCCGCCCAAGGCTGAGGCGCAAAAGGGTGGTGGTATTGCGATAGATCGCCAGCGCCATGTCGTGCTGCTGGCGCACCTCGACCGCCTTCACCATCTCGCCTTCAAGGGAAACCGAATTGCCGTTCGGTGCGCCAGACCCGCCCGCCGCGCGCAGGATCGGCGCGAAGGCCTGGTCCTGTGCCCCGAGATGGCCGGGCCGGGTGGCCCGCATCGCGCCCGGCTCTGCGGCCTGATAGGTGGCGGCAAAATCCGGCAGATCCAGCGCCTGGTAACCCGGCGTGTCCGCGTTTGCCACATTGCGCGCAATCGCTTCTTGCCGCGCCCCGGCATGGGCCGCCAAAGCCTGTGCCATTCTGACCACATCCAGTTTTTCAAACATCGGGGCTTCTCCCTCGATCCACTTCATCAAGCCTTAAGGGTGATTCCTTTAGAAACGGTAAGCAGCGAACAAAGAGAGAATCCGATGATCGGCGTATTTGATTCATTGCAGGCGGAACTGGCCCGGATCGTGACTTCGTTCCGGGTGGGACGGATTGCCGGGATCGGGCGTGGCACCCTGTCGGTGACCGGGTTGGCACAGGCGGCGGCTCTGGGGGATCGGGTGCTGATCCGCGGCAAGGGTGCGGTGGTCGGGGGCGAGGTCCTGGCGCTGGCCCCGGGGGACCTGACGGTTCTGCCCGAAGGGGCTGCCGACGGGCTGGCGATCGGCGACGCGGTCGAGTTGACGGGCCGGGCCGAGATCGCGCCTGATGACAGTTGGATCGGGCGCATTGTCGATGCCTTCGGCAAGCCGCTTGACGGCCGTGCGCTGCCTCAAGGGGTCAAGTCCAGGCCCCTGTGCGCCGCGGCCCCGGCGGCGGCGTCGCGGCGGCGGCTGGGGGCGCGGCTCAGCACCGGTGTTGCGGTGTTCGACACCCTGCTGCCACTGGTGCGCGGTCAGCGTCTCGGGCTGTTTGCCGGCTCGGGGGTGGGCAAATCGTCACTGCTGGCGAAGTTCGCGCGGGGGGTCGCTGCGGATGTGGTGGTGATCGCGCTGGTCGGCGAGCGCGGGCGCGAGCTGCGCGAGTTCACCGATGGCGTGCTGGGGCCGCAGGGCATGGCGCGCTCGGTGGTGGTGACGGCGACCTCGGACCAGTCGCCGCTGATCCGGCGGCGCTGCGCCTGGACCGCGATGGCGGTGGCTGAGCATTTCCGCGATCAGGGCTTGCAGGTGCTGCTTCTGGTCGATTCGATCACCCGCTTTGCCGAGGCCCACCGCGAGGTGGCGCTGGCGGCGGGCGAGCAGGGCAACCTGCGCGGCTTTCCGCCCTCGACCGCGCATACCATCATGGCGCTGGCCGAGCGGGCAGGGCCAGGGCCCGAAGGGATGGGTGACATTACAGCGGTGTTTTCGGTGCTGGTGGCAGGGTCCGACATGGAAGAGCCGGTGGCAGACATTCTGCGCGGTGCCCTTGACGGCCATGTCGTGCTGGATCGCCGGATTGCCGAACGCGGACGTTACCCGGCGATTGATCTGCTGCGTTCGGTCTCGCGCAGCCTGCCCGACGCGGCCTCGCCCGAGGAAAACGAGATGATCGCGCAGGCGCGGCGGTTGCTTGGGGCGTATGACCGGGCCGAGATGATGATCCAGGCCGGGCTTTATGCCAAAGGGTCCGATCCGCTGGTGGATGCCGCGATCCGGGTATGGCCCGCACTTGATGCCTTTCTGGCCGAAGATGCCGCCGATGGGATCGAGGGCAGCTTCCGCAAGCTGATCGCCTGCCTCGCCACCAAGTGATCAGCGCAGCAAGGACAGCAGACCCGAAGCCGACGAAGCACCGGTGGCCTGCAAGAGCTGCAGGGCGGATGCCCCCGGTGCCGAGGATGACAGACCAGCGGCCGCTTCCGACCGCAGCAGGAACTGGCGCAGCACCTTGTCAAGCTGCACCGGGTCGGAGAATTGCGACACGTTTGCCACGCCAAGGGTCTTTTCGGCGCGCGAGCGAAAGGTGGCCAACTGGGTGTCGAGATCAAGCGCACCAAAGCTTGCCGGCAATCCGAAGGCGGTCTCGAACACCTTGCGCAGCGGCGTCGAGCCCATGATGGTAAACCACTTGGAGTTCTCGCTGATGTTGCGGTTGGCCAAGGCAGGCAGTTCGCGTTCGGCATTCAGCGCCAGCCGCAAGTCGCCGTTCTGATCCCCTACCGCCGACTCGAATTGCCGGGTTTTGTAGGCCGACAATATCGTGTCGGCAAAAGTCGAAATCTGGGTGCTGGGAACCGGAAAATCGCCAAAGCCGAAAGCTGCCGACATCGCAAGATATTGCTTGTCGGCCAGCCGGTTCGCCAAGGTTCCCACCTTGAGCGTGCCTTCCTCCAGCACCTTCCTGATGAAGAACTTGTTGTTGATATCGGCGTCGAGGCCAAATGCCCCGAGCGCCACTTTCAACAGCCGCCGGTCGGAAACCAGCGCCTCGGCGGTCTTGATCGAGCCGATCCGCGCGCGAAAATAATCCTCGTCACGTTTGACGCCCGAGCCCGCCGCGAACGCTGCCTTCTGGCTGGGCAGCGTGCGCTTGAGAAAGCCCCAGCCGGCATAGCCGGCCAGTGGCAGAACCGGGGCAAAACTCATATCGGATGTGCGGCGAACAACCGCTCCTCCCGGGGCAGCAGGCCGCGCAGCGCCTTTAACGCCTGATAGTGCTGATCGGCCAGCACCGCGTCGGTGGCCTGCGTCAGCAACGCGCGGCTGTCGTGATCGGTCAGCACCTGGCTGAGCTGTTCGATCCCGCGCAGCAACTGCTGGCGCGCCTCGGCCGGATCGGCATCGCCCGACAGCACCAGTTGCATGATGTAGCACACCCGACGCACCGGCGTGTTCGCAGCCTCGGGGTGAATGGCATCGCGCAGCCGCAGGATATGGGCGTTGGGAGTCATGATCGCGAGGCGTGAGCGGCGCTCTCCGTTCTCGATCACGGCCCCGTTGATCAGCACCCGCTCGCGCGGCCCAAGCTTCAGGACAAGGCCGGTCATTTCTCGACCTCGCCACCGCGCAGGCCGCGCATGACGGCGGTATTGATATCGACCAGCACGCCGACTTCGGCGCGATCTTCAAGCACCTTGCGGCTGTGCTGTGAGGTAAATTCGTAAAGGTAGAACAACTGTGCCCGCAGCCGCGCGGGCAGCCCGTTTTCGGGTTCGGCAACATCGGCGGCCAGGGTGGACCACAGGCGCTGATTGTCGCTCAGCGCGGCGGCAAAGCGCGGAAAGTTCGCCGCCCGCCCGACCCAGGCCTCCTTGAGCTGATGCGTGATGCGGGCGAGCAGGTCGTATTCGATGGCGCGGGCGGTGCGGGCCGGAGCCTCGGGGCGCGCGTAGGCGGTGCGGGCGGTTTGCAGGGTGGCCATGGGAAATCCTTCCAGGGATGAGTGGGGTCAGAAGGCGTGGGCCGGGGTTGCCCCCGGCCCGTTCCCTTAGCGGAACAGCGACAGGATGCTCTGCGGCGCCTGATTGGCGATCGAGAGCGACTGCACCCCAAGCTGCTGCTGCACCTGCAGCGCCTGCAGCCGGGCCGACACCTCTTCCATGTTGGCATCGACCATCGCGCCGATCCCGGCTTTCATCGAGTCCGACAGGTTCGAGATGAATGTCGCCTGGGTTTCGATCCGACTCTGGGCCGAGCCGAAGGCGGCGGCGGCATCAACCGTGGTGTTGATCAGGGTTTCGATGTTGGTCAGGGCCGTTGCGGCATTGGCGCTGGTGGAAACGTCGATCGTGGCCAGCAGGCCAAGGCCACCTGCGTTGGCATTGGTGAACTGGCCGCTGACCGACAGCGAGGTCGTGCCGGTGTTGGTAATCGCCAGAACCCCCGGCGAGGCGCTGGTATAGGCCACCGTCACCGCCGCACCCGAAGCCTCGATCGCGGCCTTGAGGTTGGTTGCGATCACGTCCTGCGGCGTGTTGCCAGCCGCGATATCCTGGGCCGTGACGGTATAGGAGACGTCCTTGCCGCCGACCCGCATCGCGATATTGTCACCGGCAGCATAGGTCGGATTGGCGATCGTCACGGAGCCCACAACGTCGGTGCCGCCGGCGGCATCGAGCGCAAAGCCGAACGAGTCGGCGGCGGTGGCCGATACACCGTCGGAGCCGGTGAAGGCGGCCTTGGCGACATAGCCGCCGGTCGACAGGTTCTGCGCCGTGACGGTGATCGACGACGAGGTAACGCTGCCGGCCGAGTCGCGATCAAGCGAGGCCAGAATTGCCGCACTGGCAGTGCTGTTGTCCACCAGATTCAGCCCGTTGAACTGCGCGGCACCCACCACCGAGGTGATCTGATCGCGCAGCGCCGCCACGTCGGTCTGGATCTTGGCACGATCGACGTTGGCTTCCTGCGCCGCCACGATCTTGCCTTTCATCTGGGTCAAGAGGTCAGTGACGGTTTCCGAGGCCTGCCGGGCCACGGCAACGGTTGACGAGCCAAGGGCAAGGCTGTCGGAAATGCCCTTGAAGCCTTTCACATCGGACTCCATCACTTTGGCAATTGCCCAGACGGCGGCATTGTCCTTGGCCGACGAGACCCGCTTGCCGGTCGAGATTTCCGACTGGGTCGTGGTCATGTTGGAATTGATACCCTTCAGGGTCTGCAGCGCGACCATTGCGCCGGTATTGGTCAGAATCGAAGTCATGTTCATTTCCCTCTGTGATGGGTCGGCGCTTTGCGCACGGCATTGAATGCCACCGGAATGATGGCGGGACAGGCGTTTTGGCCACTGCGGCAGATCACGACCCGACCGCGCCACCCCGATCCTTGGGATGCAAGATGATTGATGCCGATGAAGTTCTAAGAGTTCGCTAAGGTTGGCAGGGTGGCCGGTTCGAATTGTCCGGCATTTGATTCAAGCCAGGGGCAGGTCTAGAATCGCTGTGCCAACCGACCGGTGCCTTGCGGCATATCGGTGCGTTTGCCGTGACCGTCGTAGGTTTGCAGGCCGTCACGCGCGGACTGGATTTCGGCAACCCTGCGGCGCGCGGCGCGCAGACCACGGGCGGCGGCCAGCAGGCAAGTTGCGTTGCGGCTGGCCTTGCGGCGCAGCCGCTCGCCCAGGGCGCGGTCGTCGAGGCTGGCAAAGTCGGCCAGAACCGCCTCGAGTTCGGGCGCGGTGGTTGCAAGATCGCGGATGTCGCCTGCCAGAACGGCCGCGTGCATCCGGTCAAGCAGCCGCTCGAGCACCTGCCCGGTCTGATCTTCAGGGCCTGCCATGATCGCCCCGTGCCAAGGCATGAAAAAGTGATTCGGCCAGGCCGATGCCACCCTTGCCGACGATGGCGGTGGCCTGTTCCTGGCGCAGGAATGAGGCAAACTGGTCTTCGCCGATGCCGCCACCAAAGCTGTCACGCGCCGCGCCGAAGCCCGCGTAGCCCAGCATTTCGGCCAGAAACGCGGCCTCAAGCGCCTGCGCCTGAACCCGCAGGGGGGCGGGGTCGGGGGCGCGCGTCGGGGTCGAATGCGGCAGCGCCGTCGAGGCGATCAAGGGGGTCATCCGCAATTTCCAGTTCGATCGGATTTTCCTCACTATCGCCGCATGGCGGTAAACAACGGGTAACCAGTTGCGGAAATAGTGGCATGGTCAACGGCAGAAGTCGGGAAAAATGATTCAACTTTCAACCCAGCCTGCGCCCCAACCGCAACCTGCCGCCGGGCCGGGGGTGATGGCTGCGGGCAGCGATGGCACCGGGTTCCTTGCGGCGTTCAATGCTGCCCCGTCGGACCCGAGCGCGCCCATCGTGGCGTCATCTGGCGCAGCGGCAGCGCCCGATGACCCGGAATTGCTAGACCCGGCCAGCACGGTTGCGGCTGGGCCGGGTGCGCTGTGGCTGGGCGCGGCAATGGCGGAGGCACCCTACGTCCGGCCCCCCGCCGCGCCGGACTCGCCAGCGGGCGATGGGCTCGCCCCTTCCGCCATCCCGGCGACCTCGCGTTCCTCGCGGCCATCGGCGGGTGAAGTCGTGCCGACCGGGCTCGAAGTGACGGCAGCGGTGGCGCGCGCAAGCGCGGCTGCGGCGGATCATCGCGCGCCGGTGGCCACGGGTGCGCTGCCGGTGGCCATTCCCGCGCATCCCGCCCAGGGCTGGGTGGTGCTCGCAGATCAGGCGTCGCCTGAGGCTCGGGCGGTGCTGACCAGGGCCGTGACCCGTCAGCGCGGGGCTGGTCCGGCCCCAACCACCACCGCCGTTCCGCAAAACCCGGCCATGACCAGCCATCGGGCCCCCGCTGAAGGCTGGTCCGTTCAGGTTTCCGCCGGGTTGCCGCCTGCGCCTGCTGCGGATGGTCGCGCGGCGTGGTCGCTGCTGCGCGCCACAACAGCCACCCGCGCATCGGGCCATTATCCGATGGCGGCCGTGACGGAACCGGGCGGGTCGCCGCACGACGGCCGGACGGTTGTGCCGCCACCCGCTTCGTCCGCTCCCACGCAGGCCGGTGGCGTTGCACCCGCCACGGTGCCCGTTGCCGCCCAGCCGGGCCCGGTGGCGGCGGCGCTTTCGGTCGGGGGGGATCCGGCACAGGCTGAAACACCGGCGCTGGGGATCGACGGGGCCGATCTGGCGCGCGGCGTGACGGCACCGGGGGCCGCGTCGCAGTCACCCGATGCCGCGCAAGAGGCCGCCGCGGGTTCCAGCTTGCCCCCGACGATGGTCACGGCAAATCGGCAGGATGCCCCGCACCGGACTTCGCCGATTGCCCGCAACGACACCCCACCCGCGACATTCGGCGCATCGGCCGAATTTGCCGGACCGACCCGACCGGACGACGGTCCCGCCACCGCCTTGGCCTTCAGCCCCAGACCGCCACCTGCGGCCGACCCACTTGCGCCGACGGGGGCGGTCGTGCCCGCCCTGGCACAGATTCTGACAACCCCGCTCGCCACTTCAGTGATCACGTCGGCACCGTCTTTCACGCCGCATGCCAAGCCGCTGGCCGCGACCCTGATCGAGCATGCCCGCAACGGTGGCACCGAATCAGTCGAACTTGCGCTCGCCCCCGACGAGCTGGGGCGCCTGCGCATGTCGATGCAGGCCGAGGGTGACGTGATGCGCGTGCTGCTTAGTGCCGAGCGCCCTGAAACCATTGATCTGCTGCGCCGTCACGCTGATCATCTGGCACAGGAATTCCGCCAGGCCGGGTTCTCGGGTGCGACCCTCAGCTTCGGGCAGTGGGGCGCGGGGGGCGCAGCGCACCCGCAGGCGCAGGCTCAGGCCACTCCGCCCGCTGCGCCTGCGCCAGTGGCCGGCCCTTCACCAACCCAGCCAACGCCTCGCGCACCAGCCGTGGCCGGGGTTGGCGGGCTTGATCTCAGATTATAGGAGAATCGGAAAATGGATGTCACCCAGGCCACCCTCGCCACGCTGCCAACCCCGACGACCAGCGTCGCGACCGGCAGCAGTTCGATCAATGCGGATTTTGACACCTTTCTTCAGATGTTGACCACCCAGCTGCAGAATCAAGACCCGATGAACCCTCTCAATTCATCGGATTTCGCGGTCCAGCTTGCCACCTTTTCAGGGGTCGAGCAGCAGGCCATGACCAATAACCTGCTGGGCGGAATGCAAAGCCAGCTTGCCCTGATGGACATGGCACAGATGGCCGGTTGGGTCGGGCTCGAGGCCCGCGTCGCCGCCCCGGCCTGGGTCACACCGGGCCAGCCGGTGCCGCTGTCACCCAACCCTGCCGCTGCCGCCGATCGTGCCGTGCTGGTGGTGCGTGACGCGCACGGCCTGGTCGCCACCCAGCAGGACATTCCGGTTGCGGCCGACGAGCTGAGCTGGATGCCGGTGGACAGTGCCGGGGCCCCTCTGGCTGAAGGCAGCTACAGCTTTCAGCTTGAAAACTACGCCGGGGACCAGTTGCTGGAAACCACCGATGTCGAGGTTTATGCCCCGATCCGCGAGGTGCAGAACAGGGCCGGCGGCACGACCCTGATTTTGCAGGGTGGTATTGCGGTGCCCGCTTTGGCGGTGACAGCGATCCGCGGCGGATGACCGGCTCAGATCAGGCTACCGACCCAGAACCCCAGCGCCAGCAGCGCCGCCCCGGTCGCCATCCACGCCACCGGATGCACGGCGCGCGGCGGCGGCGCGGAGGTTTTCGCAATTGACTGGCGGATCAACTGATCCTCGACCAGCCGCGGCAGCCGGGGCGCGAACCGGGCCAGCACTTGCGCCGTTCGCGCCAGATCGCGCAGCACCGCGCGCGGGCCGATGTTTTGCTTGATATAGGCCTCGACCACCGGCCGGGCGACCTGCCAGATGTTGATATGCGGGTCGAGTGACCGCGCCACCCCTTCGACCACCACCATGGTGCGCTGCAACAGGATCAGCTCGGTGCGGGTTTCCATGCCGAAACGCTCGGTCACCTCGAACAGATAAGACAGCAGCCGCGCCATCGAGATGCGGGTGGCATCCATGCCGAAGATCGGTTCGCCCACCACCCGCAAGGCGCGGGCGAATTCGTCCATGTCGCGGTCGGCGGGCACATAGCCCGCCTCGAAATGGACCTCGGCCACCCGGCGGTAATCGCGCCGGATGAAGCCGAACAGAATCTCGGCATAGACCCGGCGGGTGTATTCATCGAGCCGCCCCATGATGCCGAAATCGAAGGCGATGATGTTGCCATTCGCCGCCACCTTGAGGTTGCCCTGATGCAGGTCGGCATGAAAATAGCCGTCGCGCAGGGCGTGCGACAGGAACAGTTCCAGCACCCGCGCCGCAAGCTGGGTGCGATCATGCCCCGCCGCGTCGATCGCGGCATTGTCTGCCATGTTCACGCCCTCGGCCCAATCGAGCGTCATCACCTGACGGCTCGACAGGTTCCACACCGGGGCCGGCACCTGAAAGCCTTCGTCCTTGGCGGTATTGGCGGCGAATTCCGCCGCTGCCGCCGATTCCAGCCGCAGATCAAGCTCGCCCTTCACCACCCCTTCGAAATGCGCAATCACATCCCTGGGCCGCAGGCGGCGCGAGGCGGGCGACACCAGTTCGATGATCCGGGCGGCAAAATGGAAGGCGTCGATATCCTTGGCAAAAGCGCGCTCGATCCCCGGGCGCAGCACCTTGACCGCCACCTCTTGTCCGGACTCATTCAGCCGCGCCCGGTGCACCTGGGCGATCGAAGCGGCGGCAACCGGCTCGGAAAATTCGGAAAAGATCTGATCGACCGGCAGGTCCAGCTCGTCCTCGATCATCTGCCTTGCAATCGCGGTCGGGAACGGCGGCAGCTTGTCCTGCAAATACTTCAGTTGCAGCGCCAGCTCGTCGCCGACGACATCGGGGCGGGTCGAAAGCAACTGGCCGAACTTGATGTAGGCTGGGCCAAGCGCGGTCAGCGCGCGGGTGGCGGGCGGCAGCGCGGGATCGCCCTTCAGCCCCAGCCATTTGAACGGCCAGCCCAGCACGTGTGCCAGCACCCGCAACCGCGGCGGGGCGTCGAACGCCACCAGCACCACCCCGATGCCGCCGGTGCGCTCGAGTGTGGCCAGCGTGCGGATCAGCCGGATGATGTTGTGCGGGCCGCGCACTTAAAGCTTCCAGCCCGAGTGCAGCGCCGCCACGCCCATCGTCAGGTTGCGATATTTCACCTGCCCGAAACCGGCGGCGCGGATCATGCCCGCGAAGGTTTCCTGATCGGGAAACTTGCGGATCGATTCGACCAGATACTGGTAGCTCGCGCGGTCGCCGACGATGATCTGGCCCATCAGCGGAATCACGTTGAAGCTGTAGCGGTCGTAAGCCCATTGCAGCGCGGGGTTGGGCACCTGGCTGAATTCCAGCACCATCAGCCGCCCGCCGGGGCGCAACACGCGGTAAGCCTCGGTCAGGGCGTCGGCAATGCGGGTGACATTCCGGATGCCGAAGCTGATGGTATAGACATCGAAGCAATTGGCCGCGAACGGCAGCGCCATGGCGTCGCCCACCACCCACTCCAGCCGCTCGGCCATCTGCTCGGCCTCGGCGCGCTGGCGCCCGGCCACCAGCATCGGCTCGGTCAGATCAAGCACGGTGGCGGTGGCCAGCGGCGCGCGCTTCAGAAACCGGAACGCCACATCGCCGGTGCCGCCTGCCACATCCAACAGCTTCTGCCCCGGTCGCGGTGCCAGCCAATCCATCATCGCGTCTTTCCACAGGCGATGCACCCCGCCCGACATCACGTCGTTCATGATGTCGTATTTGCTGGCCACGCGGCTGAAGACCCCATGCACCATCCCGGCCTTTTCGGCCTCATCGACGGTCTGAAAGCCGAAATGGGTGGTCTTGGCGCGATCTTCGCTCATCGGGTCTTGCCGTCCATGGTTTTGCCACACCTTATAGGGCGCTTGGCGCGGGCTGCAATGCGCCGTTGCTGTCAAGGGGGCTAACGAATGCCTGAATTGCCCGAGGTTGAAACCGTGCGACGCGGGCTGGAGCCGGTGATGACCGGCCAGGTGATCGCGCACGCGGTGGTCAACCGGCCCGATCTGCGCCGTCCGTTTCCGCCCGATATGGCCGCGCGTCTGACCGGGGCACGGGTGGTGGCGCTGCGGCGGCGGTCGAAATACCTTCTGGCCGATCTTGATAGCGGCGAGACCCTGCTGATCCACCTTGGCATGTCGGGCCGGATGCTGGTCTCGGAAGCGGTGGCAGGCAATTTTCACCCCGCCGCGGCTAAACACGATCATGTCGTGCTTGATATGGCGGGCGGCGCGCGCATCACCTTCAACGATGCCCGCCGCTTTGGCGCGATGGACCTGATGCCCACCGCGCAGGCCGAGCAGCACCCCTTGCTGGCAGCCCTTGGCCCCGAGCCGCTGGGCAATGCCTTCGATGAGACCTATCTGATCGCGCGCCTGAAAGGCCGCGCCACGCCAATCAAATCGGCGCTGCTTGATCAGCACGTGGTCGCCGGTCTGGGCAATATCTACGTCTGCGAAGTGCTGTATCGGGCGCGGCTGAACCCGGCGCGCAAGGCTGGCCTGATTGCCGCCCGACGGATTGCGGCGCTGGTGCCGCTGATTCGCGCGGTTCTGTCCGAGGCGATCGCGGCGGGCGGATCGAGTTTGCGCGATTACCGTCAGGCCGACGGGGGCTTCGGCTATTTCCAGCACCGCTTTCAGGTTTATGGTCGCGAAGGTCAGCCCTGCCTGACCCAGGGCTGCACCGCCACCATTGCGCGCGTCGTGCAGTCCGGGCGATCATCGTTCTATTGCCCGCATTGTCAGAGATGACTCGGCGCGGGCGGGGTGCTAGTAGTCGCGCCACTGTTGCATGCGGGGGACCCAAGTCATGGCCTATGAGACGCTGATCGTCGAGATCGAAGACTACGTGGCGCTGGTCCGCCTCAACCGGCCTGAAGCGCTGAATGCGCTGAACGCCCTTCTGATGCACGAACTGGCCGATGCGATGGCCGCCGCCGATGCCAACGACCAGGTGCGCTGCATCGTGCTGACCGGTTCGGACAAGGCCTTTGCCGCCGGGGCCGACATCAAGGAAATGGCCGACAAGACCTTTGTCGATGTGTTCGGCAGCGATCTGTTCGGCACCGACTCGGATGCCATCCTGCGGGTGCGCAAGCCGATCATCGCCGCCGTTGCGGGCTATGCCCTGGGTGGCGGCTGCGAGCTGGCGATGCTGTGCGATTTCATCATCTGCGCCGATACCGCCAAATTCGGCCAGCCCGAAATCAACCTTGGCGTGGTGGCCGGGATGGGCGGCACCCAGCGCCTGACCCGATTCGTCGGCAAGTCGAAGGCGATGGACATGCACCTGACCGGGCGCTTCATGGATGCCGCCGAGGCCGAACGTTCGGGCCTGGTGTCACGTGTGGTGCCCGCCAAGAACCTGATCGAAGAGGCGATGAAAGCTGCCGTCAAGATATCCGAGAAATCCGCGCTGACGGTGATGGCGGTCAAGGAAGCGGTCAACCGCAGCTATGAGAGCACCCTGCGCGAAGGCCTGCTGTTCGAGCGCCGGATGTTTCACGCCCTGTTTGCCACCGAAGACCAGAAAGAGGGCATGGCGGCCTTTCTCGAAAAGCGCCAGCCGCAATTCCGCGACAGATAACCGCCATAGCGCGGATAACCCGGTTGACTTGGCCGCAAGTCGCCCGTAAAGACGCGGCTTCAAGACCGACCCGAACTTGTAGAACCGGAACCAGACAGATGGCCAATACGCCCCAATCCAAAAAACGCGCCCGCCAAGCCGATGCACGCCAAGACGTGAACAAGGCGCGCCGCTCGCGGATTCGCACCTTCCTGCGCAAGGTCGAAGAGGCGCTGGCCTCGGGCAATCAGGATGCGGCGGCCGCGGCGTTGCGGGTGGCCCAGCCGGAACTGGCCCGGGGCGTGACCAAGGGTGTGCTGCACAAGAACACGGTCGCGCGCAAGATGTCGCGGCTGTCGTCGCGGGTCAAGGCCCTCGCCACCGCCGCCGCCTGACTCGCGGCGACCGACAACGGCCGGAACGCGCCCCTTGTGGCGCGTTTTTTGCATTTTGGGGCTTGGCACCACGCCGCCGCGTTGCCGATTTGCCAGAGGCCGGGGATTCGCAGCGCCAATGGTCTGTCAACAGCGAAGTTCGGTTGCAGGCCATCGCCCCGGCTTGCTAGTTTGACCAAGCGATTCACTTTGTCCTGGGGGACATGACGGGGTTGCGATCGGAAAGTCTGGCCTCAGGCTGTCGCTCTGCCGCGATGGTGTAGATTTTTTGATGTGCAATCAATTGGTTATGCTGTCTGCGCCGGCTCGGTTGCAGGCCTGATCAACGGCGTGACATGACCGGACTGCCCGGTCCTTGGCGCTGTCTGTCTTGGTATCCCTGGCACGGCCCGGCCTGTGGAAACGGTTGCCGCAGGGCTGGTTGGAGTCGCCCGTGGTATGTGCGACGGGCACCAGTCGCCCCAAACAAGCCGGCAACGAACGGCGACGAACGGGTCAGGAAGAATGACGCAAAAAACCTGGGGCAAAGTGCGTGAAGATCTGCGCCAACAGATCGGCAAGAACAATTTCGTGACCTGGATCGAGCCGCTGAGCCTTGCCGCGCTGAAAGATGGCGTTGCCTCGTTCGAGGTGCCGACGGTGTTTTTCGGCGATTGGGTGTCGCGCAATTATTCCGAGCATATCCGCGCCCAGTTTAATCAGGCCGGGGCTGCGATTGACCGGCTTGAATTCAGCGTCAACCATGGGCCGCGCCCTGCCCCGGTAGCCGCCAAAGTCAGGTCTAACCACAAGATTCGGGCCGGCGCGAAGGACGAGGTGCTGGGGGCGCCGCTGGATGCCCGCTTCACCTTCGACAGCTTCGTGGTCGGCAAGCCGAACGAGCTGGCGCATGCCGCCGCACGCCGGGTGGCCGAGGGCGGGCCGGTCAGTTTCAATCCGCTGTTCCTTTATGGCGGGGTCGGTCTGGGCAAGACCCATCTGATGCACGCCATTGCCCACGAATTGCACGCCCGCCAACCCGAGTTGCGGGTGCTTTACCTTTCGGCCGAGCAGTTCATGTATCGTTTCGTCCAGGCGCTGCGCGACCGCCAGATCATGGATTTCAAGGAGCTGTTCCGCTCGGTCGATGTGCTGATGGTGGATGATGTCCAGTTCATCGCGGGCAAGGACAGCACGCAGGACGAATTTTTTCACACCTTCAATGCGCTGGTCGATCAGAACAAGCAGATCGTGATTTCCGCCGACCGCGCGCCGGGCGAGATCAAGGATCTCGAGGACCGGATCAAGAGCCGCCTGCAATGCGGGCTGGTGGTCGATCTGCACCCCACCGATTACGAGCTTCGCCTCGGCATTCTGCAATTGAAGGCCGAATATTACCGCCAGCAGTACCCGGGGTTGGCGCTTGCCGCCGGCGTGCTGGATTTCCTCGCGCATCGCATCACCACCAACGTGCGGGTGCTGGAAGGCGCGCTGACCCGGCTGTTTGCCTTTGCCAGCCTGGTCGGGCGCGAGATCACCCTTGATCTGACCCAGGATTGTCTGGCCGACATCCTGCGCGCCTCGGACCGCAAGGTCACGATCGAGGAGATTCAGCGCCGGGTGGCCGAGCATTTCAATGTGCGGCTGTCCGACATGATCGGCCCCAAGCGGGTGCGCACCATCGCCCGGCCGCGGCAGGTGGCAATGTATCTGGCCAAGCAGTTGACGCCGCGATCCTTGCCCGAAATCGGGCGGCGGTTTGGTGGCCGCGACCATACCACGATCATGCACGGGGTGCGCCGGATCGAGGAACTGATGGCGACCGATTCGCAGCTTGCCGACGATCTGCAACTTCTGAGACGTCTTTTGCAGGCCTGAACCCCGGCGGGTGCCCTTGACGCCCCCGGCAAACCATCGGAAAGTCGCGAAAGGGCTTGAGAACCGGTGGAAACCGGCTAGGTTCGGCCTCCCGCAGGGCGGGCCGGAATCCAAGGGGTAAGTGGGAATGAAGATCAGCATCGAACGCGGCGCGCTTCTGAAGGCGCTGGCTCAGGCGCAATCGGTGGTCGAGCGGCGCAACACCATTCCGATCCTTGCCAATGTGCTGATCGAGGCCGAGGGGGCGGCGGTTTCGTTCCGCGCCACCGATCTTGACATCGAGGTCGTCGATCGTGCCCCCGCAGTGGTCGAGCGCGCCGGGGCGACCACGGTTTCGGCGCTGATGCTGCACGAGATCGTGCGCAAACTGCCCGATGGCGCGCTGGTCAGCCTGGCCGAAGATGGTGCTGCCGGGCGGCTGACCGTGGCCGCCGGGCGCTCGACCTTCAACCTTGCCACCTTGCCGCGCGAAGATTTTCCGGTGATGGCGAACGCCGAATACGACTCGAATTTCACCGCCCCCGCGCCGGTGCTGCGGCGCCTGTTCGACAAGGCCAAGTTCGCGATTTCGACCGAGGAAACCCGCTATTATCTGAACGGGGTCTATTTCCACGTTGCAACCGGCGAGGGCGGGCAGGTGCTGCGGGCGGTTGCGACCGACGGCCACCGCCTGGCGCGGATCGACGCCACCCTGCCCGACGGGGCCGCCGATATGCCCGGCGTGATCGTGCCGCGCAAGACGGTGGGCGAATTGCGCAAACTGCTTGAGGATGACGAGGCGCAGATCGCGGTCTCGGTGTCGGAAACCAAGGTGCGGTTCGCCACCCCGGCCATTACCCTGACCTCGAAGGTGATCGACGGCACCTTCCCTGATTACACCCGCGTGATTCCGACCGGCAACACCAAGCGACTCGAGGTCGATGCCGCCGAATTTGCCAGGGCGGTGGACCGGGTGGCCACGGTGTCGTCGGAACGCTCGCGCGCGGTCAAGCTCAGCCTTGATGAGGATCGGTTGGTGCTGTCGGTCACCGCGCCGGATTCGGGGGCGGCGGAAGAAGAGCTGGCGGTGGCCTATAGCGACGAACGGCTGGAGATCGGCTTCAACGCCAAGTATCTGCTGGAGATTGCCCAGCAGGTTGACCGCGAGAATGCGGTGTTCCTGTTCAATTCCGCAGGCGACCCGACGTTGATGCGCGAAGGCAACGACACCTCGGCGGTCTATGTCGTGATGCCGATGCGCGTGTGACCAAGCGCCGGGGGTTTCACACCCCCGGACCCCCGTGGAATATTTTTGCAAAGAAGAAAAAGAAGAAGGCGTGAGCGGTCTGGCCATCACGGCGCTGAATCTCTCGCATTTTCGCAGCCATCGCGCGGCGCGACTGGTGCTGGACGGGCGGCCGGTGGTGCTGGTTGGTGGCAACGGTGCGGGCAAGACCAACATTCTCGAGGCGGTATCGCTGCTGTCGCCGGGGCGGGGTTTGCGCCGGGCCGCGGCGGACGAGTTCGCGCGCCGACCCGAGGCTCCGGGCTGGAAGGTGGCGGCCGATCTGCGCGGACTGAGCGGGGCACATGAGGTTGAAACCTGGGCCGAGGCCGGGCAGGCGCGACAGGTGCGCATTGATGGCAAGGCGGCTACCCAGGCGGCACTTGGGCGCGTGGTGCGGATGGTCTGGCTGGTGCCCGCGCTGGATCGGCTGTGGATCGAGGCCGCCGAAGGGCGGCGGCGGTTTCTGGACCGGCTGAGCTTGAGTTTTGCGCCCGATCACGCCGAGGCGGCACTGGCCTACGAGAACGCGATGCGCGAGCGCAACCGGCTGCTGCGCGATCAGGTGACGGACCGGCATTGGTATGATGTGCTCGAGGCGCAGATGGCGGCGACGGGGGCGGTGATCATGGCCAACCGCGCCCTTGCCGTGGCGCGGCTGATGGCGGCGCAGCAGGGGGCGCAAACCGCGTTCCCGCGCGCTGATCTGACGATTGTGGGGCCCGAGGGCGAAACGGTCGCTGCGGGCGATCTGGCGGCTGCCCTGGCGGCGGGGCGGCGGCGCGATCTGGCTGCCGGGCGCACCCTGGTCGGGCCGCATCGCGCTGATCTTGAGGCGATCTATGGGGCCAAGGGGGTTGCGGCCCGACAATGCTCGACCGGCGAGCAGAAGGCGCTGCTGATCGCGCTGATCCTGGCCAGTGCCCGCGCGTTGCGCGCCGATCTGGGGGCTGCACCGGTGCTGTTGCTCGACGAAGTGGCGGCGCATCTGGATGGTGCCCGCCGCGAAGCACTATACGACGAGATCTGTGCGCTGGACACGCAGGCGCTGATGACCGGCACCGAGCGGGAACTGTTTGACAGTCTGGGGGCGCGCTGCCAGACCTTCGCGGTGGCCGAAGGCAATGGCGGCTCGACAGTGACGGAGATCACCGCATGAACCCGCAGCGTGTCACCCTGATCACCCTCGGCGTGGCCGATCTGGCGGCGGCGCGCGCGTTCTACGCGCGGCTGGGGTGGCGCGAGCACAAGGCCAGCCAGCCGGGGGTTGCGTTTTACCAGATGCACGGGGCGGTGCTTGGGCTGTTTGACCGTGCGGCTCTGGCCGAGGATCAGGGTCGCCCCGGTGCGGTGCTTGGCTGTGGCGCGCTGACCTTGGCGCAGAACTTTGCCACCGAAGCGCAGGTTGACGCCGCCTATGCCGCAGCACTGGCGGCGGGGGGGACGGCACTGAAGGCGCCAGTGAAGGTGTTATGGGGTGGCTATTCTGGCTATTGGGCCGATCCCGATGGCCATGTCTGGGAACTGGCGATGAACCCCTACTGGCCGCTTGCCGCCGATGGCAGCCTGACCTTGCCGGAGTGAGCCATGACCATCACCCTTGACGGACTGCTGCTTTACTGCGGCGCGCTGCTGATCCTGTTCCTGACCCCCGGCCCGGTCTGGGTGGCGATCATCGCGCGTGGCCTCACGGGCGGGTTCGCCGGGGCCTGGCCGCTGGCGGTGGGGGTGGCGATCGGCGACATGGTGTGGCCGCTGGCGGCGATCTTCGGGCTGACCTGGGTGGCCTCGGTTTACGGCGATTTCATGCTGGTGCTGCGCTGGGTGGCGGTGGTGATCTTTGTGGTAATGGGGGCGGCGCTGATCCACCACGCGGGCCGCCCGATTTCCGGCGACAGCCGCCTGACCCGGCCGGGGCGGCTGGCAGGCTTTGCGGCGGGGGTGGCGGCGATTCTGGGCAACCCCAAGGCGATCCTGTTCTACATGGGGGTGCTGCCGGGGTTCTTTGATCTGAGCCGCGTCACCACCCCCGACATCGCGGTGATCATCGCGGTTTCCACCCTGATCCCGATGACCGGCAACCTGATCTTCGCGGCCACGGTTGACCGGGTGCGCCGGGTGCTTTCCTCGCCCACCGCGTTGCGGCGGCTGAACCTTGCGGCAGGCAGCCTGCTGATTGCGGTGGCTGGGGTGATCGCCGTGCTCTGAGCGCTAAATATTGTGGCTGGCGCGTGACATTCCGCCCCCGCGCCGCTATAAGTTGCGCACAATTCAGGGGATGGGTCCGCATGACCAACGCTGCACCGAAGCCGGAACATTATGACGCCGATTCCATCAAGGTTTTGCGTGGGTTAGAGGCTGTCCGCAAACGCCCGGGGATGTATATCGGCGATACCGACGATGGCTCGGGCCTGCATCACATGGTCTATGAGGTGGTCGATAACGGCATCGACGAAGCGTTGGCTGGGCACGCCACCGCCGTGTCGGTGAAAATCCACGCCGACGGCTCGGTTTCGGTGCGCGACAACGGGCGCGGCATCCCGGTCGATATCCACCACGAAGAAGGGGTTTCGGCGGCCGAAGTGATCATGACCCAGTTGCACGCGGGCGGCAAATTCGACCAGAACAGCTACAAGGTTTCAGGCGGCCTGCACGGCGTGGGGGTCTCGGTGGTCAACGCCCTGTCGGAGTGGCTGGAGCTGCGGGTCTGGCGCAACGACAAGGAATACTTCGCCCGGTTCGAGCATGGCGATACCGTCGAACACCTGCGGGTGGTGGGCGCGGCACCCGGTCAGAAGGGCACCGAAGTGCGGTTTCTGGCCTCGCTCAAGACCTTTTCCAACCTCGACTATGTTTACAAGACGCTGGAGAACCGGCTGCGCGAGCTGGCGTTTCTGAACTCGGGCGTGCGCATCGTGCTGGAAGACGAACGCCCGGCCGAGCCGCTGCGCACCGAGCTTTACTACGAGGGCGGGGTGCGTGAATACGTGCGTTATCTTGACCGCTCGAAGACATCGATCATGGCCGACCCGATCTACATCATCGGCGAGCGGGCGGGGATCACCGTCGAAGTGGCGATGTGGTGGAACGACAGCTATTTCGAGAACGTGCTGCCCTTCACCAACAACATTCCGCAGCGCGATGGTGGCACCCATCTGGCTGGTTTTCGCGGCGCGCTGACCCGCACCATCAACGCCTATGCCCAGACCTCGGGCATCGCCAAGCGCGAGAAGGTCGATTTCACCGGCGACGATGCGCGCGAAGGCCTGACTTGCGTGCTGTCGGTCAAGGCCCCGGACCCCAAGTTTTCCAGCCAGACCAAGGACAAGCTGGTGTCATCCGAGGTCCGCCCGGCGGTCGAGAATCTGGTTGGCGAAAAGCTGGCCGAGTGGTTTGAAGAAAACCCGGCCAACGCGAAAATCATCGTCGGCAAGATCGTCGAGGCCGCGATGGCGCGCGAGGCGGCGCGCAAGGCCCGCGATCTGACCCGGCGCAAGACCGCGCTTGATGTCGCCTCGCTGCCGGGCAAGCTGGCCGACTGTCAGGAAAAAGACCCGGCTCTGTCCGAGATTTTCATCGTCGAAGGCGACAGCGCCGGGGGCTCGGCCAAGCAGGGCCGGTCGCGCAAGAATCAGGCGGTGCTGCCGTTGCGCGGCAAGATCCTGAACGTGGAACGGGCGCGGTTTGACCGGATGTTGTCATCGGAAACCGTCGGCACCCTGATCACCGCCCTTGGCACCGGCATTGGCCGCGACGAATTCGACATCACCAAGCTGCGCTACCACAAGATCGTCATCATGACCGATGCCGACGTGGATGGCGCCCACATCCGCACTCTGCTGCTGACCTTCTTCTTCCGCCAGATGCCGCAGGTGATCGACGGCGGCTATCTTTATATCGCCCAGCCGCCGCTTTACAAAGTGGCGCGCGGCAAGTCCGAGGTCTATCTCAAGGATCAGGCGGCTTACGATGACTATCTGGTGCAGATGGGGGTCGAGGGCGCGGTGCTGCGGCTGGGCAGCGGCGAGGAAATCGCCGGGGCCGATCTGCTGCGCGTGATCGAGGGGGCGCGCCATTTCCACCGGGTGCTCGACGCGTTCCCGACCTACTACCCGCGCCACATTCTGGAACAGGCCGCCCTGGCCGGGGCGTTCGATCCGGGTCGGGCCGACTCTGATCTGCAAGCGGTGGCCGATACCGTGGCGCGGCGACTCGACGGGGTGGCGGTGGAATACGAGAAGGGCTGGCAGGGCCGCATCACCCAGGATCACGGCATCCGCCTGACCCGCATCCTGCGCGGGGTCGAGGAATTGCGCCTGCTGGACGGCGCGGTGCTGCGCTCGGGCGAGGCGCGCAAGCTGTCGCAGGTCTCGGCCACCACGCGCGAGGTCTTTGAGTCCCCCGCCCGCCTGCTGCGCAAGGATCGCGAGATCATGGTCCACGGCCCGATCGAGCTGTTGCGCGCTGTTCTGGCCGAGGGTGAAAAGGGGCTGACGATGCAGCGCTACAAGGGCCTGGGCGAGATGAACCCCGAGCAGCTTTGGGAAACCACGCTCGACCCCGAGGCGCGCACCCTGTTGCAGGTCCGGGTCGATGACCTGGCCGAAGCCGACGACATCTTCACCAAGC
>Ga0210046_1000664_pt1 | contig 31496 bp, 26 predicted proteins | sample CryGeyCG2114_250_FD_185461 | JGI IMG/M metagenome (GOLD analysis project Ga0210046, IMG submission 185461) | Groundwater microbial communities from aquifer - Crystal Geyser CG18_big_fil_WC_8/21/14_2.50 (SPAdes) (version 2) | ecosystem: Environmental > Aquatic > Deep subsurface > Groundwater ...
GGCACTGTTTACTACCAACATACCTGTACCGGCCGCAAAGTCAGCCGCTTTGGTAATAATGGCATTGCGCCCGTTCATGTCCTGGTAAGTATAGTCTACCGAAGGGTTATCAAAATCATTATAACCCAAAGAAGAGTTAATCACATCCACCCCCGCGCTATCTGCGTATTCGGCGGCCAATAACCAGTTTACTTCTTCTATGTGGTGTTCACTGCCGGAATCTTCGGTTATAAAAAGAAAGTAATTTGCTTCGTAAGCCGTACCGATAAAGGTGCCGGGTTGGTAAGCGGCCATCGTAGATAAAACATTGGCCCCATGGTTATCCCGTTCGAAAACATAAGTATCTCTCCCGACAAAATCATACGTTCCTTTTATCTTATTTTGGGCAAATAAATGGTTAAAAGCGGTAATACCATCTACGCCGGGAAAACCGCCGTCGAAAATGGCTACGTACATATTTTCTCCCCGGAACCCGGCAGTATGCAGGTCAATAGCGCCAATCATATTGGCCTGGTTAAAAGCCTTGCCATAATTAGTGCGGTCGTCGCCGGTTCTCAGGAGCGGATTTTTTAGTACTGGTTTCTTTTCCGCGGGTTGCTGACCTACTGCCCCCGTAACTTTGCGGCTTAAAGTCTGGTCGGATTTAACAAATGGTAACTGCAGTATATTCCGCAAAACCGCAGAATCGCAATAAACCACTGCTGCATTTAACCATTTAGAAGTATACCATACATTGGCGCCCTTGCTGTTTAAACTTTTAACGTAATCCGGATTAACGGGTAAGTCCCGGGCAACCACTGCAATACTTTGCTTGCGGCGGCGTTCCAAAGCACGTTCGGATAAATACTGTTTCGGATTACCCGTGGAATAAGGCGTATTCTGCTTATCTTTAAAATAAATTAAATGCTTGCGGGCGCCCCCTCCGGCATTGGTTTGAGCAGATACCGAGACCACACTGAATAACCAGAAAAAGCAAAGAAGATAAACCTTCATGTTATATAAATTATTCAGGTGAATAAAATTCTTTTAATGTAAAAATACGTTTGGTACCGTTAGCCACTTTGGTTAAATCCACTTCTCCATTTTTTTGCGCATAGGCATAAAACTGAATTTTTTTATAAATTATACCCGTGTTATAAGCATAAACTTCAAAACGATCGTCCAGCTCTATTTCGTTTGGTTGACCTTGAATTACCTTCATGGTTTTATCATAATTTCGGCCATTGATCGTTAAGGGTTGATTTACGTCTTCGTAGAAATATTCCTTTTCTTCCGCCGCATTAAACGCATTTACATTCCACTCTTTTCCTTTGTCTACCGGGAAAATCAATTTTATTGTTCTTTTGTTATTTCGGGTTTCCTGAACATTTTGCTTATTTATATTAATGGTATACAAAGAATCACTTCCCCAAGGTTGAGCAGCATCCGACCGACGCGATTTTAAAATCCTATAAGTAAGCTCATTGGCCTGGTTCGTGTAAACCGAATCTATCAGTTCTTTAACCTGGTAAGTAACCGAGTCGTACTGATTATCATATACTTTGGTTTCGGAAACATCATAAATCTGGTATTGACCAACTTTAACCGGCAAATAAGCTTGCCCCAGATCATCATCAGCTAATGAAATTTTTTCCTCACAGCCAAATAAAACCACTACTATAAACAGCAGAAATAAGGAATACTTCACGTTTTCGGCTAAGAAATATTATAACTTGATTCAATCCAGCCCCCACCAATTACGTCGTTGCCTTCGTAAAATACAGCGGCTTGACCGGGAGCAATAGCGTGGACACCTTGGTTAAACTGCACCAGCATTTTATCGTTTACCTGTTCTATAATCGCCGGGGTGCCCGGGTCGTTATAACGTACTTTGGTAATGCTTTCGGTGGGCCGGCCTAATAACTCAGCGTATTTACCCATATTGAGTTTGCCTACCTGCATCCCATTTTTAGCTAGGTTATCGTAATTGCCCAAAACTACCCGGTTTTTTTCTTTTTCGATGCGGGTTACATAAGCCGGAAAACCCAAAGCCACGCCCAATCCTTTGCGTTGCCCGATGGTATAAAACGGATACCCTTCGTGTTTTCCTACTACCGTACCATCTTCCATTACAAATTCTCCCCCGGCCACTTCGGCTTCCAGGTTGGTTACCCGGCGTTTCAGAAAACCACGGTAATCGTTATCCGGGATAAAACATATTTCGTACGACTCCGGCTTTTGCACGAGCTCGTGGAAACCGCGCTCCAGAGCAATTTGCCGGATCTCAGTTTTTCGCAGTCCGCCCAACGGGAAAATAGTACGGCTTAAACTTTTCTGCGAAATTCCCCACAAGGCGTAAGACTGATCTTTGTTTATATCTAAACCTTTTGAGATAACAAACCGCTCATTTTCTTGCCGGATATTGGCATAATGGCCGGTGGCAATAAGTTCACAATCCAATTGGTCGGCGCGGCGTAATAATGAATCCCATTTAATATGCGTATTACACAATACACACGGATTAGGTGTCCGGCCGGCAATATATTCATCAGTAAAATGATTAATAACAAAATCCCCAAATTCTTCGCGGATATCTATGATGTAATGCGGGAAACCAAGATTTACGGCTATATTACGGGCATCATTTATAGAATCGAGGCTACAGCAACCAGTTTCCTTTTTACTGCCACCCGCCGAAGCATAATCCCAGGTTTTCATGGTCATGCCGATTACTTCGTAACCTTGCTCGTGCAACATTACCGCTGCCACCGACGAATCGATGCCGCCGCTCATCGCAACCAATACCCTACCTAATTTGCTCATATATAAAAATAATTAAAAAATTCTGTTTGACTAAAATAATCTGCAAATATACCAACAACGAACGAGGATTATAGGTTTATTCCTATCTTTTTAAATTACCCTTAATTTAAATATGCAACTATAAACCCAAAATAATTTCAGGAATATAATTTCCCTTTTACCTTTACAGCAAATTATATAGCGTATACCATTAAACGCTTTTCAAACTTAAATCAGTGTTTATTTTATTTATTGTATTGATATGGCTTTAAATACTTTAACCTTAGTTTCCCAAATAAATAATTTAAGTGATGCCCGGTATTGCGCCGGTATGGGCGTTGATATTTTAAGTTTTGTGCTCACCGAAGGTCAGGCTGGATATTTAGCGCCGGATGCTATAAACGATATTGCAGGTTGGATAGCCGGTGTGCAGATAGCCGGTGAGTTTTACGATTCTCAGGCGGAAGAAATAAATCAGTTAGCCGAAATTTGTAATTTAAGCCAGGCTTTATTAACATCAATTTATTTAGTAGATGAACTAACCATGATAAAAGTTCCGGTTATTCAGCAATTAATTATTAATAAGGATACCATAGAAGAAGAATTTATCCGTAATCTGGAAGTGTATAAAGATTACGTGAGTTCTTTCTTAATTAATTCGGATGATTTTACCACGATTGACGAAACAATCATTCCTTTCCTGAAAGATATTGCTTCCCAATTTCCTATAATACTGGGTTTTGGTTTAAATAAAGAAAATGTTTTATTGGTTGCAGAACAAGTAAAGCCAATGGGAATAGCCTTACAGGGCGGCCAGGAAATAAAGCCGGGCTTAAAAAGTTTTGATGCTTTGGCGGACATTTTAGAACTCCTAGAAGAATAAATTCTGAGCCGCAACTCTTATTCTCTTTAATTAACCGGCAATTTATATTGATATAAAAGGAGAAGAAATCATGTTCCTGTAGCGTGGTAGTAATGCTATGATGCTACAGGAAAAGCGCAAAACCAAAATTATAGGCTTATTAATTCTATTGAAATTAATAAACAGGCAAAAGATTTACGTTAGCTGTTTAGGTACTGCAGGTACTTTATCTTGACTCCTTCCGCTAAAAAACGTTTTTCGTAGGTAGTTTGGATATTTAGCGTGTGATGCTGTAAATCGGAAGCGTATAAATCAAACGTATAAATCAGATTAGTTGCTTTTCTTTTTTGCAGTAATTCCAGGGTGTAAGTAAATAAATCTTCACTATCGGTTTTAAAGTGGATAATACCTGCCTTTTTAACCAGATCTTCGTACAAGTTCAGGAAACGTTCCGAAGTTAGGCGCCTTTTGGCATCACTTAATCTTGGCCGCGGATCGGGAAAGGTAATCCATAATTCATCTATTTCGCCGGGAGCAAAATTATCGTTCAGATTCTCTACGGCATTGCGCAAAAAAGCAGCGTTAGTAAGTCCGTTTTGATCGGCCAAAGTACTGCCTTTCCAAATGCGCGATCCTTTAATATCAATGCCAACAAAGTTCTTGTTCGAAAACAGATTAGCCATGCCGATGGTATACTCTCCTTTTCCGCAACCCACTTCGGCAATTAACTCATGATCGTTCCGGAAGAAATCGGTGCGCCAATTGCCTTTTACCCGCTGGAAAATTTCTTTACCCGGTTCAATTACATTGCGGCGTTCCGCTATTATTTGAAAACGTTGTAATTTAGTTCTGCCCATTCTACTTATAAATTCTCAATTTCAGCTACTACAAAGGTGCTGCCGCCAACAAATATAATATCGTTTTCGGCCGCACTTTGCCAAGCCGACCGGATTGCCGTATTTACATCCGGATAATACGCACCGTGCAGCTTATAATCTTCGGCCAATGTTTTTAGTTCTGCGGCCGGTAAAGCGCGCGGCAAAGAAGCCTGGCAAAAGTAGTATTTATAATCTTGCGGCAGTAAAGCCAAAACTTTGGTAATATCTTTATCTTTTACCATGCCAAATACCATGTGCACCTGCGGCGCATTTAAGCTTTTTAGCTGGGCAACTATTTGTTTAATACCGTCCTCATTATGGCCTGTATCGCAAATTGTTAAAGGTTTTTGATTTAGTATTTGCCATCGCCCTTTAAAGCCGGTAAAGCTGGTTATGTTTTTTAAACCTTTCCGGATATGCGCTTCCGTAATCCGAAACCCTAATGGGTTTAATAACTCCATTACGGCCAACACCCCCGGCAAATTATAGCGCTGGTACTGTCCGCCCAATGCTACTTCTAAACCGGATAAATATGGTTGGCCTTCTTTTACCACTTCAAACTGCTGATGGGTATTAGAATTTACGACCCCAGCTATTTCGTAGATTTGATCGGCAAAATAAAGCTCGGAATGGTTAACTTCGGCCGTTTCCTGAAATACCGTAACTATTTCGGATTGCGTTTTACTGATTACGACCGGCACGCCGCTTTTGATAATGCCGGCTTTTTCCCGCGCGATACTTTCTAAATCGTGACCTAATAAATCCTGGTGGTCGTAACTTATATTCGTAATTAAGCTGATCAGCGGGGTAATAATATTTGTAGAATCCAGCCGACCGCCCAAACCCACTTCTATTACGGCAATATCTACCTGCTCATCAGCAAAATACTTAAAAGCCAAAGCAACCGTCATTTCGAAAAAAGAAGGCTTAATATCTTCGAAAAGTCTTTGGTGTTTCCGGACAAAACTGATCAGGTAATCAGTGGGTATATCGACACCATTAATCTTGATGCGCTCGGTAAATTCTTTAAGATGAGGTGAAGTATATAAACCGGTTTTGTAACCTGCGGCCTGCAGCGTAGCCGCCAGCATATTAGAAGAACTACCTTTGCCATTCGTGCCGGCAATGTGCACAGATTTGAACTTGTAGTGCGGATTACCCAAAGCTTCGGCTAAGGCCAGCGTATTATCTAAGCCTTTTTTAAAAGCTTTACTACCTATCCGATGAAAAACCGGTAACTGGCTGTACAGATAAGCGATACATTCCTCGTAAGTCATGCGGGAAAAAGAACTACCGGGAACGAATAATGAAGGTAATGGTACCGGAAGCACCCTGATCAGGGGCAGCTTTATTGCTGGTACGGCTGAAAGTAGTTTTAAAAACCTGGTCGCGATACCATTTTACTACCTGAGGCGAAACATTACTTTCTACCGTTTTGATATTTTCGATGTCACCATTCGCATCGATGGTAATCCGGAAAACAATTTTACCGGCTTCGTTTTCGTAAGGGTCTTGTTTGGGTTGCACATCATAGCGCCAGCCCGGCATATCTAAACTGGCCCCGCCGCCACCACCGCCTGGCTTACCGTATAAACTTTTGGCATCAACTTTTCCGTTCGGGTCACCTTTATCTCCTACCGCATCGCCATCGTTCCCGTTATTATTACCGGTGGCATTGTTGCTGGTACCAGCGGTACCGTTGCCATTATTATCTGCTTTGGTTTTCCCGGGATATAAAGCTTTGGGTTTCTCTACTACTTTAACTTCTTCCTTGGGCGGCTCCGGCGTTGGTTTTACTACTTTTACTTCTTCTTTGGGCGGTTCGGGAGCTGGCTTTTCTTCTACTTTTTTAAACGCTACCGGATTATCGTTTTCGGTAGATAAAGCTTCCTGGGCTTGCGGCTGGGTTGCAGCTGGTGTAGGCGTAGGTTGTACTTCGGGTTTGGCCGGCTCCGGCGTAGTAGGCGCCGGACGGCTATCTTCCCGGTTAGGTGACTCATTGGCCTGCGCCAGCGTTTGCAAAGCGCCGCTGCCGGTTGCATCCATGCCAAAGTTTACTTCAATGCCGTATTCTTCTAAAGGAGGATTGGGCGCCCGCCAGGCCATTATAAAAAAGAAAAGCAATACCAGTAAAGCATGAAAAATCAAGCTTACGGCCATCGCAATCTTTTTATCTTTTTTTTCCTGACTGGTTTCTACTAACATATTATTCGGTTGGCAAGGTAGCCAAAGTTACTTTTGCTTTTAATTGGGTAGCTATACCGGCTACTTTTACCAGGTGCTCTACGGGTACGGTTTTATCTACGTGCAATACCACTACTCCTTCGCCCTGGGCTGTTCCGGACAATAAGCCTGCCAATTCTGATTCTATATTCTCAAAAGCAGTTGGTTTATCATTTACGAAATACTGCAGGTCGGGGGTAATGGTAACGCTTATTTTTTGCATTACAATAGTAGAGGACTTACTGGAAGGCAAACTTACCGGTAAACCCGACGGAGTAACGAAATTAGAAGTCAGCATAAAAAATATCAACAACAGAAATATAATATCGGTCATCGACGACATACTAAACTCCGGATTAATTCTATTCTTAGATCGGAAATTCATTATACCTGTGGTTCCTGCAATAAATCCATAAACTCAATAGCGCTGTATTCCATGGTATGCACAATCTTATCGGTTTTTGCTACCAAGTAGTTATAACCTACATACGCGGGCAAACCAATAATCAGACCGGCCGCCGTGGTAACCATTGCTTCGTAAATACCACTGGATAATAGTTTGGGGCTAACGGAACCTTCGGCCTGGGCAATGGCAATAAACGCCTGAATCATACCGGTAACCGTACCTAAAAAGCCCAGCATGGGGGCTGCCCCGGCAACGGTAGCCAAAGCCGATAAATTTTTCTCTAAACCGCTTACCTCTATTTTACCCACATTTTCGATGGAAGCTTCAATATCTTTTAGAGGATTGCCAATGCGAGAAATACCTTTTTGCAGCATCCGGGAAACAGGACTATTTGTTTTGGCACATAACATTTTAGCTCCGTTAATATCTCCGGCCAATACCATTTGCTTTATTTTATCTACAAAGGCAATAGAATTTGCACCCGCGGCTTTTTTAAGCGCCAGGTAGCGCTCCACAAAAATATAAATAGCCGCTACCGATAAAAGTAAAAGCGGAATCATGGCCCACCCCCCGGCCAATGCTAAATCAATAAGCGAAACAGATTCTGGGGTGGCGGTTGCACCCGGTGTAGTAGCCGTACTGTCGGGAGCGGCAGTGGTAATTTGTAAGAGAGTGAAAAGCATATTAGTAATTAAGTATCCAAAGATCAGGTCCGAATTTTTTGCGCAATGCCGGCAATTCCTGCAAGGCTTCTTCTCTGGTTGAGAAATCGGTTAGGGAAAGGCGGTGTAATTTATTATTACCAAAAGGTAAGATTATTTTGCCGGTTACACCATGGCGGGCATGTATGCGGCGGTAATAATTAGCTTTCTTTAAAGAAGAATAAGCCCCCGATATTACATAATAACGACCGGTGCTGTTTTTAATGGTCGCTGCATCAGCATTATTAACGGCTGCTTTCTCAACTTCTGAAGTCTTCGTTTCTTTTTTAAAAGCCGCAGTTTCCTCATTTTTAGCAATTTTTTCTTTCTCGGCTTCTTTTACCAGCGGAGTTACAGAATTAGGTGCAGCATTGAGATCCGGTGCTTTTACGGGTTCACTACCGGCCGGAACCGTTGTTTTATCTTCCGCTAGTATTTTTTCAATCTCCGATAATTCTGCCACTACATCCTTGGTTTCGGAAGGCGTAAAAGCTGGTATTTCTTCGGTCTGCACTGAGGCGGGTGCAGTAAAGTTATCTACCTCTTTTTCCGGAGAATCAGCATCACTGTTTAGGGCAAACGGGTTTAATGAACTAACATTATAGTCGGTTCGTTGCGAAATCAGGTAAAGTGCCGATATGGTTAAGCCAGTAATGGTTAAAACAGCTACCCGGTCGTAAATACGCCGTATTTTCCGGCGCAAAGTTGGTTTGCCCGTTGCAACCGGGGCCGCATTTTGTTTTTCTTTCAGTAAAGTTCTTAAGCCGGCCGCGGCATCGGGAGCTATTATTGGCCTTACCATTAACTCGGGCAAGCCAAAACTATCGCTCAGGAAATTATCGTTCTGAATATATTCAAATTCAATCCGCTGCTCTTGGTTTAACCGGAATAAACCCACTCCTTTCAGTTCAAACCGCTGCGTGGTAAACAATTCTTCCTGTAACTGCCGCACAAATTCCGCTACCTGCATCTGGGCTTCTTCCGACGAAATATGATGATCGTAGCCGTAGGTATTAATCAGCAGACCATCGTTAATTTTAAGTTTTTCGTTAAAGGCCACTCGTTTTGAGGGCGGCAGGAAAGCATGTTTTACCGGGTGGATACGGGCAGCTTCATAATGGGTTATTAATCCGCCGAAATCAGGGATGATAACACAATCATGATCAAACAATAACTTATGAATATGCGCCTGTATCATAATATTTATAAATTAAAATGAGTATGATATACCTAAAATTGCCTGCAAACCTTTGTTCGGGTAATTAACATACCGCTGGTAATTTTTCCCAAAGATATTGTTTGCCATTACAAATGTTGAAAATTTATCTGAAAAACGGTAATCTACTTTTAAATTTAAGTCTACAATGTCGTCAGTTTCTTTCAGCACCAGCTCCGGAATACCTAGTTGCGTTCGGACCACTTGCCCGTAAGTGCTGCTAAGATAGTAAAGTTCCGAATGCAGGAATATTTTATCGTAAAGGTTATAAGACCCGTAAAGGTTCATTTGCAGAGCCGGACGATGAAAAGGTTGGGTTAAACCATCCAGCGAATACCGGTTATAATCAGCTTTAATACCCAGGCGCAAACGCTCTGATTGATTATAACTTAAATCGCCGAAAAAGTTAAATACCGAAGTGGTTCCGTTATCGTAAAGCACATCAAATTTAGCCGAATCGGTGGGGCTGTTATTAAAGAAATACAAATTCCGGAAACTTTGCATGGCTACCTGAGCGGTAAATTTTACCGAGCGGCCCAGGTTACCGGTTAAGCCACCATAAAATTCCAATACTTTATTTACATCGGCTACGGCTACATTCTGGTTCAGATAAGGGTTTTCCTGGGTTAAACGGTTATAAGAATTTCTTTCCAGGTCACCATCTATACCTCCGTACAGCTCAATCTTATCGTCTATCAATTCGTATCCCACCCGCACATTTGGATATATATTTAAAGCCCGCGCAGTACTGATGGTATCGTTGGTATAAGCAATGTTGGCCCCTAAGGTAACATTAAATAAATCGGTTTTTTTAACGTAAGCCGGTTTTAACCGGAAATAAGTGCGCCCTACCGATCCGGCATCTTTGTAAGAGATGTACGAGAAATCGCCGTCTACATTAAAGTTTGCCGTTTCGTTAAGCGCGTAACCCAAACCCAGATTCAATTTAAAATTTGATTCGCGGGCATTGTAATCGTCTTTTACGTAATCGTAGCCCAGGCTGCCCCGGTATTGCAGCGGAGCTTTTCCTAGTTTATTATTAAAATAAAGCTCGGCTCCTAAGCGATTAAACGTTTGCTTAATGGTATCTAAGCTAACATTTTCAATATCATGGTTATAGCCGTAAAAATTATAACGATCGTAAGCATAACCTAACTTTCCGCCTACAGTAACATCGCCGCTGTATTGCTCACCATAAACGTTAATCGCCGAATTACTAACCCCGGAATTTTCTACCGGACCTTTAGAAGAAGATACGTGGCTTACATCGGCCCCGTACGAAACTTCGTTACTGCGTTTGTTATGGAAATATCCTTTCAGGTAAGGCGTACCATAGTTACCCAAGCCCAGCTTTACGTAATTGCCGTACAATTTTGTGAGTTCTTCGGGTTTAATGGTAAGCACCCGGATAGGCAGATTTAATTTAAGATCGGTTAAGCGGTAATCGGCAAAGCGGTAAGCTACCGGCTCTGATTTTTTTTCGGGAGGCGGAATCCGGAACTTTTCGTAATTGCGATTGGCTTCGGGCAATTGGTTTACCCGGTTCTTTTCCACCACAATTTCAGCATCTTCCAGCTTATTTTGTTCGCCCCAACCGGGCTGGGTGCCCTGGGCAGCAGCGGGCAAGCCTTTTATAAGTCCCAGGCCGCACAAGGCTAAAAATCCGGCTGATCTAAATATTTTTTTCATGTTTGTATTTTATACGCGCTGCGGGGTTATTTTTTTGCTGGATCTTCGGCGCCGGAAGTAGCATCCAAAGCCGCTAATTTGGTTTTAGCTTCCGTTACCAATTCGGTAATGGTAGCATTCTCGATAATGGAATTTAGGGTAGCCCGCGCCTGGAAATATTCTTTCTGAGCCGTATAATTATCGGCAATTAGCAAAAATGATTTTACCAGCCAATAATCGTAACTGGCAAACGTATCGGTTATTTTAAACGCCGTTTCATTCGATTCTTTGTATTTATTCTGCTTATTATAAATTTCGGCAACTAAATACTGCGCTTCCGCCCCGTTAACATCCGTAGCGGAAGCTACCGTGGCATTTAACTGCGTTAAAGCTTCGTCCAGGTTACCTAAGGCATAAGTAGCTTTTGCTTTATGCAGCAAAGCAGCATTATAAGCATTTAAAGAAGCATTACCCTGGGCAATTAATTCATCGGCAATCAGGCCGGTGTTGTTGTAATCACCGGCTAAATAATAGCTGCGCATCATGCCCATTAAAGCATTGGCCTGTTCTTTACGGTTGGCCGATACTTCCCGTAAACGCGAAAAGTATTTGATTGCTTCGGGGTAGTTGGCATTTTCAAACTCCATTTCGGCTACCCTTAAAATGGCCCGGTTTAAATATTCGGTTTTGTTTTCTTCTACTACTTCTTTAAAACGCGTCAGGGCCGTGGCTTTGTCATTTTGCTTCAGGTAAGAATCCGCTAAAAAGTAACGCGCATCGCTGGCGAAAGAAGTATTAGGATAAGTTTTTAAATAGCCTTCCAATTTAGTAATAGCCTGATCGTATTTTTCATTGAAATACAAAGCCTTAGCGGCTTCAAATTCAATACTTTCTAGAGCATCGCTTTGGGGATTGGCCGTTTTAAAGCGCGTTAAATAAGGCTCAAAAGATTCGCTCTGGTTTGTAGCGGCTAAAGTTTCCTGTAAGCTATAAAGCGCATTAGAAGCTGTTTTGGAAGTTGGATATTCGTCCAAAACCCGCTTAAAATCCGCAATAGCTTCGTTTTGTTTCCGGAGGTTATTGTAAGCCAATCCGCGTTTCTGCAAAGCGTTTGGTACGAGGCGGCTGGTAGAGCGGTTATCAATCAAATCTGAGAAACCGGCAATGGCGGTAGCGTAACTGCCACCTTCAAAATCCAATAAAGCTTTCTGGTAAACGGCTTCGTCAGCGTACTGTGATTTCGGGAACTTTGTTAATAAGGTACGCAAGTTCTCTACGGCCGCTTCCCGGTTGCCGTTCAGACCCAGAATTACGCCTTTCTGAAAATAAGCGTAATCCTGGCCTACTGCATTTTGGGCAATAGCTTTATCGTACAAGCTCATGGCCTGGTTGTAATCTTTCAAAATATAGTAGCAATCCGCTAACCGGATGGTAGCATCGTTCAGATTGGGATTGCTGGGTTTAATTTCATTATCGTTGACGTAGGCTTTAAAGTGCGTTAAAGCTTTATCGTATTCTTTGTTGTTGTAGTAGGCATAACCAATACCGTAGCGGGTTTTTACATAATATTCGGTTTTATTGGCGTTGGTCGTCCGGAATACGGCACCGTAAGCATTAATGGCATCATCGTAACGCTGGGCAATTGAATAAGCTTCGCCTTTAATAAAGTTACTACCTGCCCGCAGTTCGTTGTCGTAGGGGTGCTGCAATGATTTGTCGAGCATAACAACGGCTTCCTGAAAACGACTGTCGTTAAATAAATTTACGGCCTGGTAAAAAGTAACGCGCTGGTAAGTCCGGTTAATGCGTTCGCTGCGGTTGCTCAACGATTCGATGTGGCGAATGGCTTGGGGAAAATCGTTGGAATTAAGGTAAGCTTCGCTTAACAGATCATCCACTTCCGCATCCAGCTTCGACTTCGGAAATTTCTTGTTAAACTCGGCCAAAGCATTAATGGCTTCGCTGTATTTGCCCATTTCATAATTAAGCTGGGCATATTTAAACAACGAAGCTTCGGTTACGGGTTTGTCAAAATCTTGTTTCCGGCCCTGGTCGAAAGCGGCCAAAGCAAATTGTTTATTATTTTCTTTCAGGTAGCTCAAGCCCAAATGGTAAGCAGCATTCTGGCCTACCGCATCTTTTTGCGATGCTACATTTTTTAAATAAGTTATGGCACTTTTATAATCACCTACTTTATAATCAGAAAAACCGGTTTTGTATTCAATGGTATTCTCAATGGTCTTTTTGCCTTTCACATAATTTCGGAAATACGGATTGGCTTTTTTATAATCCTCTTGCTGAAAATATGCATCCGCTACTAATAACTGGATTTCGTCGGCATTCTGCGGCAAAGGTTTGGCACTTAACACCTGCTCCCCGTAAGAAATTACTTCGTCGAGGTTGCCTTCTTTGTAAGATATTTCGGTAAGCAGAAAAGGTACTACCTGGCGGTACGATTCATTTTTCTCCGCAATTCGTAAGTCTTTCTTGGCATTGGCATAGTCGCCGCTCCGGGAAGCTAAATAACCGGCATAATAATTAGAGGCGTACATGTAATTATGCTCACCGGTTTTATTGCGATCGAATAAAACTTTGGCTTTGTCGAAATCTTTCTGCGTGAAATAAGAATAGGCCAGCTTAAATTCGGCCTCTTTTAGTTGTTGGTTATCCAAACGGTCCGAAGGTACTTTTTCCAGGTACTCAATGGCCTTATCGTAGTGTTTCTGATTAAATTCGAATAAACCTAATTCATAGTAAGCCAGCGAAGCCTTGGGATGGGTAGGATGCGCAGAAGCAAAATTCAAGATTAGTTTTTCGGCATTGGCGTGTAATAAGTACAATCCGCTTACAGCGTAATAATATTGGGCATCGGTGGTCTTGGCGTCGTCGTGAAGCAAATCTACGTACTTTGCAAATGCCACCTGGGCTGCGCCGTATTTCTGCCGGTCAAACAATTCCAAACCTTCCTGGTAGTAGTGTTCAACTGAAGTAAAAACCTGCGTATGTTGGCCTTGTACAAAATGGGTACTCCCAACCAAAGCCGAGGTGATAATAATTTTATGAAATTTATTCATACCAAAATGTTAAGCTGATCCGGTTTAAAACCTTCAAGCTTTCAAAAATAATAAAAAACAGCAGCACGTCCGCACTTTTTTTTGACTTTCTCGTATTAGCCAAATCCAAATTCGAAACAATTTTTCAGGCATAAGGCACCCGCAGATTTACCGGCATAACGGATACTTCCGGATCAATATTGGCTAAGCCAGTAAAACTTCGGCGGGCACCGGGTGTAATATTTTGAAAACCAGTTCTCTTAAAATTTCGCCTTCGGATAAGTTGCCGCCCTCAATGCCTTTGCTTTGTAAATCCGCTACCCGGATAAAATGAATAATTTGGACAGTACGACCGTAATCATATATCCGTAGCGCCTGTACATATTCCCGCACCAGGAAACTCCGGTTTCCCAAACTCTTGCTAATGGCACTTTCTGATTTATCGGGCGAAGCATGCAAAACCAATAGCTTGGTAAAAAAAGAAAATAATAGCGTGATATTGGGTATCAGCGGATTACTTTTCGGATTCGCCTCGAAGTAATTTACAATGCGGTTTGCTTTAAGCACGTCCTGGTTTATCAGGGCAGTCTGTAATTCAAAAATATTGTATTCTTTGCTGATGCCGACGTTTTCCTGCACCAGGTTTTCGTCGATGGTCTGGCCGCCTTTTACATTTAGTACCAGTTTATCTATTTCGTTGGCTAACCTGGAAATATCGGCCCCGATGTATTCGCTCAGCAGCATTACTGCTTTTTGGTTGATCTGGAGATTTTTGGATTTAACGTAACTATTAATCCAGGCCGGCACCTGGTTTTCGTATAGTTTCTTAGTAGTTAACAAAACGGCGTGTTTACTTACCGTTTTGGCAAAAGCTTTGCGGCCGTCCAGTACTTTATGCTTATAACAAAATACCAGGATGGTAGATGGCAATGGGTGCTGAAAATAAGCTTCGAGTTGTTTTATACCCGATTCTTTTTCAATATCCGAAATAGCCTGGGCTTCTTTTATAATTACCACCTGGCGATCGGCCATCATCGGGTAGCGCTTGGCCTGCATCAGAATGGTACTTACTTCTACATCTTTGCCGTACAGCACTACCTGGTTAAAGCCTTTTTCGTGTTCCTGCAGCACATGTGTTTCAATGTAATCCGCAATCTGATCAATGAAATAAGGCTCTTCGCCCTGCAGAAAATAAATGGGGGCGTATTGCCGGTTCTTTAACTTAACTAAAATCTCTTCGGCCGTCATAAAACAAAAATACGGCAGGTTATCTGAAGGGACAAGTAAAGCCGGCACTTAAATGCATCTTCTTTTTAGTGGTTTATCGTTTCGAGGGCCGCCGTACTTACTTTGTTGTCCATTGGTAAATTTTTGTTTAAGGACCGGGCGGTAAGCAACAGGCTAATAAATGTAAGCAAAGCACCTAATAAAAATGGCGCGCCGGGAAAATAAACAGCACTTTGGTCGTTAGTATAAAAAGAGAAAAGATGGGTCATTAAAGGCGGGCCGATTATAGACGTAGCACTAACTAAACTGGTTAAAGCGCCTTGCAATTCGCCTTGTTCGTTAGGAGGCATCTGGCCCGATATTAAACCCTGAATGGCCGGACCCGCAATGCCGCTCAGGCAATAAGGAATAGTTATGGCAAACAACATCCAGGCTTCCGTGGCAAAAGCAAATAAAATAAAGCTTATAACGTACATCCCTAAGCCATAAATAATAGAGCGTTTAGTACCCAGTTTAGGATTAATATACCGGATTAATCCGCCTTGTACCAGCGCTACCATTAACCCGATAAAACCCAACGAATAACCCACCCAAGCTTCGTTCCAGTTAAATTTTTCCATGGTAAAGAAGGTCCAGGTACTTTGCGTAGCGTGCGCCGCGATGTAAATAAAAACCAGTGAACTTACCAAGCCTGCCACTACGGGGTATTTTTTCAACTGCAACAGGGAGCCCACCGGATTGGCCCGCTTCCAGTTAAAAGGCCGCCGGTTTTCTGCGGGCAAAGATTCGGGCAGAATGAAAAAGCCGTATAACCAATTTAAAAATGTTAACGCCGCGGCCGCATAAAAAGGAACCCGAGAACCATATTGCCCCAGCACTCCGCCAATTACAGGCCCAATAATAAAACCCAAACCAAAGGCCGCTCCTACCAAGCCAAAATTTTGTGCTCTTTTTTCCGGCGGCGTAATATCGGCAATATAGGCGGTAGCAGTCGTCATGCTGGCGCCGGTAATACCAGCTATAATACGCCCCACAAAAAGCCAGGCAATATTGGGCGCAAATACCAAAAACAAATAATCTAACCCAAACCCAAAAAGCGATATTAATAAAATCGGCCGCCGCCCGAAACGATCGCTAAGATTGCCCAGCACCGGGGAAAACATAAACTGGGCCGTAGAAAAAGCAAACATGAGCCAACCACTATAAACCGAAGCTTCACTCAGATTACCGTGGATTAACTCACTAATGAGTTTGGGAAAAACCGGAATAATAATCCCAAACCCGATTACATCTAATAACAGGGTAACGAATATAAATCCCAGAGCTGCTTTGCGTTGTTCGGCCATAACTTAAAATTTACGACACTAAGTTAAAGGAATTTACAGCTATATCAGTGATATATAATTCATCTATACATTAGGTTTGTCAGATCATAAAGCTAAGTAAAATATCAATGTGACTTATATACGTAAATTGAATACTAGCCGGAAGTATCTTGGAGAGAGCTGCTAAAATTTATCGGTTTATGATTATTCAGTATTAAATAAAAAATGAGCCACGATGAAAAGCAGCTTAACAAGCCAAGTAAATTTCTAATATCTTTGGGTTTAAATTGATTTTTATCATAACAGGAGCCGTAATTGCGGTATTTTACCTTAAAATATGAATTTAATTGAAGAATTACGTTGGCGGGGCATGTTGCACGATTTTATGCCCGGCACGGAAGAACAGTTAGCCAAAGAAATGACCACCGGTTATATTGGCTTCGACCCTACCGCGGTATCTTTGCACATTGGCAACCTGGCTACTATTATGCTGCTGGTACATTTACAGAAGGCCGGCCATAAACCCATTGCTTTGGTGGGCGGTGCCACGGGCATGATTGGCGATCCCTCGGGTAAATCGGCGGAGCGTAACTTGTTGTCGGAAGAAATATTAAGAGGCAACCAGGAAGGAATCCGGAGCCAATTAACTAAGTTCTTAAATTTTGATTGTGGCGCTAACTCCGCTGAAATTGTAAATAATTACGACTGGTTTAAAGAATTTAGTTTCTTAGACTTTTTGCGTGATGCCGGCAAGCACTTGACCGTAAATTACATGATCAAGAAAGAATCGGTGCAAAAACGGATTCATGCGGATGAAGATGGTGAAGGCCGTGCCGAAGGAATTTCTTTTACCGAATTTGCTTACCAGTTAATTCAAGGATACGACTTTTACCATTTGTACAAACATAAAAATGTTTTGCTGCAAATGGGCGCTTCGGACCAGTGGGGAAATATCACCACGGGCACCGAATTAATCCGGCGCATAGACGGCGGCAAAGCCTTTGCTTTGGTGGGTAAACTGGTTACGAAATCTGACGGTACTAAATTTGGAAAATCGGAAGGCGGAAATATCTGGTTAAACCCCACTATGACTTCCCCATATAAGTTTTACCAGTTCTGGCTAAACCTGACGGATGAAGAAGCCGAGAAACTAATAAAAGTTTACACGCTGTTGCCCCAGGACGAAATTATACGGTTAACGGCCGAACACAAAGAAGCGCCCCACCTGCGCACTTTACAAAAAGCCCTGGCCAAAGATGTAACCATCCGGGTGCATTCGGAAGAAGATTATATAGCGGCGGTTGAAGCCTCCGAAATACTATTTGGCAAAGGCACGCTCGAGAGTTTGCAAAAATTACCGGAAGAAATGCTGTTGGCAGTTTTTGAAGGCGTGCCTTTAATTGAGGTTTCGCCGGAATCTTTCTCCGCTGCTAGTTCGTTAGTAGAATTTTTGGCCGATACTACCGCTTTCCAGATTTTTGAATCGCGGGGCAAAGCCAAAAGTATGCTGCAGGATGGCGGCGTGAGCATTAACCGGCAAAAAATAAATGCCAATACCCATCCGGCTGAATTTGAAAAACTACATAATGCTTATTTGGTGGTGCAAAAAGGCAAGAAAAATTATTACCTGGTGCGCATTCGCTAAGCACATATATTTAAAATAAAAAAGTGACCTTTAGGGGTCACTTTTTTATTTTAAAGTATCATTCTTACAATTTATTTGGCAGCTTCTTCTTCACCGCTGCTATTCTTCATATCCTGTACTTCTTTTCTTAATTCCTGCGCCAGGTTTTTCAGATCCTGCATACCTTTACGTACCCGGGTACCGGCCGCAGAATTGCCTTTTTCGTAGAATTTCTCGAAATCACCTTCCAATGACATTACTAAATCGCGAACTTTACTAAACTTGTTCATTTGTGTTTTTTTTATTTGTGAAACAATGTATTTGGTCGCTCTAATATAGTAATTATTGAATTAGATGCAAAAAAATGGACCTTATTTGGCCCTATTTTAACATTTTTATTGCTAAACAGTCACCGCCGAGTTCGAATATTGTCCTTTATCAAGTTTTTCTGCTATTTTTTCGAAGGCGCTGATGGTTTCGGCTACATCTTCCAAGGTATGGGCAGCAGTTGGTATCAGGCGCAACATAATTATATCTTTAGGCACTACCGGATACACCACAATAGAGCAGAAAATATTATAATTTTCCCGTAAATCAAAAGTTAAAGCAGTAGCATCCGAAATCTGGCCTTTTAATAATACCGGCGTTACACAAGATTGCGTAGTGCCGATGTTAAAACCTCTTTCGCGCAAACCGCTCTGTAAAGCATGGGTTACTTCCCATAATTTATCTTTTAACTGTGGTTGGGTACGCAATAATTCTAAGCGTTTTAGAGCACCTACCACTATCGGCATCGGTAAAGATTTGGCAAAAATCTGTGAACGCATGTTGTAACGTAAATATTCAATTACCTGCTCCGGCCCGGCTACAAAAGCTCCGATACTAGCCATTGATTTCGCAAATGTAGAAAAGTAAATATCTACGCCGTCCTGCACCCCATAATGTTCACCTACGCCGGCGCCGGTTTTACCTTGCGTACCAAAACCGTGGGCATCATCAATAAACAGCCGGAAATTATATTTTTCCTTTAAAGCTATTATGCCCGGCAGGTTGCCCAAGTTACCCGACATACCAAACACGCCTTCGGTAATTACCAGAATAGCCCCGCCGGTTTCGTTTACCATCCGGGTAGCCCGTTTTAGCTGCTTTTCCAGGTTTTCCATGTTGTTGTGGGTATACACAAAACGCTTGCCCTGGTGCAGCCGCACGCCATCTATAATACACGCGTGCGATTCGGCATCATATACAATTACATCGTGCCGGTCGACTAAAGAATCAATAATAGAAACTACCCCCTGATAACCAAAATTCAAAAGCATGGCATCGGGCTTGTTTACAAATTCTGCTAACTCAGCTTCCAGGCGTTCGTGTTGGTTAGAGTTACCAGACATCATGCGGGCTCCCATCGGCAAAGCCATACCAAATTCAGCGGCCGCTTCGGCATCTACCTTGCGCACTTCCGGATGATTGGCCAAACCTAAATAATTATTCAAACTCCAGGTAAGCACTTCTTTACCCCGGAATATCATACGGGGCTTTATTTCTCCTTCCAGCTTAGGAAAAGTAAAGTAACCGTGCGCATAATGTGAATGGCTCCCTAAAGGACCTCTGTTAGCTAATAATTTTTCGAATAGATCCACTACCTATATCTTTTAATGTAGAATCAGTTAAGCAAATAATAAAAAGGCTTAGCCGCTACTTTGACTTAAGCCGGGAACAAATTTAGAGTTTTAATAACGTAAATACAAAACCACTTGTCGAGCTTTCCTAATAACATGTCGATTTTATTTCGTGGTTTCCTGTATGATACTCTCAAAATAATATCTTTTATTTGGTGTATAATACTACAGATGCAGGCATGAGAAAAATAAATAAAATTTTAGTAGCCAACCGGGGCGAAATTGCTTTGCGGGTAATGCGCAGCGCTAAAGAAATGGACATTAAAACCGTAGCCATTTACAGCGAAGCGGACCGGACGGCCCTGCATGTACAATATGCCGACGAAGCAGTTTGTGTTGGCGGGCCTAAATCTTCTGAATCTTATTTAAAAATAGATGTTATTCTAGAAGTTTGTAAAAACCTGGAGGTCGATGCCATTCATCCGGGCTACGGCTTTTTATCGGAGAATGCCGGGTTTGCCGCTCAGGTAAAAAAAGCCGGCATTATTTTCATCGGGCCGGAACCCGAAAGTATTGAACTGATGGGAAACAAGCTGGCCGCCAAAGCCGCGGTGGCGCAATACAACATACCCATGGTGCCCGGCACCGAAAACGCCATTACCAACACCGAAGAAGCTAAAGTTATTGCCCAACAGGTAGGTTTTCCCATATTAATTAAGGCCGCCGCTGGTGGCGGCGGAAAAGGCATGCGCGTTGTAGCCTCTGCCGATGAGTTGGCGGCCCAAATGCAGGTGGCGGTAAGCGAGGCTTTATCTGCTTTTGGCGACGGGTCGGTTTTTATCGAGAAATATATTGGTTCTCCCCGCCACATCGAAATTCAGGTATTAGGCGATACGCACGGCAATATTGTCCATTTATTTGAACGGGAATGCTCTATTCAGCGCCGCCACCAGAAAGTAATTGAAGAAGCTCCTTCTTCGGTGCTGACCCCGGAACTACGAGAACAAATGGGACAATGCGCGGTAAATGTAGCCAAAGCCTGCAATTACGTGGGAGCCGGTACCGTAGAGTTTCTATTGGATGAAAACCAAAACTTTTATTTCCTAGAGATGAATACGCGGCTGCAGGTAGAACACCCGGTTACTGAACAAATTACGGGTCTTGATTTGGTGAAAGAGCAAATAAAAGTAGCTCAGGGCGAGCCCTTGGCCTTTGCTCAATCCGATTTAAAAATTATAGGTCATGCTTTGGAACTTCGGGTATACGCCGAAGATCCCAAAAATAATTTTCTGCCGGATATTGGCCAACTCAAGACTTACCGCCGTCCCCAGGGATTAGGCATCCGGGTAGATGATGGTTTTGCCGAAGGAATGGATATTCCCATTTATTACGACCCCATGATTGCCAAGCTAGTAACTTTTGGGGCTGACCGCCAGGAAGCAATTGCGCGCATGATCCGGGCCATAGACGAATATCAGATTACCGGCATTGAAAATACGCTGGCTTTCGGAAAATTTGTAATGCAGCACGAAGCTTTTCGCTCGGGTAATTTTGATACTAAGTTTATAGAACGCTATTTCCATCCCGAAAATCTGCAGCCCTCGCTCCTGGACGATGAAAGTGGATTAGCGGCAGTATTAGCGGCTTATTTGTTCGAAACAGCTAAACCCAAAACTGCCAATGCTGAAGCTAACAGTGAACAGGCAGTTTCCTTATCTAATTGGAATAAAAACAGAAGAGGTTAGTTGGAGAAGCTTTTTTGTTGATACTTTACTTGAGCATTGTCAGAATAATTGTTATTTCATGTTCTCTCTGACATAGAAATTTTTACCTGCACGAGTGCCTTAAGTAAACAATTTACCTATCCTTTTGTATATCCGTTTAAATATAAAGTATATTAACTAGCTCTGTTAATTTTATGTGGTAGTTGGCTGATGTTAAAACAAAGAAGAAAGTAAAGTTTTGTGGAACATAAAAATCTTTAGAATTTCAGTAGCGTTGCAAATTGTTTTAGCAATTAGTTTAATTGTATATCTATGTTCTTTATTTAAATCAGGTATCACTTATTTAGATGTCACAAGAGAAGGCTCATTTTATGGCTCTTACACAAGCTTAGAGTTATTACTATATGGCGGCATCGGTATCCTTGGGGGAGGGCTTCTCGAAGGGGTGATAAGGCTTGCTAATCCTTTCTACTACTACTCAATTTACTTGCTAATTTTAGGTAAAAATGAAGCTATTAAGTTCTTGGTATTCAGTTGCCTTCTTGCATTGAGTTTTCGCGCGTGGAATGAAATATTAGTTCCTGAAAGTGGTAGGAATGCGGAAATAATTTCATTTCAATTAGGATACTACTTATGGCTTGGTAGTTTCATTATACTACTATTAGGAATATTAGTGAAGCCAAGAAAATAATATCACCCAATATTTTGTAAACGTCAGTTTTCGGCCAACGGCCTTGCCCTTGTTTATAAGATATCGTTAGTGGTCATGTATAGGAACAAAAAGAAAATCGTATAGTATATACAAAAAAAATATACTTTTGTATAAAGCTGACAAATATGAAAAATCTTTCATTAAAATTAGAAGACGATATTTTTCAGGAAACTGAGAATATTTTAGCCAAAGTCCATAAGAACCGAAACAGATATATTAATGAAGCTTTAGAATTTTATAACAAGCTTCAAAAAAGAAGGCTTTTAGCCAGGCAGCTTGAAAAGGAGTCGAAACTGGTTGCAGCGGAATCTATTTCGGTATTAGCAGAATTTGAAGCCTTGGGAGATGAAAGTTAAGCAATTTGAATTATGGATTGCTGATTTAAACCCAAGAATAGGAACTGAAACGGGGAAAGTACGTCCAGTGGTTATTATCCAAATTAACCTACTGAACAAATCTCATCCTTCTACGGTTATTTGCCCGATAACTACTAATGTCCAGACCGAATCTGAGATATTAAGAGTTCATCTGACCAAAGGAACGGCTAACGTAAAAGAAGATTGCGACATCATGATTGATCAAATCAGAGCAATTGACAACTCCAGGCTTCTGAGCAGAATCGGTCAATTAGACGAAGCAATTAAAAATAAAATAAAGGAGAATATCAAAATTGTACTGGATCTGGATTAGAAAGCACGTCCGCCCACCCAAGCTAAAAAGCATTAAAAGCTTTTTAGCTGCAGCTAGTTAGAAGAAATACACCTTTAATCAAAAAATCAATGTAGATTCTTGTTTAGCTTATTCCATTTAAAATTTAAATCAGATCAAATAAATTCCGTATGCCAATATGGCGTTCGCGGGTAAATCCTTCACCAAACGTCGTTCCTATTTTATGGCCCATTTCCCGGGCGCGGGCTTCAATAAAAGGTAAAAACGCCGGGTTTGAAATATAAGTATTCGGAGTAGCATTATTGGAGTCGAAAAACTGCGATTTGAAAGCCCGGATGGTCTCGACTTTTCTTTCCCATATTTCCGTAATATCTACTACCAGATCGGGTTCTATGTAGCGATCCTGAATATAATGGTAAACATTTTTAGGCCGCCAGGCCATTTGCTCCTCTCCTGCTTCCTGCTGCGTTTTAATTTGTTTTAACCCAGCTAAAAAGCAAGCTTCCGAAACCAGGTCAGAACCCCGCCCATGGTCCGGATGCCGGTCGTGAATGGCATTCATGAGCACGATTTCGGGCTGGTAAGTGCGGATAACTTGAACCACTGCCAGCAAGCTTTCCCGGTCCGACCGGAAAAAGCCATCGGGTAAACCCAGGTTTACGCGCACCTGCAAACCCAGAATTTCAGTTGCGGCATCGGCTTCCTGCGCCCGGATTTCGGGTGTGCCCCGAGTTCCTAATTCGCCGGCGGTAATATCGGCCACCCCGGTTTTCTTGCCGGCGAGCGCGTGTGCAATTAAAGTACCGGAACAACCTAACTCTACATCATCGGGGTGCGAGGCAAAAGCCAGAATATCTAATTTCATAGTTGAGTTTTAATTTATACGAAGGCGGCGACCCGGCCGTAAGGTAGTGCGGGTAGAAATACCGTTTAAACGGGTAATTTGCGATACCGTAACGCCGTATTTACGGGCAATGATTCCTAATACCTCGCCGCTGCGAATAGTGTGATAAGTAACTTTGCGGGCTTTAACTTTTTTTACCTGGTTGTAATAGTTAAACAAAGCCGAACTGATTTTGAATTCATCCGACATCAGCACATAATCCGGGAAATCATACATGCGCTCCGGATCGAAGGGATTACCCATGTAACGTACTTCGAAATGCAAATGCGGACCGGAACTCCGGCCGGTACTGCCCCCCCAGCCGATCAAATCGCCGGCTTTTACAAACTGACCAATTTTTACCAGCTGCTTGCTTAAGTGGCCATACAAGGTTTCAATACCATTATAATGGCGCACCACAATATAATTGCCGTAGCCACCGCCATCCCATTTAACAATACGTACTACGCCATCAAAAACCGATCGCACCGAATCGCCGGTATCCAGGTCCAGGTCGGTACCGTAATGCCAGCGATAGCCCCTAAAACCAAAATCCGAAGTAATGGGGGTAGAAACCAAAGGCATTTTACTTACGCGGTTATTCTGTTTATCTACGAGCTGCAAAGGTTTTTCTTCTTTTAGCTGCCGCCCATCCATCTTATACGGATTGATATTATGGGTATCCCAGATGGCATAATAACCAGCTACTTTTATCCAGGTACTGTCCATTAATATCTCTTCCGATATTTCCACAATACTTTGTTCGCCCAGATCTAAAGAGGAAGTGTCTTCACTTACAATAGAGAGTTTTTTGGAAGGATTAAAAGGGACCGATTTATTGGCATCAGAAGCAGGATCCGGCAGTTCCTCAATTTCAATTAACACCGTTGTATCGGGCTTAACATATTGTATTTTGGGCGCTTTTACTTTGAAGAATTCTTTTGATTTGGGAGTGGGCGTTTTTTTCTGGGCCATTCCGTTTATCGATCCCCAAAACACAAAAATTGCGAGCAATAAATATTTAATACCAGCTGTATTCAATAACATTATTTTTAAATTTAGCAACGCTTGGGTTGCCTCTTCCACCAGTGATGGGCCAGAGGCAACGGCGTGATATTTCATCTAAACCAGAGGTTGCTATTTTTATTGTACAGTATTTAATTATCCATAGTGCCAAATAATGGTGGGCGCTATTTAATGTAATTCTTTTGCTACCAAATAACGTTCGGCATCCAGAGCAGCCATACAACCAGTACCAGCCGCTGTTACCGCCTGCCGGTAAACGTTATCCTGCACATCGCCGCAGGCAAAAACACCATCAATGTTGGTTTGCGTAGTACCCGGAATAGTTTTCAGATAACCTTGTTCGTCGTGGTTCAGGTACTTCTGGAATATTTTGGAGTTCGGCTCGTGCCCGATGGCTACAAAGAATCCATTTACCGGAATTTCCTGTAAGTTCCCGGTAACCACATTTTTCACCCGCATGCCTTCTACCGCAAACTGGCCCAGAATTTCCTCGGTTACAGTATTGTAAAGGATTTCAATTTTCGGGTTTTTTTTCACGCGTTCCTGCATAATCAAAGAAGCCCGCATTTCGCTCCGGCGCACAATCATGTACACTTTTGAGCACAGATTGGCTAAGTAACTTGCTTCTTCGCAGGCCGTATCGCCGGCTCCCACAATGGCTACTTCCTGGCTACGGTAAAAGAATCCATCGCATACGGCACAGGCCGAAACCCCGCTCCCGTTTAACCGCGCTTCCGATTCCAGCCCTAACCATTTGGCCGAAGCACCGGTAGCAATAATAACCGTATCGGCGGTTAAGGCTTGGTTATCATCTATCATCACTTTTAAAGGCTGCCCCGAAAAATCTACTTCCGTAGCAATACCGTAGCGAATATCGGTACCAAAACGGGTAGCCTGGTGTTTAAAATCTTCCATCATCTGCGGCCCGTTTATTCCTTCCGGATAACCAGGATAATTTTCCACATCGTTGGTAATAGTAAGCTGGCCGCCGGGTTGCAGCCCTTGGTACATTACAGGTTTTAAACCAGCCCGGGCTGCATATATGGCAGCCGTATAACCAGCCGGCCCCGAACCAATGATCAGGCATTTTATATGTTCAGATTCCATTTTATTTAAATCTACTTTTTCAAGGTGCAATATTACAAAATATTTGGCACCTGCACCTCATGTGGGCTAACCTAAACCCTGCGGGCAAGCATTATATACCGGAATAAAAAAGCCTTAGCGGTCAGGCTAAGGCTTTTTTTATGCTTGGGTAATATTAACCAAGATAAGGCTTCAGGGCTTTGCTTCTGGAAGTATGGCGTAAACGACGAATCGCTTTTTCTTTAATCTGACGTACCCGTTCGCGGGTTAAATTAAATTTTTCACCTATTTCTTCTAAAGTTAAAGAATGTTCACCGTTCAAACCAAAGTAAAGGGTAATAACATCGGCTTCACGTTTGGTAAGCGTAGATAAAGCCCGTTGTACTTCTTTGCGCAAAGAGTCGTTCATCAGGCCGGTATCCGGAGATTCTTCGTCTTCGTTTTCCAGCACATCTAACAAACGGTTTTCTTCGCCTTGCACAAACGGTGCATCTACCGATACGTGGCGACCTGAAATTTTCAGGGTATCCACTACTTCGGAAGTAGTCAGTTCCAGCACTTCGGCAATTTCTTCCGGTGATGGCTCTCTTTCGAACTTTTGTTCCAGCTCAGAAAAAGATTTAGATATTTTGTTTAAAGAACCTACCCGGTTTAAAGGTAAACGTACAATTCTGGATTGCTCGGCCAGTGCCTGTAAAATAGACTGGCGAATCCACCAAACAGCGTAAGAAATAAATTTAAAACCCCGGGTTTCGTCGAAACGTTTAGCGGCTTTAATCAAACCTAAGTTTCCTTCGTTAATTAAGTCACCTAAAGACAATCCCTGGTTCTGATATTGTTTAGCTACCGAAACCACAAAACGTAAGTTAGCTTTCGTCAGTTTTTCAAGGGCAAACTGATCGCCTTCTTTAATGCGTTGGGCTAAGGTTACTTCTTCATCGGGAGTAAGCAAATCTACCTTGCCAATTTCCTGTAAGTATTTATCAAGCGATTGGCTTTCGCGGTTAGTAATCTGTTTACTGATCTTAAGCTGTCTCATTTAGCGTAATTTTTGAAATATTTATAATATATAATGATGATTCCGTTCGGATAAAACACCTGCAGCAACCGTAATAGGCTTCTTTTAAGATAGCCCCAACAAACAAGTATATAATAAAGTTCTTCCTTTTACGTTAAGGCTTATTCCTTGTTCGCTGGGTTTAGCTTTCTTTTTAAACCGGTGCTCTGTATCTTAACCGCAGTTATACTTAAAATAGTTCGCTGAACGGCAGCTTATTTATTTTGTGAATTAGTTTCTGGTTTAGGCAGTAATACCTTGCGCGAAAGTTTAAATTTACCGGTCTTCTTATCAATGTCCACCAGTTGCACCCGAATATCTTCACCTACTTCCAGTACCCCTTCCAGGGTTTCCAAACGCTCCCATTTCACTTCCGAAATATGCAATAAACCATCTTTACCCGGCATAAACTCTACAAAGGCACCATAAGGCTGAATAGATTTTACTTTACCTTCGTATACTTCGCCAATTTCGGGCACGGCTACAATGGCTTTTATTTTGCGTACGGCTTCCTGCATGGCTTCCTGGTTTACCGCAAAAATATTAACGTAGCCTTTATCGTTTTTCTCTTCTATCTGAATGGTAGCGCCGGTATCTTTCTGGATTTGCTGAATTACTTTACCGCCCGGCCCAATAATAGCGCCAATAAATTCTTTATCTACAATCAGGTTCTGCGAACGCGGCGTATGCGGTTTGTAGTCGGCGGCCGACTCCGAAATGGTATTAGACATTTCGTTAAGGATGTGCAATCTGCCTTGCTTGGCTTGCGTTAAAGCTTGCGATAAAACATCGTTGCTTAAACTTAAAACTTTAATGTCCATCTGGCAGGCCGTGATACCATCTTTCGTACCCGCAACTTTAAAATCCATATCGCCCAAGTGGTCTTCATCGCCCAGAATATCGGATAATACCGCAAACTTGCCGGTTTCGGTATCAGTGATTAAACCCATGGCAATACCAGCTACCGGGCCTTTTACTTTTACGCCGGCGTCCATTAAGGCCAGACTACCGGCACAAACGGTGGCCATTGATGACGAACCGTTGGACTCCAGAATATCCGAAACCACCCGGATGGTATATGGGTTTTCTTCTTCGTTGGGTAATACTTTGCGCAACGCGCGCATGGCTAAATTGCCGTGGCCTACTTCCCGGCGACCAGGTCCCCGGTTTGGTTTTACTTCGCCGGTAGAAAAAGCCGGGAAATTGTAATGCAGAATAAATTTATTATAGCCCGAGAACATGGCACTATCAATCATTTGTTCATCCAGCTTAGTACCCAGCGTAACGGTAGTTAACGATTGGGTTTCGCCGCGGGTAAAAATGGCGGAGCCGTGGGTAGATGGCAAATAACCAACTTCTGACCAGATAGGACGGATTTCGTCTAAACGGCGGCCATCTAAGCGGCGGCGCTCATTTAAAACTACATTCCGTACGGCAGCTTTCTCGGCATCGTGGTAATATTTTGAGATAAGGGTTTTGTCTACTTCCTGGTCTTCCGGCAACGAAGCAATAAACGCTTCTTTTACCGCGCCAAATGCTTTTTTCCGTTCGGCTTTAACATTATTACCAGCAGCAGCCACCTGGTACGCTTTTTCGTAAACGGCCTGGTATAATTGCTCTTTTAAAGCCTCATCGTTGGTTTCGTGGGAATATTCGCGCTTGGTTGTAGCTCCGGCTTCTTCGGCAAACTCCAATTGTACGCGGCATTGTTCTTTAATAGCTTCGTGGGCAAACTGAATGGCTCCTAACATTTCTTCTTCCGAAACTTCATTCATTTCGCCTTCCACCATGGCCACCCCTTCCATGGAGGCACCCACAATCAAATCAATATCCGCCCGGTTTAAGTCGGATGAATTGGGATTGATAATAAACTGACCATCAATGCGGGCTACCCGTACTTCCGAAATAGGTCCGTTGAAAGGAATATCAGAAACCATAATGGCAGCCGAAGCGGCCAAAGCCGCCAAGGCATCGGGTAAAATATCAGTATCGGCCGAAATAAGACTGATCAGAACCTGCGTATCGGCATGATAATCATCCGGAAACATAGGACGCAGAATCCGGTCGACCAGGCGGCTGATCAGGATCTCGTAATCAGATAAGCGGGCTTCTCTTTTTAAGAAACCGCCGGGAATTTTACCGGAAGAGGCAAATTTTTCCTGGTAATCAACCGAAAGAGGCAAAAAATCGACCCCTTCTTTGGCATCTTTAGCTGATACTACGGTAGCCAGCAACATGGTATTACCCATTTTTACCACCACGGCACCATCCGCCTGTTTCGCCAGCTTGCCAGTCTCAAGGGAAATTTCCCGACCATCGGCCAGACGAATAGTTTTATTTATAACTTTATAGGACATTCTTATTTAAATTAATAAACCAGGCGGAAGGGCCTGGATTAGATAAGTGGAGGATATACTTAGGAAAACGGAACTGCTATAAATATATTAGGGAACCCGTGTGCTGAATTCCCTAATATATTTAAAAAACTATTTTCTGATACCTAATTCGCTAATGATAGCCCGGTATCTTTCGATATCAGTTTTGGTTAAGTAGTTTAATAACCGGCGGCGTTTACCTACCAGTTTTAAAAGCCCCAGACGGGTGGAGAAATCTTTTTTATTGGTTTTCAGATGTTCCGTCAGGTGATTGATACGGTGGGTAAAAAGAGCAATTTGAGATTCTGCCGAACCAGTGTCGGCTTTAGATTTACTCAAACTGTTTTTTTCAAAGATGTCTTGTTTCGCTTCGGTTGTTAATTTCATCGGGTAATAGTACTTATCTGTCTTTTCCAGTGATATTCTATATAAGCCGCAAAGATAAGACAAATATGTTTTAAATTAAAATTTTATCAGCACATATTATTCTTAAATATCTGGAATTTAAAACCTAGGTGCATTAATTTAAAACAAGATTGTAACCGTAATTTACGCCTTAAACCTTTACATCCGATACCATATCGGGCTGCCTGATTTCTTTTTGTTTTCTTAGCGCGCTTTTTTTAGGCTTACGGGAAAATAATCTTTTAATACTAAATTCAAATAAATTAGCATCATTACGGGCCTGATACAGGAAAAACAAACCGATTGGCAATAAAATAGCGTTAGCCGCCCACATACCTACCTGCACTATCATAATGCCTTCTCTTCCGTATTTCTCTCCCAAAATAGTGAGCACGTAGTAAATAATAAAAAAGAAGATAGAAATAATAACCGGCATACCCAAGCCGCCTTTCCGGATAATGGCTCCCAAAGGTGCCCCAATCAAAAACATCATGAGGCAGGCAAAAGATTGGGTATATTTTTTATAAATTTCTATTTCGTAGTTGTTTGCCTCGCGAAAGTTTTTTTTAAATATTTCGGCATTGGCGGTAGTAAAACTGCGGATGTTACGGGCTTTATTCGCGGCCATGGCATACACATCGCGCGATATTTCCGGCAGGGGTTTTGCCGTAACCTTGATCTTTTCGTTAACTTTCCGGGCCTTATCCCGGCGGATAGAATCGACCGGAAAATAAGAGTAATAAGAGCTTATCTGCACGCTATTCAGCTTTTGATTAGCGTGTAACTGGGTCCGGATCGAATCTGTTACATGATGCAGCTCTTTTATATTCAACATCATTTTACTGCCTTTAAACAATTCTTCGCGAGTGCGGTCTAGGTTAAAAGAAGCCAGGTTAAACAAGATATTATTGTTTTTAAACTGCTGCCGTACAAACCCCCCATTGCTAGCAGTATTATTAAAGCCGTTTTGCTTTTCTTCGGCAAATATTTGCCCGTTGTATAAATCCAGCGCCAGAAACTGTTCGTTGTACTTCATGTACATTTTTCCTGAATCGGCCAGTATTACCGTGGTATTACCCTGCCCATTGGTATGATCATAAATCATAATACCTTTCAGGTTCGTACCTTCATCGTCTTTCTCGTCTACCTTAATGCTGTATCCTGGAATGCCGTTGTAAAAAGTTTTTTCTTTTATATCCAGCGAAGGTTTTTTCTGACGGATATCCCACAATAAGCTATAGGCTTTTAAATTAGCTTTGGGTACAATATTGTTATTGAAAAAGAAAGCCCCGATACTTAGGAATAAGGCTACAAAAAAGACGGGGCGCAATATACGGGGCAGGGAAATACCGGAAGTTTTAATGGCCGTTAGCTCGTGGTGTTCACCAAGGTTACCGAAGGTCATTAAAGAAGATATCAGTACGGCCAGCGGCATGGCTACCGGAACCATGTTTATACTGAAATAACCCAGCAACTGGGCAATCACATTTATTCCCAAATCTTTTCCCACGAGATCATCGAGGTACTTGAGCATGTATTGGGTAAGAAGAATAAATTCTACAACGGCAAACGTTAATACAAAAGGACCTAGAAAGGATTTTAATATTAACTTATCTAATTTCTTCATGAAAATAAAGCGGCCTTCAGGTACTGCTTTGCTAAAGTTTGTGTAAGATGATAACTAGCAAAGATAATGCTATAACGCTATTTATCCGCCAATAATTTCACGTAAACTTAAAATGAGGCCGTCCCATAAATCGGTCATTTCATTCATATCATGTTCTTCCGAATAATCTATTATTCTTAAAAATTGCTCCTGGGTCAGCTCGCTTGTTTCAATGGTAAAATCTATATAGCTGGGATTAGGGCCATGCTTACGTTCATCATCTAAAAAAACAAACCGGACCGATTTATTGGTACGATGGCTGTTCATTTCGGCCAGGTGACTTCGGTTATCCCAGACAAAATCAAATAAT